>Ga0070683_100002159_pt1 | contig 15552 bp, 9 predicted proteins | sample KBSC713LmetaG_FD_64662 | JGI IMG/M metagenome (GOLD analysis project Ga0070683, IMG submission 64662) | Corn rhizosphere microbial communities from Kellogg Biological Station, Michigan, USA - KBS C7.1-3L metaG | ecosystem: Host-associated > Plants > Roots > Rhizosphere ...
CGGAAATATTTATCATTATTCAGGTTGTTTCCGTAGTTCATGGTCCGCATCTTAAAGCTCCAGAGCCTCCTGCTGAATTCTCCGGAAGCCGTCACATCATCATAATATTCAACCCGGAAGAACGCATTTTTTTCCAGGGTGGTTTTCATATCGAGCCCGATGCCGTATTTCCAGCGGTCATCCTTAAACCCATAGGCGAAATAGTAATCAGGTGAGAAATAAGGATTGAAGATTTCGTTCACTTTCGCTTTCAATCCCACCCTGAATCCTTCATACAAGTTATAATTTACGATCTCATCCACGGCGAAATCCATCACGCCTACCCGTACCTGTCCGTTCAGGAGTGCCGTGAGTACCCTTGCCTTGCTGTCTATATTGTAAATCCTGCCGATGCTGTCGATCGTGGCATAGGTATTCCTTTCGCGTACACTCAGTGGATCGGTACGGTACAGGTTCAGGGATTTCCCGTCTGCATTTTTTACCGAAAACGTATATCCTTTGAAAGCCTCCCGGTTGGTTTCGATTGGAGACTGGTAATCAAAATACCGGGAGCTCAGGAAAGCGTAGGTCCCAAAGCTTCTTTTTTCATTTTTAGATGCTTTTCCGTCCGTATTTTTTCCCTCCTGCATCTGCATCCTGCTCATTTTCAGCTTCACGGTTTCGTGGGCGAGGAACCATTTATTATTGAAATACGTCCATTCGCTGGTAATGATGCCGTCACTTTTATTTTTGCTGAAATTTTCTATTTTCTTGATGCCGTACGTCTCCGTATCGATGTAAATGGCCCCATTGTACCTGGTCTTTCGGTCCGGTTTTTTGTAATTGACCTCACGGAAACGGATCACGAAATTTTTCCTTCCGTCCATGGTTATGGTATCTGTTAAAAAGAACCGGTAAAGCCCTCTATTTTCCTGCTTCAGCTGGGTAGGGAGGTTGTCCCGGTTGCTCTGCTGCAGGGCAATCATTTCATAAATAGGCTGCTTGAGACCGGAAATCCTGTTGTCCAGGATGTTGATCTTTTCGCCGTATTTTTTTGAGTAGAGGAATTCCTGCGCCCGTTCCCAAAGAAAGAGTTTGCTCTTGGAAAAGATGTTTCTTGCGGAGATATTGTTTAGGGAATCTTTTTTCCTTTTGCGTTTTATAAAATCATGATCGCGGAAGATTTCATTGAACTGCACGAGGCTGTCCTCATCAATATCCATGGATACCTTTTCGTAGGACTTATAGGAGTAGGAATCCAGGCTTTTGGGAGCGTTTTCCCTAAACATCCGTTCTACCATTTTAAGGATTTCCAGCGCCCGGGGGTCACTTTTATCCTCGATAATCACCGCTTCGATATCGGTTGTCTTTGCGGAACCTTTTTTCAGCGCAACCTGAATCGATTTTTCAACGCTCACGCTTTCACTGTGGTACCGGTCTGCCTGTACTTCAATACGGCTGCATGCCGTTTTAAACTCCAGGCTGCCGTCGTCGTCCGTATAACCAAGGATGGTATTGTTACAGGATATTGCTGCATGAGAGACGGGAGCTTTCGTTACATCATCAATAACCCTGATTCTTGATTGTGAGTAACCCAGAATAAAGGCCATGAAAAATATAATAAATAAGATCCTTTTCATAAATGCGGATCAAAATTAAGCATATTTCTGATTCCGAAAAAGTTTTCCACCGGAGAATCATCGGCAGTAAAAATAAAATCCCGGAAAATCCGGGATCTATATTCAGTGGTCATTCAATGCATTAAGGAAATCAATGATGGCTGAAGTCTCTTTGTCAGAAAGATTCAGCGGCGTATCTGAAAGCGTCTGGTTATCGGCTTTCAACCCGAATCCTTTCCCTCCGCCTTTATTATAAAATTCCATTACCTCTTTTAACGTTCGATAACCGCCGTTGTGCATATACGGGCCTGTTTTTCCGATGTTCCTGAGCGTAGGGGTTTTGAACGAATGCTGAAGAAATGCTACTGTTCCATGGAATTTCCCTCTTCCCGGATCCTGATCCAGGACCTTATTGGAAGCATTTTCAGCCACGCCCAGTACTTCCTGCTCGGTTTTGGTATAGTTCGGCGGAACCGTACCGTTGAAGAGCGGCAGGAAATGGCAGATGGCACACTGCGCTTTCCCCATAAACAGGTTAAATCCTTTTTTCTGACTTTCCGTCATTGCCTTTTTATCTCCGCGCATGTACCGGTCGAAATCAGAATTAAAAGCAGCCAGTGACCGGATGTAGCTTGCCAGCACATTCTGGAGCTGCCAGATCTCGGCATTTCTTCCTTTATAAATCTTCCGGAAGGCAGTACGGTATTCCGGGTCGCTGTTGATTTTGGCAATAATCCTGCTGAGGTCACCGTGCATCTCTTCTTTATTGGTAATCACATCCGAGCTCTGCCCTTCAAGGTCATCTTTCCGCATGTCCCAGAACTGTCCGTGCTGAAAAGCCGAATAGCTCAGGGAAGGTGTATTCCTTTTCAGTGGTGAATCGGTGAGTGACATGGATTTTTCCATGCCATCTGTAAAGGCTTTTTCAGCGACATGGCAGGTAGCACAGCTTCGTGTATTGTTATCGGACAGGATCTTATCGTTGAAGAGCTGTTTGCCTAATTGTACTTTTTCAGGTGACATTTCAAACTGTTTTCCGGGAACAAAGGCATTCGGGTCGAAAGCATTTTTGGAGTAAAATGTGCGGACGTTTTTATTCAGTACAGAGGTTACTTCTATGGCCGGGATCTCTTCCTGCTTCTGGAAATCGATCATCAGCGAAGTAATGGTGTTCAGGTGCTCCGGAATAAAACGGATGTAATCAAACGTGTTTTTGTCCTGATTTTGGCTCAGGTAAGCCTTGGCAGCCTCGATCTCCTTGCTGATCTGTTTAAGCGATTTTTCCTTCGACCGTTCTGTGGAAATCAGCTGCAGTGTTTTCTTAACAGCATGCAATGCATAGGGCATTTCCTTTAAAAAAGTTCCGGATACCGGAGTGTCAAATCCTGCAATCCCCAGGCTGGAGATCCGGAATGCTTCCTGCCTCAGCGCATCGAAAACCTGGTCTTTGGAAATGGTGATGGCCTGGAAGTTAACTTTGATCGCATTGCTTTTGTTGGTGAGGTTTTTCAGCATCCGGATCACCTCATTTTTATTGGCCGGATCATAAGGGTACAGCAGCTCTTCCAGCACCTGGAGTCCTTCGGGTTCTATTTCCACATGCTCCTGCATCTCAATCTCAGGTAAAGCCGGGCCGTTGATGAAACGGGCTGTCTGGGGAAGGAAATATTCCACAGCCCATTCCATTTTCTTATAGGTGGTTCTCAGTGTTTCAAATTGTTTCTGCAGATCAGCCTGTTCCGGATTTCCGGATACGGTTGTGATAAGTGCATTGGTCTGCTTCAGAAAGTCTGTATTGGTCCTGAAAATGTCTTTCTTTACTTCAGCAAGGTCGTTATGAACCTGCTGCTGGTTCTGGGTGCACTGTAATGCCCCGAATACGGCAAAAGTGATGAAAAGAAAAACAGATAACGGGTATTTTAAAAGGATTTTCATATGTATGAAAAAGTATCAATAGAATTTCTCCTACTGATACTCTGTATTAATGAATGATACAATTATTTCTGAACGTTTCTGATGATCAGGATCTGTCCGCCTTCCTTATTGGTGTTTACTCCGGCACCGTCTGCATTGGCGAACGCATCTTTCTGCCATGTGTGCGAGTGGATGTTCACAGCAAAGGTGTTAGGAACCCCGATGATGTCTGAGATATCAACCATGGCTCCGTATTCCCATGATCCAAGCTTGGTAAGCTGGCCGGATTGGTTGTAAGAAGCCTGCCATGCCGCATCGTTCCTGTTATGCTTCATATTCAGCCATGGCTTGTACTGTTTCGTTTTGATGTCCAGCTGCCAGATATACGAATCGTGGGTAGCGGCAGGGTAGTAAGAATCCCCGTCTTCCTGGATGTAGACATAATTTTCCGTTACACAAAGGTTATCCGGATTGATCAGGTTACTTCCCGGGCTGGAATCTCCTTCAGCGACCAGTTCAAGCTTTCCGGTTAGCATATTGCTTTCATTCAGGACCAGTTTATATACTCTTCCCCACATGGTAAGTCCGGCTTTAGGGTTCACTCCGTCCGAAGACTCCCCGGTAGCGGTGAAGTAGATTTCTCTTCCTTTTCCGGCTCCTTTTCTGTAATCCACATCCTCTACTCTTGAGAAACGGATCGCATTGTTATCGATGTTCTTCTGGTTGATCTGGGCACCGGTCAGGGATTTGGCATTTTGGATCTCTACGAATTCCACATCATACTGGTTCCCTTTGGTCATATTGGTCTCCGTATAATTGCTGTTGGTTCTTTTCAGTGCATACAGTTTTCCGTTGTTCAGGTCACCCTGGGTATCGGAAACATACATGATCAATTGCCCGGCAGACTGGTGCGAAGAGCTGAAAGACTGGTCTTCACCAATCAGGATATAGGTCTTACCGTTGGAAACGTCTTTAGGAAGCGGAACGGCATTTTCCATCGATGCTTTTCCTAAAGCAGGCTTTACCCTGGACTGATCTGCAGCCTGGGACGCCGGCGATAACGGGTTTATCGCATGTACCATACTTTCTTCACCGGATTCTCCTGCCGTAAGGAACGCGCTGAAGCCATGTTCCGCTACAGTCGCCAGTGTTGCAGAGCACAATCTGGTCATTCCGCCGATTCCGTTCAGGATGTATTCCCCTTTTACCGGTCTGAAACTTTTATCAAGGTATACCCTGGATACCGATTTGGTAATTTCATGATTGGTAATCATCAGGTATCCGTCTGAACTCGGGTCCTTCATGATTCCCATTCCGTCCGGCTGGCCTGCGAAGACGAAGTTCGGGCTTCCGGCAAGGACATCGGAGCTGGAAATCAGCGTTGTAATGGTAAGGTTTTCAAAGCCACTCATGGCATAGGCAAATGCAGGCTCTTTAGAAAAGTTTTCAATTTTGATGTTCGGGTTTACGGGATTTTCATTACTGTCTGTCGTATCATCATTACAGTTCTGAAAGATGGTCGCCGCCAGGAATAAGGCACCGATAGTTTTGTAAATTTTCATAATCACTTTTATTTCGATGATGCAAAACTAAAGGTCTATTGTTAACTGTATTTTAAAAACGGGAAGAGGTACATGAACTTTACTTTATTAAAGAATAACCAGTGTTAAGGAAAAGTCAATAATTAGAACCGATCAAAATAGAAGATTGCTGCACCGGAAAATTGTTTGGGAAATACCGGTCTTTCTGAATTCCGGACCATAAAAAAACTGCCCCGGTAGAGGCAGTTGATATCGTTTAACGGTCGAAAGCGTTGAATTTTATTTTTATCCCGAAATTGTCGCTGAATTCCGAGGTCCGGTAATAGCCAAGCCGGTAGGAGAACCCAATCCCGAAATTGCTTCCTAAAAACCGGTTCCAGATCAGCCCTGCTTCCTGGTAATAATGATCCAGGACCATAAACTCGAATTTCTGGTGATCGCTGCCGTTCCTGAAATTCCCTATGGCAGACTGGTATTCTACATCAATGCTGGAATACCGTGTGCCCAGAGTCTTAAATTTGAAGGGAAGCGACTGTGAAAGGCGGATCGCCGCAAATGTATCGGTGTAGAACGTTCCTGCCGGTATGGTCGTGAATCCCAGGTTGGTAGGGCTGCCGATATTGGAATACCAATGGTTGTTATTGCGGTCCGTCTGTCCTGCAATTTCAAAGTTTTTCCAGATCGGTGCCGTGCCGGAAGAGAGCCCCCCGAAAAGCTTGATATTGGTTAATCCCGCCGGAGTGCGGAACTGGTGGATCAGCAGGGCATCCAGACGGCTGTAATTCAGGTCGCCGCCAAAGGTTTTCATCCCTTTTTCAAAATTCACATATACCTGCGGATAGCCTTTCTCGAAAGTGAATTTTCCGCTCGGGGTCATGATGTTTTTGTCATTCGGGGCAAACTTAAGGGAAAGGGTAGTGCTGAAATTATCGAAACGGTTACCCATGTCTTTATACTCATAATCAAAAAGGGCCTGCTGTTTCTCTTTGTTTACCGCAATCTTCATGCTCAGGGAATTGGAAAGGTCATATAAAAACGAAGCTCCCCATTTCTGATTTTTATAAAACGCTCCGTTATGGATGTCAATATTGATATCCGACAGCTTCATCGGGAGATCCCACATTGCATTGCTGAACCTTCCTGCGGCAAATACATCATCTACATAATCAATCCTGAATACGGATGTCCTTTTATCTGACAGCTTTACATCGAGTCCTAATCCGTATTTGAATCGGCTGTCTTTAAAGCCATAACCGAAATATGCATCCGGAGACCAGGTTTTGCTGAACTTTTCATTGAGTTTTACGCCTGCTCCCAGACGCAGTCCCTGAACCTGGTCGTAGCTGTAAAATTTGGTGATGTCAAAATCAATCATTTTGTACCGTATATTTCCCCGCAGCAGCTGGGTGAGGAAGCTCAGTTTCTTTTCAAACTGGTGCTTTTCCACAAACTGGTCTATTTTAGTGTAGGTAGCACTTTCACGTTCCGTAAGGCTGTCCGTCCTGTACTGGTTCAGCTGGCTTCCGTCCGAACTTTTCACTTCAAGGGAATATCCTTTGAAATCCGATGGTTTAACCTCCTCGTTCAGCTGGAAACCGAAGAACCGGTTCTTTACATACAGGTAATTCCCGAATGACTTCTTATTGAATTTTGGTTTTTCGCCTGCTTTGGTACTGTCTTTTTTAGAGGTTTCATAGGTCTGGTCGCCCATTTTTACCTTGATGTCCTCATAATCCAGGAACCATTTATTGTCTATAGGCTTCCATACGGAGACAATATTGCCTTCATTGAGTTTCTTACTGGTACTTTCAAACTTTTTCAGGGCAAAGCTTGAGGCATCCACATATATTTTACCGTTGAATTTCCTCGGGTTTTGTTTTTTCTTATTGGTGATTTCCTTGAATTTGATCACATAGGTTTTCCTGCCCTCCAGCTGTACGGTATCCGAGAGGTAGAAATTGAAAAGGTCCCGGTTTTCAGGTCTCAGCTGGCGGGGTATCCGGTCGAGATTGGAAATGTTGATGGCCAGTGCCTCGTAAATGGGATTCTTGAAGCCTGACATCAGGTTGTCTATGATATTGGTCTTTTCACCGAATTTTCTGGAGTATTTGTATTCCGTTGCTTTTTCCCACAGGAACATCTGGCTGGCCGCCGCGGCATTAATGAAGTCTTCCGCCAGCAGGGAATCCTTTTTTTCTTTGTCTTTCTGTTTGAATTTCCTGTCTTCGGCCTTGGAAAGCGAGTCTTTGCGGGTCGCAATAAAATCCTTGAAGGTATCCACAGAATCTTTATCTACATCAATAGACAGTTTGCTGTAAGCTTTAAATGTATAGGACTCCAGGGATTTAGGTGAATTTTCTTTAGCTCTTTTATTCAGTTCATCCAGGATTCTCAATGCTCTTGGATCGCTTTTGTCATTAATGATCACCCGTTCGATATTATCCCTTTTTTCGGATAGGGGAACCAAAGCGATCTCGACTGTTTTCTTGACGTCTGCTGTCGCATCTTCAAAATTGCTGGCCAGGATGTCTACTTTCCTGCATTTTGTTTTAACGGATAAAAAACCCTGCTCATTGGTTTTCCCGAGCAGCTGATCATCACAGTATACCGCTGCATTGGCCACCGGCTGTCTACTGGCCCTGTTAAGCACCCGGAATTGGGTCTGGCTGAATACCGCCGCACTGAACAACATGAATAATGAGCATAAAAGTTTTATCATTAAGTTTTTATTAATAAGACAAAACTATCAATAAGATAGTTACAAAACCCTACCTAAAAGTATAATATTTTGTTAAAATGAAAATCAGCTGTACCGGTAAGGTACAGCTGATATATAAGTAATCGGTGCTTTAAATATTAATGGCACCAGGCTTTTACTATTCTTTAATGCAGATTAAATGCTCAATGCTTTTTGATAGGCATTTTCCAGGCCGTCAAGGTTTTTACCGCCGGCTGTGGCAAAGCCCGGGTTTCCGCCGCCGCCGCCCTGGATTTCCCTGGCCAGGTCTTTCACGATGGCTCCTGCCTGATAGCTTGAAGCCAGGTCATCCGAAACTCCCACTGTAATCATCGGTTTCCCGTCTGCATCAGAAAGGATCACCGTAACAGAAGAAGGGATTTCTTTTTTCAGCTGGAATACGATGTCCTTTACTGAACCGGCATCCAGGGACGTCTTTTTAACCAGAAGCTGCTTATCGCCTTTTTGTTCGTAAGCGTTTTTCCAGTCTCCGATTTCCCCCTTGGCTTTTTCCTTTTTCAGGGCATCCACTTCAGATTTCAATGCCGTATTTTCTTCCATGAGCTTCTCAATCGACCGTACAATATCTTTCGATTTCAACAGCTGGGACAGTTCAGTCGCCTGTTTTTCAAGGTTTTTGAAGTATTCTTCCGCTTTGTCTCCTGAAATAGCCTCAATCCTCCTGATTCCTGCTGCAGCAGAACTTTCCGAAACAATTTTGAAATGGCCGATTTCACTGGTATTTTTTACATGGGTTCCCCCGCAAAGCTCTTTCGAGCTCCCGAACTGGATCATCCTCACGCTGTCGCCGTATTTCTCGCCGAACAAAGCCATAGCCCCTTTCTCCATGGCTTCCTTGATCGGAATATTTCTAAATTCCTGTAAGGCAATGCTTTCTTTGATCCTGGCATTCACTTTATTCTCAACCGAAGCCAGTTCTTCCTCCGTCATTTTATTGAAATGCGAAAAGTCGAAACGGAGGTAGTCCGGACCTACAAAAGACCCTTTCTGCTCTACATGGGTGCCTAAAACCTCTCTTAGCGCTTCATGCAGCAGGTGGGTAACGGAGTGGTTGGCCTGGGAATTCTTCCTGTCAGTGGTATTCACTTTAGCGTAAAAAACAGCACCCGCATCTTTCGGAAGCCCGTTGATCAGGGAAATGATCAGTCCGTTTTCCTTTTTTGTTTCCAGTACTTCAAAGCTTTCTACAGCATTTTCCAGAACTCCTTTATCGCCTATCTGGCCTCCGCCTTCCGGATAAAAAGGAGATTCGCTTAACACCACCTGGTAGAATTCACCGTCTTTGTTTTCTACCTTCCTGTATCGGGTGATATAGGTTTCAGATTCAAACTGGTCATAGCCTACAAAGTTTTCAGGTTTTTCTTCCAGCGTTACCCAGTCGTATACCTTTTGTGCAGAATCTGCTTTTGAGCGCTGCTTTTGTTCATTCAGGGCCACTTTGAAGGCTTCTTCGTCAATGGTCAGCCCTTTCTCCTCTGCAATAATTCTTGTTAAATCATCCGGGAAGCCATAGGTGTCATATAATTCAAAGACTTCTTCAGTCGGTAAAACTTGAGTATGGTTTGCGATCGTCTGCTGGATCAGTTTTTCGACCCGGATCAGTCCGTTTTCTATGGTTCTCAGGAAAGATTCCTCCTCACTTTTAATCACCTCAGACACCAGCTTACCCTGTTTTTCAAGTTCAGGGAAGAATTGGCCCATCTGTTCCTGAAGAACAGCTACGAGCTGGTACAGGAAAGGTTCCTTCATGCCGAGGAAACGGTATGAATAGGAAATACCTCTTCGTAAAATCCTTCTGATCACATATCCTGCACCTCCGTTGGAAGGCAGCTGACCGTCTGCAATGGCAAAAGAAACCGCTCTGATGTGGTCTACCACTACGCGGATGGCAATATCCTTCTCATCTTCCAGGATCCCTGTATATTTTTTTCCGGAAAGAGCCTCCACCTTGGCAATCAGCGGGGTGAAAACATCCGTGTCATAATTGGAAGACTTACCCTGAAGTGCCATACAGAGACGTTCAAAGCCCATTCCCGTATCCACATGCTGGGCCGGAAGTTTTTCCAGAGTCCTGTCCGCTTTTCTGTTGAATTCCATGAATACCAGGTTCCATACTTCCACCACCTGAGGATGGTCGTTGTTCACCAGTTCCAGTCCGGAAACCTGAGCTTTTTCCTCAGGGGTCCTTAGATCCACATGGATTTCGGAACACGGTCCGCAAGGCCCGCTTTCTCCCATTTCCCAGAAGTTGTCTTTCTTGTTTCCGTTGATGATCCGGTCTTCGGAAATATGGGATTTCCAGAAATCATAGGCATCCTGGTCCCTGTCCAGATTTTCGGAAGCATCGCCTTCAAAAATGGTCACATACAGGTTTTCTTTAGGAATTCCGTAGACTTCCGTCAGCAGTTCCCAGGCAAAAGCAATAGCATCTTTTTTAAAGTAATCCCCGAAAGACCAGTTCCCCAACATTTCAAACATGGTGTGGTGGTATGTATCGCGGCCTACATCGTCCAGGTCATTGTGCTTTCCGGATACCCTGAGGCACTTCTGAGTATCTGCAATACGGGGTGCCGTAGGCGTTTTATAGCCTAGGAAAAAATCTTTGAACTGCGTCATTCCCGAATTGGAGAACATCAGGGTAGGGTCGTCTTTCAGTACAATTGGTGCTGAAGGGACGATCAGGTGTCCTTTGCTTTTGAAATAGTCTAAAAATTTCTGACGGATCTCTTGTGATGTCATAAGTTTATATTGCTTTGCTTTTGAGCGTTTTTCGATAGAATGCAAATTTAAGATTTTTTACTGAAACCCGTACATAAATACGGGAAACCATAATCTCAGGTAAGGCATATCATTTGAAGCTGTTTCCCGCTTTCCGCACCCGCTGTTTTTCTGGTTTCGGGCGGCGGCTTTGCCGCCGCCCGAAACCAGAAAAACAGCTCAGACAGAGGCTTCAATCGAAGCTGGGTGAAGGTGCCGTTGAAAATCAGGGATCAAAAACATGATTACTCTTAAGTAAAGTCAGACAAATCATAAAACAGGTGAAACAGGAAACCGCTGAACCCTTTTTTTCGTATATGAATACAGATAGGCAGATGTTCCGGTGCTATGATTCCGATAGACAGGATCAGTGAAAACAGAAATAACTTTGTCGGAAATTTGCCATCTAACAAACGTGAGTCAGTGACCAAAAAATTAAAATGAATAAGAAAATAAAGATGAAAAGCGTATTGATTTTTCTCGGAATATTCCTGGGAATTGCGGTATTTGCCACCAGCTGCGGAGATTCTAAAAAGAAACCTGCTGTTAAAAAAGAAAATGAGACCATTATGGACAATAGAAATGTAAAAGAAGTGTATTTTGCGGGCGGATGTTTCTGGGGAACGGAACATTTTTTCCAGCAGGTAAGAGGAGTAGTGGGAACGGAAGTAGGTTATGCCAACGGAAATAAGGAAAACCCTACTTATGAAGAAGTAGTAAGCCATACCACAGGATTTGCTGAAACCGTGAAAGTGAAATACGACCCGGAGCAGGTAGACCTCAAACTTCTGATTGACCTGTATTTTAAAACCATTGATCCTACCAGCCTGAACAAACAGGGCAATGACAGGGGAGACCAGTACAGGACGGGAATCTATTCAACGGATAAGGAAACGGAAGCTGTGGTAAAAGCTGAAGTAGCAAGGCTGGCCAGGAATTACAGCAAGCCTGTACTGGTAGAAACCATCCCGCTGAAAAATTTCTACAGGGCAGAAGACTACCACCAAGATTACCTGGATAAAAATCCGGGCGGATACTGCCACATTGAGCCGGGATTGTTTGAAATGGCGAGAAATGCCAACCCGCCTAAAAAAACAACAAAATACCAGAAGCAGGATAAAAAAGTGCTGAAGGAGAAACTGACTGCCGAAGAGTACAACGTTACTCAGGAAAACGGTACAGAAAGAGCATTTCAGAATAAATACTGGGATGAAAAACGAGATGGTATTTATGTGGACATTACAACAGGAGAGCCGCTATTCGTCTCTACAGATAAATTTGAATCAGGCTGCGGATGGCCGAGTTTCTCAAAACCGATTACCAAAAAACTGGTCGAAGAAAAGCTGGACAGATCCCATGGAATGACAAGGGTTGAGGTAAGAAGCAAAACCGGGGATGCACATCTGGGCCACGTATTCAACGACGGACCTGCGGATAAAGGCGGATTGAGATACTGCATCAACAGTGCATCGCTGAAATTCATCCCGAAAGAAGAGATGGAAAAACAAGGATACGGAGATTATATAACATTACTGGATAAGAAGTAAAGTGAAGAGGGGGCTGCCGAAAGGCAGCCTTTTTTATTTCTGCCGGAGCAGGAAACGTTCTTTGATACTGAGCATGGATATATTTAAAAACAATAAAAACGAAAAAAGAATATAATTCCCTTTTTTAGTCACATTGGATATGAATTCATTAAATCTATTAGAAATGCTTGGCGTACCTTTTTCCCAAGTTATAATAGTATCATTATATAGCAAAGATTCGGATTCTTTTTCTCCTTCTGAAGTATTTTTATAAATTACCGGAACCAGAAAATTACCTGTTTTTTCGATATCAAGAGCATAATTTTCATGTTTTGCAATTGCCATATCGTTAATCAGCGAAGCAAAATCTCCGTAAGTGTTAGTACTGTCTAAAATAAAAGCTATGGCAGTATTCTTCTTATTCCTTTTCTGAAGTTTTTTAATTTCGGAAACATAGTAACCTGAATTCTTTTTTCCTTCACCAGGACTCACTGGAATTTGTTTAAAATCGCATGTTCTTAAAGGTTCCAGTAACACAGCCGGATCAGATCCTTTTTTAAGTTTGGGCGGAATGCCAAAATCCATAACTACAATTTTGGGTTCATTCATTTTTTGGTTTCCATAATGCCAGAACAGTAATGGAATAAGCAAAGCACTGATTAAACCGGGTACATAATATATTCTTCTCATATTAGCTTTCTTTTCAATTGGATGTTCTCCTGAATGCTGAGCATTGAAATATTCAGAAAAAATAAAAACCCAAACAGGACGTAATATGCCTGTTGAGGAAGATATTGGATAAATGATTCAGGCCTGAAAATATGTAAAACAGGTTTTTCCGGCGTGAATTCACCGCCTACTACACAGCCACCATATCTTTCAGACCTGTGAGGATCTTTGTATTCATGGACAGCAAAAAAATGATTCGTTTTTTCAACGTCCACTCCATAGGTATCCTGCTTCGCTAACTTCATGGCATCAATTAAAGCAATGAAATCCTGATACGTATTGTCGTCATTAATCACAAATTCAATCCCCGTTTCTTTTTCATTCCTGGCTTGGAGTTTTTTTAATTCTGAAACATAATACGGTTGGTTTTGTAAAGCGGTGTTCGGTTTTACTGTGATTTTCTTATACTTCCATTTGCGGTACGGCTCAAAAGTATTGAGCTGATTTTCCATTCCCTTTTTAACTTTTGCCGGAAGCCCAAGATCAATCACACTATATTGCGGATGAACCCTTTGGTTTCCATAATACCAGAACAACAGCGGAATAAGCAAAGCACTGATCAGCCCGGGTACATAATAGATCTTTTTCATCGTCTTCATTTTTGATAAAGGTAACAAAAAATTTCATCCGCCAATGATGTACAGGCTTTTGAATATCATTTGAAACCAGACCATTAAAAAAAGTGGCCCGATCCGGGCCACTTCCTGTATCTTGATAAAGGTATTGGTATAATTACCAGTCTCTTTTTTTCAGAATCCAGTACGAAGCAAAAATAAAGATGGCACACCATACCAGGCAGGCAATAAGGCTCTCAACAGGGTAGTGGAATTCATATTTCATACCCAGCAGTTTAGCAGCATTCAGCCTTACCATCGGATTCGGGATCAGGCTGGACATACTTTCCAGAGGGAAAAGTTTGGAAATGAAAAAATCATTCTGTAACACATGGTTTCTCTGTACTTCATTAAGACCGCGTATTTTCTGGAATTTTTCTATGGCTAACAGAATAGCTTCTGCAATCCATAATACAAAAAAAGCAAGGAAAACAAATACTGATTTTCTTAACAGAACCGAAAGGAACATCAGGAAACAGAAAAAAGTAAAGAGCTTCACAAAATAGTTTCCGATAAAAAACATTTCAGCAAAGACCTTATCGGATTCTGTAGTGTTGGAATACTGATATCCTAAAAACAGCGTAATACCAAAGACGATCAATGTTGAAATAATGGTAAAAACAGCAATGGTCAGCAGCTTTGACGTAATAAATTCCTCCCTGCTCAGCCCGTCGATGGTGTTCTGCTTGAACATCCTGTTACTGAATTCCTGGCAGATGGAAAAAACGATGATGAGACCGAGGAAGATTTTCAGCAAAGCTACAATCCAGGTGGTGAAGTTCCAGATCTCCGGGAAATTATAGATTCCCTGCTCCTTAAGATTGACTTTCCCTCCGAAAAGATCGAAATCTATCAGTCCGATGAACAGAAATACAATCAGTATCGCAAAATACAGGATGCTGAAAACCTTGAAAGGTTTGTAAGCCAGGTTTTTATAGTATTCGAGTTTTAATAATTTAAGCATGGTTCGTGTTTTTTACAAGTTCAAGGAATTGGGTTTCAAGAGACAGTTTCTTTTTCGTAAGATGAGAAAGGAAAATTCCTTTTTCCGCCAGTTTCTGATTCAGCGCTGATGCCGAAACCGACGCATCTTCCCGGATCTGGGCCTTGATCAGTTCGCCTTCCATACTGACGGATGAGAACCACTTCAGTTCTTCCAGCGTGCTCAGCAGAAGGCTATTGTTATCTGCTTTAAGCTCAAAATATCCTGTATTGCTGGTGATTTCATCCACCCTGCCGGAATAGATTGAATTTCCTTCTTTCAGCACGATGACATGGCTGCATATTTTCTCGATCTCATCCAGCAGGTGGCTTGCAATGATGATCGTAATGCCCTGCTTGGCTATGCTGGTGATGATGTCCCGGATCTGGATGATGCCCTCCGGGTCGAGCCCGTTCGTCGGCTCATCAAGGATCAGCACTTCAGGATTGTTCAGTAAAGCAGAAGCGATGGCCAGACGCTGCTTCATCCCGAGGGAATAGGTTTTGAACACATCTTTTTTCCTTTCTAAAAGTCCTACCGTTTTCAGCACCTCATCGATCCTTCCGTAGGGCGTCCCTTTGATTTCTGCAACGATTTTCAGGTTCTTTTCCGCACTCAGGTACGGATAGAAATTGGGTTGTTCTATAATAGCCCCGATTCTTTTCAGTGTTTCAGGATCTGTACCTTTTTTTCCGAACCAGTACCAGTCGCCGCTGGTAGGATTGATGGTGGAAAGGAGCATTCCGAAGGTCGTGGATTTCCCGCTGCCGTTCGGGCCCAAAAGTCCGTACACATTTCCTTTTTCTACATCAAAAGAAATGTTGTTTACGACAACTCTCTTGAATTTTTTGGTCAGGTTCTTGACCGATAAAATTTTTTCCATGTAATTCGTTTTACATTATACTAGTCTCAATAGGCCGTGAATTGTTACAAAGTCTGTAAACAAACCTCCGGAAAGGTAATAATAATTGCCGTAACAGTATTTAATTTTATCAATTTTTAATGTGCATTGAAACTGGCTCTATTGTATGTTCATAAAGCCTTAAAAGAATGCGTACCCGGAATTGTATGGAAATCTGTATATTTAGGTTGCAAAGCATCTTCGCCGGCTGTATCATGCAATTGGCTTAAAT
>Ga0070683_100002161_pt1 | contig 15549 bp, 17 predicted proteins | sample KBSC713LmetaG_FD_64662 | JGI IMG/M metagenome (GOLD analysis project Ga0070683, IMG submission 64662) | Corn rhizosphere microbial communities from Kellogg Biological Station, Michigan, USA - KBS C7.1-3L metaG | ecosystem: Host-associated > Plants > Roots > Rhizosphere ...
GCGGCCGCGCCGCACAGCTCGACCACGACCTGCGCGCCCGCGTCGGCGATCGCGAACAGCCCGTCGCGCCAGGCCTGCGTCGCCGCGGGCGCGTCCAGACGACGCGCGTCCAGCGCGTCGGGCGCGATCTCCGACGGGGCCACCACCGCGCCGGCCCGCTCGGCGGTCAGCGTCGTCGCGAGCGCCTCGCGCGTGGTGCGGCCGGCGTTCGCGCGCAGCGTGACCGGCGGTGTCTCCGCGATGCTGTCCGCGAAGGCGACCGCGTCGGCGGCGGGCATCTCGGCCAGCAGCAGCGCCGAGAGCCAGGCCGGCAATCCCGCCGCCAGATAGCCCGACGGGTCGGCCGCGGCGTCGGGCACGGGCGGTTCGCCCTGGCGCGCGAGCCGCCGCAGCAGCGCGTTCGCAAAGCCTGCGACGCCGCGCCCCGCCACCTGCTTGCACGCGTCGACCGCGTCGTTGACGGCCGCGTACGCCGGCACGCGATCCAAGAACAGGATCTGATACGCGCCCACGCGCAGCGCCCCGAGCGCCCGCGGGTCCAACCTGTCGACGCCGCTGGTTGCCAGCGCGGCCAGCGCGCGATCGATCCGGCCGCGGCGGCGCAGGACCCCGTACACCAGCTCGGTCGCGAGCCCGCGATCCTCCGCGGACATCGCGGGCGCACGATCCAGCGCCGCCGACAGCGCACGGTTCGCGTACGCGCCGCCGACCTCGACGCGCTCGAGCACGCCGCGCGCCAGCGACCGTGCCGTGAGCGGCGCGGCCGGGCCTGCGTCCGGCGCCTCGCGCGCGGACGATCCCCCCCCCGCGGGCCGGCGCCCTCGCGCCGGCGGTCCCTTGCGCGCGCTCACGCGAGGACCGTGCCCGCCGGGATCGGGCGACCGGCGAGCACCGCCGCCGCGGGCAGCCGGCGCCGCCCCGGCAGCTGCAGGTCGCCGAACGCGATCGCCCCGCCCGCGCACGCGACGGCCAGCCCCTCGGGCCGCAGGCCCAGCACCTCACCCGGCCGGTCGCCTCCCGGACCGTCGACGACGCGCGGCGCGAACAGCTTCAGCGGCTCGCCGTCCAGGATCGCGCTCGCGCCCGGCCAGGGATCGACGCCGCGCGCGTGCGCGGACACCACGCGCGCCGGCCGGTCGAACGTCAGGTGGCCGTCCGCCTTCGTCAGCAGCGGCGCCAGCGTCGCGTGCGCGTCGTCCTGCGGCGCCAGCGTCACGCGCCCCTCGGCGATCGCCGGCAGGGTCTCGCCCAGCAGCCCAGCGCCCAGCGTGGCCAGCTTCTCGGACAGCGTCCCGCCGGTGTCGTCGTCGGCGATCGGCAGCGCCCGCACCGCCGCCACCGGGCCCGTGTCCAGCCCCGCCTCCATGCGCATGATCGAGACGCCGGCCTCGCTGTCGCCGCGGATCAGCGACCACTGGATGGGCGCCGCGCCCCGCAGCTTCGGCAGCAGCGACGCGTGGACGTTCCAGGCGCCGAGGCGCGGCAGATCCAGCAGCCGCTGCGGCAGGATCCGGCCGTACGCGACCACGACGAAGATGTCCGCGTCGAACGCCGCCAGCGTCGCTTCGGTCTCGGGCGTGCGCACCTTCTCGGGCTGGAACACGGTCACGCCCAGCGCGGCGGCGGCGACCTTCACCGCGGGCGGCGTCGCCGCCTGCCCGCGGCCGGCGGGACGATCGGGCTGACTGACGACCGCGACCAGCGTCGTGTCGGCCGCGACCGCGCGCAGCGACGGCACCGCGAACGCGGGCGAGCCGAAGAACACCGCCCGGAGCGCGGCCATCGCGTCGCCTAGCTCCTCACGACAGGTGCTTCGTGTAGCGCGGCCGCAGGTTGTCGTCGGCGAGCACGCGCAGCGCCTCGCCCACGACCTCGCGGATCGCGTCCAGCTTCTCGCCCAGCTCGCTCGCCAGGGCGGGCTCGATCGCGTCGGGCGCCAGCTCGCGCGCCAGCCGGTCGTGCGCGAGCTGGACGTCCGCGGTGCTGGCGTCGCGCGCGACGCCGAGGATCTCGAAGTAGTCGCCCTCCTCGACCAGCGCGTAGCGCGCCATCAGCGCCGTCCGCCGATCGGCCGCCGAGCGCATCCGCCGGTCATCGGTCGGCAGGTCGTCGAACTCGCGCTCGCCCTCGGGCGCCGTGCGCGTCCGGGGCGCCGACGCCAGCGCGCGCGACAGGTCGGCCTCGAAGAGATCGTCGATCCCGGCGCTCAGCTTCGCGAGCAGCGCGCTCGCGTCCCCCGCGCCGGGCGGGACCGGCGGCGTCCGCGGGGCCGCGACCGCGCGTGCCTTCAGCGGCTTCAGCCCGACCGCGGGCCGCCCCAGCTGCGGCCCGCCACGCGGCGTGCGCGCGCCCTGCGCGAACTCTTGCCCGGCCGTCGAGGCCGCATTCTCGCCCGTGGTCGTCCGCCGTCGCGCGCCGTTTCCGTCCTTCGCCGCCGCGGTCAGCACGGTGCGCGCCCGTTCGAGCAGCTCGTCCGGCGCGACCGGACGGACGAAGAAGCCGTCGGCCAGACCCGCCATGCGCGGCTCGTCGGCGCGGTCACCGACGAGGAAGATCGGCACGCGCCCGCGCGGCACCGACCGGACCTTGACCAGCGCCTGCATCGGATCGGGGTGGACCATCTGCGGCGCCATGATGATCAGCGCCGGCCGGCTGGCCGTGATCCAGCCCGACAAGCTCTCGCCCGGCTCGACCGCGACAGCCTCGAAACCCGCGGACACCGCAGCCTTGCGGAGTCGATCCGCCTCATACGGGCCCGAGATGATCAGCAGCTTCATTCCGACGGCACGAATGTACCAGACGGCCGGCCAGCGGGAAGGCGGGGCGCGCTCATTGCGCCAGCCGTTTGTCGCCGTAGCGCACCGCGAGAGGAATCAGCAGGAGGCAGCAGAGATCGGTCCAGTCGGTGGTCATCCGGAAGCGACCGGCGATGCCCAGGAATGGCCCGACGGCCGACAGGCCGGCGAGCGCCCAGCGGGTGACGGGCGGGACCACCTCGAGCGCCGTGAAGATCACCGCCGTCACGACGGCGGCGACCCGCAAGCGCCTGCCGGCGGGCCACGCGAAGGCGATCCCAAGCAACTCCGACAGGAAGAGGGGCATGAGGAAGCAGACCGCGACGTCCGACAGCTTGCCGGTCAGCGCGTTGTGAAACAGCGGCTTCAGCCAGAGGTCGTTGGTCACGAGCAGCGCGAGCGCCGCGATGGGCAGCGGCGCGAAGAATTCGGACCGGACCGGCCAGCGTCGCGCGATCACGGCCCAGCGATCTCCGTGATCGATTGGATCGTGAAGCGATCACCGCAGGCGGCCCACGCGTTCCTGTCGGGCAGACCGCAGTTGACCGGGACCGCGAAGAGGAACCGCTCCAGGTACCACGGGTGTGCAGCGCCGGCGTCCAGCGGCGATACCAGCTGCCCCTCCGGCGGCAACGTCGCCGGGTTGATGCGGAAATACCAGGTCCCCTTGCAACTCGCCTGCGTGGGCGAAGTGAAATCCGAGTGCATCGAAGTGAACACGCCGCCGGTCGGCTCCGGGATCTGCGGCGTCCCGGCGACGCCGGATGCCCCGGTCACGGATTGGGCCATGTAGCCGATGCAGCTCCCGTTGGGCTGCGCGCGCGTGAGATCGAGGACCAGCAGGCTGCCGTCCGTCAGGCCGTCCAGCCCGCCGCAGGGGACGGCCGCATTCGCTGCACGCTCAGACGAACCCAGAAGCACCTGGATACGCGCCGTGTCGCCGAGGCCCGTGAAGCAATCGCGCGGCTTCTCCTCCACCGCGGTGGTCGCCACCAGCCACCAGGCACAGAAAAGCAGCGCCGCGACATGGGCGATTCGCCGGACGATGAGAGGAAGGCGCGTCATCTCCCTCCATGGTCGCCGAAGTCGGCGCCGCCGACCACTCAGAGCGTGCTGTGCGGATCCACGTCGACCGCGAAGCGCAGATCGCCGGTGGCCGCCACCTGGGACGCGGCGGCGCGCGCGGCCGCCGCGACCACCGCGCGATCGCGCGACGACAGCCAGACCTGCCAGCGCACCCGGCCGCGCAGCATCGCGAGCGGCGCCTCGGCCGGTCCGCGCACGGTGACCAGCGCGCCGCCGGCCGTCCGGGCGGCGTCGGCAGCGGCGATCGCGGCGGCCCGGGCTCGGGCCCCGTCGCGCGCGTCGATTCGCAGCGCGATCATGCGCGAGAACGGCGGGTAGCCGGTCTCCTCGCGCGCGATCAGCTCCGCGTGCGCGAAGCCCTCGTAGTCGTGGGTCGCCGCCGAGACGATTGACGGGTGATCGGGCGCGTACGTCTGGATGATGACGCGGCCCGGGCGGTCGCCGCGGCCGGCGCGTCCCGCGACCTGTTCGATCAGCTGGAACGCCCGCTCGGCGGCGCGAAAGTCGGGGAGGTTCATCGTCTGATCGGGCTTGAGCACGCCGACCAGCGTGACGCCCGGGAAGTCATGTCCCTTCGTCACCATCTGCGTCCCGACCAGGACGTCGATCTCGCCCGCGTGCATGCGCGCGAGGATCGCCTGAAGGCCGCTGCCCGTGTCCGCGCGATCGCCGGCGGTGTCGCGATCGAGGCGCGCCACGCGCGCGTCGGGGAAGCGCTCGCGGACGATCGACTCCACGTGCTCCGTGCCGATGCCCATCCGCTCGAGCCGCGTCGACGCGCACGACGGACACCGTTCGGGGACGTGCTGCAGCCGCCCGCAATAATGACAGACCAGGCGCGACCGGCCGCGGTGGTACGTCATCGAGACCGCGCAGTTCGGGCAGCGAACGACGTGGCCGCATGCGTGGCAGAGCAGCAGCGTCGAGAAGCCGCGCCGGTTCAGGAACAGGATGCTCTGCTCGCCCGCGGCGAGCGCCGCGCCCAGCGCATCCACCAGGGGCGCCGACAGCAGGCCGTCCGGGCCGGGCGGGTGCCGCCGCAGATCGACGACGGTCACCTCGGGCAGCGGCCGCGGCGTCGCCCGCTCGGGCAGGACCAGGCGCGCGAATCGCCCGCGGATCACGTTGTGCGCGCTCTCCAGCGACGGCGTCGCCGATCCCAGGATCGCGACCGCGCCCGCACGCTGCGCCCGCACGACCGCCAGATCGCGCCCGTGATAGCGGACGCCCTCCTCCTGCTTGAACGACGGATCGTGCTCCTCGTCGACGACCACGACGCCGAGCGCGCGCACCGGCGCGAACACCGCCGAGCGCGCGCCCAGCGCGATGCCGACCTCGCCCGCGCGCAGCCGGCGCCAGGCCGCGAGCCGCTCGCGCGGCGGCAGCGCGCTGTGCAGCACGGCGACGTCCTCGCCGAAACGGGCCCGAAAGCGCGCCGCCAGCTGCGGCGTCAGCGCGATCTCCGGCACCAGCACCAGCGCGCCCCGCCCCGCCGCGCGCGCCGCCGCGATGACGCGCAGATAAACCTCCGTCTTGCCCGAGCCCGTTATGCCCTGAAGCAGGAAGCTGGCGAAGCCGCCAGCCTGCGCGGCGGTCAGCGCGTCGACCGCGTGCGCCTGCGCGGGCGTCAGCGACATCCCGGCGGGCATGACAGCGGTGCGGGCCTCGGGCGCACGCTCGATCACGCGGTGCTCGACGCGCGCCAGCCCGGCGGCGACCAGCGCCCGCAGCGCCGTTCGCTCGCCAGGCGAGAGCGATGACACGAGCAGGCCGTCGCCCGTGGCGGCGAGCTTGGCGGCGAGCGCCCTCTTCAGGGCGGCGCGTTTCGGCAGCGTGTCCGCCGAGGCGCTGGTCGCGCGCGCGTACGCCTCCGTCGGCGGCGGGCGGCGATCCTGCACCTCGTCGCCCGTCTCGACGAAACCGGCCTCGACGAGGCGGGCCAGCGTGCGCGCCGTGCGGGGCGCGGCCCGCTCCAGCCGCCGCAGCCCGAGCTCGCCGCCCGCGGCCGCCAGCGCCGCCAGGACAGGATTGGCGCCCGACGTGCCGGGGAGCAGGCTGGGCTGACGCTCCAGCTCGCGACGGCCAGCGTCGGTCAGGCGCACCGCGCGCGTCGCGCTCGCCTGCTCGCCCTGCGGCAGCGCGGTGCGCAGCACCTCGCCCAGCGGCGCCTGGTAATACTCGGCGACCCAGCGGCAGAACCCGATCATCTGCTCGTCGAAGGCGGGCTCGCCCCCGACGACCTCCTCGATGTCTTTCGCGACCGGCGCGCCCGGCGCGGCCGCCGCCGCGCGCGCGACGACGAAACCTGTCACCGTCCGCGTCCCGAACGGGACGACCACCTGCGCGCCGATCGGCGCGGCGGGGCCAGGGCGCGGATCGCGGTACGTGAACGTGCCCTGGACGGGCAGCGCGACGGCGACCTCGAGGAAGTTGCCGCCCGCCTCCTCCAACATCAACGTCGGTTCACTTCTTTGCGGCGGTCTCCGCCAGCACGCGCGTCACGCCCGCGCGCACGTCGTCCGCGATGTCCGCGCGCTTCAGCGCGTAGTGCACCATCGCGACGACGTAGCCGGCGCGATCGCCGACGTCGTCCCGGCGGCCTTCGACCTCCAGCCCCGCGAGGCCGTGGCGCTCGCACAGCGTCGCCAGCCCGTCGGTCAGCTGGATCTCGCCGCCCTTGCCGGGCTTCGTCTCGGCGAGGATCGGGAAGATCTCCGCGGGCAGCACGTAGCGGCCGATGATCGCCATGCGCGACGGCGCCGTGCCGGGCGCGGGCTTCTCGACCAGCTTGCGGATCGCGTACTGGCGCGGGCCCACCGACTCGCCGTCGACGATGCCGTACATGTGCTCCTGGCCGGTGGGCACCTCCTTCAGCGCGATCACGCCGGTGCCCGTCTTCTCGTAGACGTCGATCAGCTGGCGCACGCCCGACACCTTCGCGTCCAGCAGGTCGTCGCCCAGCACGACCGCGAACGGTTCGTCGCCGACGGCTTCGCGCGCGCACAGCACCGCGTGGCCCAGCCCGCGCGCCTCGCCCTGCCGCACCGAGTGGTACCGCGCCATCTCGGTCGGCCGCCGCACCAGCGCGAGATCCGCCGTCTTGCCGCGCTTCTCCAGCAGCGCCTCCAGCTCGCCGGCCCGATCGAAGTGGTCCTCGATCGCCGACTTGCCGCGCGCGGTGACGAAGATGATCTCCTCGATGCCGGCGGCGACGCACTCCTCGACGATCAGCTGGATGCTGGGCGTGTCGACCAGCGGCAGCATCTCCTTCGGGACCGCCTTCGTCGCCGGGAGGAACCGTGTTCCCAGACCGGCGACCGGCAACACCGCCTTGCGGACCTTCTTCCGTGGGGCTTGGCTCATGGGCCTCCGCATTCTAGCCGCTCCCGTGCGAAGCGCGGGGGTGCGGCTACGTTTTTGATCGTCAAGCGCGCCGCCAACCCGCGCCAGCCCCGCGCGGGGCGGTGCTCGTGGTCGCGCTCGGCGCCGCGGGGGGCTCGTTCAGCGCGTAGACCGCCCGCAGGATCTCCGCGACCGCCTCGTACAGCGCCGCCGGGATCTCGGCGCCCTCGGGCAGATCGCGCAGCGACCGCGCCAGCGTGACGTCACGGAAGATCGGGACGCCGGCCTCGCGGGCCACCTGCTTGATCCGTTCGGCGAGCAGACGCTCGCCGCGCGCAACGACGACGGGCGCTGCCTCCCCGTCACGGTCGTAACGGAGCGCCACCGCGATGTGATCCGGGTTGACCACGACGAAGTCCGCTTTTCGGACCTCGGCGACCATTCGTTGCTCCATCAGCTCGCGGTGCAGCCGCTGGCGCTCGGCACGATGGCTGGGATCGCCCTCGGATTCCTTGTACTCGCGCTTGACCTCGTCGCGGGTCATGCGCTGGCGCGCCGTGTGGCGCCGCCGGACCAGCACGTAGTCGGCGGCGCCCAGCGCCAGCGCGACCAGGGCGACCCGCTCGGCCAGGCGCGCCGACACCGCGCCCATCGCGCCGGCCAGCCTGGCCACGGGCGCCCCGGCCAGGCCCGCCAGGCCCGCCAGCAGCGGCCGCACCGTCAGCCACGCGAGCGCCGCGACCAGCGTCGCCTTCAAGAGGCCCTTCCCGACCTGCAGCGCCGCCTGCCCGCCGAACGCGCGGCCCAGCCCCGCCGCCGGCGACAGGCGCGCCAGATCGGGCCGCAGCGCGCCGAACGCGAGCAGGCCGCGCGTCTGCAGGAAGCCCGCCCCCAGCGCGACCAGCGCCGCCGCCGCGAGCGGCGCTGCCAGCACCCGCGCCATCACGCCCAGGCCGGTGATCAGGGCGGCCGCCGCGCCGGCGTCCGCGGTGGTCGCCGCCGCGAAGGCGCCCTTCCAGTACGACAGCAGCCGCGCCGTCAGCGCCGGCCCCTGCGCCACCAGCACCACGATCGCCGCGGTCATCGCCGCGGCGGAGGTCGCATCGCGGCTGAACGCGACCTCGCCCCGCCGCCGCGCCTCATCGAGGCGCTTCGGTGTCGGCTCTTCGGTGCGCTCGGACGCCATCCGGCTCCCGGCGGCCGCGGGTTACTTCTTCGGCGCAGCGGGAGGCGGAGCCGGCGGCGCGGCCGGCTTCGCGCCCGGTCCCGCCCCCGCCCCACCCGCGCCCGCTTGGGACGCGCTCATCATCTGCTGCATCAGCGCCGCTTGATCGAACGGCTTCGGCGGCTTCGTGACCAGCGGCTTCGCGTCCTTGCCTGTCGCGGTCAGGTCGAACAGCAGCTTGCCCTTGATCTGCGGGTTGTTCTTCTGGTCGACCTCGATCTTCACGAGGCCGAACGGCGGCACGTTCTCGCTGACCCAGTACTCGATCTTGTCGCCCTGGGGCGTCTTGTCCCGATAGTGCTTGGTCTTGAACGACCCGGCCGTGACCTTGATCGTCTCGGTTCCGACCAGGTTCTTCGGGTTCGGCTTCGTGAACGGCTTGCCGCCGGACAGCTCGACGGGCATGTCCATCGGGTCGCCCGCGCCCAGCTGCATCACCATCTTCTTCGGCGTGCCCTCCGCCCCCGGCGCCAGCGTCATCTGCATGACCATCTTGCCGGCGGCGGCCATCATGCCGCCCTCGACCGACGTCTCGATGACGTTCGTCGTCGGCGTCTTCGCCACCAGCGCCATGCGCATCTTCATGGGCGTCAGCTGGCCCATGGTCATCGTGTAATCGGACCAGCTACCGACCGCGACCTTCGCGAGGTCCATCGCCATCGGCATGGGCGGCCCCTGCCCCGGCGACTGCGCGAACGCAACGGTGGAACTGCTTGCACACAGCACAACGGCGAACGCGAATCCCAGACGCGACATGGACGCTCCCTTCAAATGTGCGCGGAGTGTACCAGAGCGGCGCTTCAGCCTTTGCGTTGATGCGGACGCAGCCCGCGCGCGAAGACACCCAGCCCTCCGGCGATGAGACCAAACATCACGATGGTTCCCCACAAGCTGGTGGGCCGGAAGTAGATGTCCAGGTTCATCAACACGCCGACCAGGATCAGCGCCACGCCACCGACGGTGAGGAACCAGCCGAGCACCGAGCGGCCGTTGAAGAACAGCACCCCGATGCCGCCCAGCAGCGGGATCAGCGTCAGCCCGAAACTGGTTCCAGGAGACCCGAAGAACCGCCAGAACGACGTGTGCACCGTGACGTGATCGAAGACGATGTAGATGCCGATCGCGATCATCAGCAACCCGACGAGCACCTCGCCCAGGCCTCCGGGCGTGCCGCCGGGCCCCTCGAACTTGGCGCGCCCCGAGACGCTGCCGCCGGTCTCCGTCATCGCCGCAGTCTACTGCAGATCGGCGGGCGCACCGTCGCACGGCCGCCGCGGCTGATCCAGCTGGGCCTGGATGCTCAGCAACGTCTCGTTCAGCTTCTTCGTCTCGGCCGGGGAGCGCGCCCAATTCAGCGCCTCCTCGCAGTGCCCGAGCTGCGCCGAGGCGACGAACAAGGTCGCGCGATCGAAGTCGTCGGTGGCGCCGCCCAGCCACGCCTTGATTCCCAGCGTTCGCGCCTCGGCCCACTGCTGTCGGCGGAGCGCGTCGAATGCGGTCAAGCGCAGGACCTCCGTCTCCTCGGGCGCGAGCGCGCGGGCGCGCGCCGTCGCCTGCTGCAGTTCGATGCCCGGGAGGTTCGGCGTGCGCGCGCGCGCGACCCACGCCCGCCAATCGCCGTCGTTGCTCGTCACCATCGCCCGCGTGAGGCCGTCCCATCGCGCGGCGTCGACCTCGCCGCCCGCCAGCAGCAGCATCGCGGCCAGCGGATTCGTCGGGTCCAGCGCCAGCGCGCGGTCCACGTTGTGGCGCGCCCGTTCGATCCGCGGCGGGCGAAAGTCCGGCTCGATCGTCGAGACGACCATGAAGTCCAGCAGCGCGAGCACCGCGTGCGTGTCGGCGTCGTTCATCGGCGTGGTCCGCGCCTCGGCGTCCGACGCCTCGTACCGGGTCTGCCTCTCCGGGAACGAGACGCTGTACGCGTAATCATCCAGCTCGAAGTCCCAGTTCTGGCGCGACCCGAAGCACGAGAGGGCGCCGTCCAGATCGAGATCCGCCTCCAGCCGGTCCAGGTAGCAGGTGAGCGCGTCGGGATACTGATTGATCAGCATGTGCACCAGCAGCCCGGCCCGAAACTCCATGAGCCCCGCGTCCATTCCGGCCCAGCGTTTGGGGTCCAGAAGCGACTTCGTCGAGATGTGGGCTCCGTACTCCATCACGTTGTGCGTCTCCGAGATGCTGCGCGTGCCCCAGAGCGCGATCTGGCGATCCCGGTCCAGCGCCGCGGTCTGCAGGTAGACGGCCATGCCTTCGGTCAGCCAGCGCGGGATGCGGGGCAAGCGCTGGTGAAGCAGCGCGTGCGCCAGCTCGTGCTTGAGAACCTCGCGCCCACCCGCCTCGTCGATGTTGCCGATCGACATCGCCGGAGGAACCAGCGAGAAGGAGGTGAACACGCCGCCCAGTCGATAGTGAACGGCCTCCCGTTCGCCCTGGCTGCGCAGCGCGATGACGAGCAGCGGCTCTGTCTGGGGCTTGGCGGCGCGCACCGACTGCCCGGCCGTCGACGCCAGCGCGACGCTCATCGCGGCCCACCAGTCTTCCAGCATGTGCGCCAGCTCCTCGGCGGGCTCTGGCTTCATGTCGGTCGCCAGCGAGAAGTGCGGCGTGTTCACGCGGATCCACGGCGGGCCGCCCTCGTCGCCCGCGACCGGGAACGTGGCGCAGCCCGCGAGCAGCGTGATCGCCACGGCGGCGAACAGGGGGCGTCGGGTCAGCGCTAGATCCCGATCCCGATCTTGAACGACCAGGTGTCGACGAAGATGCTGGTGAACTGCTGTCGCTTGGCGAAGCCGTTGACCGGTCGCAGGTAGCCGACCGCGAAGCTGAGGTAACCGACGCGCGCGACGTAGACCTCGGCGCCGACGTCGGCGCCGAACTGCCAGAACGCCGTCGGGATCGTGCGATCGAACTGCAGGCGGCGCATGTAGCCGACGCCCGCGAACCCCTCCGCGAACGGCACGATGCGGCCGAAGTCTCGGTACTGGGCGCCCAGCGAGACCGTCTGCGTGGCGAAGTAGTCGCCGTTGGCCAGCCAGGTCCCCGACTGCCAGCCGAAGGCGGACGTCAGACCGACGCGGATCGTGCGCGACACCGGGTAGACGTCGACGGAGAAGTTGTTGAACGTCTCGGGCTCGGCGATGCCGTCGGGCGAGTTCGAGGCGCCGATGCGGACGAACTGGAAGCGCCGCAAGCCCAGCTTCAGGCGCGGCAACGTCGGCTCGAACGGCGTCTCGGCGACGGGCGTGTACGGCCGCTCGATCGCCGGAACGCCGGCGCCCTCGATCTCGGGGGACGGCGGCGCGGCCGCGGCGACGGGCGGCGGTGGTGGCGCGGGCGCGGCGAGCGGCGGCGACGGCTTCGCGACGGCCGGTCGCGCCACAGGCTCCGGGACGGCGGGCGGCGCGCTGGGCTTCGACGGCGGGGGCACGGTGATGCGTGTTCCCAGGCGGCGGAAGACCTTCGGATCGTCGATGTCATCGTCGGACGACGGCGGCCGCTGCTGCGCCTGCGGCGGCGGTGTCCGGCGCGGCGGCGCCTCGACGGACGCAGGCGGCGGCTGCTGCTGCACCGGCGCAGCGGGCCGGGCCGACGAGTCGAAGGGCGGCGGCTGCATCTGCGCGCGCGCGATCGGTCCCGCGACCAGGGTCGCGAGAAACGCGCAAGGCGCCGCTGACCTGAACATCGCCGTCATTTCGCGTGGAAGCTGTTGATCATCTGAGCGACCATCGGGTCGTCGCTGATCTCTTTCTGCGCCGTGAAGTGCAGGCGGAAGGTCGGGGTCGCCTTCCCCGCCAGGAACGCGTCCCGGTGAAAGACGTCCTCTTCCTCCTGCCAGGTCATCTCGACGCCCGCGGTGCCCGTGGCGGTGTCGACCGTCCCCGTCGCCGTGGAGCTCCCGCCCGGCAGCGACCCCTTCACCTCCGCCATCGCCGCCACCGGGTCGCCGGTCACCTGCGAGAACTGCAAGCTGTACAGCGCCTGCGCCAGCAGAATGTTCGGATCGGCGGTGACGGTGGCGTCGGGCGGCGGCACGACCGAGAACGTCAGGCGCAGGTCCTGGTAGGTCAGGACGAAGGGCGGAATCCAGGGCGGCTGCAGCAGCCGGAACTCGAACGCGCCCATCGGATCCTGGTACAGGATCGTGCCGGGGAATTGCTCCGTGTTCGCATCCAGGTCGCCGCACCCGACGACCGGGGCGACTGCGAGCGCGCAAGCGAGTAGCGCCGGTACCGCACGCATGGGGTTCCGATCCTAACGTCAACGGCGGGGTCGGGCTACCGCTTAAGGGCGACGACCGCCTGCGCGAGCAGCTTGAACCAGCTCACAAATCCACCCGCAAAAGCGTTTTGTAACAATCCCAGCCCGACGAGGACGACGCCGATCGCGAGCAGCCCTTTGAGAGGTAGGCCCAGGAAGTACACCGGCACCGAGGGCGCCGCGCGCGCGATCAGGCCCAGGGCGAGATCGGTCAGCCACAGCGCCACGACGACCGGCGCCGCAAGCGCCAGGCCCGATGCGATCAGCTTCGCCGACGCCGCGGCGACGACCAGCGCCACGTGGCGCGCCGCCGGCTCGCCCAGGCCGCCGCCGATCGGCAGCGTGCGGTAGCTGGACATCAGCGCGTCGACCAGCCGCGGCACGCCGCCGATCTGCAGGAAGATGATCGTCGCGAGCAGCAGGTAAAGCACGCCGAGCGGGCTGGCGCGCTCCTCGGTGGTGGGGACGAGGATCTCGGCGACGTTCGCGCCGCGCAGGCTGTCGCCCAGGCGCCCGGCCACTTCGGCCGCGCGAAACGCCGCCGACGCGACCAGGCCCAGGCAGAGGCCGACGAGGATCTCGCGCGCCAGCAGCAGCGCGAACGCGGGCGCCGACACGTCGGCCAGCGCGGCGGCGCCCGGCGTGGCCATCAGCACCGGCGCGGCGATCAGCGCCAGCAGCAGCGCGAAGCCGACGCGCACCGGCGCCGGCAGGCGCGGGCCGCCCATCGGCGCGACGAGCCACAGCACCGGCAGCACGCGCGCCGCGCCCAGCGCGGTCGCGACGACGATCCCGAACAGGCCGGACGGCAGCATCGTTGGCGTCCGCGCCGTCAGCGCAGCGACGGGATCGCGAGCAGCATCGCCTGCGTGAAGCGGACCAGCGACGACCCGAGCACCGGCCCCATCGCGACCAGGACGACCAGGACGACGACCAGCTTGGGCACGAAGGCGAGCGTCTGGTCCTGGATCTGCGTCGCCGCCTGGAACAGGCCGACGACGAAGCCGGTCACCATGCTCGCGATCAGCGGGGGCGCCGACAGCAGCAGGACCAGCACGAGGCCCTCGCGGATCGCGTGCAGAACCAGCGTGGTGGCGGAGGTGGTCATGCGTAGCTCTGGAGAAGGCCGCGGATCACCAGCGTCCAGCCGTCGGCGACGACGAACAGCAGCAGCTTGAAGGGCAGCGACACTGTCGTCGGCGACAGCATGTGCATGCCCAGCGCGAGCAGCAGGTTCGCGATCACCATGTCGACGACCAGGAACGGAATGAAGAGCAGGAAGCCGATCTGAAACGCGCGTCGCAGCTCGGACGTCACGAACGCGGGCACGATGACGCCGAAGTCGCGATCGCTGACCTCGGCGCGTTCGGCGGGCTCGCGCATCTTCAGCGTCACGGCGAGGAAGGAAGCGCGGTCGCGCGGGTCCGTGTGCTTGAGGATGAACGCGCGCAGCGGCTCCTTGCCGCGATCGGCGGCCGTGCCCAGCGCCGCCACCGTCTCGGCGCTGGCCAGGTCGGCGCCGGCGGCCAGGCCCAGCGCCGGCTTCATCGCGTCGTACATCCGCTGCCCGGTGGGCGCCATGACGGCGATGGTCAGGATCAGCGACAGGCCGGTCAGCACCTGCGTGGGCGGGACCGACGGCGTGCCGATCGCGCTCCGCAGGATCGACAGCACGACCGAGATGCGCACGAACGAGGTCACCATCAGCAGCGCGAACGGGATGAGCGACAGCGCCGCCATCGCCAGGATCAGAACGAGGGGACGGGACTCGAGCCCGGCCGCGGCGGGGTGCGCGTGCGCGGCCGCCGCATGCGCGGCCCCGGGAACGGCGGCTGCCACGGCCACCAGCGGCAGCAGGACGCGCTTCATATCGGCTTGACCGGGAGGTCGGCGGGGGCGCTCTTGCTGGCGGCGTCGCGGCCCAGCAGGCGCGCCAGGACGTCCGCGAAGCGCGCGCCCGCGGCCTCGGGCGCCTTTGGCAGCTTGTCGGGCTCCAGCTCGGCGAGCAGGGCCATCGGCCCGTCGCCCACGCCCACCAGGAAGCAGCGGCCGGCGGTCTCGATGACGAACACCGACCGCCGGGGCTCCAGCGGGCAGCGCGCGACGACGCGGATCGCACCCGACGCCTTGCCGATCCCGCGCCCGGCGAGCAGCCGCAGCGTGCCCCAGGCGAGCACGCAGACCACGCCCAGCGACGCGAACGACAGCGCCAGCGACTCCCAACCGATCCCCGGGATCTGCGCCGCCGTATCGCCCATCGGCGGCGTTATACGCCCCCAGCTCGGGCTGCTGTCAACCCCGGAGGAGAATCAGGTCCCCTCGCCCCGCGCAGCGAGCGCAGCGGGGGAGAGGGTCAGGCCCGTCCTACTCCTCGTCGTCGTAGTACAGCGACTCGCGGCTACCGAGGAAGGCGTCGATCGCCTGCTTCGCCTCGGCCGACAAGTTGATGAAGCGGACGCCCATGCCCTGCTCGCCGTGCGCGCGCAGCAGCGCGGAGTTCTCGCGGATCCAGCGGACCTCGGTCTCCACGGCGACCGGATTGGGATTGCCCGGCAGCGTGAAGTTCAACGTGATCCGTTCGCCGATCTTGCGAATGTGGTGGGTGGCGATGAACAACCCACCGGAGCTGATGTTCTGGGTGAGGCCCGTGTAGAAGTTGTGGTCGCTCTCCAGGTCGACTTTTACTTCGAGGTCGAAGCGCTCGGCGGCGCGAACGTTCTGAATGTTCTCAGCCACTTTGGCCCCCGGGGTGTTCATGAAGGAATGCTCCTGTTGTCCGCGTTTGCAGGGCTCAAGCGCCCTGCAACCCAGACCGTTCGACAGGAATGCGGCGAAACTGTAGCG
>Ga0070683_100002163_pt1 | contig 15544 bp, 16 predicted proteins | sample KBSC713LmetaG_FD_64662 | JGI IMG/M metagenome (GOLD analysis project Ga0070683, IMG submission 64662) | Corn rhizosphere microbial communities from Kellogg Biological Station, Michigan, USA - KBS C7.1-3L metaG | ecosystem: Host-associated > Plants > Roots > Rhizosphere ...
AAGATCGCCATGCGCGAGGCGGGAGTGCCAGTCGTCCCGGGCACCGAGGGGGCGACCACGCTCGCCCAGGCCCGCGAGCTGGCGCCAGAGATCGGCTTTCCGCTGCTGCTCAAGGCGGCGGCCGGAGGCGGGGGGCGGGGCATGCGCCTCGTCGCCTCCCGCGAGGAGCTCGACGGCGCGTTCGCGACCGCCTCGGCCGAGGCGGACGCGGCGTTCGGCGACGGCAGCCTCTACGTCGAGAAGGCGCTCGTTCCAGCGCGGCACGTGGAGATCCAGGTCCTCGCGGACGCCGACGGCGGCGTCCTCACGCTCGGAGAGCGCGAGTGCTCGATCCAGCGTCGCCACCAGAAGCTGATCGAGGAGTCGCCGTCGCCTGCGCTCACACCCGAGCTGCGCGAGGAGATGGAAGCGGCTGCCGAGCGCGCATGCCGCGACACCGGCTATACGAACGCGGGAACGCTGGAGTTCCTGCTCGGGCCCGACCGCGCCTTCTACTTCATCGAGCTGAACGCCCGGCTCCAGGTCGAGCATCCGGTCACCGAGCTCGTCACCGGCGTCGACATCGTCCGCGAGCAGCTGCGGATCGCTGCGGGCGAGCGGCTGACCGCGACCGGCCGCGCCCCCCGCACAGGGCACGCGATCGAGATGCGGATCAACGCCGAGGACCCCGCGCGCGGCTTCGCACCCTCACCGGGACGGATCGAGCGCCTGCGCGCCCCGGGCGGCCCCGGGGTCCGCCTGGACACGCACGTCGACTCGGGCGCGACCATCCCGCCGCACTACGACTCCCTGATCGCCAAGCTCGTCGTGTGGGACTCCAACCGGCCGGCCGCGATCGCCCGCGGCCTGCGCGCCCTCGGCGAGCTCGAGATCGAGGGGATCGCGACCACCCGGGACTTCGCCCGGGACGTCCTGCGCAGCGAGGCCTTCGCGAGCGGCGACTACACCACCTCCTACGTCGACGAGCTGGGATCGGCGTGACGCTCTCCCGCCGGGCGGCACGCCGCACCGCGCTCTTCCTCCTCTACCAGTGGGACCTGACCGGTCAGCCGCTCGGCACGAACTACGAGGGCGAGATCGACGACTTCGCCCGCAGCCTGGCGGAAGCGGTCGCGGCGAACGCGGACGAGCTGGACGCACGGATCTCGGCCGTCTCCGGCGACTGGCCGGCGGGGCAGCTCGGCACCCTGGAGCGGAACGTCCTCCGCATCGGCATCCACGAGCTCGATGAAGGTACGGTCCCGCTCGAAGTGGTGATCGACGAGGCAGTGACGCTGGCGAAGCGGTACTCGTCCGAGGACGCGGGTCGGCTCGTGAACGGGATCCTCGCCGCGATCGCCCGAACGGCGACGGCATGACCCTGCAGGAGAAGGTCGACCGGCTCGAGGAGCTCCGCCGGCAGCTCGAGGGCTGCGAGTCGCTCGAGGACGCCGTCGACCTGCTGGCCGAGTTCGATGCAGCCGCCAAGGACCTGATCGACGCGATCGACCAGGCGAAGCGGGAGTCCGATGCACAGCCCTGACGAGCTGAAGGAGCTGGTCGAGGAGGCGCTCGAGGAGCTCGAGCTCTGGCCCGAGCTCGGCGGCCAGCAGGACTCGGCCCGATACGCACTGGAGATGGGCGGCAAGCGAATCCGCCCGGTGATCTCGCTCGCCGTCGGCGAGGCGCTCGACGCGCCGCCCGAGCAGGTGATGCCGGCCGCGCTCGCGATCGAGCTCGTGCACAACTTCTCGCTCGTCCATGACGACCTGCCGTCGCTGGACGACGACGAGGAGCGGCGCGGCAAGCCGAGCGTCTGGGCGGCCTTCGGCGAAGGGAAGGCACTGCTCGCCGGCGACGCGCTCCTGGCCGAGGCGTTCCGGCTCGCCTGCTCGTACACGACCACGGAGGTCGCGCGGGAGCTGGCCGAGGCGACGCTCGGAATGATCGGCGGACAGTACCTCGACACGATGGAGCCGGGCACCGACCTGGAGACCGTCCACCGGCTGAAGACCGGCTGCCTCTTCTACGCGTCGGTCACGCTCGCGCTCTGGGCCGCCCGACTGCCGCGCGAGGAGCAGGGCACCTGGCGCGACTTCGCGGACGAGCTGGGGATGCTCTTCCAGGTCGTCGACGACATCCTCGACGCGGACGGGTACGTGCTCGAGGAGGGCGAGGAGGCGGCCAGGACGCGCGCGAACCGCGCCGCCGAGCGTGCGCTGGCGCTGCTGCTCGAGGTTCCGGCCGACACGACAGTGCTGGCCGAGATCGTCAACGGCCTCGCCGTCAGAACCGTCTAGCAGCGATGAAGAAGCGCCTGGACGTCCTCCTCGTCGAGCGCGGGCTCGCGGAGTCTCGAGCACAGGCGCAGGCGCTGATACTCGCCGGCCTCGTTCCCGGCCACTCGAAGGCCGGCGAACAGGTCGACGAGGCCGCCGAGCTGGGCGTCGAGCGCGGGCCAAGGTTCGTCTCCCGCGGGGGTGAGAAGCTCGATCACGCGCTCGACGCGTTCGGAGTCGATCCGGCGGGGCGCGACTGCCTCGACGTGGGGGCGTCGACCGGCGGATTCACCGACGTCCTCCTTCAGCGCGGCGCCGCGCGCGTGATCGCGCTCGACGTCGGGTACGGTCAGCTCCATCCACGCCTCCGAGACGACCCCCGCGTGATCGTGCTCGAGCGGGTGAACGCCCGCGGGCTGATCGAGCTGCCGTTCGCGCCGGAGCTCGTCGTCTGCGACGTGTCCTTCATCTCCGTCACGAAGGCGCTGCCGCCTGCTCTGGGGCTGGCCGAACCGGGCTGGGAGGCGGTCGTGCTGGTGAAGCCACAGTTCGAAGCCGGGCGCGAGGAGGTCGGCAAGGGCGGAGTCGTCACCTCGCGCGAGACGCGAACGAGAGTGACACGAGAGGTCGCCGAGGCGGCTCTGGGCTGGGCTGCCGAGGTCGCGGGCGTCGTAGACTCGGGCCTACCCGGACCGAAGGGAAACCGTGAGCTCTTCCTCCATCTCCGACACCGACCGGGAGCCGGCCCCGACGCAGACCTCGACCGCTGGATCGATGACGCCGTCGGCTGAGCGCGTCCGGACGATCGCCGTCGTCAGCCACGGCGATCCGGGGGTGATCGCCGGTGCAACGGCGCGCCTGCAGGCGATCTGCGAGCGCGCCGGGGTGGAGGTCGTCGAAGGCGAGGACGTCGACCTCGCCGTCGTGCTCGGCGGTGACGGGACGACGCTCCGGGCCCTCCACCGCTTCCTCGGCACGCCGGTGCCGGTGCTAGGCATCAACTTCGGCCGGGTCGGGTTCCTGTCGGCGATGGGCCGCGACGCGATGGAGGACGGCCTCGCCCGCGCCTTCGCCGGCGAGCGTCGCGTCGTCGAGCTGCCGACGCTGGTGGTGAACGCCGACGGAGTCGAGGCCGTGGCCGTCAACGACGCCGTGTGCGCGACCTCCCAGATCGGCCGAATGATGGAGTTCGCCTGGTCGGTCGGCGGAGAGGATCTCGGCGTCCAGCCGTGCGACGGGGTGATCTGCGCGACCTCGACGGGCTCGACCGCCTACAACCTCTCGAGCGGCGGCCCGGTACTCGTGTGGGGGCTCGACGCGATGGCGGTCACGTTCGTCTCACCGCACTCGCTGCACGCCCGTCCGCTGGTCGTCCCGCGCGGGCTCGAGCTGCGGGTGCGGAACGAGACGCGGGCGACCACGGCGAAGGTGATCGCCGACGGCATCCCCGTCGCCGACCTCGGCGAGGGAAAGGAGGCGGCGGTGCGGCTCGGCGAGCGGCGGGCGCTGCTGGCGCTGCTACCCGAGATGACCTTCTTCCACCGCTACCGCGACACCTTTGCTTCGTAGCCTCCGGATCGAGAACCTCGTCCTGATCCGCCGGGCGGAGCTGCGGTTCGCGCCGGGGTTGAACGTGATCACCGGCGAGACCGGCGCCGGGAAGACGATCCTCGCGCAGGCGATCGGCCTCCTGCTCGGTGCAAAGGGCGACGCAGCCTACGTCGGCGCGGGCGGGGCCGAGTCCTACGTGGAGGCCGAGTTCGACCTGCCCGAAGGATTGCTCGACGAGGAGCCGTTCGCGCCGTTCCGCGAGCTCCGGCCCGACGAGGAGGAAGGGGTCGTGCTCGCGCGGCGCATCTCCGGGGAGGGGCGCACACGCGCGTACGCCTGGGGACGGAGCGCCGCGCGCGAGGACGTCGCCGCCCTCGGCGAGCGGCTCCTGGCGATGTCCGGCCAGTTCGAGCAGCGGCGGCTCGCGCGCCCGGCGTACCAGCTGGCCGTCCTGGACGCCTTCTGCGGCGACGAGCAGCTGCGCCGCCGGGCCGATGCACGCGCGGCCTGGCGCGAGCTCGGCGCGGCCCGGCGACGGCTCGAGGAGCTGACGCGCGACGCCGCCGCCTTCGAGGCCCGGCTGGCTGAGCTGCGGGCCCTGATCGAGGACACGGACGGGCTGGAACCGGGACAGGAGGATGTGCTCCTCGAGGAGCGCGAGCGCCTGCGGCACCTGACCGAGCTGCTCCAGGGAACCGCGGCCGCCGCCGATGCGCTCGACCCCGACGAGGGCGACGGAGCGGCCGGGCTGACGGCCGTGGCGGAACGGGCGCTCGCGCCGGTCGAACGGCTCGCCCCCGAGCTCCGGAAGGCGGCCGACGAGCTGCGTGACGCCGAGCTACGGCTGCGTGAGGCGGCGAGCGCGCTGCGTTCCTTCCTCTCGGCGCTCGAGGCGGACCCGGCGCGGCTGGAGGAGGTCGAGTCGGATCTGGAGCGGATCTCCGACGCCAAGCGTCGCTTCCGGTGCGGCTCGCTGGAGGAGCTCCTCGCCCGTGCCGCGGAGGCGAACACGGAGCTCGAGGCGCTCGACCAGGGCGCCGATCCCGTTGCCGCGGCCGAGGCGGCGGTCGAACGAGCCAAAGCCCTCGTGGGGTCGATCGCCGGGGAGCTGCACGACGCGCGGGCTGCTGCGGCCGGCCGGTTCGCGGAGTCGGTCGCCGGGGAGCTCCAGGGCATGGGGATGGGCGACGGCGAGTTCACCGTCGAGCTGAAGGAGCGCGAGCCCACTGCGACCGGGACCGACGAGACGGTGTTCCTGATCAGGCCGAACGCCGGGCTGCCGTTCGGCCCGGTGGCGGAGACCGCCTCCGGCGGCGAGCTCTCCCGCGTCGCGCTCGCGATCGCCGCGGTCGGCGGCGGTGAGACCATGGTCTTCGACGAGATCGACGCAGGCATCGGCGGGACGACCGCCCACGGCGTCGCCGAGACGCTGTCGCGGCTCGCCGGCCGCACGCAGGTGATCACGATCACGCACCTGCCGCAGATCGCGAGCCGCGCCGACCGGCATTTCCGCGTCGAGAAGGTGCCCGGCGACCCGACCCACACGCGGATTCAGGAGCTCGACGCCGACGAGCGGCGAGAGGAGCTGGAGCGCATGCTCGGCGGGCGCGAGTTCCTGGCCGCGGTCGCCGAGGAGGACCGTGGCTAGCCTCGTCGAGTTCACGGGGCCGGCACGACTCGACCGCCGGACCAAGCGCCTCGTGCACCGGCTCGGCGAGGACGACGTCGCGATCGTCGACCACAGTGACCTCGACCGCGTCACCGCCGAGGAGCTGCTCGAGACCGGCGTCCGCGTCGTCGTCAACGTCTCCGATTCGCTCTCCGGCCGCTTTCCGAACGTCGGGCCGCTGCTGCTCGTCCGCGGCGGCGTCACCCTGATCGACGTCCCCGGCTCCGAGCTGTTCGACGAGGTCACGGACGGCGAGCAGCTGACGGTGCGCGGCGCCAGCGTCTTCCGGAACGGGACGTGCCTGGCCCGCGGCCGCGCCCGGGAGGAACGCGAGCTGGAGCGGACGCTCGCCGAGCAGCGGAGCCGCGTCACCGAGTCGCTGTCCGAGTTCGCCGAGAACACGCTGCAGCACCTGCGTGCCGAGGGCAGCCTCCTGGTCGAGGGGATCGACTTCCCGCCGCTGAAGACGCGCTTTCGCGATCGTCACGCCCTGATCGTCGCCCGCGGCCCCGGCCACAAGCGCGACCTGCGGATCGTGCGGCCGTACGTCCGCGACTTCAAACCGGTGCTGGTGGGCGTCGACGGCGGCGCGGACGCGCTGATCGAGGCCGGCTACAAGCCGAACGTGATCGTCGGCGACATGGACTCGGTCTCGGACGCCGCCCTGAAGAGCGGGGCCGAGCTGCTGGTGCACGCCTACCGCGGCAACGGAAACGCGCCGGGTGCCGCGCGGGCCCAGGCGCTGGGCGTGCCGTTCGAGGTCGTGCCCGCGATGGGGATCAGCGAGGACGTCGCGCTGATGCTCGCCTACGAGAAGGGCGCCGAGCTGATCGTCGCCGTCGGGACGCACTTCAACCTGATCGAGTTCATGGAGCGGAACCGTGCCGGAATGTCGTCGACGTTCCTGACACGGCTGCGGGTGGGGGAGATCCTCGTCGACGCGAAGGGGGTCTCCAGGCTCGTCTCGCGGCGGGTCGGCCTGTGGCCGCTGGTCGCGCTGGGCGTGGCCGGCCTCGGCGCGATCGTGGTCGCCGTGATCGCCTCGCCGGGCGTCGAGCACCTGATCCAGCTGATGGTGCTCCGGGTCCGCGATTGGCTGGGGCTGGGCTAGCTGGTTTCGGAGTGGCGGCCGCGGCCGTTCGGGCCCTGTTTCTTCGGGCCGCCGCATAAGGCGCGCCCGGCCTCCTCCCCAGGGCGATCGTAACCGCGAAAATCACGCGCGTGGGACACGGGACCGTGCCGAAAGGTTCACCGCTGGGGCGGCAGCGGCGCCGGTGAGGGTAACCGCCTCGCGCGAGCTCCTCGCTCCCCGGCCGGACGTCTGGGACTTCCTCGGCGAGCCCTTCCATCTGGCCGACTGGTGGCCCGGCATCGCCGGCGTGCAGCCGGACCGCCGCGGCTCCGCCGCCGGCGCCCGCTGGCAGGTGACCGCGGGCAACGAGCCGACGCTCCTCCGCAGACCCGAGGCAGCGGGCACGGTGGTCGTGACCGCGTCCGATCGACCCGCCCTCTTCGCTTTCCATCTGACCGGCGAGAAGCTGGACGTGCGCGTCGATCTGGAAGCAACCGCCGCCGACCGCACCCTCGCGACGATCACGGTCGAGGGGCCGTGGCTGATCGCCTTCCGCCGGACACTGGCACGGAGAGCGGCCGGTCGTCTTCACGCGCTGTGCCAGACTGCGGCCAGCATCTAACCCGCAGTGGCGCCGGGCAAGGCCCGCCGGCGCGCGAAAGACGGGCATTCTGACCCATGTTCGATCTCCGCTACCACGTCGCCTCGCTGGCGGCCGTCTTCCTCGCCCTGATCATCGGGATCGTCGTCGGCGTCGGCATCTCCGGGAAGGGGTTCGTCCAGAACAGCGAGCGGCGGCTGCTCAACGAGAAGATCGCCGACCTGAACAGCCGCCTGGACGCGGCGACGAGGCGCAGCGGCGATCTGACGCGGTCGCAGCGGGCCGCGCAGGCATTCGTCGAGGACGCCTACCCGGCGCTGATGAGCGGTCGGCTCTCCGGGACGAGCGTCGGACTCGTGTTCGCCGGTCCCATCGACCGGCGGGTCCGCTCCCTCGTCGAGCAGACGCTGAGCGACGCCGGCACGCTGCCTCCGCTCCGCGTACGGGCCCTCAAACTGCCCGTCGACGTCCCGGCTCTGCGCCGCGCACTCAAGGGCCGACCGGCGCTCGCCGCGCTCGCCACGCCGCGGAAGATCGGCGAGCTCGGCCGCCGGCTCGGGAGTGAGTTCGCGGCGAAGGCCGACAGCCCGCTCTGGCAGGCGCTGTCCGCCGACCTGGTCGAGGAGCGGGCAGGCAACGACGCCGCCTCGCTCGACGGGGTCGTGGTCGCCCGCAGCGTCGCGCCTCAGAGCGGCCCGACTGCCCGCTTCCTCGCGGGCTTCTACCAGGGGCTCGCCTCGGCGGATGTGCCCGCGGTCGGCGTCGAGGTGACGAGGCCCGGGACGTCGGCGGTGGACGCCTTCGCCAAGCAGGACCTCGCCACCGTCGACGACCTGGACTCCGACTCGGGGCGCCTGGCTCTGGCCCTGCTGCTCGGCGGAGCGGTGCCGGGGCAGTACGGCGTGAAGAAGAGCGCGCGGGACGGCGTCCTGCCCGAGATCTCGACTCCAGCCACGACGGGTGGCTGAGCGTCTGTCGATCCTGGTCGCGGCCCGCGACGAGGAGGGCCGGATCGGGTCGACGCTCCGAGCGCTCCGGGAGGAATTTCCCGAGGCGGAGGTGATCGTCGCCGACGACGGCTCGCGCGACCGGACCGCGGCCGAGGCCGAGGCCGCAGGCGTACGAGTCCTGCGGCTGGCCCGCCGCGGTAAGGGGCAGGCGCTGGCGCTGGCCGAGCGCGCGGCGGCGGACGGCACGCTCCTCCTGTGCGACGCCGACCTGAGCGGCGACCTGCGGCCGCTGCTCGACGGCGACGCCGACCTCGCCGTCGCAGCGTTCGCCGAGCGCCGGGGCGGCGGTTTCGGCATCGTCAAACGAACGGCCGCCGCGCTCGTGCGGCTCGGGACGGGGCGCGAGTTCCGTGAGCCACTCTCCGGCCAGCGCGTGCTCTCGACCCGCGCCCGCCGAGCCTGCTTCCCGACCGCCGCCGGATTCGGCTGCGAGGCGCGGATGACTCTCGACGCGCTGCGCGCCGGGCTGAGCGTCGAGGAGGTCGAGCTCCCGCTGCGCCACCGCCCGACGGGACGCGATCTCCGCGGGTTCGTCCACCGCGCGCGGCAGCTGCGGGACGTCCTGCTCGCCTTCGGCCCGAACGCGGCGAACCACCGGGGCCTGCGCCTCCCGCTGGTCGGCTGGATCGTCGCCGTCCTCCAGCCGCGCGTGGCGCCGGTCGCCGCGATCGGCCTCGTCGACGACCTCTGCGCCGGGCCGGAGCGGGGGATGGCTGAGCACCTGCGGGCCGGCCGCACGACCGGCGTGCTCAAGCTCGTCGGCATCCCGCTCTTCGGCCTGCTCGCGACTCGCAGCGTTCGCGGCGCGCTACTGGTCGGTCTCGCCGCGAACGCGCTCAACCAGCTCGACACGAAGCCGGGGCGGGCCTTGAAGGTGTACGCACTGGGGGCGTTGCCTCTCCGGGCACCGGTCCTGCCCGCCGTCATGCTCGCGCCTTACGATCTCCGGGAGATGGCGATGCTCGGAGACTCGGGGTCGAACGCGCTGGGGGCCCTGCTAGGCTTGAGTTCCGTGAAGCGATTCGCGGGACGGGGGCAGTTGTCGGCGATCGGAGCGCTGGCGGCCCTCAACCTCCTCGGCGAGCTCACCTCGGTCGGCAGGCTGATCGAGCGGACGCCGGTGCTGCGCGACGTCGATGCCGTGGGGCGGCAGGCGTGAGTGAGACCACCAAGTACGTCTTCGTCACCGGCGGCGTCGTCTCGTCCCTCGGCAAGGGCATCACCGCAGCGTCACTGGGCCGGCTGCTGAAGGCGCGGGGGCTGAAGGTGGACGTCCAGAAGTTCGACCCCTACCTGAACGTCGACCCGGGCACGATGAGCCCCTTCCAGCACGGGGAGGTCTTCGTCACCGAGGACGGGGCCGAGACGGATCTCGACATCGGCCACTACGAGCGCTTCCTCGACCAGAACCTGGCCCGGAGCGCCAACCACACCCAGGGCGGGATCTGGGACCGCGTGCTCCGCCGTGAGCGCAAGGGCGACTACCTGGGCAAGACCGTCCAGGTGATCCCGCACATCACCGACGAGATCAAGGATCGAATCCGGCGCTCGGCCGAGCAGTCGGACGCCGACGTCGTGATCAGCGAGATCGGCGGGACGGTCGGCGACATCGAGTCGCTGCCGTTTCTCGAGGCGATCCGCCAGTTCCGCCGCGAGGCCGGCGCCGAGAACGTCCTCTACGTCCACGTCACGCTCGTTCCCTACGTCGACTCGGCCGGGGAGCTGAAGACGAAGCCGACGCAGCACTCCGTGAACGAGCTACGGCGCATCGGTATCCACCCCGACGTCGTCGTCTGCCGCTCGCGCGACGTGATCTCGCCCGACGTGCGCGAGAAGATCGCGCTCTTCGCCGACGTCGAGCCGGAGGACGTGATCGCCAACGAGGACGTCTCGGACGTCTACCTCGTGCCCGCGGCGCTCCAGGAGCAGGGGATGGACGACCTCGTCTGCCGGAAGCTCGGGCTCCCCGAGGGGCGTGCCGATCTCGGCGAGTGGCTCGACCTGACCGAGCGGATCCGGCAGCGGGACGTCGAGGTGACGATCGGCCTCGTCGGCAAGTACGTGAAGCTGCACGATGCCTACCTCTCGGTGCACGAGGCGCTCAAGCACGCGGGCATCCACCACGGCTGCCACGTCCGTGTGCGCTGGGTCGACGCCGAGGGGATGTCGCTCGAGGAGGCGCTCCATGAACTCGAGACCGTCGATGGCGTCCTGGTGCCTGGAGGCTTCGGCTCACGCGGCTGGGAGGGCAAGATCCTCGCCTGCCGCGTCGCCCGCGAGCAGTCGATCCCGTATCTCGGCATCTGCCTGGGCATGCACGTCGCCGTTTCCGAGTTCGCGCGCCACGTGGTCGGGCTCGAGGGCGCCAACTCGACCGAGATGGACCCCGAGACGCCGTTCCCCGTGATCGACCTCCTGCCCGAGCAAAAGGAGGTCGAGGATCTGGGCGGGACGATGCGCCTCGGCGCGCAGGCGGTGGAGATCGCCGAGGGCACGCGCACGCACGAGACCTACGGCGAGCCGGTCGTCCACGAGCGGCACCGCCACCGCTACGAGGTGAACAACCACTACCGCCAGCAGATCGTCGACGCCGGCCTGGTCGTCTCGGGCACGTTCCAGGAGGGCCGCCTCGTCGAGATCGTCGAGTTGCCCGACCATCCGTGGTTCGTCGCCAGCCAGTTCCACCCGGAGTTCAAGTCGCGCCCGACCAGGCCGGCGCCGCTCTTCCGAGAGTTCGTCGGGGCCGCGCACGACCGCGCCCGCGCGCGGCAGGGCGTGACCGCAACCACGGCGTGAAGCAGTGACAGGCTCGAGCCTGTCACTCCCGTTCGAGCTGCGACACGGCAGCACCTAAGATCGCGCGCAGTGGGCGCGCTCGACCTCTTTCTCGACCTCGCCGCGCTGCCGACGCCACCCGGGGAGGAGCGCGCCGTCGCCGACCGCATCACCGCCGAGCTGCGCGCGCTCGGACTCGAGGTCGACGAGGACGACGCCGGGGCGGAGATCGGCTCGAATGCCGGCAACCTGTACACGCGGCTGGAGCCGACGGCCGAGGGGACGCCGCTCTTCCTCTGTTCGCACATGGACACGGTGCCGCCGACCGGGCCGATCGAGCCGGTGGTCGAGGACGGGGTCGTCCGGAACGCCGGCGGCACGATCCTCGGCGCCGACAACAAGTCGGCGGTCGTGGCCATGGTCGAGACCGCCCGCCGTGTGGTCGAGAGGAGAATCCCGCAGGCGGGCCTCGAGCTCCTCTTCACGCCCAAGGAGGAGGTGGGCCTGCGCGGTGCCCAGGCGTTCGACTGCTCGCGCTTCGCCGCCCGCGTCGGGTACGTCTACGACCAGGCCGGGCCGATCGGCGAGTTGATCCTCGGCGCGCCGCACTCGATGATCATGGAGATCACCTTCGTCGGCCAGTCCGCGCACGCGGGGATGGCGCCGGAGGAGGGCCGCTCCGCGATCGCCGCCGCCGGGCGCGCGATCGCCGACATGCGGCTCGGACGGCTCGACGACGAGACCTCCGCCAACGTCGGCGTCATCCACGGCGGCGTTGCCCGCAACATCGTCCCCGACCGCTGCGTGCTGAACTGCGAGGCACGCTCCCACGACGAGACGAAGCTCGCGGACGTCGTCCAGGAGATGGTCGACGCCTGCTCGTTCGCCGCCTCTCTCGCCGGGTGCGAGGTCGAGGCGGACGTGACCCGGGGCTTCCACGGCTACCGCTTCGCCAGGACCGACGAGCCCGTGCGTCTTGCCGAGGCCGCGCTTCGCCGGACGGGGCACGAGCCCGCCTACGCGCTGTCGGGCGGTGGGGCCGACGCAAACGTGTTCAACACGCGTGGTCTTGCGTGCCTGAACCTCGCGAACGGCATGGCCGAGATCCACACCCCGCAGGAGCACATCGCCGTCGCCGATCTCGACGCGATGGTGGACGTCACGCTGGCGCTGCTCGAGGAGGCGCGTGCCGCTTAGCCTCCGCCGCGGGACGGTGACCGCGGTGCTGGAGCGCCACGACGGGCTGGCGCGGATCGAGGTGGACGGAACCCCGTGTGTCGCGTACCCGCGACTGACGGGCCCGGTCGCGCTCGGCGACGAGGTGGTCGTGAACACGCAGGCACGCGACCTCGGTCTCGGCTCCGGCGGGTTCGACCTGCTCTACCTGAACCTGACCCGCGGCCTCGAGCTCGCCGCGGAGCCGGATGCGCACGTGATGAAGCTGCCCTATACGCCGGGACAGGTCGCCGTACGGCACGCCGAGGAGGAGATGCCGCCGGCCGGGTCGCTCGACGGCATGCCTGTCATCTGCTGCTCGCTGCACAGCCAGGTCGCGCCCGTGTGCGCCGCGCTCGCCGGCCTTCGGGTCGTCTACGTGCAGCTCGAGGGCGGAGCGCTGCCCGTCGCCCTCTCCGACACCCTGCGGGAGCTGCGCGCCCGCGGCCTCGTCGAAGCGGTCGCCGCCGTCGGCGCCTGCTTCGGCGGCGACGCCGAGTGCGTCTCGGTCTGGTCGGCACTGGCGTGGGCGAAGGGGCGCGACGCGCACGTCGCCGTTTGCTCGATCGGCCCGGGCATCGTCGGGACCGGAACACGGCTCGGCCACGGCGGCCTCGCCGCCGTCACCGCCGCGAATGCGGCGCTTGCGCTCGGCGGACGGCCGGTCGTTGCCTCCCGGGTCTCCGAGGCGGACACGCGCGAGCGCCACCGCGGAGTCTCCCACCACACGCAGGCCGTGCTCGGCCTCGTGCTGGGCGACGTGGCCGTTGGCGAGAACGGCGAGGGATGGCAGGACGCATGCGCGGGTCTGGCGCTCTCGCACATGGGCCGCGGGCCGGATCAGGATCCCGCTTTCTTCGAAGCCGCGTTCGCGGCAGGGCGTACCGCAAGGCAACTGGTCGGCTGCTAGGCTCGCGCCGGGTGGTCGACCCTGGCGTCATCGGGACGGCGCTGCCGCGGAGCGAACGCGACATCCTCGTGCACGGCACCGCCGCCCAGGCCGAATTCGACAAGCCCGGCCCGCCGAACGAGATCGAGTATCGCGGCTGGGGCGCGGTCGTGGTCGCCGAGAACGAGCACGCGTGGGTGCACCTGCCGATTCCGATCCCGATCGACGTACCGGCCCCGATCGCGGTCGGCGGCAGCACGGCGTTCTCGGATCTGGGCCGGCTCGTGCGACTCGAGCTCCGCTACGAGGTGCCGCCCGGGGGCGACGTGCGCAATCTCCACCTCTGGGACGCCGACTCGCGGTTCTTCTACTGGGACTTCCCCGCCAAGGTCACGGCCGATCTCCAGTTCGGCAACACCGAGCTGAAGTGGCGTGGCAACCACGCGATCGCCAACAGCCTGGGCGTCTCGATCGGCGTGATCTTCCCGACCGCGATCGACTCACAAGAGCCGCCTTCGGCCTTCACGCTGTTCTCCGCGCGCGCCCACCTCGAGTAGGCCGGCTCCGTCACACGCGCTAGAGTCCGCGCGCCGTGAAGATCGGCGTCGTCAAGGAGATCAAGCCGGACGAATATCGCGTTGCGCTCACCCCCGCGGGCGCGCGGGAGCTCGTGCTACGCGGCCACGAGGTGCTGGTCGAGACGGGCGCGGGAGAAGGGAGCGCCTTCGCCGACCGGCAGTACGAGGCGGTCGGCGCCCGCCTGGGCGGCGCCGACGACGTGTGGGCCGGAGCCGAGCTGCTGCTGAAGGTGAAGGAGCCGCTTCCCGACGAGTATCCGCGGCTGCGCGAGGGGCAGATCCTCTTCACGTACCTCCACCTCGCTGCGAGCAAGGAGCTGACGGAGGCGCTCGTCGCGAGCGGCGCGACCTGCGTCGCCTACGAGACCGTCGAGACCGCCGGCGGCACGCTGCCGCTGCTCGCGCCCATGAGCGAGATCGCCGGCCGGCTCGCCGCCCAGGCGGGCGCGTACTTCCTGGAGAAGCCGCTCGGCGGCCGCGGCCTGCTGCTCGGCGGCGTGGCCGGTGTCGCGCCCGGCCGCGTGCTGGTGATCGGCGGCGGGATCGTCGGCTACAACGCCGCCGTGATCGCGATCGGGCTGGGCGCCAACGTGACCATCCTCGAGCGCTCGCTCGACCGGATGCGCCACCTGGACGAGATCCTCTCCGGCCGGGTCAGCCTGGTCATGTCCTCGTCGCTGCAGATCGAGGAGTCGATCCGCGACGCGGACGTCGTCATCGGCGCTGTCCTGATCCCCGGCGCCAAGGCGCCGAAGCTGATCACACGGCCGATGCTCGGCGAGATGAAGACGGGCTCCGTGTTCTGCGACGTGGCGATCGACCAGGGCGGCTGTGCCGAGACGTCGAAGCCGACCACCCACACGGATCCGGTCTACGTCGTCGACGGCGTGATCCACTACTGCGTCGCGAACATGCCCGGCGCCGTCCCGATCACCTCGACGAAGGCGCTGACGAACGCAACGCTCCCGTACGTCGAGGCGATCGCTACCCACGGGCTGATGGAAGCGGTCGCGATCGATCCGGGTCTCGCTCCCGGCGTCAACGTGCTCGAGGGCAAGGTCACGTACGAGGCCGTCGCCGAGGCGCACGGCCTCCCGTACACCGCGCTGTTCGAGGTACTGGCCTAGGAAGGTTGCTTGGCGGCCGACTTGTCCTTGGTCGGCGACAGGCGTACGACGAGCGCGGTCGCGCCGGCGGCCAGGCCGATCACCAGGACGACGTAGAAAGCGAGGCCGATGAACTCGAGGACCGTCTTCACGCGCTCCCTAGAATAGCTCGATGCCCAGAGCCTGCGTAATCGTGCTCGACGCCGTGGGCGCGGGGGCGTTGCCGGATGCGGCCGAGTTCGGCGACGACGGATCGGACACGCTCGGGAACGTCGCCCGGGCCGTCGGCGGCCTCGACCTGCCCAATCTCGAGGCGCTGGGCCTGGGGAACGTCGAGGAGCTCGACGGCTGCCCGCCGCAGGCCGGGGCGCCCGCGGTCGCCGGCCGCCTGATCGAACGCTCGAAAGGCAAGGACACGACCCTCGGCCACTGGGAGCTGATGGGCATCGTCACGCCGCAGGCGCTGCCGACCTACCCGCACGGATTCCCGCACGACGTGATCGACCCGTTCATGCACCGCACCGCCCGCGGCGTGCTCGGCAACAGGCCGGCGAGCGGCACCGAGATCATCCAGGAGCTCGGCGAGGAGCACCAGGAGACCGGCAAGTGGATCGTGTACACGTCGGCCGACTCGGTCTTCCAGATCGCGGCGCACGAGGAGACGATCCCGCTGGAGGAGCTGTACGACGCCTGCCGTGCTGCGCGCGAGATCCTCACGGCCAAGCACGCCGTCGGGCGGGTGATCGCCCGCCCGTTCATCGGTGAGCCGGGGAACTACGAGCGCACGCCGAACCGTCACGACTTCTCGCTCGAGCCGCGC
>Ga0070683_100002164_pt1 | contig 15542 bp, 17 predicted proteins | sample KBSC713LmetaG_FD_64662 | JGI IMG/M metagenome (GOLD analysis project Ga0070683, IMG submission 64662) | Corn rhizosphere microbial communities from Kellogg Biological Station, Michigan, USA - KBS C7.1-3L metaG | ecosystem: Host-associated > Plants > Roots > Rhizosphere ...
CTCGATCCGGAGGATCGGGCTCACGACAATGCCGTATGAGCCCAACACGAAGGTTTGATGCGGCCTCTCTCTTTGCGGCGCTCGATCAGCGGCGCAGCGCCCGCGCAATGACGTGGGAACAAGTTGCGCGAGAAATCGGCGTCAGCGCATCGACCATCAAGCGCACGCAAGCGGGCGGGCGGATGGAAGTCGACGGGATGCTCGCGATGGTCGGATGGCTCGGCGTTCCGGTCGAGACATTCGTTCGAGAGACAAATCGCTGAACCGATGCGGTAGCATGCGAGTCCGACTTGTCGCGGCCGTCGGAGCGTTCACCATCGCGTGCCGATCGCATCCGCGAACGCCACCTGAACCCGATTTCACGCGACTCTGGCAGATTCGACTTCAGGCCGACTCGACGCCATCGCGCAAGCTGCAGCATACGCCTGTGACCGGATCGATCGATTTCGCGGCGAAGGTCGCGCACATCGACTATCGGCCGCTTGTCGGACGACAGCTGACTCCGCAGGCGGAAGTGCGAGCAGAGAAGGACTCGACCGGCTCCGCGCCGTCGACGATCTACCGAATCATCCTCGGCGATACGAACTCGGACGTCGGCAAGATCGCGCTCGTTGCGCACGTCGTACGCGCTGATTCTCTCGCCGGTACGTGGACAGAGACGGTGCTTTGCTGCAGTGCGGGCGGGACGTTTGTTCTTTGGCGGGCGCGCTGATTGAGGTGGCTCGCATGGAGAGCGATCCCTCGCTTCGCTCGGGATGACACTTGGGAGAACTGTCAGATTGTTGTTCGAAGTCTCCCAAACGATTTAGCTCGCGTGCGCGCCGAACTACCTTGATTCCATGATGCGAATCTCACGCGCACTGTTCGCGGCGATCGTCCTCGTCGCACCACGCCTCGGCGCGCAAACGACACCGCCTGCCGACAAGATTCCCGCGCACGACTCGTTCACGGTCGTCTCGAAGATCCTGTCTGAGAGGCGACCGATCAATGTCTACACACCGAAGGCATACAAGATTTCGGCAACCGCGAAATTGCCCGTCCTGTACATGCCCGATGGCGCGATCGACGAAGACTTTCCGCACGTCGTCAACACCGTCGACTCGCTCATGAGCCTCGGCGTCATCCGGCCGGTGATCATCGTCGGAATTCCAAACACCGAACGCCGCCGCGATCTCACGGGCCCGACCCGTGTCAAAGAAGACAGCGCGATCGCGCCGCACGTCGGCGGGTCCGACGCATTTCGCAGCTTCATCCGCGACGAGCTCTTTCCTGCCGTCAAAGCGCGGTACCGTATCACCGACGAACGCGCGATCGTCGGTGAGTCGCTGGCTGGACTCTTCATCACCGAGACGTTCCTCACCGCGCCGTCGATGTTCGATCACTACGTCGCGATCGATCCGAGTCTCTGGTGGAACTCCTACGCGTTGACCGACGCCGCGCCGTCGTACATCGCGAACCTGGGCACGGCGCCGCGAACGTTTTACATCGCGAGCGCGGATTCGAAAGAGATCTCCGGCGCATCCGCGAAGATCGTGGCCGCGCTCCGCTCAGCGCCGACAAACATTCGCGTCACATACGAGCCGAGGAAGGATCTCACCCACGCGACGATCTTTCGCGCGGTTGGACCGGGCGCACTCGCCAACGCACTCAAATAACCAATGAGCACTTCGTTAACGCCGACGACCATGGACTTTGACGTCGAAAATGGCGCAGCGGTTCTCGAGCGAACGCCGCGAATCCTTCGTCTCATGCTTTCAGGACTATCCTCAGCATGGATCGACGGAAACGAGGGTGCGGAGACCTGGAGTCCGTACGACAACGTCGGGCATCTCGTCCACGGCGAGAAGACGGACTGGATTCAGCGCGCCGAGATCATTCTCGCGCAGGGCGAGAATCGAAAGTTCAAGCCATTCGATCGAACCGCGCAGTTTCGCGAAAGCGCTGGCAAGTCGCTCGACGACCTACTCGACGAGTTCGATCGCGTTCGCGCAGAGAACGTCGCGACGCTTCGCCGTTGGCGGCTGACGGACGAACAGCTCGGACTCGAAGGCGAGCACCCGGCATTCGGTCTCGTCACACTACGTCAACTCCTCTCGACGTGGGTCGCGCACGATCTCGGACACATTCAGCAGATCTCGCGCGTGATGGCGAAGCAGTATCGCGACGCCGTCGGCCCTTGGCGCGCCTATCTGCCCGTAATGGATCGCTAGTCCAAGTAGCTCGCGAGGCGACGAACGCCCGCGTCGATGACGCGCGGGGCCAGTCCGCCATAGCCGAGGACGAGGGCATCCCGTCGCGGCTTCGTGAGGCAGTAGCGGCTCAGCGGAAACAGAACGATTCCCTCGGCCCGAGCGCGAGATTCGATCTGTGTCGCCGACGGAAGTCCGCGCGCCAACCATCCGAGGACATGCGTTCCTGCGTTCATTTGTCCCAGCGTCAACGCGTCGCCAATGTGACGACGCACGCTCGTTTGGAGCGCGTCGTTGCGCTCGATGCATGCCGCACGAACGCGACGCAGGTGTCGGTCGTAGTGGCCGTCGCGGATGAAGATCTCGAGCGCGGCTTGGTCGGCGATCGATGAATTGCGGTCCGCAACGGCTCGAGCGTTCGCGACCGCCGCGGCAATCTCGCCCGGCACGATGCAGTAGCCGAGTCGAAGCGAGGGAAACATCGTCTTGCTGAATGTGCCGACGTAGACGACGCGACTGCTTTCGCCTTCGAGCGATTGCAGTGACGCGAGCGGACGGCCGCGATATCGAAAGTAGCTGTCGTAGTCGTCCTCGACGATCCACGCGCCGGTGTCATGCGCCCATTCGAGGAGCGCAATCCGACGTGCAGCCGACAGCGTTGCGCCCGTCGGGTATTGATGTGACGGCGAGACGTAGGCGAGCTTCGCACGCGGGGCGGCGGCGATCCCGGCTCCGACATCGAGTCCGGATGCGTCGACGCGAACCGGGACGAGCGTCGCACCGCTCACAGTCAACGCTCCACGGACGTCGAGATACCCCGGTTCTTCGATCCACGCCTCATCGCCAGGATCTAAGAGAAGTTGAAAGAGAATATTGTAAGCCTGCTGCGCGCCGGCGGTAACGACGATCTGATTCGCGTCGCACCGCACGCCTCTCGTCGCCGCCGCATGCTCGGCGATCGCTTCGCGAAGTCCGCGGAGCCCTGCCGGATCTCCATAGTCGAGCGTCGCGTGACGGCGCGCGCGCCATTCGTCGTGAAGCAGACGTCCCCACACAGCGAACGGAAAGATGTCGAGCGGCGGCCGGCGCGGACGAAACGCGCGGGGCTCACCGGTGTCATATCGCGGACCGCTGATCGAGATCGACGTCAACGCTTTTCCGCGTTTCGACAGTGTGCTCGAGGCATGCGGTCGTATCGCGGCATGAGCGAGCTTGCCAGGACGCGCGCGAATCGTCGAATCGGGTAGCTCGGAGGCAACGAAAGTTCCGCCTCGACGCGCGGTCGCCAAGTAGCCTTCCGCTCGTAGCTGGTCGAGCGCCGCAATCACGGTAAAGCGCGATACACCGAGCTCGGAGGCGATGACCCGCGACGAGGCGAGTCGAGCGCCCCGGGCGATCCGTCCTCGAACGATATGTTCGCGAACGGCCGCGTAGAGTTGCTCGAACAGCGGGGTGTCGCCATCGCCACGGAGCGCGGTGAACGGGACGACCCCACTAGTTCGTTTACGTGTTGAAGGCATCGGCAGTCCGTAATCTGAACGCGGCCTCGTGCGATGCCGAATGGTTGATTATCATCCCAGCGAATGGTCCTCCCTCCGAGCTCGCGACGCAGCGACGACCCTCCCGTCGCGCGCCGCTTCAACCGCATCATGTTCGTCGCGGGTCTTGTTCAGATCGCGTCCATCTACTCGCCCGCCGCACGCGTCCGGATCTATGGGCTCGTTCCGTTTTTGCGCGTTCCCAACGGCGGCGTCGCGCTGCTGGCCCTCGGTGTTTTGACGATGGTGGTCGCTCTTCGTCCGAGTGGATGGTGGCGATGGGTTCCTGCTCCGCTGACTGCCGGCGTTCTCGCGATGACCTACTGGCGGCTGACACACAATCCGTCGCTGACATTCGTCGATCCATTGCTCCGGCGCCTGATTCATCCATCGTGGGGCTTTGTACCGATGACACTCGCGGTGCTGGTCAGTCTCGTCGGCGCGGCGATGGTTCGCTTGACGAAAGTTGCGCCTCAGCCGGCCGTGATGGCCGCGTCTCCCCCTACCACTCAAGGAATCTAGCGTGATTCGAAGATCGCATTCTCTAATGATGATTCTCGCAATCGCCGGCTGCTCCGCGCCACAAACGCATGCGGCGAACACGGACACCGTCGCGCTGCTCCGAACGGTTGTGAGGTACGCGTCCGACACGTTGAAGGTTGGTCCGCGGATCATCATCGCACGATCGACCAAGGCGAATCCCGATGCCCGCCTTTCGCTGCCGACGCAACAAGCGCTGCTCGCGGACTCGCTGCTCTCCGCGGTCGAGCGATACGACCTCGCGCATCAAACGTGCGATCCCGCCGCGAAGCCTCCAGTGTGTCACTTCCAAACTGCCGATGGAATGATCGCCGTGCGCAACGTGCGGGTGTGGCGCGACTCTGCGCAGGTCGGCATCGAGTACTACCGCACGAACAACGTCGCCGCGGCGGATGCAAGAGCCGCCCCAAAGAGGACTCTGGTCTTCAACGCCGGCGATGTGTCGCTCGATCGCGACGTCGAAGGGCATTGGAAGATCCGCCACTTCACGGAGACCGGCGGAGGTACGAAGCCGTAAGCCGGCCTCGTACCTCATCACGATCATTGCTGCTGCGCCTCGTCGATCACGGCGAGAACCGCGTCTGATGCTTCGTGTTCGCCGGCGGCGTCGGCCCCAGCGGCGATCAGAAGCCTTGCCACGTCGGCATGGTTCGCTCGCGGATTGTGGTTGTTCAACGAACCGTGGCAGCACCAGCCGAAGGGAGTGCCGCCGAACCGGGGATCGCGGCTCTCAATGAGAGCGCGGCCGCGAGGATAGCGCAGAATCGACGCCACCGATTCCGCCGATCCTTCCCACGCCGCGCAATGAAGCGCGGTCCCGCCAGTGGGCCCGCTTCGTCCAGGCGCTGACGGATCGAAGCCGAGGTCCATCATGAGCTCGACGGCTTTCGGGTTTGGAAGCCACGCTTCGTCGGTGAGGGCGCGTCGATCGTCGTCATCGAGCGATTCGACGAGACCCGGGTTTTGCTTCACGATCCTGCGAGCGGCGTCTCCGTCGCCGGCATGACACGCGAGAAGCAGGTGCTGTGCGGGCGACGCAAAGGCGAGCATCGCGTTCAGCGTTTCCGTCTGATCGAATTTTGACGCGGCTTGCAGCGGCGTGTAATTCGCGCCGATCGTCCAGAGATAGATGTGAAAGCTGCTCGGCGGTTTCTCGCCGTAGTCGCCTTGTCCGGCGCGGAGATTCAACAGCGACGCGTCGCCCTCGAGCAACGAGCGCGCGCGAGCGGTGTTGCCCAAAGCGGCCGCGAGAAAGATGTCGCATGACGCTCCGCGATCGACGAGATGGCGCGCGACGGCGAGACGAGTAGACGGCTTCCCGAGGTCGCCGAGCATCCATTCGGCGGCGGTGGAACGGTGATCGAGGTCGCGGGCGTCGATGTCTGCTCCGCGCTGGAGAAGCAGGTCCGCAACGCGAATGGACCGGGCGAAGTGCAACGGTGTTTGGCCATCGCCACCCCGTTCATGAACGCGCGCCGGATCGGTGTCGAGCATCGCGACGAGATCGTCGTAACGATCGAGGTGCGCGAGCGCGCAGGCGTCAGGTACTGCACCGGATGCGATCAGACGCTCGGCGACCGGCGGCGTTGCGCCGTACAGCGGGTGGAAACCCCCGGCCCACCAGGCGCTCTTGCGATTTGGATCTGCTCCGAGATCGAGAAGCGCGCTGACGACGTCGGGGTCGTCGGTCGTGGCGACGAGTGCAGGCGAGTCGAAGCCAAAAATCGGTGCGTTGATGACCGACTGGAGGTCATCGCGCGCAGACGTCATGCGACGGAGCGCCGCGGCGTCGCGAGTGTTGACCGCGCGCTTGAAACGCTCGGCGAGCGGAAGCTCGTTGACGGCGGCCGACTCGATGTGGGCGACGAGTCGGGCCCAGTTTTGGAAGCCGTATTCGCGCGCGAGCACGAACTGAGCATCCATGAGACCGACGCGTGGTTTGTCGGGAAGCTCGGCGCGAACGCGCTCGACGGCTTCAGAGTCGCCTCGGCGAAAGTTCGCGAGAAGCTCTTTTGCGAGCTTCTTCTGTTGCTCGAGGCTTGGACGCGCAGGGAGCGTCCGGCGATTTGCGGACATACGAAACCTCCTTCGTGCTCAGCCGGCGTCCGCACTTCGGCTCGAAAGAGGTTGGGTTGTGCACAATCACTCAGGGAGATGGGCGCTGCCCTTTCCGCGGACCGGCGGCGTTCTCGACGCGCGTTCGGAAGCTAGATCCGAGAAGCCAATTCGGGAACTGGGATGCGCACGGATGATCGAGGGTGGCTGATCACTTTATCTTGCCGATGGCGGCGGGATGAACCGGAGTTGGCGGTTCGAACGCGCAGGAAGTGCCGGAGTCTTGCGATACGCCGCGCGTCACGCCCCTCATTAGAGAATGCTTAACATCCGTCGGTTTGTCGTTGTCGCGGCCGTCTCCGCTGGATGTGCCTCTTCCGGCTCAAAACCAGCCGTCGACGTGGATCATGGACCTTCGGCGAGCTCCGAGGTCGCGCTTCAAAAAGCACAGCGCGCGCTGACTGATCTACCGGTCATTGCGCGGATCAACATCCCCTCATCAGCCGACTGGATCACGTTTGGATTTGGGTCTGTCTGGGTGGTGAACTATCGGCCCGACCGCGTCTCGCGGATCGACGCGTCGACCAATCGCGTCACCGCCGACATTCCGATCGGTCCGAACGGCTGCCTCGGTATCGTCGAAGCGTTGGATCGGATCTGGGTCGCGACTTGCGGCGACGGAAACCTCAACGAGATCGATCCGAAGCGCGATTCCATCGCGAGGAAGGTCCCCGTTCCGATTCGTCGAGGACGGGAGGGATCATTCGCGTATGCTGATGGATCATTTTGGATTCCGGACAACGTTGCGGACACGGGCTCGACGAGCATCGCGAAGGTCGATGCGCGAACGGGAGCCGTCACTGCGCACGTGACGACGGGGGCGCGATCGGATGTCGCAGTCGCGGGATTCGGAAGCGTCTGGGTGGCGTGTAGTGGAGAGAATGTCGTCGTGCGAATCGATCCACGGACGAATGCGATCATCGCGCGCATTCCGGTCGGGGGATCGCCGAAGTTCACCGCGGCAGGCGAGGGAGCGATTTGGGTGCAGAACCGCGCCGATGGTTCAGTCTCGAGGGTCGATCCGTCGACAAATCGCGAAGTCGCACGCATTGAGGCGCGTGCTCCGACGCGAGCCGGCGATATCGCGGCGGGTGGCGGCGCGGTGTGGCTGAGCGTCGACGGAAAGCCGGTCACGCGCATTGATCCCAAGACGAACATGGTGACGCACCAATTCGTCGGAGGCACGGGGGCCGATGCGGTTCGCTTTGGTCTCGGATCCGTGTGGGTGGCCGATCACCGGGTCGGCGAGCTGTGGCGGATCGACGCTCGGAAGATTCGCTAAACGATGCTGCCGGATGACTGACCGCGTCTTCGCTTTGCGCTGGTCGACGCGGAATTCTGGCTACTCGTCGCGTTCGAGCCTCTTCGCCGCCTCGCGAACAATGTCCGGCAAATCGACCGACGTTCTGCCGACGAGATCGAAGTAGACGCCGACGAGATCAGTGGTTGCCACGACGACGTCACTCTCCGAATCGAACATCACGTGCGTGAAGCGAATGCTCTTTCGGCCGAGCTCGCGCAGCTCCGAAGTCACGTGCAACAACGAGCCCGAAAGTACTTCGCGCTCGTATTGCGTCCGCTGATCCGCCGCGACCGCGGAGCGTCCGTGTTGCGTGAGATAGCTCGGCGTCAGACCGAGCGCGCCGAGAAATTGCCAGGTCGCCTCGTCGAACCGCGCGGTGTACGAAGCGACGTTCATGTGGCCGACGTGGTCGATCGACCACGGATAGACGACCCCTCGATACGTCTCGATCGGTCGATACACGGTCATCACCCGGCGAAAAGTGATTCGCTCGGCGAAATCAAGTCACAATAGGTAGAGTCGAAAGCTTGCGCGGCGCCAGAGACGTCGTTCAAATGCGTTCATGGCGAATATCAACGACTTGATGGTGAACAACCGCGAGTGGTCGGAAGCAATTCGACGCCGCGACCCGAGCTTCTTCGACCGACTCTGGCGGCAACAGGCGCCGCGCTATCTGTGGATCGGCTGTTCCGACAGCCGAGTGCCCGCGAACGAGATCGTCGGTCTCATGCCGGGCGAGCTGTTTGTGCACCGCAACGTCGCGAACGTCGTCGTGCATTCCGATTTGAATTGTCTGTCGGTCCTTCAGTACGCGGTCGAGGTGCTCCGTGTCGAGCACATCATCGTCTGCGGCCACTACAACTGCGGCGGCGTCGAGGCGGCTTGGAAAAGGAGCTCATTCGGATTGATCGACAATTGGCTCCGACACGTACAAGACATTCGCGAGCGGCACCCGGGCTCGTTCCCGCGCGGAATGACCGAAGCGCAGTCGGTCGATCGGCTGTGCGAGCTCAATGTGCTCGAGCAAGCAGCGAATGTGTGTCGGACGACGATCGTCCTCGACGCGTGGAAGCGCGGACAATCGCTGACCGTTCACGGTTGGATTTACAGTATTCGTAACGGACTACTGCGCGATCTGGGCCTCACGGTCGAGCGAGAAGGTACGCTGACGCCGCAATACACGCGTGTTCTCGATGCGACCAACGCGTCGAAACCGAGAGCGGATTAGCACCTTCGCGGAATTAGTTCTGCACGCGGATGTAGCCGCAGCCGACTTCCTGCGCGGCGCAGACGCCGAAGATTCCATTCGGGACGACGTAGACGCCGGGGATGATCGCGGCGAAGAGCTGCTTGCGAGCTTCGTCGCGCGAGATCTTCTCCTTTGACGCCAAAGTGTACGCCCGGCCGGTCAACGCGCGATTGCACGCGACGACGATCGTCCCCTTTTCCATGAGTTTGTCGACCGAGTCGTATCCGTCCTCTTTGTTCTGATTCTGACTGAGGAAGGGATTCTTCTGGAAGAACTCGCCCTTCGAGTCCTTCATTTTCAGCGATTCACCGATGCCGAGCCGCTTCCACATCTCGTCATTGAGAACGACCGGGACCGATGCGTGCCGATGAACGATGACGCTGGAGGCGTCCGGGTCCCCGTACGCGTCGCGCGCCCCATCGAGATACGCCGAGACGAACGACAGTCCCATTCCGCCATCGACGGCGGAAGTATCGAACACCATACGTCGTCGCTTGTTGACGCGCTCGAGCCAGGACATGTCCCAGTTACCCGGACCGGACACAGGCGGGATCGGTCGTGGCGTTGGCCCGGTCGCGATGGCTTGCGCGGGGGTGGCGCACGCAGCGGCGCCGAGCGATGCGAGGGCAAACGCGCCGCCGGCGAGGTGCTTGAGTGCATCGCGGCGGCCGGTGTGGGAGTCAGTCGACATACGTTCCGGCTTGGAGGAGAGTGGATCTTGTCGTTTAGAGGACCACGGCGCAACGCTTCCGGTCAATTCCGCATTACGTCGCAACCGCCCTCCACCACGGATTCGGACCCTCGACCTTCGACGGCTCGATCGCCTGTCCGATCATCGGTGTGACGATCTTCGCACCACTCGGCTTCGCGAGCGCGAGGAGCGTCTCCGGAGGTTCGTCCCAGAGATGCAGCGCGAGGTCGAACGTTCCCCAGTGGATCGGAAGCAACGTTCCGCCGCCGAGTTGAAAGAATGCTTCGAGCGCGCGCTGCGGACCGAGGTGAATCGAGCCCCACGACGGATGCCACGCGCCGATTTCGATCATGATCAACTCGAACGGGCCGAGCTTCGCCGCGATCTCCGCGAGCTCGTTCGTCGGACCCGTGTCGGCCGAGTAGAACACGCGACGCTTCGACGTCGAGAGGACGAATGAAGACCAGAGAGTGTTGTTGCGATCGCGCAGGCCGCGTCCCGAGAAATGCTGGGCGGGCGTGGCCGTGATCTTCAGCGCGCCGTTCGCGATCGAGTGCTCTTCCCACCAATCGAGCTCGGTGATGTCACCCCGCGGCACGCCGAATCCCTCGAGACGCGTACCGACTCCGAGCGACGTCACGAACGGCACGCGCCGTTGTGCGAGAGCTCTGATGCTCGACGGACAGAGATGATCGTAATGGTCGTGCGAGAGCACGACGGCATCCAGCGTTGGAAGTCGGTCGATCGAGACGGGAACGGGATGAAAGCGCTTCGGTCCCGCGAAAGACACCGGCGACGCTCGATCGCACCAAACAGGATCCGTCAGCAAGCGAACGCCGTCGATCTCGACGAGCAGTGTGCTGTGACCAAGCCACGTGAGGCGGAGCCCGGACGACGGCTCGGTCTTCCATGTATCGAGCGGATTTACGATTGGCAAAGGTCCTTTCGGAACACGTTTGCGTCGTCCGAAGAAGAAGTCCCACATGACGCCGCCCGACGGGCCTTCGAGGTCCGCCGTCGCGCCGCTCGTGTTGTGGAATTTGCCGTCGCGGAACTGCTTCGACGCCATCGCGCGCGCGAGGCGTGCGCCCGTGAGCTTGACCATGTCGGAAAAAAGTAGGCCCTGTTGCAATCATCGTGGTCGTCTGCATTTCGTTCGGCGCGTCGACGCAATAGGTTCATCCCGAACCGCGAGCCACGACGACGCGAGCCACGCTATGACTGAGCAAGACCGCGAGACGTGCCCGAGCCACGAGTTACGGGATCACAACCTCGAATTTCTGCCGCACTTGAGAGTTGGCGAAGAGCTGTTCACGCGCCGATTCCAGGCCGGCTGTTCGATGATGAAGTGCAACGGCTTTTGCTGCCGCGAAGGCGTGATCATCGACAGCAAGCACAAAGACCTCGTGCTCGAGCATGCGGAAATCGTCAAGAGGTACATGGACGAGACGCAGACGCGGGATACGTCCCTGTGGTTCGAGCCCGGCGAGGAGATCGACATCGATTTCCCGTCGGGCAAATCGGTGAACACGGCGAAGTACAATGACGTCTGCGTCTTCCTCGACAAGCAGAAGCTCTGCGTGCTGCAAAAGGCGGAAGGCGAAGTGCCGAACCTCAAGCCGTACTACTGTCGCACGTACCCGATCGTGATCATCGATTCACGATTGACGTACGACGACGAGCATTCGCCGAGCGAGACGCACTGCTGCGGGCCGGTGAAGGAAGGTCCGCTGAACGTGTTTGACACGTGCGCATATGAGCTCGAGTATGCGCTCGGTCCTGCGGCGAAGGGGCTCGTGGAGCTGAAGAGGTTGGCGGCGGAAGTTGAGGAGAAAGCCGCCGAGTAGAAGTTTCCGCCTGCGTAAAGCCCTCTCTTCGCACACGGGTCGGAGGTCTCGCACAGACCGGACGGACGCGACGGACAAAAACGGACAGACCACAACTGCAGAACGCGACTTCGTCGAGCAGACCCGCAAAGAGTAGCTCGGTGTTGTCCGTAAAGTCCGTCGAGTCCGTGCTAGATACCCGAGCAGCTTTCTCTAAACGGTTCGCTACGCACGGCGCGAAGAGATGGACTCCCTTGCTCCGGTTGCGATCGCCGGATGGGGCGCGACGGCACTCGCCATGCAACTCGAGCGCTGTGCCACGCGCCGCTCGCGGTTGACACGCGGCCGCGCTTTCACAGACTTGGGAGACTGCTATGACCGCGAACACCACCGAGTTGCTCGATCTCGAGCGTCGCTTCTGGGATGCGATGAAGACGAAGGATGCGAACGTCGCGTCGAAGATGACCGACGATCAATGCATCGTCGTGGGCGCGCAGGGCGTGTCATCCGTCGACGCGAAGTCGATGGGAAAGATGACGGCCGAAGGAAAGTGGCAGCTCGATCAATATTCGTTCGACGAAAAGAACGCGCAGATTCGCTATCTCACCGATGACATCGCGATCGTCGCGTACAAGGTGAACGAACAGGTGACGCTCGACGGCAAGGCGATGCCGATCGAGGCGAACGACGCGTCGGTCTGGGTGAAGCGAGACGGCGAATGGCGATGTGCGCTGCACACCGAATCGCTCGCCGGCGATCCATACGGACGAGACAAAGCCAAGAACGGATGACCGAACGAACTGTCGCGGAGCGATTTACAGCGGCGCTCGATGCACTGGTCGATGATCTCAAGAAAGATCGATCGGTGCTCGCCGCGATTCTCTGCGGCAGTCTCTCGCACGACACGGTGTGGGAGAAATCGGACATCGATCTCGCGCTCGTCACGATCGACGACAGCAAGTCACTGCAGGGTGACCGAACGATCAATGCCGACGGCGTGAACGTTCACGCATTTCTTCTGCCGCGTACGAAGTTTCGCACGCTCGTCGAAGGGACATTGCGGAACTCGTTCATGCACTCGCTGCTGGCGAAGGGACGACTCCTGTACACACACGACGACACGATCGCCGCGCTCGTCGAGCATCTGCATTCGATCGGCCAGCGCGATACAGAAGTTCAGCTCCTGCACGTCGGCTCGGCCGCGATCGGGAGCATTCACAAAGCGCACAAGTGGCTCATCACCCGCGGCGATCTCGACTACTCGTCGCTGTGGATTCTCTATTCGGCGACGCCACTCGCGCAGATCGAGGTCCTCAGTCGACGCATGCTGGTCGATCGCGAGGTCATTCCGCAGGCGCTCAAACTCAATCCGGGTTTTTTCAAGATCGTCTATTCTGATCTTCTAAACGCGAAGAAGACGCGCAAGAATGTCGAGGGTGCGCTCGCGGCCGTCGACAAGTACATGTCGGATCGGGCGACAAAGTTGTTCGCGCCGGTCATCGATCATCTTCGGGACGTCGGCGAGACCCGATCATGCACGGAGATCGCTGACCATTTCGTGAAAAACTTCGGGATACGGGACGTCACCGGGATCTGCGAGTACCTTGCCGATCAGGGTTTGATCGGCAAGGCGTCGACCGCGGTGCAGCTCACGAAGCGCAGCACGATGGAAGTGCAGGAGCTGGCGTTCTATTCTCTATGAGAGAGCTCGCGGAGGAACTGCGGCCGAACAACAGAACCCCGGAACAACAGAAACACTCCGGAACGACAGAACCCCGGTCTCTGCGTCAATCGGTTCACGCGGTTGCGCCTTTCTGTCCTGCCTCCCGACCCAGAACGACCGTACTCAGGGCTTCGTTGGCGTCACCAGTGTTGCCTTGGTGATGTGATCGAGCTTCGGGAAGCCCGCGTCGAGATACGCGTTCCCCTGCGCAAGCGCGCGAAGCTGATCTGGGCCTTGGCCCTCTGGCGCGCTCTCACCATAGCCGCCATACAAGCTGTCGACGACCGCCATTCCCTCCGTGACCTGACCGATCGGCGCGAAACCAATCGCATCGAGGTTCCCATTGTCACGGAAGCTGATGAAGAGCTGCGTCGTACGAGAATTCGGTGCTGACTTCGCCGCGAACGTCACCGTTCCGCGCGCGTTCGAGTGAATCACCGGATCATCCGGAATCGACCGATCCTGCCACGCCGCCGTGACGCCCGGATCGCCGCTCAAGCCGAACTGCGCCATGAATCCGGGGATCACGCGATAGAACCGGGTGTCGTTGTAGAATCCCATCTTCACGAGCTGATAGAAGCGATCGACGCCGTTCGGCGCCCACGCGCGATACGCTTCGACGACGAACGGACCCTTCGTCGTCTCGAATCGAACGCGAACGGTGTCCGGTGCGTGCTCATTCAGCGCGCCCGCTGGCGGATTCGCGACGGGCGAGTCGGACTTCTTGCACGACGTCGATAGAAGCGCGACGGCGCCGAGCGCGGCGAGAACAATGCGAGACGTTTTCGTCATTCCTATTCGCTGAGTTTGAGTTTCCGTCATCTGGGGCGAGCCAACATCTCAATGTGAAAGGCGCGAAGCAGGTCCTCCGCTCGCTACGCTCGCATCATGATGACAAGCTGGCGATCATACATGATGACATCGGCGACGATCGAAGACGAGTGGCTCTGGGGCTGGGACCCGACTCCGGGCATCGTCTCGATCTGGGCTGACGCCACCGGGCGCGCGCTCGTGTGGCGACGCATTCCGTCCACCGGCGTGCTGGTTCGCGAGACCGCCCGCTTCCGCCCATGGATGCTCCTCGACTCACTCGCCGACCTCCAACACCTCGGCTCCGCGCTCGGTCCTGACGGTAGCGACGCACGGATCACCTACCAGGAGCTCGCGGGTGACGGGCGTCTCCGTTTCCGCGTCAACGGCCCGGACATGCGCCAGTTGTCTGCCGCGCTCCTCGATGGTGCATCGCGGCGGCTCGCCAAACGGATCACTCACCTTCGCGAGCTCGACGAGGACAGCTACTTCTCCCTGCAACCGGACGAACAGTATCTCGTCGCCACCGGCCGTACATACTTTAAAGATCTCTCATTCGGCGATCTTCGTCGAATGCAGTTCGACCTCGAGACGACGGGTCTCGATCCCGCGCGCGACCGGATATTCATGGTCGCCGTACGCGACGACGCCGGCGCAACCGAAGCGCTCGAAGCCAGTGGTTCCACCGACGCGGCCGAAGCGGACCTGATCAGGAGACTCGTCGCTCGCATCCAACAGATCGATCCCGACGTCATCGAGAACCACAATCTCCAGGGCTTCGACCTCCCATTCCTCGACAAGCGCTCGCGCCGGCTCGGCGTCCCACTCGCGTTCGGTCGAGCGGGATCTCCGGGACTGCGGCAGCGTGGTGCGCGACGAGGAGCGCTCGCCGACGAGAATTCCCGCCGCCACATCCGATTCATGACCCCCGGCCGTGAGTTCATCGACACGATGGACGCCGTTCGCCGCCACGATCAGTCGACGCACGAATTTCAGAGCTACGGTCTGAAGGCCGTCGCGCGGCATCTCGGTATCGCGGGCCCGGATCGTGAATACGTTCGCGGCGATCAGATCTACCACGTCTATCAGACCGATCCCGATCGCATTCGGCGCTATGCAATCGACGACGTGAAGGAAGTCGCGGGCGTCGCGCACGTTCTCGGCGGACCAACCTTCGCGCTCGCGCAGATGGCGCCGCGCCGCTACGAACGGCTCGGCGACGCCGGAACGGCGACCGGTGTCATCGATCCGCTGCTCGTTCGCGCATACGTTCGCTCGAACACCGCGCTACCGGCACACGAGCCGGGTGACGGCACTCCGCACAGCGGTGCCGGCCTGCAGTTGTACGCGGCGGGTGTCGCGCATCGCGTCGTGAAGGCGGACGTCGCGAGCCTGTACCCGTCGTTGATGCGCGAATATCGAATTGGTCCGGCACGCGACCGCATCGGTGCGCTGCTCGCGCTCGTGGACCGCCTCGTCGTGAAGCGACTCGAGGCGAAGGCCGCGGGCCGCGCTGCTCCTCCGGGATCTCCGGAGCGTTATTCGCACGAAGCCATCT
>Ga0070683_100002165_pt1 | contig 15542 bp, 11 predicted proteins | sample KBSC713LmetaG_FD_64662 | JGI IMG/M metagenome (GOLD analysis project Ga0070683, IMG submission 64662) | Corn rhizosphere microbial communities from Kellogg Biological Station, Michigan, USA - KBS C7.1-3L metaG | ecosystem: Host-associated > Plants > Roots > Rhizosphere ...
GCGGCAACGTGACAGGAAGTCGATCCGAAGCTGCTCGAAATCGCGCGCGAGGCCAGCCGTCAGCAGGCGCTCCCACTGGTCCGCGGGAACGAAGCGGGCGACCTGCTGCTGCGCCCAGTCGAGCCCGAGCGCCTCGCCAAGACGGGTGTAGGCACGGGTGACCGCGAGCTCGTCGACCTTGTGTCGGGCCGCGAGCGCCGCGATCCCGAACACGCCGTCGAGCTCGTAGAGCCGGACCAGCCCGCGCACGATCTCGTCGCTTGCGCCCAGCGCGAGCAGCCGGTCGCGCCGCGCCGCCGCTTCGTTTCGTACCTCGGACCGGATCAGCTTCGTCGCGGCTGCCGAGATCTTGCGCACACCGGGCTCGAGCATCTTGCACAGCGCGGAAATGCGCACCTCGCCGCCGGCGGCGCGAAGAACGTCCGACAGATGAGAACGAATACTCGCCGCGGCGATCGAGAAGAGCTCGATCCGGACGGTCTCGGGAAGCTCGGCTTCCTCGATTTCCTTCCACAGCTTATCGAGGTCGAGCAGCCGCTCGGCGACGAGGAACGCCGCGACAACCTGCTTGAGCGAGGCGCCTTCCTCCTCGGTCATATCGAAAGCGATGCCCGGGCCGAGGCGGTTTACAAGCCGGTTGGCGACCTTCGTGCCGATGATCTCGTTGCGCAGCCGGTGCGCCCGGATAGCGTCGGCATGCGCCTTGCGCATCGGCTTCGGAAAAGCGTCGAACAGCTCCGGCTCGACCAGCGGGTCTTCCGACAGGCGCAGCTCTTCGGCAGCGTCCTGAAGGACCAGCTTGGAGATCGAAAGAACCACGGCGAGCTCGGGGCGGGTGAGCCCCCGATTTTCCTGCACGCGCCGGAGCAGCTCCTCGCTCGACGCCAATCCTTCCACCTTGCGATCCAGGCGTCCCGACGCTTCCAACAGCTCGATCGTCCGGACGTGCGCCGGAAGCGCGGTCGAGCCGCCCGCTTCGGCGATCGACAGCGCGAGGGTCTGCAGCCGGTTGTCCTCGAGCACGAGCTCGGCGACATCCTCGGTCATGCGCGCAAGCAGCCCGTTCCGCTTCTCCAGCGTCAGCTTTCGGTCATGCATTTCGCGGTTGAGCGGGATTTTGATGTTCACCTCGTTGTCGGAGCAATCGACACCGGCGCTGTTGTCGATGAAGTCTGTGTTGATGCGCCCGCCGCCCTCGGCAAACTCGATCCGGCCAGCCTGAGTGACGGCGAGATTCGCGCCCTCCCCGATCACCTTCGCGCGCACTTCGTCGGCATTCGCGCGTAGCGCATCGTTGGACGGGTCGCCGACATCGGCCTGGCTCTGCGTCGACGCCTTGATGTAGGTTCCGATCCCGCCGAACCAGAAAAGATCGACGGGCGCCTTGAGGATGGCGTTGATGAGCGACGCTGGGTCGAGTTCCTTGGCGTCGATTCCAAGCGCAGCGCGCGCTTCCGCGCTCAGCGGGACCGACTTGTCCGTGCGCGGATAGACGCCGCCGCCCTTCGAAATGAGCTTGCGGTCGTAATCGTCCCAGCTGGAGCGCGGCAGGTCGAACAACCGTTTGCGCTCCTGCCAGCCCTTCGCCGCATCCGGCTCGGGATCGATGAAGATGTGCCGATGATCGAACGCGGCAATGAGGCGGAGGGACTTTGAGAGGAGCATGCCGTTGCCGAAGACGTCGCCCGACATGTCGCCGCAGCCGGCGACGGTTACGTCGTCGGACTGGACGTCGATTCCCATCTCGAGGAAGTGGCGCTGCACCGAGATCCAAGCGCCGCGGGCGGTGATCCCCATCTCCTTGTGATCGTAGCCGTTCGATCCGCCGCTCGCGAACGCGTCGCCAAGCCAGAAATTGCGCTCGAGCGCGATCTCATTGGCGATGTCGGAGAAAGTCGCAGTGCCCTTGTCGGCAGCGACGACGAAATAGGGATCGTCGCCGTCGTGAATCACCACGCCCGCCGGGTGCACGACCTTGTCGTTCACGAGGTTGTCGGTGATCGAGAGCAACGATCGGATGTAGATGCGGTAGCTTTCCGTCCCTTCGGCCAGCCACGCGTCGCGGTTCGAGATTGCCGGCAGCTGCTTAGGATAAAAGCCACCCTTCGCGCCGGTCGGCACGATCACCGCATTCTTGACCACCTGCGCCTTCATCAGCCCGAGGATTTCGGTGCGGAAATCGTCGCGGCGGTCGGACCAGCGAATGCCGCCGCGGGCGACGGGTCCGCCGCGCAGATGTATTCCCTCTACCCGCGGGCTGTAGATCCAGATCTCGCGCCACGGCACGGGCGCCGGAAGTCCGGGCACCTGCGAAGAATCGATCTTGAAAGCTAGTGCTTCGTCAGCGGCTGGTGCGAAGGCGTTCGTCCGCAGAGTCGCGAGTACGAGCGCGCGGAGCCGGCGGAGGATTCGGTCGTCGTCGATCGATCGCACCTTCGCGAGCGAAGCGTCGAGCTGTTCGCGGCAATCGGCGATCTTTTCATCGCGCCCGGTGCACGCCGGATCATGCGCTGCGACGAATAGGCCAATGAGCGCGCGGGTCGCATTCGGAGCGCGCCGAAGCGCATCGACAACGGTGATCAGCCCGAAGCTGCTGCCCGTCTGCCGAAGGTAGCGGAACCACGCCCGCAGCCAGACAACCGGCTGCGTATCGAGGTCCGCATAGAGGACGAGCTGGTTGAACTCGTCGTCTTCGGCGGCTCCGCAGAGCACGTTGGCAATCGCGCGCTCGATCTCGCCCGAGCGCTCGAGAATCAAATCGAGCTCCGCTTCGGCCCCGACCTCGACGTGGAAATCGTGGATATAACCGATTCCGCCGGCCAGCTCCGTCGGCAGCTCTTCAAGGACCCGGAAGCCGAAATTCTCGAGCACCGGCACCGCTTCGGAGAGCGGGATGAGGCCCCCTTTGCGGTAGGTCTTGAGGCGCAGCTGTCGAGGTCCGTCGGCTTCCACGCGCGAAATCCGCACGTCGCGATCGGAATCGTCGGCCAATGCGCAAAGCTTGAGGATGTCGGCGGCGCTGTCTTCAGGAGCACTTCGAGAACGGTAGCTGTCGGGGAATGCGCCAATGTAAGTGAGCGCGAGACGGGTCGCGCGCGGCGCGCCCGCCTGGGCGATCAGCTCCGCTTCAACCGCCGGCGCCCAGCCGCGCACCATCTCGACGACCGCCGCATCGAGCGCGCCGGCATCGGGCGGCGCGGCCTCCTCGTCGATATATTGGGTGTACCGGATCAACGCGAGGTCGGCGTCGCCGAGCTCGACCGACCAGCTCGTGATCTCGCGGCCGACTTCGTTCTCGAGCAATCGCGCAATCGCCAGCCGCCGCGTCGTGCTCAGCTCCTCGCGCGGCAGCCAAACGAAGGTGAACAGCTGGCCTTTGAGGATGCTCCGAACCTGGATCAGCGCCGGGCGCGGCCGGTCGGCCAGCGACATCGCCACCATGACCAGATCGCGAAGCGCGTCATAGCCGATCGCGATGACGAGGTCGCGCGGAAGCGAGGCGACCGAGTGGCGCAGCGCCTTGCCCGAATGGCCCTTGGGATCGAAGCCGAGGTCGCGATCGAGCTGCTTGAGGCGCTCGCGCAGCACCGGCACTTCCTCGGGCGGCACTCGCAGCGCTTCGCTGGTCCACAGGCCCGCGTGAACACCGATGCCGACGATCTTCCCTTCCTCGCGGATCGGCACCACGACCAGATCGAGCGGAACGCGGCGGTGGACCGTCGACTTGCGCTCCGCCTTGGCCATCAGCGGCACTTCGCCGCCCTGTTCGAAATAATTCATCGCGCCAAGGCAGCCGCCCTCGTCGGTCGGCGCGCCGGGAATGCTGAAGATGCCGAGCGCGTCGGAAGGCGCCTGGTAGGGCCGTTCTTCGTGGTAGCCGAGCAGAGTCATTGCCCGGTCGGCAAACCAGTTGAGCAACGCTCCGCCTTCGGCGGGCGCCTTGGCCGCGTCGGCACGCATGCGCGACTGAAGCGCTTCCCAGTCCCGAACGGCGAGCCGTACGTCGCCAAGCACGCGCCGCAAATCGGCCGCGAGCTCCTGCCGCCCGCGGGCGTCCGCGCGGTCGAGCTCCAGATACATCATGGATTCGCGGCGGCTCTTGTCGCCGCACAGCGGCTCGACGCGTTCCAGCTCGCCGCCCTTGTCGCGCTCGACGCAGACAACGGGATGGAGCAGCCGGTAGATCGTCAGTTGCCGCGCGGCGATCGCGTTGGCGACGGAATCGACGAGGAAAGGCATGTCGTCGTTGACGATTCCGATCCGCATCCGGCGATTGCCGGCCTCGCCGCCGATCGACTGGATCCGGAGTGCGAGCTCACCGCGCTTCCGCTTCGATGCCACGTCGGTGAGGAACTCGGCCGCGTCACGCTCGGCTTCACGGGACAGGCCCTGGGTTTCGCCTGGAAGTGCGTTTCCGGTCAGCGCCTTGCGGATCGACTCGACCAGCGGCGGGTCCAGGCGCGTATGGGCCGTCATGGGAAAATTTGCTCCGGGAACTCTAAGCTGGCGGGCCTATAGACCTGCGCTCCGCAAGGGAACAACCCCGCGGCCAAGGCGCGCTCGTGCGCGACGAGAAGAAAACCGCAGCTCTTAAGCCGTGCGGCGGATCGCGCGTTCGACCAGCGCTTCGTCGTCGACGACGGCCACCGGTTCGTGCCGGCCGTCGACGCCGCGGCGCGTGACCACGACCGCGAATTCCTCGTCCGACGGCAGATCGGCAAGCGAGATCGGCGGCGTCGCCCGCAGACGCGCCCGGGCGACTTCGCCCTTCGTGTCAGGCTTTGGCTCTGGACGTCGCGCCTGCCGCTCGGCCGCGACAAGCGCCTTGAGCCCGCCTGGCTGCTTCTCGATCAGATCCTGGAACGCTCCGGCCGCGACCTCCTGGCGAAGAGCGAATGAAAGCGCCGCCGCGAACTCGGTCAGGCGCGCCTTGTCATAATCGATTCCGAAGACGAGCTTGACGATCGGAGTCATTGGCGCACGGGCCTGTGCCTTCACGCCCGATTCTTCGAGCAACTCGGCATATTCCTCGGCATTGTCCTGTGCCGCGACCGCGAAATCATAGGCAAGCGACAACGCGCGATAGAGGGCGGCACGACTGCGTCCCTCCCCCGCCTTGGCTGCATCGGCGGTCTCGCGGGCCGCCCAGAGACGGTCGGCGAGCCCTGCATTGTCGTCGAGCTCGACATTCGGCAGCTCGCCCGCCTCGACATCTGCAAGCGGTCCGTTCTCCCAGGAGAAGTGGACCTCGGGCGTTTCCGCGACTTCGGCCACGACGCCATCCGCGGGCTCGTCCGCGTCGACCATCTCCGCCGCGTCTTCGTCGGCGCTCTCGAAGTTTTCGGCCATTGCCTCGACCGGTTCGAACGGTTGTGCGGCCGCTACGGCGGTCAGCTCCAGCGGCTCTTCCGCGGCGACAGCACCGTCGTCACTGTATGCCTGCTCGGCTTGGGCAGCCGCCTCGACGTGCTTCCAGTTGATGACTCCGTAGATGAAATCGATCGTGTCTCCATCGGACGAGAAGGGCATGAGGATGCCGCGGTAGCAGATCGTCTCCTCGCGCTGGTTGGCGAATTCCGCCTCGAAGCCGATCGGCGCCCGGTTGGCGATGATCTGCATATAATGGTCCGTAAGGCGCGACAGGAGCGACCGGCTCGGTACATCCGAAATGGTGCGCGTATCGTCTTCGAGACCGCATTCGTCGCGAATGGCGGCACCGATGTAGGGAATGGCGGGATTGTCACGGCCGCAGGTGAAATCGAGGAGGACGCTGTGGGTGGCGAAGTCGGTGACGTCGGCGGGCTCCAGGTCTTCGATCGAAGGGAAATCGCGGCCTTCGAGCAGCGACACCCAATGGTTGTAGGCGCGCACATGCATCCGCCGCTCGTCGGTGCCGATCGCCGCGGTGACGTCGTTCGGCGGCGGGACCTCCGCCGAAGAGGCGACGTCGAAGTCGCTCGGATATTCGCTATAGCTGTCCATGTGCGCGGACCCCACTTCCCCCACGATTGCCGCGAAAATGGAGGAACCGCCTTACCAAAGCGTTAAGCATATCCGTTGAGCGGGGGCGCATTCCTGACCGCTTGCCGCCCCGTTATCCTGCTGATAGGGGGCCCGAACTCCCGAAAGGCGAGCCGCTTTAGCTCAGCTGGTAGAGCACATCATTCGTAATGATGGGGTCGCGTGTTCGAGTCACGCAAGCGGCACCATCGCCTTCTGCAGGATGTCCGGGGGACATCCGGAGCAGGCGATCGGAGCGCAGCGACGCTGCCTCCTTGCTACTGAAGCTTCCCACTTTCCGCCCTTAGCCTCGTCGCCAGCTGCGCTGCTGCGTCGGCCGAGCCGCAGGCGACGAAGATCGTGTCGTCGCCGCAGATCGTGCCGACGATTTCGGATAGCTGCGACTGGTCGAGCGCGACGCCGATGAGATGCGCTGAGCCCGGCGGAGTCTTGATGACGACGAGGTTGGCCGCAGTTTCGATTGACCGCGCGAATTCGCGCAGCACTGCAGCGAGGCGGGGGCCGGGCGCCGCCCGGACCTCGCCGGCGAGCGAATAGCTGAGCTGGCCGGCACGGCGCACCTTCACGGCGCCGATCTGTTCGAGGTCGCGGGAAATCGTCGCCTGGGTGACGACGAAGCCGAGCCGCGACAGCCGCTCGGCGAGCTCCTCCTGGCTGGCGATCGGGTCCGACCGGATCAGGTCCGCCATCGCGCGCTGGCGCCTTTGTTTCAAATCCGTCATCCGCATGAATATACATCAACTTGCATATTTATGCAATCACCTTCATAGGGGCGCTCCTTATGATTCGGACGGCAATCCTTGGAGCCTCGGGCTACGTAGGCGGCGAGTTGCTGCGGCTGATTGCCGCGCATCCGCAGCTTGACGCGATAAAGCTGTTCGGCGGCAGCAAGGCCGGCCAGCCGGTGTGCGGCGTGCATCCGCACCTGGCGGCGGCCTATGCGGATGCCGCGATCGAGCGGTTCGAGCCCGACGCGCTGGATGGCATCGACCTGGTCTTTGCGGCGCTCCCGCATGGCCACAGCCAGACGATCGCCGCGGGCATCCTCGAGCGCGGCATTCCGTTTGTCGACCTTGGTGCGGATTTCCGGCTCGATGACGCGCAAGATTATGAGCGCTGGTACGGCCACGCCCATTCGGCGCCGGAGCTGCTCAGCAGCTTCATTTATGGGATTCCCGAGCTGAATCGGGAGGCGATCCGCGGTGGCAAAGCGGTCGCCGCGGCAGGCTGCTACGCGACGGCGGCGATCCTCGCGCTCAAGCCGCTGATTGATGCCGGACTCATCGATCCCAAGGGCGTGATTGTCGACGCCGCTTCGGGCGTCAGCGGCGCGGGCCGCGAAGCCAAGGAAGCGACAGGCTTCTGCGCCGTCACCGAAAGCTTTTCGGCCTACGGGCTTCTCAACCACCGGCACACGGCCGAGATGGAGATGGCGCTCGGCGCGACGGTCCTGTTCACCCCGCATCTCGCGCCGATGAGCCGCGGCATTCTCGCGACCTGCTACGGTGACGCGCTCGGCGGCGGTGATCCGCTCGATGTCCTGAAAGCGGCCTATGCCGCCGAGCCGTTCGTGCACGTTTCGGACGAGCCGCCCGCGACCAAGTGGGTGAGCGGATCCAACGGGGTCCGGCTCACCGCACGGCGCGATGACCGGAACGGCCGAATCCTCGCGCTCGCGGCCATCGACAATCTCGGCAAGGGCGCCGCCGGACAGATGATCCAGTGCGCCAATCTCATGCTCGGCCTCGAGGAGACGGCTGGCCTTACATCGATCGGAGTGTACCCATGAGCGTTACCGCCGCTGAAGGCTTCGTTGCATCCGGACTGCATGCCGGAATCAAGCGCCGTCGTTTCGACATGGCGATGATCGCGACCGAGGATCGGGCGCCGGTCACCTGCGCCGCGGTCTTCACGCAAAACAAGTTCGCGGCCCCGCCGGTGGAGCTCGGCCGCGCCACGCTGCGCTCCAACGGGGGCCGAGCGGCGGCAGTTATCGTCAACTCCGGCAACGCCAACGCGGGGACCGGCGAGCAGGGCCTGCGCGACGCCAAGGCGATGGCGGCGGCAACCGCGCTCGCGCTCAACGTCGGAGTCGGTGACGTGCTCGTCTGCTCGACTGGGATCATCGGCACGCCGCTGCCGATGCAGCCGATCCTCGACGCTGCGCCCAAGCTCGCCGGCAAGCTTTCGGCGAAGGGCGCGGAAGACGCCGCGCGCGGAATCCTCACCACCGATCACAAGCCAAAACAGGTCGTGATCCGCGGCTCGAACTTCACTGTCGGCGGAATGGCCAAGGGCTGCGGAATGATTGCGCCGAACATGGCGACGATGCTCGCCTTCCTCACCACCGATGCCGAGGTTCCGCGCGGAGCGCTGCAGCAGATCCTGAAGCGCGCGGCGAATGAGACGTTCAACACCCTCAACGTCGATGGAGCGATGTCGACCAACGACACGGCGATGCTGCTCGCCTCGGGCAGGCGCGGAACGCCGGATTTCGAGGAATTCGGCAACGCGGTCCTCGCCGCGTGCGAGGAGCTGACGATGCAGATGGCGCGCGATGCCGAAGGAATGACCCGGATCGCGCGGCTCACCGTGAAGGGCGCCGCCAACGAGACGGAGGCGAGGATCGCGGCCAAGGCGATCGCCGAGAACAATCTGGTCAAATGCAGCTGGTACGGCGGCGATCCCTATTGGGGACGCCTGCTCGCCGCCGCAGGCTCGTGCGGAGTTGCGCTGGACGTCGGGAAGTCGCGAGTCCGCTACGGCGGCATTGCGGTCGCCGAGGGCGGAACGGCGGTCCCGCACGACGGCCAGGCGCTCGCCGAGCATATGATGGGCGAGGAGATCGCGATCGAAGTCGATCTCGGCGCCGGCGAGGCGAGCGCGCGGATGATCGGGATCGATCTCGGCCCGGGCTACATCAAAGAGAATAGCAAGACGTCATGAGCCCCGGCGAAACCGCGCGGGTGCTCGTCGAGGCCCTGCCCTACATCCGGCAATTCGCCGGCAAATCGATCGTCGTGAAGCTCGGCGGCGCGGCGATCGATCGCGAGTCCGATCTCGCGCTGGCACAGGACGTGCTGTTGTTGCGCAGCGTCGGCGTGCGCTGCCTCCTGGTCCACGGCGGCGGGCCGCAGGTCGACGCCATGCTTCGGCGGGTCGGCAAGGAGCCCGAGTTCAAGGACGGCCTCAGAGTCACCGACGCTGAGACGCTCGAGATCGTCCGCATGGTCCTGGTCGGCAAGATCAACCGCGATCTCGTCGCGACGATCAACAGCCAGGCGGGGGACGAGCCGGTCGCGGTCGGCGTGTCGGGCGAGGATGCGGGGCTTCTGACGGTGACTCCGGCGGACCCGGCGCTCGGTTTCGTCGGGAATGTGACGCGTGTCCGGGCGGAGGTGATCCATCGCCTGCTCGACGACGGCCTGACGCCGGTGATCTCGACCGTCGGCGCGAATGCGGAGGGGCAGCCATACAACGTCAACGCCGACGAAGCGGCCCGGGCGATCGCTGTCGCCATGGGCGCCGAGAAGATCGTCTACCTGACCGCAGTCCCGGGCCTGCTCGAAAACCCCGCGGACGAAAGCACGCTCGTCCCGCGCCTGACCGCCGCCGAGCTCCGCGCGCGGATCGAGCATGAGAGCGTCGGCAAGGGCATGATCCCCAAGCTCAGGGCCTGCGCCGACGCGGTCGAGCAGGGTGTCAGCTTCGCGCACATCATTGACGGTCGCGTATCCCATTCGCTGCTGATCGAGCTGCTCACCGATCACGGCGTCGGGACCATGATCCGGCAGGAGAAGAGCTGGTGAAACATCTCCTTTCGATCGCTGAACTTACCGCGGAGGATCTTGAGGCGATCCTCTCCCTTTCCGAGCAGCTGCCCAAGCGGGTCCTCGAGGACAAGGGTGTCGCGCTCTATTTCGAAAAGCCGAGCGCGCGGACCCGGAACTCGATGGAGCTCGCCGCCGCTCAGCTCGGCGGACATCCGGTCTATCTGCAGCCGGCGGAGCTCGGCATCGGCAGCCGCGAGAGTGTCGCCGATGTGACGCGCACGCTCGCCTGCTATCACGCGATCATCGCCGCACGCGTGTTCGACCATGCGCTGCTCGAGCAGATGGCCGCGGTGAATGCCGCGCCCGTTCTGAACATGCTTTCGGGCAGCGACCATCCGCTGCAGGCGCTCGCCGACCTGCTGACCATCAAGCAGCTGGTCGGGCGCCTCGAAGGTGTCCGGGTGGCGTTCGTCGGTGAAGGCAACAACGTCTCGCGGTCGCTTGCGCAAGCTTGCGCGCTGGCGGGCGCCGAGTTCGTCATCGCGAGCCCCGGGGGCTATGGCTTGGATGGCTCGATCGCCGACCCGGCGAAGGCAGTTGAAGGCGCGGACATCGTCTACACCGACGTGTGGGTCTCGATGGGCGGCGAGGACAGCGAAGAGCGTCGCGCAGCGTTCGAGCCCTACCGCGTCGACGAGGCACTGATGGCGCTGGCGCCGCACGCCTGGTTCATGCACTGCCTTCCCGCGCGGCGCCGCGAGGAAGTCAGCGCCGCAGTGATCGACGGCCCGCGCTCGGCGGTGTGGCGGCAGGCGGAGAACCGGATGCACACGGCGCGCGGCGCGATGCTTTGGATGATGGGCGCGATGCCCCAATCGGGATCAGGGAATGACAAGCAAGAAAATGAAGGTGGTGCTCGCTTATTCGGGCGGGCTGGACACGTCGATCATCCTCAAGTGGCTGCAGACCGAATATGACGCGGAGGTCGTGACCTTCACCGCCGATCTCGGCCAGGGCGAGGAGGTCGAGCCGGCGCGGCGCAAGGCGGAGATGCTCGGCGTAAAGCCGCAGAACATCTTCATCGAAGATTTGCGCGAGGAGTTCGTGCGCGACTTCGTCTTTCCGATGTTCCGGGCCAACACCGTCTACGAGGGCCAATATCTGCTCGGTACCTCGATCGCCCGGCCGCTGATCGCCAAGCGCCAGATCGAGATCGCTCGGCAAGTCGGAGCCGATGCGGTCTGTCACGGCGCGACCGGCAAGGGCAACGACCAGGTCCGCTTCGAGCTCGGCTATTATGCGCTCGAGCCGGACATAAAGGTGATCGCTCCGTGGCGCGAGTGGGAGTTCGCCAGCCGCGAAGCGCTGCTCGATTTCGCCGAGAAGCACCAGATCCCGATCGCCAAGGACAAGCGCGGCGACGCGCCCTTCTCGATCGACGCGAACCTGCTGCACTCGTCGTCCGAAGGGAAGGTGCTCGAGGACCCCTCAGTGGAGGCGCCCGAATATGTCCACCAGCGCACCATTTCGCCCGAAGATGCACCCGACAAGGCCACGACGATCACAATCGATTTCTTGGCCGGTGACCCGGTTGCGATCGATGGCGAGAAGCTGGCGCCGGCGGCGCTTCTGACGAAGCTCAACAAGCTCGGCCACGACAACGGGATCGGCCGGCTCGACCTGGTCGAGAACCGCTTCATCGGGATGAAATCGCGCGGCGTTTACGAGACGCCGGGGGGCACTATCCTCCTCGCCGCCCACCGCGGCATCGAAAGTATCACGCTCGACGGCGGCGCGATGCACCTCAAGGACGAGCTGATGCCGCGCTACGCGAGCCTGATCTACAACGGCTTCTGGTTCGCTCCAGAGCGGGAGATGCTCCAGGCGGCAATCGACAAGAGCCAGGAGCATGTCAGCGGCCGAGTGACGATGGAGCTGTACAAGGGCAATGCGACCGTGATCGGCCGGACGAGCGAAGAATCGCTCTACGACCAGGACCTGGTGACCTTCGAGGAAGGCAGTGGAAGCTACGATCACCGCGACGCGGCGGGATTCATTCGGCTGAATGCGCTCCGGCTGCGCACCATCGCGCAGCGCAAGGCAAGGTTAGAGCCCTAGGACTTTCTTCGCTTCGGCGATTTGCTCGCGCACGCGTTCGGGAGCGGTGCCGCCGTAGCTCGTGCGGCTGCGCACCGACGCGTCGACGCTGAGCACGTCATAGACCCGCTCGTCGATCCGCGTGTCGATGGCTTGGAGCGCCTCGATCGGCAGGTCGGCGAGGCCGCACCCCCGCTCCTCCGCCACCTTCACCGTACGCCCGGTGATATGATGCGCTTCGCGAAACGGCACGTCGGCCTCGCGCACGAGCCAATCGGCGAGATCGGTCGCGGTTGAGAAGCCCTGCGAGGCAGCTTCGCGCATCCGTTCGGGCACGAACTCCACCGTTTCGACCATCCCGGCGAGCGCTTCAAGCGACAGGATCAGCAGGTCGCGCGCCTCGAATACCGGCTCCTTATCGTCCTGCATGTCCTTCGAATAAGCGAGCGGAAGCCCCTTCATCGTCACCATCAGGCCGGTCAGAAGCCCGACAATGCGCCCGCTGTGCCCGCGCACCAGCTCGGCCGCGTCGGGATTGCGCTTCTGCGGCATGATGGACGAGCCGGTCGAATATTCGTCCGAGAGCTTCACGAACCCGAACGGCGCGCTCGCCCAGATGATCAGCTCCTCCGCCAGACGGGAGAGATGGAGGCTGCATTGCGCGGCGGCGGACAGGTAATCGAGAGCGAAATCGCGGTCCGACACGCTGTCTAGGCTGTTAGCGGTCGCGCCATCGAATTCCAGCGCGTCCGCGGTCCGCTCGCGGTCGATCGGAAAGCCCGTCCCGGCAAGAGCCGCGCTGCCGAGCGGACATTCATTCATTCGCGCCCGGGCGTCTGCAAACCGCGAGACGTCGCGCCGCAGCATCTCGTAATAAGCCATGAGATGGTGCCCCAGAGTGACCGGCTGTGCGACCTGCAGGTGCGTGAAGCCCGGCATCACCGTTTCCGCATGCTCTTCCGCCCGGCCGACGAGGACGCGCTGAAGGTTGCGGACGGCGTCCGACGCTTCGTCGCACGCGCTGCGCACCCACAAGCGGAAGTCGGTCGCGACCTGGTCGTTGCGTGAGCGCGCCGTGTGCAGCCGCCCCGCCGCGGCACCGATCAGCTCGCCGAGGCGGTGCTCGACGGTCATGTGGATGTCTTCGAGCTCGGCGCGTTCGGGCACGCCGTCGCGCTCATATTCGGCAGCGATCAGATCGAGGCCTTCAGCGATCGCGGCAGCGTCGACGTCGCTGATGATGCCCTGCTCGCGCAGCATCGCAGCATGGGCCTTCGAGGCCGCAATGTCCTCGCGCCACAGCCTTTTGTCGAAGCGGATCGACGCGTTGATGCGCGTCATCAGCTCGGCCGGCGAGCCGCCGAAGCGCCCGCCCCAGGTCGGCTGCGAAGGTGGTCTGCGCGACATCGGCGCCGCCGGTGCCACGCACCGGCAGCAGGGTCAAATGCGTCGGCTCCGGTTGGTGCGCCAGATACCGACGAGGATGACGAGGAACGCGGCGAGACGGATCAGGTAAAGTGACCCCCGCTCCTCGGTCGGGATATTGCCGAGCGCGAGCACCGTCTGCCCCGTCGCCAGCAGAACGAACGCCAGCGCGAAAGAGAGGAACAGGCCTTCATGCGTTCGCCGCCAGAACCGAAGGAAGAACAAGGCGCAGACCAGGAAGCCGAGAGCGACCGTTCCCGAGAGGAAATCGTACAGGGTCATGTCTTCACCGTTCCTCCACTTCCCACACGAAACCCCAGATGAGCGAAAGCGCCGCGGCGAGTGCAAGCAGCAGGCGCGGCAAGCGCAGGTCCACTTCGGGGCTCGGCCACACGACCAGGTCAAGCACGAGAGCGAGGTTGTTCAGCGACAGGAAGATGAAGCAGATGCTGCTCCACAGCAGGAAGCGCGTGCGATTTGCGAGATAGCTTCGCCCAAGCAGCCAGGCGCACGCGACGCTGGTCAGGAAACAGAGGATGTAGACTGCGGTCGGGAACTGGTCGGCCATTTCAGTCCTTCCTCAACCTGAACGCATCGGCAAAAGCGGTCGCATCGCCCGCCGAGGCGGAGATGATCGCGCGTCGAACCGCGTCCGGCCGCTTGGCGTAAAGCGCCTCCGCGTCATCGACGAGCGTCGCGACGTCCTTGCTCACCGGCATGTACTGTGCCTTGTCTTCACTGTGGTTGACGAGGCCCGCGGCCTCGAGCGCGTCAAGCCCCTTCGTCACGACGAGGTCGCTCGCGCGCATCGTCGAGACCAGTTCTTCTCTGGACCAGTTTCGCGGGTCGCTCTTGAGCACCAGCAGGAGTTCCAGCGCCCAAACGGACCGGAAGCTCGAAGCGATGAAACGCAGGATTTCGTCGTTCGAGCTCTTCACGAGCCCGCGACTGCCCAGTCCGAACGCATGGGTGTCTCCTAGCGAGACAGGTTAACGAAAGACAAGGGTCGCTAGTGTGGACGAATCAAATTTTTGTGAAGCGTAAACGAAATTAATCGATTAAACCTAAGCAGTCTGGGCGGCCGGGGGGCCGCCTTTGGGAGCAACCACGGGCGGGGGGAGAGTAGCCACCGGAGTAGCCAGTGAATATCCAGACCCAGCGGGACTTCATCGATCGCCGCCAGCTCTTGAGCGCACTTCGCGCTCTCCGCCGCGGCGATTTCAGCGTCCGCCTGCCCGAAGAGGCCGAAGGCGTCGACGGCGAAATCGCCTCCGTCTTCAATGAGGTCGTGTCACTCAACGAAGAGATGACACAGGAATTCGAGCGTCTCTCCAAGGTTGTCGGCAAGGAAGGAAAGATCAGCCAGCGCGGCCGGGTAAAGAACGCCCGCGGCGGCTGGGAAACGGCGGTCCGCTCGGTCAACGAGCTGATCGAGGACATGGTTCAGCCGACCGCCGAAGTGTCCCGAGTGATCGGCGCCGTCGCCAAGGGCGACCTCTCCCAATCCATGACCGTCGAAATCGACGGACGCCCGCTGCGCGGCGAATTCCTGCGGATCGGCAAGGTCGTCAATACGATGGTCGATCAGCTGAACGGCTTCGCCTCCGAAGTGACCCGCGTTGCCCGCGAAGTGGGCACGGAAGGAAAGCTCGGCGGCCAGGCCAAGGTGAAGGGCGTCGCCGGGACCTGGAAGGATCTCACCGACAATGTGAACGCGATGGCGACCAACCTGACGGGCCAGGTCCGCAACATCGCCGAAGTGACCACTGCCGTCGCCCGCGGCGACCTTTCCAAGAAGATCACCGTCGAGGTGAAGGGCGAAATCCTCGAGCTCAAGAACACGATTAACACGATGGTTGACCAGCTCAATGCGTTCGCGGGCGAGGTGACCCGCGTGGCGCGCGAGGTCGGCACTGAAGGCAAGCTCGGCGGCCAGGCCCGGGTGGAGGGCGTCGCCGGCACGTGGAAGGACCTGACCGACAACGTGAACCTGATGGCCGACAATTTGACTGGCCAGGTGCGCAACATCGCCGAAGTGACGACCGCCGTCGCCAAGGGCGACTTGTCCAAGAAGATCACCGTGGACGTGAAAGGCGAAATTCTCGAGCTGAAAAACACCATCAACACGATGGTCGACCAGCTCAACGGCTTCGCATCCGAGGTGACTCGCGTCGCCCGCGAGGTCGGCACCGAAGGAAAGCTCGGCGGACAGGCGCAAGTGCCCGG
>Ga0070683_100002166_pt1 | contig 15528 bp, 13 predicted proteins | sample KBSC713LmetaG_FD_64662 | JGI IMG/M metagenome (GOLD analysis project Ga0070683, IMG submission 64662) | Corn rhizosphere microbial communities from Kellogg Biological Station, Michigan, USA - KBS C7.1-3L metaG | ecosystem: Host-associated > Plants > Roots > Rhizosphere ...
ACCGCCGTGTTCGACGAATTCGGCTTTCGCGAGCATCTGACGCCGCAGCGCTCCAACGGCCTGCGCTCCATGGTCGAGCGCATCCGCGGCGATGCGCGCGCAGCGCTGGCGACGGCCAACTAAGCCAACTCCGTCATTGCGAGGAGCGAAGCGACGAAGCAATCCACACTGCTTCCGTAGAAAGACTATGGATTGCTTCGCGGAGCCTGTCATCGGGCCGCGCAACGCGCGGACCCGTTGGCTCGCAATGACGATCGATAGAGCGCCGTAGCCTGACTTACTTCTTCTTCGGCCGTTGCTGGCCCAATCCCATCTTCTTGGCGAGCTGCGAGCGCGCCACCGCATAGTTCGGCGCCACCATCGGGTAATCCGCCGGCAGGCTCCATTTGTCGCGGTATTGCTCGGGCGTCATGTTGTATTGCGTGCGCAGGTGGCGCTTCAGCGACTTGAAACGCTTGCCGTCCTCCAGACACACGAGATAGTCGGGATTGACCGACTTCTTCAGCGATACCGCGGGCCTGGCCGGCTCGGCCGGCGCCTCGCTGCGGCCGCTGGAGACGCGCAGCAACGCCGCGTGAATCTGGCTGATCAGGTTGGGGATCTCGGAAGCCGGCGTCGGATTGTTCGACAGATAGGCCGACACGATGTTCGCGGTGAGGTCGATGAAGTTCTTTGGCGCGCCATCGTTCATGAGCGGAACCTTTCCTGTCGCGTCATCGGGAGTGCATTATTTGCATCATTTGCATCGCGCAGTATCCACCGCGCAATACATTCGCGAAGACTTTCGAGAACTGATCCGATATGAGCGGATGACAGTCAAAGTGACAAGAACAACGGGGCTATATTTTGAAGGTCCGGCGGCGAGTTCGGTCACTGACGCTGTTCGAGGTGCGCCCTGAGCTCGTCGATCGAGGCAAAGCGCATCATGCCTTCCGGCATCTGCGCTTCGATCGAACCGTCGGAATAGAGCGAATAGGCCATGCCATCGACGACGCCGGATTTCAGCACCGTCACGGCCGGCGCTTGCTCTGCCGGCACCGGCGGCGAAGCCGGGCGTTCGGGGGCCGCGCCGGCATTCGATTCGGTTGGCGCCGGGGCCGGAGCCAGGCGGCTCGAGCGGCGCTGCGGCGGCACCTCGGAGGATCGCGCGCGGCCGGATTTTGGCCAGGCATCCTCGAAGCTTGCCGGCGGGGCTTCACTTGCTTCGGAAGCCGCCGGCAGAGGCGGAGGCGGCGTTGCGGGCGCGCTCGGCTCCTCGGGCGCACCGGCGCGCTCGCGATCTCTGCGCATGCTCGACGAGAACATGAGGTTGCGCCGCTGCTTGGGCGGCGGCGCGGCGGCCTGCGCTGGATCCAACTCGGGCGGCGCATCCGGCCTCGCGCGCGGGCCGTCATCATGCCAGGGCGGCGCCATCGGCGGTGCAGCAGTGGGGTCGAGCGGCGGTGGCGGTGGAGACGGCTGATCGCGCGTAAACAGCGGGCCGCCTTCGGCTGCAGCGACCGGCGCCTGAACGCCGGCCGGAAACGGCGGCAGCGCTGCCCTGGCGCGCGGATCCGCGGCCGGGCGCGGAGCAGCAAGGCGGCGGGCAACCAGCCTCAATTCCGAGGCCACCACCGACAGGCCAAGCAGCAACAGGCCGGTGCAGAGCCCGACCGTGCCGGTCATAATCAGCAAGTTACCGAAACCGAAATCTCTAATCGGTATCCCGTAGCCAACCGCCGCCAAGCCGATCAGCACGGCTGCGGCGCCTACGGCCCGCAAGACGATGATCATTTTAGTCCACCTAGCGCGTTGGCCCCGCGCCCTCCGCTTGCCACGATACCGTCATATTGTTTGCCTCGCCATCAACCATTTGCCGCGGCAAGGCGGAAAAGGAATAGAATCCGCAACTTAGTTAATTGCGGTGACGAGACACCGCTCACTTAGCACGATTTGATGCTGCATCGCATTAAGGCAAGGAAGGCAAATTACGCCACAATTGCCAATTACTTGGAAACTTGACTGCGCTATATGGATGCCGGGGAACGAGGCTCAAAAGCGCCAGAGTTGGGCCACCAGGGGACACCAGGTTACCAATAGCCATGTCATCCATAACGACTTCCGCCATCGAAACGCCGGCGCGGCGCTCGATGGAACGGACTTGCGACGACCTCGCCCTTCTGGTGCTGGCGGTGGTCGCGCTGATTGCGGGCCTGACGTTCCGCGACTACGGGCTCGGCTGGGACGATTACACCCACGCTGAATATGCCGATCTTCTCCTGCGCATGTACGGATCCGGCTTCAAGGACACCGGCGCGCTCTCGTTTGCCAATCTCTACATGTATGGCGGCGGCTTCGACATGGCCGCGGCGCTCCTGCACAAGGTCATACCGCTCGAGCTGTTCGAGACGCGCCGCCTGGTCGGCGCCATCGTCGGCGTGATCGGGCTCGCCGTGACATGGCGGCTCGGCCGCCGCATCGGCGGCCCCGTCGCGGGCCTCGCAGCGCTCTTGTTGCTGGCGCTCTGCCCGATCTTCTACGGCCACATGTTCATGAACCCGAAGGATGCGCCGTTCGCGGTCGCGATGGTGATCCTGATGATGGGTCTCGTGCGGCTGGCGGAGGAATATCCGAACCCCTCGCCGCGCACGGTGCTGATCGTCGGCCTCGGCGCCGGGCTGTCGATCGGCTCGCGCATCCTCGGCGGCCTCGCGCTGGTCTATGCGCTGGTCGGCTTCGTGCCGCTGTTCATCGAGGAAACCCGCCAAAGGGGCCCGCGCGAGTCGCTGTATCGCTTCGTGCACGTCGTCTATGTGCTGCTGCCCGGCCTCGTGCTCGGCTACCTCATCATGGGGCTGATCTGGCCGTGGTCGATCATCCACTTCGACAATCCGTTCGGCGCGCTCACCTATTTCTCGCACTTCTTCGAGAAACCGTGGAAGGAGATGTTCGACGGCGCGCTGGTGTCGGTCCCGGACATGCCTTGGTCCTATCTGCCGACGCTGTTCGCGCTGCAGCTTCCTGAAGTGCTGCTCGCGCTGCTCGCCGCGGGCATCGTCGGCACCTTCGTGGTGCTGCCGCGCAAGGACGTCACGGCGCGGCGCAAGACCATCCTGCTGATGCTGACGCTCGCGGCGATGCTTCCAATTGCGACCGCGATGGTGAAGCGCCCGGCGCTCTACAACGGCATCCGCCACTTCATCTTCGTGATCCCGCCGATGACGATCCTGGGCGGTCTCAGCTTTGCGTGGATCATGAACTGGCTCGGCAACAACCGCCGCAGCTGGCAGCCCGTGCTGCTCGCGGTCTTCGCCTTCGGCCTGTTGTTGTCGCTCGGCGAGATGATCCGGCTGCATCCCTATCAATACACGCACTTCAACTATATCGCGGGCACCGTGCGCGGCGCCGACGACCGCTTCATGCTGGACTATTGGGGGCTCGCGCTGAAGCAGGCCTCCGACGGCCTGCGCGAGCAGCTCGACGAGCGGCAGGAAGTGCCGCCGCGGGGCCGCAAATGGAAGGTCGCGGTGTGCGGCCCGCAGCGCCCGGCGCAGGTGGCGCTCGGTCCCGACTTCACCATCGGCTGGGATAGCCAAGCGGCCGACTTCGCGATGACGCTCGGCGAGTTCTACTGCAAGGCCTTGAGCGCGCCGGTCATGGTCGAGATCAAGCGCGACGACGTGGTGTTCGCGCGCGTCTACGATATCCGCGGCCGCAGCATTTCCAGCCTGCTGTCGATCCCGGCGCCTTAGGCTTTACAAGCGGCCGTCGTGAAACGGAAGCGGGTGGACGAATCCGCTCAAATGCGGTAAGGGTCTCGCATACACCCTCTACACGTTTTTGGAATCAAACGCCGTCCAATCCCGGGCGGCGTTTTTGCTTTGCGCATCGCGAGTGCGTCGAAAAATCCGTAAGGATAGGTTGAGCGCAGCGAAACCCATCCTACGAATCTCTCCCGCTTGCGGCGATGACTCAGCTAGCGCGGCAATTCCGCGAGCTCCGCGAGAATCCGCGCCCAGGAGCGGATGCCCTTGTGGAAGCTCTTCAGGTCGTATTTCTCGTTCGGAGAATGGATGTTGTCGTCGTCGAGGCCGAAGCCGACCAGAAGCGAGTCGAGGCCGAGCGTGTTCTTGAAATCAGCGACGACCGGAATCGAGCCGCCGGAGCCGATCAAGAGCGCTTGTCTGCCCCACTCTTCCGTCAACGCCTTCCTGGCGGCGGCGAGCGCCTTCATGTCCCAGGGCAGCGCGACCGCGGGCGCCAACGAATGGTCGCCGAACTCGACCTTGCAGTCTCCGGGGATGCGCGCGGTCACGTAGTCGCGGAAGGCCTTGCGGATCTTGACGGGGTCCTGGCCCTCGACGAGGCGGAAGGAGATTTTTGCCGAAGCTTCCGCCGGGATCACCGTCTTGGAGCCCTCGCCGATATAGCCGCCGACAATGCCGTTGATGTCGCAGGTCGGGCGCGAGGAAATCTGCTCGATCAGGAGACGATCCTTCTCGCCTGCGGGGATCGACAAGCCGATCGGCTTCAGGAAGCTCTCCGCCGTGAGGTTGAGCTTCTTCCATTGCGCCAATACCTCCGGCGGCAGATCCTTCACCCCGTCGTAGAAGCCGGGAATGGTGATGTGACCGTTCTCGTCGAACAGGCCACCCAGAATATAGGTCAGCACACGTATCGGGTTGCGTGCGCCGCCACCGAACAAGCCGGAATGCAGGTCGCGGTTGGCGGCCTTGATCTTGACCTCCTCGTAGACGAGCCCGCGCAGCGAGGTCGTGATCGCCGGCGTGTCGCGGTCCCACATTCCGGTGTCGCAGACCAGGGCATAGTCGGCCTTCAGCTCCGCCTTGTTGGCTTCGAGGAACGGCACGAAATTCTTCGAGCCGACTTCCTCCTCGCCCTCGATCAGCATGGTGACATCGAGCGGCAGCGAGCCCGTGATTGATTTCCAGGCGCGGCAGGCCTCGACGAAGGTCATGAGCTGGCCCTTGTCGTCCTCCGCCCCGCGCGCGACGATGATCTTGCGGCCGTCGGCATGGTCGGTCACTGCGGGTTCGAACGGCGGACGGTGCCAGAGATTGAGCGGGTCGACCGGCTGCACATCGTAGTGGCCGTAGAACAGCACGTGCGGCTGTCTCTTGCCGCCGCCCTTGCCATTGCTTTTGGCAACGACCGCGGGATGCCCGGCCGTCGGCCGCACGGCGGCTTCGAAGCCCAGCGACGCGAAATCCTTCGCGAGGTGTTCGGCAGCCGCCTTGCAGTCCTGCACATGGGCGGGGTCGGCCGAGATCGACTTGATCCGCAGCAGCGTGAATAGCCGCTCGAGGCTGTTGTCGAAATCGGCGTCGATGCGGTCGAGTACCTTCTGGGTCTGGGCGTTGGGCATTTCTTCTTGTTCCCTGTCGGGTCTTTATGGAGTGGGTTTTAGCTCCGCCGAAGGGGCCGAGCTAGCGGCCTCTTGCTCGATCGGGTGCAGAAGATGCCAGACCAGGGCACCTGCGACGATCACGGTCGCAGCAAAATTATTGCCCCAGGCCTGCAGGTCCCTTGGAAATACGGGAAAAGACAGCGCCATCAGAAGGCCGGCCGCACCAAGCGCAAGCCAGGTCCAGAGCCGCACCATTGGTCGCGGATCATAGGCGCCGCGGTGCATCAGCACGGTCATCGGGAAGATCAGCCACATGAAGTAATATTGCCGCGCCAATGGCGAGGCAACCGTCATCAGGCAGAACAACAGGCCGAGCTCCTCGGCGTCCGACTTCTCGGTCCGGCGCGAGGCGGGCGGCATCACCGCGATATAGCCGAGCCCGATCGCGAGCGAGATCAGGGCGACCAGCCAGTTCGCCGCCTTGAAGGAGATGTCGACGACATTCATGGTGCGCGCGGGACGGCTCGGGTCGTCCTGGTTGTAGTTGACTGGCCGCGTCAGGCGGTGGGTCATCGCGATGATGGACTGATTGACCCAGGACCAGTTCTGCTCGTCGCGCTGGCCAAAGCCCTTCTCCGAGCTCGAGGCGACCATGCCCTGGTACCAGGTCTTCAGCTCCGCGATGTTGTTCGTAAAGCCGCGTACCGGCGCCGGCACGACGAACAGGAACACACCGAGGAAGACCAGCATGCTCGCCAGCGCAAGCCATTGCCGCCGCCAGGCGAGATAGGGCAGGACCGCGACCGGAAACACCTTGATGGCGGTCGCGAGCGCGAACATGCAGCCCGCCATCCAGGGCTTCCGATGCTGCATCGACCAGAAGCCGTGCAGCATCAGCGCCAGCAGCACGAGGTTGGGCTGGCCAAGGTCGAACATGTCGAAGACAAAGGTGACGGTGGCAAAGCCCGGCAGCGCGAACAGCCACATGCCTGGCTTGCGGCCCGCTCCGGTCATGGCGTTGACGTAGAGGATGGTCACCCACCACGCCACCACGTTCAAAAGACAGAGACAGAGATAGAGTGGGATCTTGCCGAACCAGGCCGGAATCGCGAGCAGCACCGCCGACAGCGGCGGATAGATGAACTCGAAATAGCGGTTGTCGACGGGATAGAGGCGCGCGCCGTGCAGCACCTGCTGGCCGGCCCAGTACCAGAGCGGATAGTCCTTGGTCTTGCCGCTGCCAAAAATCTCCGGCACGAGCACGAAGGCCGTCAGCACGATGCAGCAGAACAGGAACAGCACTTCGAGCGGTGCGCGCAGCGACGGCCATCTCAACGGGCTCGAGCTTTGTGAAGTCACGCGACGGCCAGCCTATGGAGTACGTTCATCGCCGGAGCAGGCCGCCGAGCGCGCCGCGCACCAGCGAGCGGCCGATGGAGCCGCCGAGCTGTCCGCCGATCGACTTGCCGACGTCGGCGACGAGCCCGCCGACCACCTGGTTGGTCACCGAGCGCGTCACGCTGCGCGCGACGAGCTGCCCGGTCGATAGCCGGCCGCGCCTGACATTGGTGCCGAAGAGCTCGGCCCCGATCGCGCGGACGTGGCCCCAGATCCCGCCCTCGGAGCTGCCGCCATCGGCCGTCGCCGCAGTTCCGGCGATGCGCTTCTGCAGGATTTCGTAGGCCGACTCGGCGTCAACAGCGGTGTCGTATTTGCCCTTCACGGGGCTTGCATCCATGATCGCCTTGCGCTCCTCCGGCGTGATCGGTCCGATCCGCGCCGACGGCGGGCGGATCATCACCCGCTCGACCATCGCGGGGGTACCATTGCCCTCGAGGAACGAGACCAGGGCCTCGCCCTTCCCCAATTCCATGATCACCTTGGCGGTATCGAGCTTTGGATTGGGTCTGAATGTCTGGGCGGCAGCTTGAACCGCCTTCTGGTCGCGCGGGGTGAAGGCGCGCAGCGCATGCTGCACGCGATTGCCGAGCTGGCCGAGCACCCGGTCGGGCACGTCGATCGGGTTTTGGGTGACGAAATAGACGCCGACGCCCTTGGAACGGATCAGCCGCACCACCTGCTCGATCTTGTCCATCAGCGCCTTTGGCGCGTCGTTGAACAACAGATGCGCCTCGTCGAAGAAGAACACCAGCTTTGGCTTGGGCAGGTCGCCGGCCTCGGGCAACTCCTCGAACAACTCGGACAGCATCCAGAGCAGGAAGGTGGCATAGAGCCGCGGGCTCTGCAGCAGCTTGTCGGCCACCAGGATGTTGATCATGCCCCGGCCGTCGCGGTCGGTGCGCATGAAATCCTTCAGCGACAGCGCCGGCTCGCCGAAGAACCTGATGCCGCCCTGGTTCTCCAGCACAAGGAGCTGGCGCTGGATGGTGCCGACGGTGGCGCGGGTGACATTGCCGAAGCCCTGCGCGGCCTTCCGGATCGGCGCCAAGGGATCCTCCTCGCCGTCCGCGGCCTTCTTCCCGGCCTCGGGCACGATCGCATCGAGCAGCGCGCGCAGATCCTTCATGTCGATCAGCGCCAGCCCATTATCGTCGGCGACGCGAAAGGCGACGTTGAGCACGCCCTCCTGCACGTCGTTGAGATCGAGCATGCGCGCGATCAGCAATGGCCCCATCTCGGTGACGGTAGCCCGCACCGGATGGCCCTGCTCGCCGAACACGTCCCAGAACACGGTCGAGAACTGATCGGGCTGGAAAGTCAGGCCCATTTCGGCCGCGCGCTTGAGGATAAAATCCTTGCCTTCGCCCACCTCCGAGATGCCCGACAGGTCGCCCTTGATGTCGGCCGCGAAGACAGGAACACCGGCCCGCGCGAAACCTTCCGCCATCACCTGCAAGGTGACCGTCTTTCCGGTTCCCGTCGCGCCGGTCACGAGGCCATGGCGATTGGCAAGCGCCAGCGTCAGCCAGGCCGTCTCTTCGCCCTTGCCGACGAAAATCTTCTCAGCCGTATCGGCCACACTATTGTTCGACGTTCCCATCGCTCGACCCGTTCTCAACCTAACAGTTGAGAACACGCTTATACTGCATCTTGCAACGCGATTGAAACCGGCCAACACGCCCTCGGACAGGCGGTTCTTTGCCACGCGGCGGAAAGGCATCTTGTCGTTTTTGCGCCCAAAGCCGCAGTGGACGACAAATCGCTATCGTTTTCACGCCCGCTCTTGCATTGCTGCAACACTCGCGATCGATTGAAGATGAATCGCGCTCTCGTTGGTGCGGATCACTTGTATTTCATTTTTCGCAAGCTCAAGATGATTTTGGGCAGAGTGAGAGACCCGGTATCTAGCCGGTTCAAGGCGGGGCAATATGGACGAGTTGGTTGGGCGGCTGGCCGCAAAGGCCAGCATCGATGGTGCTGTCGCTGAAAAAACCGTCGGCATAATCCTGAGCTTCCTTCGCAATGAGGGACCTCCCGACAAGGTTCAGGCGCTCATTGACATGATACCGGGTGCGGAAGCTGCGATCGCGGCTTCGAACAAGAGCAGCGGCCTTGCCAGCTTGATGGGTGGCGGCCTGATGGCGGTCGGCACCCGGCTGATGGGTCTTGGGCTTGGCATAGGAGAGATACAAAGCATCGCCCGTGAACTTTTCAGGTTCGGCCGCGACAGAATCGGAGCGGATCAAATGGGCGAGATCATCGCGGGGACACCGGGGCTCAATCAGTTCGCCTGAAGCACCTTCATTTCCATACCGAGCACCATGACATATCCGATTTCCGAGATTGAAGGCATGACTGTCTTCTCCGCTTCCAAGCTCAAATCGCTTGGCATTCGCACGACCGACGCGCTGCTCGAAGCCGCCCGTACCGTGAAGGGACGCAAGGCGCTCGCCACAAAGACCGGCATCAGCGAGCAACAGTTCCTGGAATGGGCGAATGTGTCCGACTACATGCGCATTCCCGGCATGGGCAAGGCCAAGGTGGGGCTGGTGCGGGCCGCCGGCGTCACCACAGTCCGGGAGCTTGCGCTGCGCAATCCGGCAAGGCTCGCGCAGAACATCAAGGAAGTGAATGTCAAGCGTAAGCTCGTCCGCGTTTTGCCTTCCGAAAAATCGGTGGAGCAGTTGATCGCGCAGGCGCGCAGGCTGCAGCCGAAAATCACCTACTGAAAATTACCTACTAACGGCGGATCGGGGAGCTAAGGCGCGATGACCTAAAGTCATCGCGCTTTAACCTCTTTCAAGGCCGATCTTGACTCGCAAGCTGGGACCGCGCAAAGCGACCCCATGGTCAAAGCCGCGCCCAGACAGAGTGTCGCGACCTCCTCCGCGCCCGATCCGGTGCTGCGGAAGCTGTTGTCGCTGCCCATGCCTGCCGTGATGGGCGTCTTGAACGTGACGCCGGATTCGTTTTCGGACGGCGGCAAGTTCTTGTCGCCCGACCAGGCCCTGCTGCAGGCCCAGCGTCTGGTCGCGGAGGGGGCAGACATCATCGATATCGGCGCCGAATCCACCCGTCCCTATGGCGGCGCGCAGCCGGTCTCCGCCGAGATGGAATTGCGGCGGCTGCAGCCGGTATTAGCCGACATCGTCGCGCTCGGTCTTCCCGTCTCCATCGACAGCATGAAAGCTGAGGTCGTCGCCTGGGCGCTCGATCAAGGTGCCGTCATCGCAAATGACGTCTGGGGTCTGCAGCGCGATGACGAGATGGCCCGCATGCTGGCCGCGCGCGGAGCGCCCATCATCGTGATGCATAATCGCGAGCGCGCCGACCCCACCATCGACATCATGCGGGAAATCGCCGACTTCTTCGCGCACTCACTCGACATCGCCGCGCGCGCCGGCATCGCCAGGGAGAACGTCGTGCTCGATCCCGGCATCGGCTTTGGCAAGACGCAGGAGCAAAGCCTGATCGCGCTGGCGCGGCTGGATGAACTCAAATCCTTCGGCCTGCCGCTGCTCGTCGGCGCGTCGCGAAAGCTCTTCATCGCTTCGGTCTCGCCGTCCGAGCCGCACCAGCGCCTCCCTGGCTCGATCGCCGCACATGTGATCGCCGCCCAGCGCGGCGCACGGATCATCCGCACCCACGACGTGGCCGAGACGGTGCAGGCGTTGCGCGTAACGGCGGCGATCGAGGCCAAGGTCGAGACCAGGACCGAGAAGAAGCGATGACCGACTGCATCTTCATCAAGGGCGTCGTCATCCATGCCCGCCACGGTGTGATGGAGCATGAGACCGAGGTCGGTCAGCGCTTCGTGATCGATCTCGAGCTCTACACGGACCTGGCGGAATCCTCGCGCACCGACCGTCTCGCCGATACCGTGTCCTATTCCCACGTGGTTGCGACCGCGACCGAGGCGTTCAGAGGCACCAATTACAAGCTCCTGGAACGCGCCGCCGGCGCGGTGGCGGATGCCATCCTGGCGGTCTTTCCCCGCGTCCACGCGATCAAGATCACCGTGCACAAGCCGCATGCGCCGATCGCCGCGATCTTCGAGGATGTCGGCGTCGTATTGACGCGCAACCGGCATGGCTAGTGCGCTCATCGCGCTCGGCGGCAATGTCGGCGACGTCCGCGCGACGTTCGGAAAAGCGATCGCAAATATCTGCGGCATGGCGCAGGCGGCGCTGGTGGCGCGCTCTTCCGATTACACGACCCCGCCCTGGGGCGATGAGGCGCAGCCGCGCTTCATCAACGCCTGCATCGAGATCGATACGTCGCTCGATCCGCATGCATTGCTGTTCGTCCTGCACAAGGTCGAGCAGAAATTCGGCCGCGACCGGGCCAAGGAGCGGCGCTGGGGTCCGCGCACGCTCGACCTCGACCTGATCGCCTATGACGATGTGTCGATCGACCAGGTGGAGCTGACGCTGCCGCACCCTCGCCTGTTCGAGCGCGCGTTTGTGCTGGTGCCGCTGGCCGAGATCGCCCCGGATCGCGTGATCCGGGGGCGCCGCGTCGGCGAGGCGCTCAGGGATCTCTCGACCGAGGGCATCGAGCGGTTGCCGGATATGGATTAGTTGCAAAAACTAGGGTTTGGCTTGGCCGCGCTGACGTGGCAATTTCCGGCCAATACGAACAGAATGGTGCCGGGAGACCACTTCGTCAAATGACCTCCGCAACTGACGATCTGCGGTTTGCCGCCGACTTCCCACGCGCGAGCCGCGACGACTGGCGCAAGCTGGTCGATGGCGTGTTGAAGGGCGCGTCGTTCGAGAAGCTCGTCGGCAAGACCTATGACGGGCTGAAGATCGAGCCGATCTACAGCCGCGCCAGCGGCGCCGTGCCCGTCATCGGGCGCGCCGCCGCGTCGCCCTGGTGGATCATGCAGCGGATCGACCTTCCCGATACGGCCAGGGCCAACGCGATCGCGCTCGACGAGCTCAAGAACGGCGCGACAGGGCTCGAGATCGAGTTTCAGGGCGGACCTGGCGCACGCGGTTTCGGCGTTCCCGACGCGGCGCCGGAAACGATGAAGCGGCTGTTCGACGGCGTCATCTTCGATGCCGGAATTTCGATTTCACTGCATCCGGTGCTGGGGCGCGGCAATGCCGGCGAGACCCTCGCCGACCTCATCGAGGCACAGCGCGTCGATCCCGCCCGCGTCGATCTGCGCTTCAACTACCAGGCCCTCTCCACCATGGCCGTGCGCGGCAGCGCGGCTGCGGCCTGGACTGAAATGCAAACGCCGTTTGCCAAGGTGGTGAGCGGATTGATGGGCCGGGGCTTCAGGGGACCGTTCGTGCTCGCCGATGGCCGACCGGTGCATGATGCCGGCGGTTCCGAGGCGCAGGAATTGGCGTTCGCGCTGGCGCTTGCGGTCGCCTATCTGCGCTTGCTGGAATCTGGCGGCATCGCGATCGAGGCCGCACGCGCGGCGATTTCGTTTCGCCTGATCGCGGACGCCGACCAGTTCCTCACCATCGCAAAGTTCCGCGCGCTGCGGCGGCTGTGGGCGCGGGTCGAGCAGGCCTGCGGGCTGGCGCCGAGGCCGGTCTTCGTCGCGGCCGAAACCGCCTGGCGCATGCTGACCCAGCGCGATTCAAATGTGAACATGCTGCGCGCGACCATGGCAACCTTCTCGGCCGGGCTTGCCGGCGCCAACGCCATCACCGTGTTGCCGCATACGTTGGCGCTTGGCCTGCCGAATTTCTTTGCGCGGCGGATCGCGCGCAATACGCAGCTGGTGCTGCTGGAGGAATCCAATCTCGCCAAAGTCTCCGATCCCGCGGCAGGCTCAGGCGGCATCGAAAGCCTGACACAGCAACTCTGCGAAGCGGCCTGGACACTGTTCCAGGAGATCGAGAAAGCCGGCGGCGCCTTTGCCGCGCTCCAGCAAGGCCTGATCCAGGGCAAGGTCGCGGCGACGCGCAAGGCGCGCGAGGCCAACGTTTCCAGGCGCCGCGACGTGCTCACCGGCGCGAGCGAATTTCCCAATCTCGCCGAAGCGGCAGCGGCGGTCGAGGACGTGAAGCCGGTCGTGCTCGCGCCCGCAAACGAGCCGATCAAATTCGAGCCGCTCGCGGCGCTGCGTCTGGCCGCTCCGTTCGAGCGGCTGCGCGACCGCTCGGACCAGATGCTGAAAGACACCGGGATACGTCCAAGCGTATTCCTCGCCAATCTCGGCACCGCTGCCGATTTCACGGCGCGCGCGACCTTTGCCAAGAGCTTTTTCGAGGCCGGCGGCATCGCTGCGATCGACAGCGACGGCTTCTTCGATCCCGCCGCGCTCGCCACCGCCTGCAAGGCCTCCGGCGCAGGGCTCGTCTGTCTGTGTTCCGCCGACAAGGTCTATGCCCAGCAGGCGATCGAAGCGGCGAAGGCCCTTCAAGCCGCAGGCGCCAGGCATATCTATCTTGCGGGCCGGCCGGGCGAACAGGCGGCGGAGCTGCAGGCGGCCGGTGTAGCCGAATTCATCTTCGCCGGCTGCGACGCGCTTCCCGCGCTGCAGAGGGCCTATGAATTGATGGAGCGGACATGAGCGCCGAGGCGAAGCCCGTTCTCACCGGCGGCTGCCAATGCGGCGCCGTTCGCTTTGCGGTGAAGACGGCTCCCATCAGGGTCAGCATCTGCCATTGCCGGATGTGCCAGAAGGCGTCCGGCGCGCCGTTCGCGTCGTTTGCCGATATCGAGCACGCGGATTTCACCTGGACCAAGGGCAAGCCTGCGGCGTTCAGATCATCGACGATTGCCGAGCGCGACTACTGCAGGGACTGCGGCACGCCGCTGAGCTTCCGCCGCATCGACGGCCCGCGCATCGAGATCATGACCGGCGCCTTCGACCGACCCGACCGGGTCGTGCCGACCCGGCAATACGGCACCGAATCCCGGCTCGGCTGGGTCGTGGGCATCGCCAACCTGCCGAGCCACACCACGATGGAGAATTACGGCCCGGAAAAGATGGCGACCATCGCCAGTCATCAGCATCCGGATCATGATTGACGGCCCTGGAGAGCCGCTCGAATGTGCTAGGATAGACCCATGAGCCGCATTCCAAACTTTGCCGATATCGCGTTTGAGAAGGCTATGCCGGCAGCGCCCGCCGGCAAGGCCGAGCCCTGGCTGACGCCCGAAGGCATCCCGGTCAAGACCGCCTATGGCGAGGCCGATCTTGCCGGCCTCGATTTCCTCGATACCTGGCCCGGCATCGCGCCTTACCTGCGCGGTCCCTACCCGACCATGTATGTCAACCAGCCCTGGACGATCCGGCAGTATGCCGGCTTCTCGACGGCTGAAGACTCCAACGCCTTCTACCGCCGCAACCTCGCCGCGGGGCAGAAGGGACTCTCTGTAGCGTTCGATCTCGCCACGCACCGCGGCTATGATTCCGACCATCCGCGCGTGTCCGGCGACGTCGGCATGGCCGGTGTTGCGATCGACTCGATCTACGACATGCGCACGCTGTTCGCCGGCATCCCGCTCGACCGGATGAGCGTGTCGATGACCATGAACGGCGCCGTGCTGCCGATCCTCGCGCTGTTCGTGGTCGCGGCCGAGGAACAGGGCGTGCCGCCGGAGAAACTGTCGGGCACCATTCAGAACGACATTCTGAAAGAGTTCATGGTGCGCAACACCTATATCTATCCGCCCGCGCCCTCGATGCGGATCATCTCCGACATCTTCGCCTATACCTCGCAGCGGATGCCGAAATTCAATTCGATCTCGATCTCCGGCTATCACATGCAGGAGGCTGGCGCGACGCAGGATCTCGAGCTTGCCTATACGCTCGCCGACGGCGTCGAATATCTGCGCGCGGGCCTTGCCGCGGGCCTCGACGTCGACCGCTTCGCACCGCGGCTGTCGTTCTTCTGGGCGATCGGCATGAATTTCTTCATGGAAGTCGCCAAGATGCGCGCCGCGCGGCTGCTCTGGGCGAAGCTGCTCAAGCCGTTCAATCCCAAAGACCCGCGCTCGCTGTCGCTGCGCACGCATTGCCAGACCTCCGGCTGGTCGTTGGCCGCGCAAGACGTCTTCAACAATGTCGTGCGGACCACGATCGAGGCGATGGCGGCGACGCAAGGCCACACCCAGTCGCTGCACACCAATGCACTCGACGAGGCGCTGGCGCTCCCGACCGATTTCTCCGCACGCATCGCGCGCAACACGCAATTATTCCTGCAGCAGGAAAGCGGCACCACGCGGATCATCGATCCCTGGGGCGGCTCCTATTATGTCGAGCGGCTGACCCGCGATCTCGCCGCGAAGGCCTGGGGCCACATCCAGGAGGTCGAGGAACTCGGCGGCATGGCCAAGGCGATCGAGGCCGGCGTGCCGAAGCTGCGCATCGAGGAAGCCTCCGCCAAGACCCAGGCCCGCATCGACGCCGGCCGACAGGCGGTGATCGGCGTCAACAAGTACAAGCCTACCGACGAACCGCCGATCGAGATTCTGAAAGTGGAAAATTCCACCGTTCGGCGGTTGCAGATCGACAAGCTGAAGCGGCTGCGGAGCGAGCGCAATCAGAAAGACGTCGATGCGGCGCTGGCCGCGCTGACGCGCGCGGCCGAAGGAGACGGCAACCTGCTGGCGCTTGCGATCGACGCGGCGCGCGCCAAGGCGACCGTCGGCGAAATTTCCGACGCGATGGAGAAGGTATTCGGCCGCCACCGCGCCGAGATCAAGTCCATCACCGGCGTCTACAAGCGGGAGGCGTCCGCGATGTCGAACAAGGTTGAGAAAGTGCAGGCGCTGATCGACGCGTTCGAGGAGGCCGAAGGGCG
>Ga0070683_100002167_pt1 | contig 15524 bp, 16 predicted proteins | sample KBSC713LmetaG_FD_64662 | JGI IMG/M metagenome (GOLD analysis project Ga0070683, IMG submission 64662) | Corn rhizosphere microbial communities from Kellogg Biological Station, Michigan, USA - KBS C7.1-3L metaG | ecosystem: Host-associated > Plants > Roots > Rhizosphere ...
CACAAGCCGATGCCGCTGCGCTTCCACGAACAGCCCGGGGTGACCGTCCGGGTCGCCGACTACGGCTCGACCAGGAGCGCGCCGCTCTACGAGCCGATGTATCAGGCGCTCGAGGCGGCCGGCTACACCCGTGACCGCAGCATCCGCGTCGCCGGCTATGACGCCCGGCTCACCCCCGACCAGGGCGGCTTCCTGTCCCGGACGATCCGGCTCGTCGAGCAGACATACCGGGCCAACGGCAACCGGCCGGTCCGGGTCGTCGGGCACTCGAACGGGCCCCTCTACATCCAGTATCTGCTGACACACGTGTCGCAACGGTGGAAGGACCGCTACATCCAGGGCTTCACGCCGATCGCCGGCAACTTCCCCGGCCAGGGTGTGCTCTACCCGGTCGTCTTCACGGGACTGAACAACCAGGACTTCAGCTTCCCCAGTACACCTGAAAAAGCGAGAAGCGCGTCGAACATGTTCATCACCGCGCCATCCACGTATATGAGCGCGTCCGACCCGAAGGTGTTCGGCCGCCAGGAGGTTGTCGTGGTGGACCGGTCGACCGGAAAGAGCTACACGCCGGTCGACTACCCGCGGCTGTTCGCCGACGCGCATCTGCCGCAGGCAGCCGAGATCGCGCGGTACTACATCGGGTTTGTGAAGTTCACCGACCGGCGGTTCTTCCCCGACGTCGACGTCGACGCGGAGAAGGGCTCGGGCATCGAGACCGTGGTCGGCGCGTCACTGCCCGATCTGCGTACCGCGCGGCCGGTCGACGACTCGGTGCAGTTCCTCACCCGGGACGGCGACATCAACCAGGAGGACATCACGAACGACGCGGTCGGGGTGTGGGCGGCCATGCCGTGCTACCACTTCTCGCTCACCGACAACCCCGGCGTGAACCACTTCGAACTGCCCGGCAACCCGAATGTGCTGGCGCGCCTGATCGCCGCGGCGGCGCGGCCCCGCTCGCACTGCCACTGAAATTTACAGCGTTTCGCGGCTCGCTCCTGCGGGCCGCGAAATCGCGCTGAACCCTTCGCGCGTTCGGCTCCGTACCCCGCGCCGAACGTCCACACCAGTGATGGAGGCGCCCGGCCGGCATGAGCCGGCTCGGTGCGCCGGGCCCGCCCGCTGGAGCCCACCGGCGGACCGGCGCAACCGTGCCGGCCCGCTGGTTCCCCTTACCCGCGAAGGGTCGTAGTCGAATGTCCACACGCAACACCAAGCGGCGGTGGCTCGGGGTCGGTACGGGAGCGGTGGCGCTGCTCATCGTCGGTCTGGGACTCGGCGTCGCGGCGGCCAGCTCGTCTTCGAGCAGCGCGGCAGGTCCGGGCGCCATCGTGTGTCCCGCGGTGGCCGACAAGCTGCCGGCCATTCCCGCGCCGGCGCAGGACGAGGTCACCCGCAACCTGCAACAGCTGGACACGCAGATCGCCGAGGCCAACAACCGGCTGGTGACCAGCCAGGGTCAGGGCGGCCCGAACTTCGTCAACAACGCGATCCTGGGCCCGCTGAAGGACAAGCGCGCGGCGACGATCGACCGCATCGCGATCGCCATCGGGCGGCACGCGGCCCGTCCCACGGGTCTCGACGGGCTGGCAGGTTGTACGTTGGTCGCCGGCGGCGCGGCTCAGCCTCCAGCGACCGCTGTTGTTGTCCCGCCGCCGGTCGTTGCGCAGACCACTGAGCCGGCCGCCGCCGGCACCATCACCTGCCCGTCGGTCGCCGATGAGCTCCCGGCCATCCCGGCGCCGGCGCAGGCCGAGGTGGCCCGGAACCTGCAGCTGCTCGACACCCAGATCGCCGAGGCCAACCGGCGCCTGGTGACCAGCCGCGGCGAGGGCGGCCCGAACTTCGTGAACAACGCGATCCTCGGCCCGCTGAAGGACAAGCGGTTCGCCACCATCAACCGGATCGCGACCGCGATCGGCCGCCACGCGCCGCGGCCGGAGGGCCTGGCCGAGGCGCTGTCCGCCTGCACGCTCAACTAAGAATTTCCGTCAGGACGGCTACGTGGCTCAGGTCCAGCTCGGCGGTCGCCGTGAGCAGGGTGAGCCGGCCGCGCTGGGGCGAGGCCACGGAGCCGTTCGACGTCTTCCTCGGCGCCGGCCAGCTCGGCGCGGTACCGCTTGCGGAACTCGCCGAATTTGGCCGGCTCGTGCCCGTACCACTTGCGTAACTCGGTCGACGGCGACACGGCCTTCGCCCATTCGTCGATCTCGGCGGCGGCCTTGGCGAGCCCGCGCGGCCACAGCCGGTCGACCAGCACCCGGTAGCCGTCGTCGCCCGCCTTCGCCTCATAGATCCGCTTGGCAACCACCGTCACAAGGAGAAACCTAGCGGGTATGGCATCTGTGAGCGTGCGGTACTTCGTCGACGACGTCGATGCCGCCATCGGGTTCTACACCTCTCAACTCGGGTTCCGGCTGGTCATGCACCCCGCGCCGCCCTTCGCGATGCTGGAACGCGACGACCTGCGGCTGCTGCTGAGCGCGCCGGGCGGCGGTCCCGGCGGGGGCGCGGCGATGCCGGACGGCACCCTGCCGGCCCCGGGTGGCTGGAATCGCTTCGCGATCGAGGTCGACGACATCGAGTCGGTAGCCGCGCGGCTGCGCGAGAGCGGCACGCACTTCCGCAACGAGATCGTGAACGGGGTCGGCGGCCGGCAGGTGCTGATCGACGACCCCTCGGGGAACCCGGTGGAGCTGTTCCAGCCGACGATCTCCGAGGCGAGGTTGTGAGTGTATACTCTCGGCGTATACACTGGGTGAATGAGCGTTCCCCTCACCCTCCTCGGGCTGCTCGAACGTGAGCCCAGCCACGGCTACGACCTCAAGCGGGACTACGACACCTTCTTCGGCCGGGGCAAGCCGCTGCCGTTCGGCCAGGTCTATGCGACGCTCGGGCGACTGGCCCGGGACGGCAAGGTGGCGGTGTCGGCGGCCGAGCCGGGGGAGGGGCCGGACCGCAAGCGATACGTGATCACCGATCGCGGCGTGACCGAGTTCGAGACCTGGCTTACCGAGCCGGTGGAGGCCGAGCCACACCTGCAGACCGTGCTGTTCGCCAAGGTCGTGCTGGCCCTGATGCTCGGGCGGCCGGCCGCGGAATACCTCGACAGCCAGCGCGCCGCCCACCTCCAGCGGATGCGCGAGCTGACCGAGCTCAAGCGCACCGGCGACCTGGTCGACGCGCTGCTCGCCGACCATGGGCTGTTCCACCTGGAGGCGGATCTGCGATGGATCGACATGACGGCGGCGCGGCTGGACCTGCTCGCGAAGCAGGTGCGGCGATGATCAGGGCTCATGACCTGAAGCTTTCGTTCGGGCCCACCCCGGCCCTGCGCGGTGCCTCCGTCGAGGTGGCGCCCGGCGAGATCCTGGCCGTGATGGGGCCGAGCGGATCCGGAAAGTCGACGCTCCTGCACTGCCTGGCGGGCATCCTCGTGCCCGATGCCGGCGAGGTCTGGTTCGGCGACCGGCGCGTCGACACGCTGAGCGAGACCGACCGCAGCGCCCTTCGGCGCGACCGATTCGGCTTCGTCTTCCAGTTCGGCCAATTGGTGCCGGAGCTGACCGCCGAGGAAAACGTTGCGCTTCCCTTGCTTTTGGCGGGTGTACGGCGAAAGCCCGCCCTCACCGAAGCCCGCGCCTGGTTCCCGAGGCTCGGCCTGGACGGGCTCGAGCAGCGCCGCTCCGGCGAACTGTCCGGCGGCGAGGGGCAGCGGGTTGCTTTGGCGCGCGGGATGGTGGCCAAGCCGCAGATCCTGTTCGCCGACGAGCCGACCGGCTCGCTCGACTCGCTGACCGGTGAGCTCGTGATGGAGCTGATGGTCGCCGCCGTCCGGGAGCAGGGCACGACCGTCGTGCTGGTCACGCACGAGCCACGCGTCGCCGCGTACGCGGATCGCGAGGTCGTCGTGCGGGACGGCCGGGCGCAGTCGCTGGTCGGCTCATGACGCGGTGTTGGTTCTTGAGGGATCGGCTCGTGACTCGGTTGTCGTGCTTGGGGGGTCGGCTCGTGATGCGGTGTTCGTACTTGGGGGCCGGCTCATGATCGGCTTCTCGTTGCGCCTCGCCGTTGCCGGCGGCCGGGAGGCCATCACGCGGCTGGTGGTGATCGCGGCGGCCGTGGCCATCGGCGTCGCGATGCTGGCGACCACGGTGGCCGGGGTCAACGCGGTGACCGCGCAGACCGCGCGCTACGAGTGGCTGACCCCGCCGGACACCGGCGGCCCGCTGCTGTGGGAAGCGCGCAACGACTACTACCACGGTGAGGGTCTCGGCCGGATCGACGTCGCGGTCACCGGTCCGGGTGCCCCCGTGCCGCCCGGCCTCGCGCGGCTGCCCGGCCCGGGCGAATACTTCGTGTCTCCGGCCATGCAGCGGCTGCTGCGCACGGCACCGGCCGACCAGTTCGGTGACCGGTTTCCGGGCCATGAGGTCGGGCTGATCGGCCACGCCGCGCTGCCCGCGCCGGATTCGCTGGCGATCGTCGTCGGCCACCGGCCGGACGAGTTGGCCAAGGCGCCCGACGTCCGGAAGGTCAGCGCCTTCAACTCGACGACGTCGATCGGGCTGAGCGCCGCCGGCTTCGATCTCGTCCTGGCGGTCGTCGCCGCCGGCCTGCTCTTCCCGATCCTCATGCTGATCGGCACGGCCACGCGCCTGTCCGCGGCCCGGCGTGAGGAGCGCTTCGCGGCCATGCGGCTGATTGGCGCGACGCCCCGCCAGATCACGCTGATCGCCACGGTCGAGGCGGCCGTGTCGGCGACCGTCGGGACCGCCGTCGGCTTCGCGCTGTTCTACGCCTTACGCAGCACGTTCGCGCGGATCCCGTTCACCGGCCGGCGGTTCTTCACGTCCGACCTGTCGCTCGGCTTTCTCGGTGCCGCCGCGGTGGCGATCGGTATCCCGGTGGCGGCGGCGCTGGTGGCCCGGCTCGCGCTGCGCCGGGTCAACATCTCGCCCCTCGGCGTGACGCGCCGGGTGACTCCGAAGCCGCCCGGCGCCTGGCGGCTGATCCCGGTCGCCATCGGCCTCGCCGAGCTCGCGTACTTCATCCCGGTCGAGCGCCGGCCGCACACCAGCCTGGGTCAGGTCGCTGCGTTCCTGCCCGGCTGCCTCATCACCATGGCCGGGCTGGTCATCGCGGGGCCGTGGCTGACCATGGTCGCGTCGCGGGTGCTGGCGCGCCGGGCCGGCCGTCCGGCCGCACTGATCGCCGCCCGGCGCCTCGCCGACAATCCGAAGGCGGCGTTCCGGGCGGTCAGCGGACTGATCCTCGCGCTCTTCGTGGCCAGCGTCGCCGTCGGCATCATCACCACGATCGTGGACCACCGGGGTGCCCCGACGACCGGCGGCGCGGCGACCAACGTGCGCCAGGTCGAGCCGCCGCCCGGCCCGATACCGGCCGGCCTGTCGTCCATACCGGGCGTGCAGAAGGTCGTCACCGTGTTCCAGGCGCCCGAGCCGCGACCCGCGATCAGCGGGGGCTCGCTGCCCGGCTGGACCCCGGACGGGCTGGTGCGCTGCGCGGACATCGCCGGCCGGCCGGACTTCGGCCGGTGCGAGCCGGGGGCGCAGGTCGCCGCGGTGTTCGACAACCTGGTCGGCCCGACCGACAAGGTCAAGGACATCGTGTGGCCGACCGCTGAGATTGATCCCGACCAGCTCGGCGCGCTTCAGCCGTATTCGTTGGTGGTCGGCACCGACGGCTCGGCCGACGCGATCGAACGGGCGCGGACGGTGCTGATCACGGCGTACCCGAATTCGGACCTGCTGCCGGGCACCGAGGCCGAGTGGGATGCCGACTTCGCCCGCACCCTCACCGGGTGGAAGCAGCTGGCGAACGTGATCATCGTGTCGAGCATGGTGCTGGCCGGCTGCAGCCTCGCGGTGAGCGTCGTCGGCGGCCTGACCGACCGCAAGCGGCCATTCAGCATGCTGCGGCTCACCGGCGTCCAGCTCGGCGCGCTGCGCCGGGTGGTCGCGCTCGAGACCGCCGTGCCGCTGCTGTCCGCCGCCGTCGTGGCCGTCGCGGTCGGCTTCTTCACCGCGCACCTGTTCCTCCTTGCCCAGATGCACTACTCGCTGCGGCCGCCCGGCCCGTCGTACCTGCTGATCGTGGCGGCCGGGCTGCTGGTGTCGCTCGGGATCGTGGCGTCGACCTTCCCGTTGCTGCGGCGGGTCACCGGACCGGAGACCGCCCGGAACGAGTGACGTAATGTTCCGGCGTGCACATCCGATTTGACGTCCCGGCCGACCCGGCCTACCCGGGCCGGGTGGCCGCCGTGCTCAGCGGCGTTCAGCTGCGCAAGTACGGCTACATCGGGGCCGCGCTGGTGGGGGCCGGGGTGATCGGCCTGGCGATATCCAACGAGGTCTCCTGGGGAGCCCGGATCTCGCCGGTGTCCATCGCGATGGTCGTGGCCGGGGTGCTGTCGCTGCTGTACTCGCCGTGGGTGCGGTACAACGCGCGGCGGCGCTCGAGCGGGTACGCCGTCGAGGGCGGCTACGACATCACCGAGGACAACATCATGATGCGCAGCGGCACCGAGAGCGGCGGGATCGCCTGGGAAGGTGTCACCCGGGTGGCGGATTCCGCCGATTTCTGGATCGTCTACGTGGGGCGCCACCCGGCCACCGTGATCCCGCGCCGGTTCATGTCGAGTGCGGACGCCGAGACGCTGCGATCGTTCCTGAGCAAGCGGGGCCTCATCGGCTGACCTCATCATTGACGTCGATCTTTGTTGCACCTAGAGTGCAAATTGTGTTACGTCGACTCTTCTGTGGGCTGCTCCTGATTGCCGCGGGACTTGTTCCGGCCTCGTCGGCGTCTGCCTCTTCTGCGTCTGCCTCTTCTGCGTCTGCCTCTTCTTCGTCTGCCTCTTCTTCGTCTGCCTCTTCTTCGTCGATCGTCCGTGTCGACAGCGGCCTGCTGCGGGGAGCCTCCACGGCCGGGGTGCGCTCGTTCCTCGGCGTGCCGTATGCGGCACCGCCGGTCGGCGATCTGCGCTGGCGCCCGCCGCAGCCGTTTGCTCACTGGTCCGGGGTGCGCCCGGCGACCGCGTTCGGCCCGCACTGCGCGCAGCCCGCTTCACCGTTCGGCACCGCCAGTACCAGCGAGGACTGCCTGTACTTGAACGTCTTCGCGCCGGCTCGGCCTATGGTCGGTGCGCCGGTCATGGTGTGGATTCACGGCGGCGCGCTCACCGTGGGGGAGAGCGACGACTACAACCCGGCCTCGCTCGTCGCCCGCGGCGTCGTGGTGGTGACCCTGAACTACCGGCTCGGCGCGCTCGGCTTCCTCGCCCACCCGGCACTCACCGCCGAATCGGTCCACCGTGCCTCCGGCAACTATGGCCTGCTCGACCAGCAGGCGGCGCTGCGCTGGGTGGCGCGCAACATCCGCGCGTTCGGCGGCAACCCGCACAACGTGACCATCTTCGGCGAGTCGGCCGGCGGCCTGAGCGTCCACTCGCAACTCGCCTCGCCGCTTGCAGCCGGACTCTTCGACCGGGCGATCGTGCAGAGCGGCGCGTACCAGCCCGTGCAGGCCACTCTGGCCAACGCCGAGGCGGCCGGCTCGAGATTCGCCTGCGCCGACCGGGACGCCGCCTGTCTGCGTGCCCTGCCGGTGACGACGATCCTCGCCAAGCAGAACGGCGGCGCGCCCAATGTGGACGGTTACGTCCTCAAGCAATCCATTGTGGACAGCTTCACCACTGGAGCCTTCAACCGCGTACCCGTCATCGAGGGCAGCAACCACGACGAGTGGCGGCTGTTCGTGGCGCAGTCCGAGGCCCAGTCGGGCGTCCCGCTGTCGGCCGCCGCCTACATCCCGGCGATCGCCGCCACGCTGGGGCTCTCGCTCGACGCCGCGACGGCGCTGGCCGCGAAGTATCCGCTGAGCGCGTATCCGAGCCCGAGCGTCGCCCTCGGAGCCGTCGGCACCGACGTCATCTTCGCCTGCAACGCGCGGCGACTGGCCGGGCTGCTCTCGGCGCACGTACCGACGTACCAGTATGAGTTCAACGACCCGAACGCGCCGATGCCGTTCTTCCCGCCGGTGAGCTTCCCGACCGGGGCCTACCACGCGGCCGAGATCCAGTACCTGTTCGACTCCGGTACGGCGCTCGATCCTTCGCAGCGGGCGCTGTCTCGCAGGATGGTCGGCTTCTGGACGGCGTTCGCGCGGTTCGGGACGCCGTTCTGGCCCGCGTACCAGCCGCACTCCGACCGGTTTGAGGATCTGGTGCCGGGCGGTGTGCATGCGGCGACCGGCTTCGCGGCCGATCACAAATGCATGGCTTGACGGGTTCACCTTCCGGTCCTTCCGGCGGATAAGCCAGGCGCTGCTCGAACCGCCGCGCGAGTCGGCCATCTCTGTGGTGGTCGGGTCGCCAGGCATCTTCACCTCGCAATATCCTCGGAGGGGAATATAGCTAACTGAGCATGTTGTCGAGGTTGTCCAGGTAGTGCTGGTTGTACATGACGCCGAGCAGGTTGCCGAACGGGTCGACGACCGACGCGGTCACGAACCCGGGACCCCGCTCGGTGACGGGGTCATGCTCCTTGGCCCCCAACGCCAACAGCCGCTCGAACGCCGCGTGCACGTCGTCGACGTGCCAGTAAAGAATCGCGCCGCCCGGTCCGCTCGCACCAGGTGGTGCGTAGCGACGGTCGACGATGCCGAGCTCGGCCTCGTAGTCGCCGACGCGGAACTCCACATAGGCCGGCGGTCCATCCACCGGGCGTGCGAAGTAGGCCTCGATGCCGAGCAGCTCCGCATACCAGTCGCGGGCCGCCACCACGTCATCGGCGAACAGGTTGACCGTCGACATCCCTCGCAGCATCTCCGTGCTCCCTTCAGTTTCGGGTACGCGATCAATGATCCGAGGAAAAGTGCTCATCCGTTGAGCACTTTTTCTGGGAAGCTCGACTCATGCGTGCGGATCGTCTGGTGGCCGTCCTGCTGCTTATGCAGGCCCGTGGTCGGGTGACCGCGGCTGAGCTGGCAGACGAGCTCGAGATATCGGTCGCGACCGCGCGGCGCGATCTCGAGGCGTTGTCCGCGGCCGGCGTTCCGGTCTACCCGCAGCCGGGTCGCGGCGGTGGCTGGTCGCTGGTCGGGGGCGCCCGGACCGACCTCACCGGCCTCACCGCCAGCGAGGCGCAGGCCCTGTTCCTTCTCGCCGGTCCGGCGGCGTCGGTCGCGCCCGAGGTGAAATCGGCTCTGCGCAAGCTCGTTCAGGCTTTGCCCGGCACGTTCCGCGCTGACGCCCAGGCGGCGGCTTCCGCGGTCATGGTGGATGCGGCCCGTTGGGGCGAGCCCGGCCGGCCCCGCCCGAGGATCGTCGAGACCCTGCAGGAGGCGGTCGTGCAGCGGCGCAAGGTCCGGTTCTGGTACAAGCAGCGGGAGCGCCGGGTGAGCCCGCTCGGGTTGGTCGACAAGGACGGCATCTGGTATCTGTTGGCCGGCACGCCGGACGGCCAGCGCACGTTTCGCGTCGACCGGATGGGCGGCACCACGATCACCGACGACCTGGCCGAGCGCCCGGCGGACTTCGATCTGCCGGCCGCATGGGACCAGGTGGTCGACGAGGTGGAGCGGCACCGTTCGCTGGTGTCGGCCCGGGTTGTCGTCGAGGCGCGCTATGTCGCGGTGTTGAGCGCTCAGTTCGGCCGTCACTGCCATGTGGAGGGCGAATACGACTGCGAACAGCTGGTCGTGCGGGTGGCCGCCCCGACGCCGCTGATGATCGCGCAATACCTCGCGGGCTGGGGTGCGCTCGTCGAGGTGCTGGCCCCGCCGTCGGTGCGGGCCGAGCTCGCCCGGCTCGGCCGCGAGCTGGTGATGCGCTATGCGTGAACGGGAGCACCGGGATGCCGGCCGGACGGGCGCGACCGCTGAATCCGTCCATCGATGCACGGGATCGGGAGCAGACGGTGACCAATGCGTTTCGTAACGGCATCAGTGAGTGACGATACCTATGACCATATAGCTACAATGAACAATGCACTCGATGAAACCAGTGGGGTTATTGGGATCGCTGAGGCGCGGCGGTAACAGACCGTTCGCATGTGCGTTCTTCTCAGTAAAGCCGAATGGCCGCGAGCCGGAATTGGCGGGGAGGAACTCGTCAGTAACTTAGAAAGTGAAGAAGTCTCGCTCCGCGCCAGCCCGGACTGAATGGAGGCAGATTGGGCCGATCGGGCTTATTCGAGCGCGGTCTCGGGTAAGCAGTGGCGCGTGTAGCAGGCGCATTAGTGAACGCCGGTGGCGTGCGCGACCCACGCCCACCGAGTCGAGGCGTGCGGCGCTCGCCCAATAGGCAGGATCATGCGCTCATCAATGAGACGTCCCGTCCGCTAAGGAAGACATGGTGCCCGGCAATCTGGACCGGCTGGCCGCCAATCGAGGGAACCTGACTACCGAAGCGTCGCGGTGAGTTCGTCAGCGAGCACCGTGCGTGCCGTCCGTAGTCATAAACAGCGTCCAGCGCCGCGGCGCTGTCACCGCCTGACAGGCCGAAGCGGTGTGATACTCGTCACATGACTGTCTCGGCTGTCCGAGCCGTCTCGTTCCCCACCGGCAAGCCCGTCCGGCCGGCCGGATTCAGCAACCGCGATGGTGGAATGGTGACGTACGTCATTGTCCCTCAATCATGACTGTCTAACGCAACGTAATTGCCGAGCCGGCATTGTTGCTGAGCGTCACGACCGCTGGAGTCGGCGATTCCTCCACACCGGCGCCGGCGTATTGCAATCCCTCTGGACATCGCAGGTCGTTCGATCACGAACGATCCGTTCGGGGCACCGGCCGAGCGCACTTGCGCCGCCGGGACAAGAAGCCGGTACTTACACTCTGTCACGCGCGCCTTGACTGTTCGCCTATCGTACAACCGGGATGAAAGCGGTCAAGGCTCGCACCTTGGCGGTCCCCGTCGACCTGTCGGCGACTGGTGCACCGAGGCTCAGTCTGTTTCAAAGCGGCCGTGACGGTTGAGGTCGGCGGTACGGAGCGTCAAACTGGACTCTGCACACGAGCATCTGCCTCGACCCGAGAGATTGGCGTCGGGGTCGCGTTCGCGGTGCGACTTCCGAATCGCTGTCTGCTGGTCCAGGCCGGATGTCGGAAACACATTTGCGGGCCCTCCGTTGCGCCGGAGGGCCCGCGCTTTTTCTGGCAATTCTTGAATTGATGGCATTGTTGCGAGAATCGCGACTCGCGGCGAGATCAAGAATGGTCGGCCCCGCATTGTCAAGTGGTCGCCACGGCGTGTCGCCGGGGTGCGCGCCATCCGGCCGGCACTGCACGACGATCCATTTCGAACCGCGGTACCTTTCGGCTTCCGTCGAAGCGTTCATCCCTGCATGATTGGCTACCGTCCATCGGTCCCGGGCGCAACCGGGGGCTTTTGGAATTGTGGTGCGGCTCGTAGTCGCACCGTTACTGATTGACGGCCCTGATCTTGAAGGGCCTGGACCAGCAAGACGGCGTGGGGTCGGGTGAAAGCGCGCCCGGCTCCGCGCCGATCAAGATCAAACGTGCAGCGAGAGGACAACAACAGTGGGGAAACAACCACACGATGCGGTGTGGCCGGCAGTGGTCGGCGTGGTGGCGGTGGCCGCCAGCACGCTGGCGCTGTTGATCGCCGGCCATCCGCTGCAGGACGCCCTGCTCGGGGGCGCCGGCATCGCCTTGATCGGCGCCGAGGTCGCGCGCCGCGTCGTCCAGGATGCCGGCCTGGGTCCAACCGGCGTCGTCGCCGGGGTGGTGTCGGGGCTCGGCAGCGCCATCTACGTCATGGGGTACGGCCTCACGGACGTCGCCTGCGCCGCCGGCGTGGTCGGCCTGGTCGCCGGCGAGTTGGCCGGGCGGCTGACCGGCACCGACCGCCGCTGGTCGCGGACCGGCACCGACGGCCGCTGGTCGCGGACCGGCACCGACGGCCGCTGGTCGCGGACTGGCACCGACCGCCGCTGGTCGCGGACCGGAGCGTGACCGCCATGCCCGAGCCGGACGCGTTGAACATGACGACACCCGAGCAACCACCCGAGCAAGGCGATCTCCGCGGAGAGACACCCGAGCTCGACGCGCTCCACATCAGGCTGAAGCGAACCCGCCGCCAGGCCGGCGACCCCTCGTTCCGGGTGCTCGCCCGCCTCAGCCCGGTCCAGCAGTCCGCCACCACGGTCAGCCGCATGTTCAACGCACCCTGCCCGCCGAGCTGGCCGAAGCTCAAGGGCCTGCTGCTCGCCCTCGGGGTACCGCCCGAGCAGATCAGCACCGAGTGGCGTCCACAGTGGACGCGAGCGGCCGACGAGGCGCATCCGCTGCGCGACCGGACGGAGATCACGAAAGACGATGACGGCGGGTCGCTGACACTGGTCTCGTACGAGGATCTGGCCTGCCGCAAGTGCGGCTCCCGCATCGACGACGCGGCCCAGCACTCGCGCTTCCACCAGTCGCTCGACCGTACGGCCGCAATGGTCCGGCTCCTCGAACGGTCGGCCAAGCGCCGACCGGCGTGACAGACCAGGAGACAACGATGAAGCGACAGTGGCAGTTCACGTTGACCCGGCGCGTCCTGGACGCTCCGCCCCGGACCACCGAGCACACGTACACGGTCGACAGCCCGCAGGCGCTGGACCTCCTGGTGCAACGGGCCAGCAAGGACCGCGACGTCGTCGCCTACAACCTCGAGCGGGTGGTCAATGAGCAGTACCGGTGGCGGCCCTGCGACTGCCACAGCCACCTCGCGACCAAGGGGAACCAGCAGTACGGCGTCATCGGCGAGCACGGCCGGCGGCAGCACCACATCGTCGTCGACAGCGCCGTGGGCGATCAGGAGTAGCGCGCTATCCAGTCCCGATTGAGGTCGTCGGCCTGGCGCCGGTGGCGCGCCACGATCGGACCGGCCGCGCGCACGCCGAGGAAGTCGAGGACCCCGGCCGTCACGCCGGGGTTGTCGGCATCGAGGTCTTCATACCGGACCGGGCGCGGCTCCACTCCGTGACGGGCGAACCACGAGCGCCAGGCCGCGTTGTGCTCGCTGATTTCTTCCGTGTACTTGGTGATCGCGCCGGCGTCGAAGCTGGGGACGGCGCCGGCCGCATGTGACTGTCCGTCCCACCACACGCCGGTCTGCTCGGCTCGTACGCGGGACACGGCCTGGGCCACGACGTCGTCGCGCCACAGGTACACGAATGCGATGCGACCGAAAGCTCGCTCGAGGACGGCCCGGTCGGAGCCGCCCGAGCCGAGCTTGGCCACCACCTCGTCGAGCGTGCCCCACATGAGCTTCGCGCCGAACAGGCCGTTGGGCGTCGACCCGGCGGCCTGGGCGGCCCGGACGAAGTCGAGGTACTCGTAGGAGTCGCCGAGGCCCCACTCCCCGGCCCAGGTGGCCTGGTCCTGGTCACGGAAGTACGCCTCCGGGTGCCCGGCGACGCCGGACGAGTCGAGCAGGCCGAGCAGCAGCGAGCTGCCGGTCCGCGGGGTGGCGCACACCATATAGGCGTCAAACACTGATACGGGTACCGACCTGAGCGGCCAGCGCCGCCCGATACACCACAGCGGCCGCCGCGACGTCTTCGCTCGCGTGGCCCATCGACTTGTAGACCGTGATCTCCTCGGCCGAGCGGCGCCCGGGACGGGTACCGAGCAGCACCTCGCCGACCTCCACGACTGTCTCGGGGTCCCGGCCGGCCAGTTCGCGGGCACCGGCCGGGAAGGCCTGGACGGCCGACGACCGTGACTCCACGAACACCGACGCGCCGGCCAGCGTCTCGGGGTCGACCTCGGCGCCGCTGCCGACCGAGCTGACGTGGGTGCCGGCATCGAGCCAGCCGCGGGCGATCACCGGGCCGTCGGCATCCGTGCAGAGGCAGACGACGTCGGCGCCGCGTACGGCGTCTTCGAACGAGTCGACCGCCCGGGCCCCGGCAACGCCGTCCGCCAACGCACGAGCATGCCCGAGGTCGCGTGAGGCCACCCGGATGTCGGCGAACGCGAACTGGTGCGTGAAGGCCGTGAGATGCGTCCGGCCCTGCACGCCGGCGCCCAGGATGGCGAGCGAGCGCACGTCCGGCCGGGCCAGCGCGACGGCCGCGACCGCGGCGCTCATCGCGGTCCGGATGCCCGTGATGTGCGTCGCGCCCATCAGGACCAGCGGCACGCCGTCCTCGGCCCCGAACAGGGTGATGAGCGCCTGGTGGGCGGGCACGCCGCGGGCGTGGTTGTCGCGGAAGTATGTCACCAGCTTGGCGCCCAGGCCGAGCTCGGGCACGAAGCCGGGCATCGCGCCCAGCAGGCCGGACCCCGAGAGAGCGCCGACCCGGGACGGCGTCGACGCGGTGCCCGAGCTCACCGATCGAAACGCCGTCCGCAGCGCATCGGCGAGCGCGTCGAGGTCGAGCACGCGCCGGACGTCGTCCTCATTCAACACGAGCAGCTCGGTCATCCGGCTAGCGTAGGCGCCCGGTCGTGCCGTACGACCAGTCGCGGGCCGAATGAGCGAAGAAGAGCTGGTCGGCGCGATGAGTTCCGCGTAGCCGGCGGGTCTTGATTGCATGACAGGTACCGCAATCGTCACCGGCGCCAGCCGCGGCTTCGGCCGGGCCATCGCCGAGGCCCTGACCGCGGCCGGCCTCACCGTCGTGGGGTTGTCCCGCTCCTCTTCACGTGTACTGGGGGAGGCCACCGATCCCGAGCTGGCCGAGACGCTGATCAAGGAACACCGGCCGGAGGTGGTCGTGCTCAACGCCGGCGCGGTGCCGGCGCTGGCCCCGATCCACGAGCTGACCTGGGAGGAGTTCGGCCGCAACTGGCAGGTCGACGTCAAGCAGGCGTTCGTCTGGGCCAAGGCGGCGCTGACCGTGCCGCTCGCGGCGGGCAGCGTGATCGTCGCCGTGTCCAGCGGCGCGGCGCTGCGCGGCTCGCCGGTCAGCGGCGGCTACGCCGGCGCCAAGGCGACCGTGCGGTTCGTCAACCAGTACGCGGCGGCCGAGTCGGCCCGGCTCGGGCTCGGGCTGCGGTTCGTCACGCTGTTCCCGCAGCTGACCCCGGCGACCGAGCTCGGCGCGGCGGGGGTGGCCGCGTATGCCGCGCGCGACGGCGTGGATGTCGCGACGTTCGTCGAGCGGCTCCAGCCGGTGCTCACCCCGGAACTGGTCGGCCGGGCGGTCGCCGGCCTGGTGAGCAGTCGCGAGGCGGGTGGGCTCACCGAGTACGCGATAATGGGTTCGGGTTTGGAAAGGCTGGGATGAGCACGGACTTCGCGGCGCTGGCCGATCCGTTCCGGGGCGAGTTGCTCGCGCACTGCTATCGCCTGCTCGGCTCGATCCACGACGCCGAGGACGTCGTGCAGGACACGTATGTGCGGGCGTGGCGGGGCTACGAGCGGTTCGAGGGGCGGTCGTCGCTGCGGCGGTGGCTCTACACGATCGCGACGCGCACCTGCCTGACGGCGCTCGAGCGGGCGGCCCGGCGGCCGCTGCCGTCCGGGCTCGGCGCGCCATCCG
>Ga0070683_100002168_pt1 | contig 15521 bp, 12 predicted proteins | sample KBSC713LmetaG_FD_64662 | JGI IMG/M metagenome (GOLD analysis project Ga0070683, IMG submission 64662) | Corn rhizosphere microbial communities from Kellogg Biological Station, Michigan, USA - KBS C7.1-3L metaG | ecosystem: Host-associated > Plants > Roots > Rhizosphere ...
GCTCCCGGGTTGGCGCGCAAGGAATACAGGCGAGGCGCCAAATTGCCCTGGGGACCGTATTGCTGCGCGAGCGAAGCGGAGATGCCCGCGAAGATGGCCGCGGCTCCGGCGCTTCCGCCGCTGCGAACGAGGGTGCACCCGGCGGGCGCGGCCGAGCCGCTGAAGCAGAAGGCGAGACCGCGGCTAAAGGCGGAGTCAAGCGCGGTGGGGATGCTGATGTCGGGAAGCAGCCGGGCGGTGTCGGACGAAGATTGGGCGGGCTGCCAGGCGGGTCTCGGGTAGGTGGCACTTCGGCCGCCGCCGGTGGCGAATGCGGGGTCGGCCGGGGTGACCGGAGACCATGCGGCGAGCTGCGTTGCAGCGTGCGAGGCGGATGGCGCCTGCGAGGCGAATGCGGCCGCGCCAATCGCGGTATTCCAAGGTGTGGCAGCGAGAGCGTTGATGGCAAAGCCGGTGGAGACTTCCGCGGCGGAAGCAGTTGCATGGCAGGCAGCGGCGCCACTGTCGCCGGAGACGGCGACGATGGAGATTCCCTGCGCGGCGGCCTGGCGGTAGAGCGCCGCATAAAAAGCCTGGTGCGCGGGACTCAGCGAGGCTTCGCAGGCAGAATAGGGCACGACGACCGTGTGGGCCTGGTTCCGATCGATGATGGCGGCAAGCGAGAGATCAACGGCGTCAGTGGCGGCGGTGCCGGCGGCGGGGACGACGACCACGTGGGCGGCGGGAGCAGCGACGCCAGCCCAGGACGCAGCGAGCTCGATGGCGGGCTGGTCAGTGGTGATGCCGGGATCCTGGCCCGCAGGCGAGGACGCTACGGAATTCGCGGGGAGCGAAAATGTGGAGCGGAACGCGGCAATGTCGGCGGGCTGGATGTTGCTGCGGGCGGCGATAGCAATGGATTCGCCGGCACCCTGCGGGATGCCGTCAAGGTGAACGAGTTGCGCGACAAGCTGTGGGGTGAGGGCTTCGGCGCCGGAGAGGCTGGTTTCAGCGGCGAGTTCGGCGGGTGGCGTGGAGATGGTGCGTGGGGGCGTGATGGACGCGGTGGCTGAACTGCCATCGAGCGAAACGAGGCCGTGCAGGAGCGGCGCGAGAGCCGAGGGGACGGAAATCTGGGTGGTGAGGGCAAAACGGATGCCGGCGGGAGTGGAGAACTTGTGTACGGGCGCGTGGAACGCCTGGGTGACCTGCTCGGCGGTTCCGGAGAATTCGATCCAGGCGCGGCCGGAGGGGAGAGGGGCCACCGTGAATCCCTGGGACTGGAGCCAGGCGGTGATGCTGGCGATGTCGGACGGGGCGTTGGCGAAGCGGTCGGCAAACTGCTGAGGCATGAGCCAGTGGTGATAGTCGCAGGAGCCGGGGGTCCGCTGATCGGCGAGGAGCGTGTTCAGGGCCTTGCGCCTGGTGGGCGAGGGCTGGAGCAGGAGGAGCATGCGATCGAGAGGGGTCCCGCCAGGGGCGAGGCCCAGATCAACGGAGTCGCGCAGAACGGGTGGAATGGTGGCCGGCAGCAAATAGGGCGGGGTGGATTGCCAGTTCGCTGAGAGGAGTGAGACAGCAGCAGAATCTGATGGGCGCGCAGAATTCGCCTCCGCAGAGCAGGACGGGGAAAGCGCGGGCTGAGCGCCAGCCGACAGCGCCGCTGCGAACCCGAGCGCGAGTGGCAGACTTTTCCATTTTGCATTGGCCATGTTTTTCTTCGTTCACCGATCCCGGAGTGACACTGCCCAGTGCGATGACACAGTAACCCACCCTATGCTGCCGCGAATGCGGTGGTTGTGCGATCCCACTTTCTGGTTGACGCGTTGCACTTTTGTTTTGCTTTGGCCCCGATTGTATCGTGCCGCGCGATGAAGAGGCGCGACTTTTACGGTGTGCAAAACGGGGAGGGTTCAGGTGGGTGCGGACGGGGAGGGGAGGCATGGGCGGAGGACCGGTTTGTGGTGAGAGGAAATGGGGACACGATGGAGCGATTTCGAAAGGGGATCTGCCCAAAGTTCGGTTGGGCGGCGAGGTGTTGCGGGTTTAGAAGCAGATTCCCTGGCGGAAGGAAAACCAGAAAACAAGAGCAAAAACAAAGACTAGAGCGAGAGCAAATGCGAAGAGATGCGGAGCCGGCTTACGCCGGCTCCCTGTTTTGGTTTTGGGGTGCGCCGAAGGGGCCGCAGCGGGCGCCGATGCGCTGGCGGAATTGCTCGCGCTCCTCGGGCGTCATAGCTTCCCAGAGGTCCTTATTTCGGGGACGCTTGCGGCGGCCGCGCTGGCCGCCGTTGCCCCATCCACCAAAGAGGATGCGGCAGAGGACGAGGAGGCCGAGTGCCTGCCAGAAGGTGATGGCGTGCCAGCCGAAGAGGGCGGGCGCGAGCCAGTTCCACAGGTGCAGGACGATTTCGCCAAAACCCCAGACGAAGAGCACGATGGCCGGGGGCGCGACGAGGGCGATCCACCATTTCTTTTTCATAACGAATCCTCAATTCTGCGGGAATTGCCGGTGAAGGTTCTGGAGGCCCTTGCGCATGGCGAGCACGGCGTAGCGCTTGCGCGAGAGCAGCGTGTTGATGGCGATGCCGGTTTCGGCGGAGATCTCTTTGAAACTGCGGCCCTCAAGTTCGTGGGCGATGAAGACGGCGCGCTGATCGGACGGGAGTTCATTGAGCGCCGCTTGCAGGGCGTCGAACAGCTCTACGCGCAGGGATTGAGCTTCCGGGCCCGGTTCGGGAGAGGACAGCATGTCTTCGAATGCGAGGAGGTCGTCGTCTTCCGAGCGCTCTGCGAGATCGGAAAAGAGGACGGGCGTCTTCTTGCGGAACAGGTCGGTGATGCGGTTGCGGGCGACGCGAAAGAGCCAGGCGCCGACGGTGTCAATGGGTGTGAGCAGCCGGTATGCGCGAACAAGCTCGTAGAGAACGTCCTGGACGAGGTCTTCGACGTCGGCGCCCGAGGGTACCCGGCTGCGGATGAAGCTGCGCAGGCGTTGGGACTGCTGCGCCAAAGCTTCCTCGATCTGACGGTCTTGCTCGATGAGCGAAGTCATGGCGCGGATGCCTTGCCATCCAGTTCTGAAGACGAATGAAGAGTGGAAATATTGTAGGGGGACTAGGGATAAAGGAACAGAGGGACCGAGGGAAAGAGGGACAGAGGGATAGAGGGATAGAAGGACTGAGGGCAGGGCAAATTGGGTATGAAACCAACTCCGGGGTGGTAATGGGAATCTGTAGCAGCATGAAGATGAAATGGCATGTACCGGCAATGCTTCTCGGGACTGCGCTGATGTGCGTACCGGTCTCCGGATGGAGTCAGGAACCGCAGACCACTCCCTCGCAGGACACGACGACACAGGACAACGGCACGCAGGCCAAGCAGGATGCGCGGCGGGCTGGACACGAGACCAAAGACGCAGCGAAGGATTCCGGGCGGGCGATCAAGCACGGAACCAAGCATGCGTACCACTCCACCAAGCGCGGCACGAAGAAGGCTTGGAACAAGACGAAGAACACGACGAAGGGAGCAGCCGACGGAGCCAAGCAGGGCGCGGAGCAGCCGACGACGCCCGATTCGACGACACCGCCTTCGACCACACAGCCTCAGTAGAGCGAGTGGGATGAGAAAGCGCCAGGCTCGCGCCTGGCGCTTTTGGTTGCTTCCCGTTGGCCGCGTGCGGCTAGAGACCTCAGGGGCTGAAGCCCAACCCTTTGTCGGGGGGCTGGCGGCGCGACTGAAGTCCCGCCCTGACGCGATTGCGGACGCCTGCTGCGCGGTGCGGTGAAAGCCTACTGCTGAATGCCGAGGTCCTGGAGGACTTTGGGCTTTTTCTCGTCGACTACCAGCAGGTTGTGGCAGGCGGCGCAGTCGTTGGTGATGGTCTGCTTGCCGTCTTTGGTGCTGTGGTCGCCGTCGTGGCAGCGGAAGCATCCAGGGTAGCTCATGTGCCCGATGTGGTTGGGATGTGTGCCCCAGGTGACCTTCATTTCAGGGAACACATTGTGGGTGAAGATGCCGACGAGGCTTGCGCCCGCGGCCTTGATGTCGTTCGCCCTTGCGGCGTACACATCGGGATGCTGCGTGCGATAGAAGGCGTCGAGGGCGGCGGGGATTTTCTGCTCCGCCTCGGCCGTGCTGGCGTAGCTGGCCTTGAGCAGTTCCAGCCCCTCCTTGTGGATCCAGGGCAGATCGGGATTGATGGCGCGGTCGGCCATGTCGCGGTTGATTGCGTCCTCGGCGGTCTGCATGGTGTGCGCGGCACGGTTGTGACAATCGATGCAATCCATGACACGGCGCTCGCCTTTGGGCATTTCTCCCTTGATGGCTGAGGACGTGTACACGGTTTTGGTGCCGTCGGGATTGGTGCGCTCGATCCACGGAATATTGGTGCGGGTGTCGTCGGTATCGATGTATTCGATGTGGCCGGTGTGCACGCCGTGGATGCCGAGCAGGTTGGAAAGCGAATCGCGGCCGCCGAGGTGGAGGACCACGACGCTTTGCGTCTCGGTGTTTGGCGCGTCGTCGGCGAAGTTGGATTTGACGAGAAGTTTTTCTCCGATGAATTTGGCGGGGGTGTGGCAGCCTTCGCAGGTGTAGCGCGCCGGGCGCAGGTTGCGGACGGGCGACGGGATGGGCTCGGGATAGGTGGGGATAAGTTTTGGAGCGACACCGTGGATAGGCCGCAGGGTCACTTCAATGAGCTGTTTGGTGCCGTTGACCTTGGCTTCGAAGTAGGAACTGGCGCCGGCGCCGATGTGGCATTCCGTACAGGTGACGTGCGCGTGGGCGGACACCTGGTAGGCAGCGTATTCGGGATGCATAACGTGGCAGGACTGGCCGCAGAACTGGGGAGAATCCATGTAGGACGCTCCGCGGTAACTGGCGACGGAGACGACCAGCAGGTTGACCACGGTGGCCACGAGAACGATGTCGATTCCGTGGCGGAACATGCGGTCGTTGAAATCGATCCTGGGGAATACGGTGGGGATGGTTCCGGCCTTCAGCAATTTCCTGCGGCGGATGTAGATGCCGATGGGGATGAGGGCGAGCCCAAGGATGAATAGGGCGGGAAGGATAAGAAAGAAGATGATGCCGAGGTACGGGTTGTCGTTCTGACGTCCGAGCAGCTCGAAGAGCCAGTAGCCGATCATGGTTACGCCGGAGGCGGTGGTAACGGCGCCTCCGAGAAGACTGACAGGGTTGTTGCCGAAGAACAGAGCGGGCCGAACCCAGTTTTCACGGAATCGTTCGAATACAGGCAAGTGACCTCCCCGGAATCACCGCATGAAAGTGGCCCGCTCCATCGCGCCTGCCAGGCAATCGAGCGAGCTGGCAGGTGCCCTGTGCGGGCCATGGATCTTTACTTCAGGTTGAACTGCGATATGGCAGAATCCTACTTCAAGGTGCGGAAATAGGCCACGACGTCTTTGATCTGCTCGTCGGTGAGCTTGCCGGAGAAGGCCTTCATCTTGCCCTTGCCGTTCTTGACGGCATCTTCCTGCTCCTTGGCGCTGTCCTTGTACTCCGAAGCGGCCTTGATTCCCATCATCTTGGCCATTCCGGCGTTGGGCGTGCCGGTGGTGCCGTGACAGCTCTGGCAGCTTGCCTTGTAAGTCGCTTCGCCCGAAGACTGGGCGAAGCTCAAAGTGCCGGCTACCGCGATTGCCATGGCCAGCACCACCTGAGACCGAATTCTCTTTGTCATTGCGTTCTCCTTGGTTTGAATAAAACCGGCCGGCTACCGCGAGTTGCCTGCCAAGTTTGTGATGTACCGTCGTGCTACTGACAGCAATGCGTGGGCTGTTGGCACGATCGCAACAACTGGAGCCACCGTGTTACCGGCCCACGCAATCTTATCCACAAAAAAACGGAACAAAGTTACTTTGCAAACGTGCGGAAGAATTCGACCGACTGCTTGATCTGGTCGTCGGTCAGCTTGCCCTTGAACGCCTGCATTTTGCCCATGCCGTTGTTGACCGCAGCAATCATGTCCGCTTCGGTCATTTTCTTCACATCCGGATCGGTGGCCGGCTTAACCTTCATTGCCTTCCCCGCTCCGCTATCGGCCATGCCCGTGGCGCCGTGGCACATGGCGCATTTCGCCTTGTAGGTGTCGGCGCCACTCTGCGCGAGCACAGGCGCAACCGCCGATGCCGCGAGCAGGACCACTCCCGCCACTCTCATTGTTCTTTTCACTCTCGAGACTCCTTTCAACGCGTTGTCTGCGAGGGGCACACTCCGATTCAAAAGAACCGGGGACGCGGGCCCGGTGGCATGTTCCGCGGGCAGTGGCGAACCAGCTGACCCGCGGGGTCGTGCGTGGGCGTCATCGCCCCCCATTGCGCTTCAGAACTGGTAATGCATCCCCAGTGTGTACATGTTGCTGTGGAAGTTGCGCGGCGCGGTTGGACCCGCGGGGCCATCCTCGCCGTAGCCGTAGTAGTTGTAATCCGCCTTAACGGTCCAGGCCGGTGTGAACGTATACGCCAGGTTCACGAACGGAGTCTGGTACCGGGAGCGGAGCGTGCCTGGAACCGCGAGCGGATTGAGAAGCTCGGTGGCGCCGTACACATCGTTGACGCGGTAGCCGAAACCGCCGCGGAAGACCTTGCTGGGCGTCCATACCAGAGCGGCAGAGCCGTATTGGGTGGGAGCGTCGTAATAGCTGTTGCCGAAGAAGGCGACCGGTGAAGTTCCCGCGGCATTGACAGCATTGCCGCAAGCGACGCCGACCGGCATGGGAGTGACGCCGGTTGCCGGCGGCACGGAAGCGTCGAAGCAGTTGACGACGGTGGAGAAGTCGTCGATGTAGCCATAGCTCATGTCGAAGGAGAACATCTCATTCGGCGCGAGGGAGGTGCTTCCGGCGAGCGCGCGATGATGCGCGCGGTAGTCGATCAGGATCTGATTGTCACGGCCCTCGCGATCGGTAAACGAACCGGAGACTGTGGCCCATGTCCTGGGTTTGTAGGTGGCGCGCACCTGGTAGCGCTGGAACTGGCGCGGATCGGTCTGCACGTACGCCGCGTCGTCCCAGCCGATTTCAGTGCCCGCGTTGATGCGGAGATCGCGAGTGGGCCGGAGGACTGCGTTGAGGATGCCCGCGTTCTCGTGGATGGTGAGGCTGTAGCTCGGATCCTCGGGATCGGGCGGCAGCTTGGCCAGGGTGCGCTGGCGGAAGCGGTAACCGACGCTGATCTGCACCTTTCCGGAGGCTTCCCATTCGCCCATGAGGGTGTTGGTGGCCATCTTCTGGCCGAGAGAGCTGAACACCTCCGAAGGGTCCGGCCCGGTGGTGACGTCGACGGGCGAGATCATGGACGCGCCGTAGAAATCCGAGGTGACGAAGGTGGCATGGGCCGGTTGGTGCCAGTTCTGGAAATCGAACTGCTCGCTGAGCGCGAACGCCGGCGAAACCTGCCAGACGAAACCGTAATCGGCGCCGAAGTCAAAGCGCTTTGCGCTGGCACCGCCGGCCATGAACATGCCGATGTGACAGTCGACCAAAGTGCCGTGGCTGTTGGAGCAATACCGCGTGGCTCCGGCCGGAGCGGGTGTGGTCACGCGGCTTTCCATGCCCCTGAACGACTCGCGGTAGGCGTCCAGTTTCATGTTGGCACCGGTGTAGAGGAGGCGTCCGTTCATCTGGACGTTCTTGAGTGCGGCGCTCTGGAAGCGGAACTCCTCCGTTGGGAACAGGGTGCGCGTGGGCGCGAACCGCGAGTAAGCGGTGTAGCCGTTGACGCAGGGATTGGCCGTGGGTGGATTGGTGGTGCTGTCGAGCACAGCCGGCTTTGAGCCGCAGAAGCTGGTGGCGCTCGAGGGGTTAGGGCTGGCCACCACGTCAAATCCGATGGTGACGGGTGCGCCGTTCGGCAACTGCATGTTCTGGCCGGTGAGGCGCCAGTAGGTGTCGCCCTTGTACTGGACGACGTGCTGCTCGTAGGTCAAGGTGGTGCGTGTGATCGGTTTCCAGTCGATGGCGCCGGTCCAGGTCTGGGTACTGTTGCGCCAACCCTGGTAAAGCAGCGCATCCGCTCCCTGGTGAATGGAGCTCTGCGATGGACCCTGCATGATGTTGAGGTTGTATCCCACGCGGAAGCTGACCTTCGAGACCGGGAGGAAGGTGAAATTCAGATCGGTATTGCGACGAACGGTATTGAAAAAATGCGGAGAATCGAGAACCTGAGGGTAGGTGTAGCCGTTGGAGGTGGGTGCGAGCGCGCCACCCGGAACGAGCGGATTGTCCCACAGGTTGTAGTCGAAGAACTGGCGGTCGCGGCGGAAGGTGCCCACGAAGTCATACGCCTTGCCCCTGGAGGCGCGCAGCGTGCTGAAGGAGTAGGGATCGCCGCCGTAGCCGGTGGAGTCCTCGAAGAGAGTGTCGAAGAGCTGATGCTTCGAGCCGGGTGTGGCATGCATTTCGAGCGTGTGATTGAGGATGCGGGGGCCGGTTGCCATGTTGACGAGGGTGGAGTACATGGCGGAACTGCCGTACTTCGACAGGATGTGACCGCCAAGGTCGAAGGACTGGTGGACTTCGTAATTAGCCCAGGGCTTTCCGACGCTGGGATCCTGGGCCGGCGCGGGCTGGGGTTTGGGTTGGTCCTGTGCGGCGCCGCTTATGGAAAGAAATGCGGCGAGTCCGAGGCTTCCAGCAAAAACGGAAGCGCGGACGACGAGAGAATTGAAAAGCAGTCGCGTTTTCATCCTGGTCTCCTCCTTCCGTTCACTTGAAGAAAACTTCGCTTGCGTTGGAGCCGTGGATCTGCGAATGGCAGTTTGTACACGGCGTATATTGTGCTGCCTGGTTGTGCACCGGGCCGGTGGGCGCTACCGCGTGGGGGAACGCCGAGGTATTGGTAACCGAGTGACATTGCAGGCAGAGTGTATTCACGTTCGCCACGTTGAGCAGGCGCGCGTTCTGCGAGCCGTGGGGCGAATGGCAGGACATGCAGCCCTCGGTTTTGACCACCGGGTGCTCGTAGACGAACGGGCCGGCGGTTTCAGTGTGGCATTTGGCGCAGATGGCGTTCTGCGCCGCAGTCGTCTTCAGGTTCGAAGGATTGAAGCTGCCGTGCGGATCGTGGCAATCGGAGCAGGTGCTTACGCCTTCGAGCACCTTGTGGTGGAAGGGCATGCTGAACTGCGGTTTTACATCGCCGTGGCACTGGAAGCAGAGGGTGGCCTGCGAGGCCTTGAGAAGCTGGGCCTTGTCGTCGGTGTGATGAACACTGTGGCAACTGACGCAGCTTACTCCTGCCTTGGCGTGGGGCGAGCGGGCAAAGTTGGCGTGCTGGCCGGCGTGGCAGCTCAGGCACTTCGCATCGACTTCCTTTGCCGGCGCCTTGGCGGGATTGAAGATTTTGGAGGTGTCACCGCCGCCGTCCACATGCGCCTTGCCGGCGCCGTGGCAGTTTTCGCAGGTGATGCCCTGCTTGCCGTGCATCAGCGCCATTTTGGTGTGTGGATTGGAAGCGAAACCTTTGGTGACTTCCGCGTGACACGTAGCGCAGGTTTCAGAACCGACGAAGTCGGACGCGGCCGGTTGCGCATCCTGTTTCCCGGCCGTCTTTGCGCCGGGTGCGGCAAACGCCTGGGAGCCCAGGTATAGCAGGCCCAATAGAAATATGGTTAAGACTCGCAGCCCCGGATGTGTCTTCAGAACCGCACGATTAGGCATGTTTGCTGCTGACCTACCGTTGTGCATGAGAACCGCCTTGCATCGAAAAAGCCCTTGTGAACCGTTCGCACCATTCTTCGACCCTGTGATGTGGCTGCGGATCGAAGGTCCAATTATTACCCAATGCGGTGTCTACTGTGCGGAGTATCACCTCATATGCTGAGGGTAAGTTCAGGAGGGGTGGAGTCTCCGTGACGTCTATCACACCGGATGAGAGCGCCGGGTGCGCGGATCCCTTTCCGGTCTCGCGGCCCAATACGGTTCGCCGGGAATTACAAAAGTAACTATGAGGGAGCCCATGAGGGCTGATTTTGACGAGGGCCCGGGACTGGGGGAGCAAGGCAAACGTGGGAATAACGACCGTGAGCGTCATCACATTCGGCGAAGCGAGACATGGCGGATAGTGGTACAGGGATTAATTTACTCGGGGCCGGAAGTGCGTTCAGGTGACGCAATGTCCTGGCGGAAGCAGGGCGTTGGGAAGGTTAAGGACCGCGCCGGCAGAATGAAGTACGTTATGGCGGAAGTAATGCAAGAGATGATGGCTCACACCCGGCAGCGGTACATTCCGCGTCAATCGCCGGTGGGTTGCGCAGCCTGTTCGAATCGCCGTCCCGGGTGGTTCTGCTCCCTGGGAAGCGCGGTGCTGGCCGACCTGGAACTGGCGACGAGCACGATTTCGTTGCCGGCGCAGGCGCCTCTTTTCACGCAGGGGGATGATGCGCGTTGCCTGTACCTGATCTGCAGCGGGTATATGAAGCTGACGGCGGGGCGGCTGCAGGACAAGCAGATGATTGTGCGAGTAGCGGGGCCCGGTTCCATGCTGGGGCTTTATGCAGTGTTGTCGCACGGCATGTATGAAGTGTCGGCCGAATCGCTGACTCCGGCGCAACTCAGGCCTGTCGAGCGGGACCGGTTCCAGAGCTTTCTGCGCGCGCACAAGGAAGCGCAGATGCGGGCGGTGCAATGCATTTGCCAGGAGTACCGGTTTGCGCTGCAGGATGCGTGCCGGATCGCGCTGGCGGAGTCCGTAGCAGGGCGGCTGGGGCACCTGCTGATCGATCTGGGACACCAGATCGGCGAGCAGATGCCGAACGGGGAGTTCCGGTTTCCGTTGTTACTGACGCACGAAGAAATGGCATCGATGGCCTGCACCACGCGGGAGACGGTGACGCGCACGCTGGGCCAGTTCCGCAAGGATGGGTGGATCTCGATCGAGGATATGGTTGTGATCATCCACCAGGAGGAACAACTCGCGACGTTGTTGTAGGCGCGTTGGCGGGGATCGCCGAACGGTGGCGCGCACCGCGGTTCAGCGCATCCCAAAGCGGAGTTCCGGGAGTCAAAGAGATATCATTTAGCCAGAGGGAGTTCCTTGCCCGATGATGCGCAAATCTCTTTGTTTCGTTGCAGTTCTGCTCCTGTGCCCCGTTGTTGCAATCGCCCAGAACCCCGCGCCCGCGGGAGCACAGGCACCGGGAGTCACATCGACCTCGACCGGAGAGGTGCAGCAGTTCCAGAACATTGAAGATACGTGGGATAACGCAGTGAACACGCGTGACCAATTCTCGCTGGAACTGGTGCTGTCGCCGCTTTACGTGGGGATCGCCGCGTCGGGGGACATCACGACGCGCAACCAGGAAATTGCGGAGGCGATCAGCAACCAGGACAAGACGCTGAATCTGGACCAGAAGGTGATCACGGTTCGCGTGCTGGGCGATATCGCGGTGGCGAATGGCACCTATGCTCTGCGCCATAAGGTGGGATCGAACCAGGTGAACGAAAGGGGCGTATTCACGCACGTGTTCGAGCGCCAGCACAGCAAATGGCAGTGCGTGAACTCGCAGCGCACGCTGGTGCGTGAAGAGGGACCGGGCAAGGGGAAGAAGAAGCAGTCCAAGCCTGGGGAAGAGCCCTTCCACATTCCGCTGTTCTCGAAGGGCGATAAGGACAAACAATAGGCTTTGCTGCAACGACTGTGCGCTTGAATCTGTTCGCTGAGGCAGAGGTATGAGCCGAGAACCGGGATTGTTCTTCGTTGCAAACGCGACGATGGTAGGGACGGTGATCTACGAAGTTCACTCGGGGCAGCTTGCCGAAAAGAATGTTTTCATTGTGGGGACTATCTGCTTCTTCGGTGTGAACGCTCTACTCTTTTTCTTGCTGCGCAGGCGGAGAGGTCACCGGGGAACGACAAGGCTCGACTGACGGGGCACTCTCACCGGTTGTATTGCTTCATCAGCTTCTCTAATTCATCGTGGGGCAGGGCGGGGACGGTGTGGCCGTCAATGCCGGTCATGGTTTTGGCCCCGACCATGGCGTTCACGATGGCTTCTTCCGTGGCCTCGACGGTGGCTTCAAACAGCGGACTGATGTTGTCATTCGAAACAGTCTGAACCTGGTTTGGACCGGGCGCGTCGTCGGCGTTCGAGTTTGCGGTGGAGAAGGCGATGAAGAGGTCGCCGGAGCCGTTGCCGGAGATGGAGCCGGTGCGGGCGAGGGCGAGCGTGGCGCGGCGGGCGATGCGCTTGAGCTGATGCGGCAGCAGAGGCGCGTTGGTGGCGATGACAATAATGATGGATCCGACATCGCCGCGCGCATCGCTGCCGGGCGGGTTGGCGGCTGCGTGATCGCGGTCCATAGGGATCGCTTTGCCAACCGGGACGCCGGCGATGGTGAGCAGGCGGCGGGTCCCGCAATTGCATTGCACGAGCACGCCGACGGTGTAGCCGCCATCCTGTTTTGCGAGGACGCGGGATGAGGTGCCTGTGCCGCCTTTGAATCCGTAACAGATCATGCCGGTGCCGCCGCCGGTGTTTCCTTCAGCCACGGGGCCTGACCTGGCGGAATCGAGCGCGGCAAACACATGCTCTGGCTTGACGTGAAAGCCGTTGAGGTCATTGAGCCATCCGTCCCAGGTTTCGGCCACCACAGGCAGCGCCCAGGGCTGGCGCGACATGTGGTGCGAAAGCAGCCATTGGATGGTGGTGTCGCGGACGATGCCGACGCTGTGCGTGTTGGTGATGCCGATGGGGCCTTCGAGCAGTCCGGATTCCTCGACCCAGGCGGTGCCGGTCATTTCGCCGTTGCCATTGAGCGAGAACCAGCCGGCGTACACGGGGTGCGTGTCATGGGAGCCACGGGGAAGGATGGCGGTGACTCCGGTGCGGACGGGGCCTTCGCCGACCTTGAGCGGGCCGTCGCCGCGGATGAGCGTGGCGAAACCAACTTCGACACCGGGCACATCGGTGATGGCGTTGAAGGGGCCGGGTGCGCCGTCGAAGGGGACTCCGAGATCGCGGGCGCGGACGGGTATGGAGAGGTCGGACTGGGGCATGGCTATGGGGGCGCTCAGAAGGGCTGCGAGAGAGCAGCAGACGCAGAGCTTGACCATGCCGTAGTGTAGCGCGGCGGGACGACGTGCTGAAGACGGTGATGGGCCAGGGATTGGTGAGCAGGCGGATAAGAAGTAATCGACGTGCGAGATGGATCGGTGCCGCCGGGCACAGGGAAGTTCAACAGCAGGTTCTTCGCTGCGCTCAGAATGACAAGGTGTTCGAGCTTAGGGATTGTCGCGCATTGCGAACGGAGATTTTCCGAGATCCTGTCGCGGTGGTTTCCTTATGCGGGTTCTGCGCGTCCTGCATCGTCTGAGGGTTTATACGTCGGAACGGCGCAGAAGGTAATCTAACCCGCCGACTCGAAACCAGCGGTACCCATAGGGTTCAAGGACGATGGAGTGGCGGCCGTTCTTGTCGGCGCGGCTGTGATCGTTCGACAGAAGATTAATTAGCTGGCTGCTTTCGGCGACGGGCTTCGTCTTCATGCGAAAGCGGATCTGTCGGGGTTCCGGCATCAGGTTATGGAGAAAGAGCACAGAATTGTTGCGCCATTCGTACTCCATGGCGAGCACGCCCGGAGTGCGCAGGGGAACGAAGGAGAAGTCTCCCCAACCGACTTCGGGGACTTCTTTACGCATGCGAATGATGCGTTCCATCCAGTTGAGAAACGACTCGGGATCTCTTCGCTGGGCGGCGACATTGACTTGCTGAAAACCATAGGCGCCATCAGAAATCACGGGCGAGACCGGCCTGGGGTGCGTCGTAAAACCCGCGTTCGGCTCGGTAGACCACTGCATGGGAGTGCGGGCGCAGTTGCGGTCAGGCAAGCGCAGATCGTCACCCATGCCAATCTCGTCGCCGTAGCGGACGACAGGTGTGCCGGGCAGCGTCATCATGAGACTGTAAGCGAGTTCGAGGCGCCGGCGATCGCCGTGCAGCATGGGCGCGAGCCTGCGGCGGATGCCGCGCCCATACAACTGCATCGACTTGTCGGGGCCGAACTCGGCGAATACTTTTTCTCGTTGCGTGTTGGTGAGCCGTCCGAGATCGAGCTCATCGTGGTTCCTGAGAAACTGTCCCCATTGCGCTGTGGCCGGGCGTGGCTTCGTGTCCTCGAGCGCTTTGGTCAGAGGTCTGGTGTCGCAGCTTGCAAGGGCATAAAACAGGTGCTGATTTACGTCGAAGTTGAACATCATCTGCAGGCGCTCGCCATATTTTCCAAAGTACTCGAGATCGGTTTTGGGCAGGACGTTGGCTTCGCCGAGGATGATCGCACCAGATTTTCTCCAAGTGAGGAATTCTGAGAACGAGCGCAGCATGTCGTACTGCTCGGCAGGACGGGTGTCCGCTCCTTTTTTCGCGATCACGAAGGGAACGGCGTCCATGCGAAATCCATCGACTCCCAACTGCAGCCAGAAGCCCATGATTTTGAGAATTTCCGCCTTGACCTCAGGATGAGAGGTGTTCAGGTCCGGCTGAAATTCGTAAAAGCGGTGGAAGTAGTATGCGCGCGCATTTTTCTCCCATGTCCAGGTTGTCTTCTGCTCGCCGGGAAACACCATTCCGGAGTCGGCGTTCTTTGGCTTTTTTGCTGACCACACATACCAGTCTCGATATTTCGAGTGGGGATCGCGACACGCTTCCTTGAACCACGGATGCTCATTGGAAGTGTGATTGACGACCAGGTCGATGAGCACGCGAATACCGCGCTGCGTGCAGCCGTGGGTGAACTCGACGAAGTCGCCGAGGGTTCCGTACCGCGGGTCGACGTTGTAATAGTCCGCGATGTCGTAGCCGCCGTCGCGATCGGGGGAGGTCTGGAACGGCATCAGCCAGATCGCATTGACGCCCAGGCCCTGGAGATAATCGAGCCGCCGCCCCAGACCCTTGAAGTCACCCACGCCGTCGCCGTTCGCATCCATGTAGGTGGCGACAGAAAGGCAATAGACGACCGCGTTTTTGTACCAGAGATCGTTGATCATTCGCGGAGCCTCTTGAATCGCAAATCAACAGCAGGAGCTAATGGGTTCTGATGCACGATTTGGAATGGTGGAAGCGGGCGGTCATTTATGAGGTCTATCCGAGGTCTTTTCAGGACAGCAATGGGGACGGGATCGGGGATCTTGCGGGCATTTTAGACCGGCTTGACTACCTGGTGGAGCTTGGGATGGACGCGGTGTGGATCTCGCCGATCTACCCGTCGCCGATGGCTGATTTCGGGTATGACATCGCCGACTATTGCGGCATCGATCCGCTGTTTGGCACCATGGCCGACTTCGATCGGCTTCTCGAGGAGGTGCATCGGCGCGGGCTTCGGTTGATTCTGGATTTTGTGCCCAACCACACGTCGGATCGGCACCCGTGGTTCCTGGAGAGCCGCTCGTCGCGTGAGAATCCCAAACGCGACTGGTATCTCTGGCGCGACGAGCCCAATAACTGGACGAGTAACTTCGGCGGGTCGGGATGGGAATTCGATGCGGCAACGGGGCAGTACTACTACCACTCCTTTTTGAAAG
>Ga0070683_100002172_pt1 | contig 15511 bp, 14 predicted proteins | sample KBSC713LmetaG_FD_64662 | JGI IMG/M metagenome (GOLD analysis project Ga0070683, IMG submission 64662) | Corn rhizosphere microbial communities from Kellogg Biological Station, Michigan, USA - KBS C7.1-3L metaG | ecosystem: Host-associated > Plants > Roots > Rhizosphere ...
TCTTGAGCGCGCGCTGCGAGCCGAACAGCCGCTGGATGTTGACGCCGCGGAGCGAAGGCGTGTCGACCCGGTTCCGCATCTCCTGGGGCCGGATGTCCTGCACCAGGTGCGTCGCGCCGTTCGTGTGACCGTTGATGTGGCACTCGAGACACGCGATGCCCAGCACCGTGTCCACGGTGCGGCGATCATCGGTGAGGTTGAACTGCTGCTGCGGAAACGGCGTCAGCAGCAGGCGGAGCCCGTCCAGCTGCTTCTGATTGAGCTTGTCCTTCATCAGCTCGAAGAAGTTCGCGAACGTCAGCACCTTGCCCTGCGACACGTCGCCCAGATCGGCCCGCGTGGTCAGGAAGATGGCGGGCGGAAACTCGGCCAGGAAGATCTCCGGGATATCGAAGCTGATGTCGAACCGCCGCAGGTTGCGCGCGGTCTGGCGGTTGATCTCGTCGATCGTCGACTGCGGCAGGATCATGCCGCCCTCGTCCTGATTCGGGTGGGGCAACGGCATGAACCCGCCCGGGAAGGCGTCGGCCGTCTTGATCTCTTCGGGCGTCGACGCCGCCAGCTGGTCCCAGGTGATGTTGGCCGCCAGGCGAACGCGAACGCCCTCCTGGATCGGCTTGCCGCGCGTCATCGTGAACGACGACGGCCGATCGGACAGATCGTACCGCTGCTGCAGCAGCGCGGCCTGACGCGGGTCCATGATCGCGCGCAGCATCTCGCCGCGGGCGCGCACGGCATCGAAGTTGTAGTGCGCCTCGCCGGGCAGCGGCCCCGGGATCACTTGATTGTTGGGATCGACGCCCATCGGCGGCTCCGCGACCGGGTTGCCGGCCGCCCCCGCGTCGGGTTGAGGCGGCGCGCCGCCACTTCCGCCCGTTCCCGGACCGGCGCCGCCAAGACCGCCGCCCACGCCGCCGTCGGGCAGAGGGATGTGTCCGCTGCCTGGATTGTTCCCGTGGCTGTCGCCACCGCACGCCGACAGCGCGAACGCCGCCGCTCCGCCGATCGCGACCAACCACGATGCCGCCCGCGAATACACGTCGCCGACCGTCACTTGCCGTCGTTCCATGATCGAACCTCCCGCGTCCCCGCGACGCTCACCCACGCGCGTCGCAACCGCGGGAAGGTGCGAGCGGCGCACCGAAGATGCTACCGAGGAGCGATCGGTATTCTCCTCGGCGCGATCGATGCGTACGTTCGCAGCAGCCATGAAGCTCATGCCGCGCATCGTTTACGGCGCGATCGCAGGTTCGCTCGCCGCGGCCTGCATGACGGTGATCCGGATGACCGCCCGCCGTCGAGGAATGATCGAGAAGACGGTGCCCCAGGCAGCCGAAGAGTGGCTCGCGCATCGATCCGGGCTGGGACGAAACGCGCACCCGGTCCTCCACCACCTCACGGATCAAGTCATGCACATCGGCTACGGTGCCGCGCTGGGCGTCGGCTACGCGATGGCGGCGCGCCGCCCGGCGCGGAACCTCGTCGCGCGCGGGATCGGCTACGGTCTGGCCACCTGGTTCGGCGGATCCTGGCTGCTGCTGCCGCGCCTGCGCGCGAAGCAAGCGCCGTGGCGGAAGGGCGCCGCCGAGAATGGCGTCGACCTGCTCGCCCACCTCGTTTTTGGAACTGCCACGGCGCTCCTGTCCGAAGAGCTCGCGGCGCAGCCGGATCGCGGCCCCTCTTCGGACGCCCGCCGCCACAGCAAGCGTGTCGGCTGAGCGCTCATGGGTGGACCGCGGCGCGAAACGCGGCGAGGGGCAAGGCGTTCAGGACCTCCGATCGGCGGACGCCGCCCCGGCGCGCCATCGCGACGCCGTATTTCACGTTATCCAGATCGGCGACCGCGTGCGCGTCCGTCGAGATGACGAATGGGATCCCGCGCCGGCGCGCGGCCGGAATCCAGCTGGGCGGGAGATCGAGCCGATAGGGATCGCCGCTGATCTCGATCGCGCAGCGCGCGCGCGCCGCCGCGTCGAGGACCGCGTCGACGTCGCACGCGATCGGCTCGCGCCGCAGGATCAGCCGGCCCAGCGGATGGCCCCAGATCTTGAACACCGGCAAGCTGACCGCGTGCAGAAGTCTCGCCGTCATCGCCGCCGCATCCATCCGGTACCGGCCGTGGACGCTGGCGATGATGACGTCGAGCTCCGTCAAGACGGCGTCCGGATAGTCCAGCCCCCCGTCGGCGAGGATGTCTGACTCCGTCCCCCGGAGCAGGCGCACCTTCACCTTCTCCTGGACGCGCGCCATCTCGTCCCACTGTTCGTGCAGGCGATCGACGCTCACGCCACCGGCGTACGACGCGGTCGGCGAGTGATCCGTGATCGTCAAGTAGCGAAGGCCGCGGGCGTCGGCGGCGCGGGCCATGTCTTCGATGCTGTCGCCGCCGTCCGAATAGCGCGTGTGACAATGAACGCCGCCTTGCAGATCGGTCGCCGCGATCAGGTCGTCCAGCTCCGCGGCAGGAGGAACCGCGGTCCAGTCGCGCGCCTCCGCGGGGACGACGCCCATGTCCAGCGCTCCGTAGAAGGTCGACTCTTCGGGCGCGGCGATCGCGTTCCAGGCCACGCCGCGCGTTTCGGCCAGCGCGCGGAGCTTGTCGACGTGCGCCGCTGGCCCGGTCTCCTCCACCAGGATCCGGCCCCAGGAAGAACGCGACGCCAGCCGCACCCGCACGCGAACGCCGTCGGCCAGCCGGCCGACCACGTGGTCGTCGGCGCTCTCCTCGACCCGCGCGAACGGCGGATAGCTCACGATCGCCTGGATCGCGGACGGCAGCGGCTGCGCGGTCGTCATCGCGACGACGACGATCTCCTCGATCACTTCCTGCCACCGGCGCACGCCACCGGCGATCTCCACCGCCTCGACACCGGGCGCGCTCGCAACGAACCCCGCCAGCGCCGCTGCCGCCCGCCGCGCGTCGACGAGGCGGAGCGCGCGCGGACGGTCACGATGCGCGCGGATCGCGTTGGCGATCGCCGTCTCCGTCTTGGGCCCGAACCCTTTCACCTCCCGGAGACGGCCGGCCTCCGCCGCCGCGGCGAGCTCGTCGATGCTGGTGATTCCCAGCGCCTCGTGCAGCAAGCCCGCCCGACGGCGGGTGATCCCCGGTAGCTGCGTCAACTCGAGGAGCGACGCGGACGGCATGGCGCGCAGCCGATCCAGCACGACTGTCCGCCCGACCGCCGCGAGGTCGGCGACCGCCGCGGCCAGCGCCGCGCCGATCCCCGGTATCGCCGTCAGCGTGCCGCGCTCGAGACGCAGCCGCAATTCGTCGTCGGACAGCGACGCCACGGCCTCCGCGCCCGCTTCGTAGGCGCGGGCGCGAAAGGGGTTATCGCCGGCGAGCCGCAAACGCGCGCCGATCTCGCGCAGCGCCGCCGCGATCTCGGATCGATCCATTCCGGATCGTGACGTCCGACGGCCTCAAATAGGAGCGGCCGCGTCGGTCTCGCCAGGGATCGCCTCCCGGGGGTTGCCCTCACGCAGCAGCTCGGCCTGCGTCTCCTCCATCGCCGACCCGATGGCTTCCAGCGCCTCGTCGTCGAACAGCTTCTCCACCTTCGGGAACAGCTCGGTCTCCTCTTCCTCGACGTGATGTTCGACGTCTTCCTGCAGCGTCTTCACCTTCGCCTGGAATTCCTCGTCGCCGGCGTCCATCTCCAGCAGATCCGCGATGATCCGCTTCACCTGTAGGTGCTCCTCGACCGACTCGAGAAGGATGTCTTCCGTTTGCGCGTCCTTCACCGAGGGATAGAAGTGCCGCTCCTCGATGGTCGCGTGAACCGCCAGGGCGTCCGCGATCTGGGTGAAGGTCTTCTCCCGTGGCGCGGCCGACTTTGCAGCCTCGAACTCCTTGAAGAGCTTCTCCACCTGTCGGTGCTGTTGCTTGAGCATCTTGATCGCGTTCATTGGAACCTCCTCGGCGGTTGCCTTGCGTGTAAGGTGGGGCCGTATAGTCGGTGCGCCATCCGCCTCCGCACTATCCAGGCAATGACCGCCACGCCTGCCCAGGCGACGGTCCCCGCGACGAGCGCCAGCCAGGTCGGCAGGCGGACGAGCGCCCCCCAAACGACGAACGCGAATGCGAGCAGGCCAATGCTCCCCATCGCGGCCCCGGCGGCGTCCAGCACGACCGCACGCCGCCCGCGCGCGCCGCAGCCGGGGGGCGGGACCTGTTCGTTCTGCGATCGCTCGAGCAGGATGAGCGCCGCCGGCATGATGGCAGGAAACGCGAGCAGGATCCCTCCGACGGCGGGGCCGAACCACTCCGCGACCAGCCCGGCCGCGACGGTGACCGTGCCGCCCAGGACGAACCTCAGCACGTGGCCGTACCAGCGGCTGTGCTTCAGCGACGACGTCTCGACCCGGACCTTCATCTCCCCCTCACGAGCAGCGCCCACCCGACGGCGGCGACGCCGAACCAGACGAGCAGCGCCGCGAAGACCGTCGGCGTCACCCGCGTTCGCCAGCGGTGAAGAGAGGCGCTGATCGCCGAAGCGCAGGCGAACAGGGCCACCGCGCCGATCACCTCCGACCGTGCTTCCACCCTGCCGTAGGCGGCGCCATGCGTGTGGATCGAGAGGGCGAGCGTCGCGAGCGCGATCGCCGGCGCCGCGCCGAACAGACCCGCGAACGTCTTCGGCTTGAACACGTCGCCCGCCAGGGCAAACAGGGAGACCAGCGCGCCGCCGATCACGAAGCGGAGGACGAGCTGGCCGATCATTGATGCGCTTCGCCTCTCCGCTCGGACGCGCCCGGGGCGGGGCGCGCTTTGCGTGGGCGCAGCAACCGCGCCTCCACCGCCCGGCGCAAGCGCAAGGCGTCGTGCGGCGCGTGGCCGCGCGCATCGTTGTCGAAATACACGAACACGTCGGAGCCGCCGCGCGCCCAATCGGCGATGCGCTTCGCCCAGGCCGTCAGCTCGGCCGTGCGGTAACGGCTCGCATAGAGGACGGTCGATCCGTGCAGTCGCACGTACGCGAAGGCGGCGGTCCGCTGCGTGCTGAAAGGATGGCGGCCCGCCGTGTCCGCGGCGACCAGCGCGACGTCGAACGCGCGCATGACCGCGAACGCCTCCTCGGTGAGCCACGACGCGTGCCGGACCTCGACGGCGTGGCGGAGGGGTGCGTCGGATCGGCCAGCCGCCGTCAACGCGGCCCGGCCGGTCGTGCGCGCGTCATGGCGGCGCGCCCAGCGCTCCGCGCCCGCGACGTCGCGTGGCAGCGCCAGGAAGAAGGCGCGCGCGCGGTCGCGGTCGAACGGAAGCTGCGGCGGCAGCTGCCACAGGATCGGGCCGAGCGCGGAACCGAGGCGCAGGATGCCCGAGGCGAAGAAGTTCGCGAGCGCCGGCTCGAAGCGGCGCAGCTTGAGCATGTGCGTGATGTAGCGGCTGCCCTTGATCGCGAACAGGAACCCTTCCGGAACCTGTTGCCGCCAGGCGGCGCACGCCGTCGGGCGCGTCAGCGAATAGAAGGTCCCGTTCACCTCGACGGTCGCGAAGCGCGCCGCCAGGTATTCCAGCTCGCGCGCGTGGGGGAGGCCGGCGGGATAGAAGTCCCCCCGCCAGCTCGGATACTGCCAGCCGCTGGTGCCGATCAGAACGCGACCGGGCGCGCTCAAGCGGTTCGACGTCGCCAGAGGAAGAGGCCGGCCGCGGCAGCCGCCACGGCGAGCACGGGCCAGCGCTGCCGCCGCAGCCGGCTCTCCCAGACGTCGACGCGATCGCCGAGCAGCAAGAGCATCCACCGGCCGGCCTTGTGCTCCGGAACGCGGTAGCCGGCGCGGCGAATCAGACCGCTCAGCCCCCGGGGCGGCTGCATCGTTCCGAACACCGGCGTCAGGTGCCCGACGTCGACACCGACCAGCACCTCCGCGTCCGTCTGCTGCTGGTCCAGTTGCGGTCTCGTGATCGCCGCGTGCGTTCCCGCTCGCCCATACATCGGCACGCCCGGCCGGCTGCTCGGCAGGCTGTCCGGCGCCTCTGTTCTCGTCCGCATGATCGATCTCCTTCCTCGCGTGGGTCAGGCCGCCGCCGACGGCGGGATAAGGACTGTCTTCACGCAGCCATCACGCCGTTTCGAGAACAGCTGGTAGCCCTCGGCCACCTCCTCGAGCGGCAGGCGGTGCGTGATGATGGCCTTCGGATCGACGCGGCCCGAACGCACGTGCTCGAGCAGATGCGGCATGTACCGCTTCACGTTGCACTGGTTCATGCGCAGCGTGAGGCCCTTGTTCATCGCGGTCCCGATCGGCACCAGATTCCACGGCGGTCCATAGACCCCGACGATCGAGACGTGGCCCGCCTTGCGCACGGCCCCGATCGCCCAGGCGATGGCGGTCGCCGCGCCCGCCTGCAGCTTCAACCCGATGCCCGTCACCTTCTGCAGGATCGAACCGCTGGCTTCGCACCCGACCGCGTCGATGCACACGTCGGCGCCGCGGCCGTCGGTCATCTTGAGCAGGTGCACGACGATGTCGTCGACCTCGTCGAAGTTGACGGTCTCCGCCTCCCCGAAGCTGCGCGCCTTCGCCAACCGATACTCCAGGTTGTCGACGGCGATCACCCGTCCCGCCCCCATCAGCCAGGCCGACTTCAGCGCGAACAGGCCGACGGGACCGCAGCCGAAGACGATGACGGTATCGCCCGCGGCGATCGATCCCATCTCCGCCGCCTGATAGCCGGTCGGAAACACGTCCGTCAGCAGCAGCACGTCCTCGTCGGACATGTCGTCCGGGATCTTCATGGGACCGACGTCCGCGAACGGCACGCGCACGAACTCGGCCTGACCGCCGTCGTAGCCGCCGGTCGTGTGGCTGTAGCCGAAGATGCCCGACCCGATCGGCGCCGCGGGGTTCGTGTTCTCGCAGTTGCCGTACAGCTCCCGGTCGCAGAAGAAGCACTGCCCGCACGCGATGTTGAACGGGACCGCGACCCGATCGCCGCGCACGAGCGTCTGCACCGAGGGCCCGACCTCCTCGACGACGCCCACGAACTCGTGCCCGAACGTCGAGCCGACGCGCGTGTCGGGGATCAGCCCATGATAGAGGTGGACGTCCGAACCGCAGATTGCTGCCCGCGTGACGCGCAGGAGCACATCGTTCGGATGTTCGAGCCTCGGTTCCGGCTTCTGGACCGCCTTCACCTTGGATGGACCCAGGTACGCCATTGCCAGCATCGTCGCCCTCCTCTCCGTCAACGACGCGGCGGGTTCGACGGCCCGCGCTCGCGTCCTTCCTTCGCCGTACCCGGGCCGGCTTCCTTGCGATGCAGCTCCGCCAGCCCGCCGGCCGGTAACAGGTGCGCGATCGCGGCACGCAGCTTGTTGTTCCAGCCGGTGACGACGTCGCCCTCGCCCTTCATCATCGCCTCGAACCCGAGGCGCGCGACCTCGACCGGCGACTGCTTCTTCTGGGTGCCGACCTTCGTGTCCAGCATGTCCGCGCGCTCGAAGAAGTCGGTCTCGGTCGCCCCCGGCATCAAGCACGTCACGGTGACGCCGGAGTCCTTCAGCTCTGCCCGCAACGCGAACGCGAACGAGTCGAGCAGCGCCTTGGTCCCGTTGTAGACCGCCTGGTACGTCCCGGGCATGAAGCCCGCGATCGAGCCCGTGATCAGGATGCGCCCCGATCCGGCTTCGCGCATCGCGCGACCGACTTTGTGGAGCAAGTAGAGCGTTCCGGTAACGTTCGTGTCGATCACGCGACGGATGCGCTCGAACTTCTGATCCAGAAAAGCGTCGCCCAGCCCACGACCGGCGTTCGCGAACAACGCATTGACCGCTCGGCCGTTCGACGCTGCCAGCAGGCGATCGACGCCCTCGGTCGTCGCGAGGTCCGCCTCGACCGCGTCGACGCGTCCGCCGGAAGCGCGGAGCGCGCCCGCGACCTCGTTCACCTCCGGCTCGTCGGCGGCGATGACCAGATCGAAACCGTTCTCTGCACAGCAACGCGCGAGCTCGAGCCCGATGCCCGAGGAAGCGCCGGTGACCAGCGCGAGCGGACGGCCTTGGGGAGCCATGGTTGACCTCCTCCGTACGAAAAGTTCCGACGGTTCACCGGAAAGATCAGCAAGCGCGGTGCCGCCCCATGGTCGCGATCGCGCCGGCGCCGGGTGACCAACGAATGGGCAACGACTACGTTCTGATCGGAGGTGACGGATGCGAAAGAGCAACTGGACCGCGCGGCTCGCCGGCATGGCGGCGTTCGCGCTCGCGGCCGTGACGGTGGCGGGGCGCCGGCGGCGTGCCGATCTCCGCGGACAGGTCGCGCTGATCTTGGGCGGCAGCCGCGGTCTCGGGCTCGCCCTCGCGCGCGAGCTCGCGGACGCGGGGTGCCGCCTGGTGATCGCGGCGCGAAACGACGGCGACCTGGCAGACGCGCGCCGCGATCTGGAAGCGCGAGGCGCCGAGGTCCTGACGCGGATGTGCGACGTCGGACACCCGTCGGACATCGACGCGGTCGTCGCGGCCGCGCGCGCGCGCTTCGGCGCGATCGACATCCTTGTCAACGTCGCCGGCCTGATACAGGTCGGTCCCGCCGAGTCGTTGACGCTGGACAACTTCCGCGACGCGCTCGGCGTGAACTTCTGGGGGCCCCTGCGGGCCATCGACGCCGTCGTCCCCGAGATGCGTGAGCGGCGGCGTGGTCGCATCGTGAACATCACGTCGATCGGCGGCGTCCTCGCGGTGCCGCACTTGCTGCCCTACGCCTGCGCGAAGGCAGCGGCGATCGCGCTGTCCGACGGGCTCGGTGCCGAGCTCCGCAAGGATGGTATCGCCGTGACGACCGTCGTTCCCGGATTGATGGCGACCGGCTCCTTTCCGGCCGCCTTCTTCAAGGGCGATGCGGCGCGAGAGCTCGCCTGGTTCCGCGCGCTCTCGACCAGCCGGATCAGCGCGATGTCGGCGCCGCGCGCCGCGAAACGCATCGTCGCGGCGGCCGCGCGCGGCGACAGCCAGGTGGTCTTGACGCTGTCTGCGAAGGTCGGACGGCTGGCCGCGGCGCTCGCACCCGGTCTCGTCCGGCGCCTGTTCGCGTTCGCCAATCGACTGCTGTCCAGCGGCGAGAGCGATCGCAACAAGCGCGAGCACCGTGGGCGCGAGCTGCTGGCCGCCGCTCCCGGCTAGCTCCCGCACACCAGCTGCCAGGCCTCGCCGGCGTCGCCCCAACCCAGCAACGCGGGCGCCTTGTCCTCGAAGAACACGATGTTCACGAAGAAGCGCTCCAGCTCTTCGCGGAGGTGCGGCGGCAGCTCGGCGGCCGAGCGCAACGGGTGCCGGGCGGCGCTGGCGGCGACCGCGAGGATCCGATCGTTTCGCTCGCGCCCGCCGCCCTGTTTTCGGTTCTGCTCCAACCGCAGGACGCCGATCGGGCGACACGCGATCACCAGCCCGGGGTACGTCGTCCCTTCGGACAGGACCATGGCGTCGACCGGATCGCCGTCGGCGGCGCGCGTGCCCGGCACGAAGCCCCAATCGTGCGGATAGGCCATTCCCAGCGGCAGTGGCCGGGACAGCGCGAACGACCCGAGCTCGGGCTCCCACTTGATCTTGTTCGTCGAGCCGGCCGGAGCCTCGACGACGACGTTCAGGAGGCCGTCGGTCGAAGAGGCCGGCAGAGACAGGGGATCCCGCATGACCCCCTAAAGCTGGATCCCGGCGCGGGCCGCAAAAGGTCAGCCGTGGCGCTCGGACGACCATTCAGAGAGCGACTGCGAGGCGGAACAGGAACTCCTGCTCGTACGCACTGGGGAGGGCGGCGAGGAACGCCGTCGCGCCCGTGCCGCGATCGAAGTGGTTCAGGACGTAATTGAACGTCGCCCTGAAGCGCTTCGACCGCCAGTAGTTCACGCCGAGCTCGTACGACGTGAGCTTCGTCTTCCCGATCGCCGGGTTGCCCAGCGTGAACACCGCGGCCGTCGCGTCTTCGGTGACGTCCTCGTTCAGGTACTCGAACCGGGCCGCGAGCATGAGACCGTTGCGCGGCGCCGACACACCGAACTTCTTGAAGCGCGTGTAGGGTTCCAGGCCCTGCTGGTCGCCGATGATCTTGTCGTCGCCGAGGACCCAGTACCAGAGCTCGCCGTACATCGAATAGCCCTTCAGGTTGGCGCTACCCAGGCTCATTCCCGTCCCGTTCGCCGCGATCTGGTCCTCCGAGAGCGGGTTCTCCTTCCACACGAACTCGTAGCGCAGCCCGTACCTGTGCGCGACCGGCACGTTCAGCTCGCCGGCGAACGCCTTCAGGCGCCCGTTCTGCCTTAGCTGCACCGGGATGTTCGGCATCCCGGCCGTCATCGACGTCGTGAACTGCGAGAAGCTGAGGAACGTGAATCCGCCCTGCGTCGTCTGCGACGTCGCCGCGAGCGTATTCGCGCGCTCCCCCGTCCAGAACGAGCCGCCGATCGTGGCATCGCGGAGCGGTCCGTCTCCGACGAACGCGAACGGCGCGACCCACGCGCGGCCCATCAAGTCGAAGTTCGTGTCGAGGTTCTTGTAGTTCTGGCCGTCGCCGTTGAACAGGCCGACCGAGTACATGAAGCGGCGCGGTCCGTCGTATCCGTGAACCATCGTCCCGATCTCCTTGTTCGAGGGGATCGCGAAGGCTCTGACGGTGATCGAGCGCTCCATGAAATCGAAGTACTTGTCCGACGTCCGGTTCTCGAGCGTGAAGGGCGCGTCGTACTGACCGACCTGCAGCGCGGCGATCGTGCCGAAGGGAGCGAGGGCGACGAAGTCGTCGGTCGTGTCGAGGTTCGTTTGAACGGCCGGGACGCCGCTGGTCGCCGGCACGCCCGCGGCGAAGTCGCCGGCCAGGTGAAAGTACGCGAGCTTGGCGATCCAGCCCGCGAGCTCCAGCCGTGCGCGGCGGATGAGGAACGTGTTGTTCGGCGTCTTGTTGTCGCTGTGGAAGACGTACGTGTCGACCTGCAGACGCCCGTTCGGGAAGAAGACGAACTCGTCGTCGGGCGAGCGGAGAAACATGCTGCCGTCCGACACGCCGGCGAGCGGTTGGCTCGCTTCCGCGGCCGGGGGCGCCGGGATCTCGGGCGGAGGCGGAGACGGTGGCGGCACCGGTGCGGGTGCGATCGCTGGCGGGGGCGCCGGCGCGGTCTGCCCTCTCGCGGACGACGCGAGAGCGGACGCGGCGAGAAAGCCGACTACGGAAATGCGCGAAGAGAGATGCGGGCGGGCCTGGTGTCTGGGCGGCATTGCGCGGCTCCTGGGTGGACGTTTGGCTGAATGCGGCGGTCGCCCGGCAGGACCCGTGCCACCCGGGTAGGTTCAACCGTGCAACGCAATCGTCGCGTTCTCGGCGCCCTCCTCCGGGAAAATCTCCCGCGCGCGTCGGGAGACTTTCCCGCGCCCTTCTCTGCTGTCACACGGTCGTCACACGCGCGAAGGCACGAACCTCACGCCTGCGATCTTCACGGGACTTCCGGAGAGGGTCAGTCCGTCGTCGACGTCCAGGACCATCTCGCCGGTGCACTCGGGACCTCCCCGCGCCATGTAGCGGAGCTGAAACGTCCCGCTCGTCCCGGCGTCGATCGTGACGGGATCCGCGGCGCCCCAGCTCTGCGTTCTCAGCGCGCTGCCGTCCTTGCAGAGAAGACGAAACGCGTCTCGGTGCACGGTGAGCTGCGACGGCGTCGTGTTGCGAATCTGCACTTCCAGCTCCGTCGTCACCAGATCCCACCCATAGTCGTCGGGCTCCGCGACCTGAGCGCATCTCTGTCTGACCACGGCAACCTGAACGCCCTCGCGCGAGACCGAGGGACCTGCGTTCTTGAATGGCGGCGTCAGCGCGCACCCGAAGCCGGGCATCGTGAGAAGGGCGGCCGCGGCCAGCATCGTTGGTCTCATCATGTCGGTACCTCCGCGAGGTCAGGGGTCGACGAAACGATCCCCGGCTCGCGACCTCGCTTCGCGAGCAGCAGGAACATCACGGGAACGAGAAACAGGGACAGCGCCGTGGAGGACGTCAGGCCGCCGACGACCGCGAGCGCGAGCGGTCGGTTCGACTCGGTGCCCGCTTCCAGCCCGAGCGCGGTCGGCAGCAACCCCACGATCGTGGCGAGGCTGGTCATCGCGATCGGGATGAACCGCGTCCGCGCCGCCGCGATGACCGCCTCCATCTTGTCGGCGCCGTCGTTGAAGCGCCGGTTCGCGTCGTCGATCAGGAGGATGCCGTTCGAGACCGCGATCCCGACGACCATCAGCACGCCCATCAGCGCCGTGACCGAAAACCCCTGCCCGCCCGCGAGCAACGCGACCACGATCCCCAGCAGCGACACGGGGATCGTGAACAGCATGATGAGCGGCAGTCGCAGCGACTTGAACTGCGAGGCCATGATCATGAAGACGACCATCACGGCGAGCCCGACCGCCAGGCCGAGGCCGGAGAACGTCGTCCGCATGAGGGCGACCTGGCCGACGAACGAAAAGTCGATCGCGCGCGTGCGCGGGTCCTGACGAAGCTTCTGTTCCAGGTCGCGCGCCGTGCTGCCGATGTCGCGGCCTTCGGTCTGCATCAGCACGTGCGCGACACGCTGCAGGTGGTTGCGCTCGACGGCGATCGGGCCCAGCTCGCGCCGGACCGAGCTGTAGGCGCCGAGCGGGACGGCGTCGCCGTGATCGCCGATGCGCACGGGGACGCGGGCGAGCGCGTTCGGATCGTCGATGACGCGCCCGTCGTACGACGTGACGACGTAGTACGACTGGCCGTTCGAGCCGTCGATCCAGACGCTGGGCGTGTTGATGTTGCCCAGCGTCGCTTCCAGCGTCGTCTGCGCCGCGGTCCGCGCGCTCACACCGACCAGCGCGGCCTCCGTCCGGTCGGTCTCGACGCGAAACTCCGGGTAGTTGACCTGCACCGACGGGAAGACGTCGCGGACGCCCGGGACGGTGCGCGCCACCTCGGCGATGGATCGGGACGCCGCGTCCAGCTCCTCGAGGCTGTCGCCGCTCACCTCGACGACGAGCGGGCCGATGTAGCCGTTCGAGAAGACGCTCGCCACCAGCCCGCCCGGCCACTGCAGGAACTCGACGCCGGGATAATGGCTCGTGAGGATCGCGCGCATCTTGTCGGCGATCTCGCGCTGGGTCAGCGTGCGGCGGGCGGGATCCACCAGCGCGACGCGGATGAAGCCCATGTGCGGACCCGCGTTCGGGCTGGTCATCGCGCTGCGGGCGTTTCCCGGCGAGCCGACGTTCGTCAGCACCAGCTCGGCTTGCCCGGGCGGCAGCGCCCGCGCGAGCAGCGCGCCCATGGCGTTGATCTTCCGGGCCGCATCCTCGAGGGACGTCCCGGGCGCGACGCGTACGTAGACGCGCTCCATCGATTCGTCGATCTCCGGGAAAAACGTGCTGGGGAGGCGCATCGCGATCCAGACGCTCACCGCGACCAGCGCGAAGCAGCCCACCAGGATCGTCCCGCGGATCGCCAGCGCGCCGCGGAGGACGCGCGCGTATCCCTCGGCGATGCCGGCGATCACGCGGCCGACGGCCGCGGCCAGCGCCGACGGCTTCCGGTCGCGCAGCACGAACCGCGCGACGAGCGGCGTGACCAGCATGCTCACCAGGTATCCGGCCAGCATCGCGGCGACGACCGTCAGGGCCAGCGGGCCGAACAGCTTCTTCGCGAGGCCGCTCAGCAGGGTGACGGGCAGCAGCACGGCGATGGTCGTCAGCGTCGCGGCCAGCGCTGGGACCGCGACGGCGTTGGCGCCTTCCAGCGCCGCGACAGCCGGCTTCGCGCCGCTGGGCAGGCGGCGATGGATGGATTCCAGGACGACGACGGAGATGTCGACGAGCGGTCCCATCGCGAGCATCAGGCCGCCGAGCGTGAACGCGTTCAGCGTCTGGCCGGTCGCGTAAAGGACGATGAGGATGATCGCGAACGAGATCGGGATCGCGAAGGCGGCGATGAGCACCGCCCGGCCGTTCTGCAGGAAGAGCAGGATGACCAGCGAGATCAGCACCAGCGCCTGCCCGATCTCCCGCTTGAGGCCGTCGTAGCTGGTGCGAACGAACGTCGACTGATCGAAGATCGCCTTCACCTCTACGCCCGCGGGCAGGTTCTTCAATGAGCCGACCGCCTTCTTGACGGCGGCGACGATGTCCAGCGTGTTCCCGCCCGGGACGCGCAGCACGTTCAGGTAGACGGCGTCGTTTCCGTTGACCGCGACCGCCTGCGTCGCCGGCGAGCCGCCGTCCTCGACGCGCGCGACGTCCTTGATCAGCACCGGGTGCCCGCCCGTCACCTTGACCGCCGCGTCGCCGATGTCCGCGACGCGGCGGGCGACCGCGTTCGTGTACACGTTGGCGTCGAAGCGCGGCGAGATGAACTCGCCCGAGGGCAGCAGCGCGTTCGACTGCGCGACCGCGCTGGCGATGTCCGTCGACGTGACGCCGCGGGCCTGGGCGCGGGTCGGATCGACGACGATGTTGATCTGCCGCTGGCGGCCGCCGTTGATGGACGCGCTCGCGACGCCGGGGATGCCCTCCAGCACCGGCTCGATGTTGTTCAGCGCGTAGTCGTACAGCTGCGGGCCGCTGAGGCCGCCGCCGGAGACCGCGACCTGGATGACCGGCGCGTTCGAAGGGTCGTACTGGAGGACGAACGGCGGCAGCACGCCCAGCGACTTGGGAACGGCGGACATCGCGAACGCGACCTGCTGCTGGACCAGCGTCTGCGCCGAGTTGAGATCGGTCCCCCACTTCAGCCAGACGAAGACGACGCTCAGGTTGTTGCGGGACGTGCTCTCGACGTGGTCGACCCCGGGCGTCGCGCTGACGTACTTCTCGATGCGCCAGGTGATGGTCTTCTCGACGTCCTTGGGACCGAGGCCGGGCGCCAGCGTCCCGACGACCAGCACCGGGGGCGTGAGCTCGGGGAACGTGTCGACGCTCATGCGCGGGGTGACGACCGCGGCGAACACGATCAGTCCGACGCAGACCATGAAGATCGCGATCGGGTTCTTGAGGGAGAGGCCGGTCAAATCTTGCTGCCCGTCGGCGCCGCCCCGGCGGCCGCCTGCTCGACCTTCGCCTCGACGCGGTCGCCGTCCTGCAACAGCGCGCGCCCCTCGGTGACCACGCGGCCGCCCGCCGCGAGCGTGGGGTCGACGAACAGACGGCCGTCGCGCTCGCCCTTGACCGCGTAGACGCCCTTGCGCGCGGTCTGGCCCTCGACGACGAAGACCGTCGCCCTCGTGCCGCGCACGGCCGCGGCGACCAGCGGGATCTCCGTCGCGGGCGCGGGCTCGCCCACGTCGATGGCCAGGTCGGCCGTCGTGCCGACCGGGATCGATCGCGTGGGATCGGGGATGTCGATCTCGAGGTGAACCGTCCGCGTGGACGGGTCCGCGCTGGGCGAGCGCCGGGAGATCTTCGCCGACAGCTCGCGGCGCGTCGCCAGCGCGCGAACGGTCACCGGCGTGCCCACCGCGACGACGTCGAAGTCGTTCTCCGGGACCTCGCCGATCACCCGCACCGTCGTCCGATCGACG
>Ga0070683_100002173_pt1 | contig 15508 bp, 12 predicted proteins | sample KBSC713LmetaG_FD_64662 | JGI IMG/M metagenome (GOLD analysis project Ga0070683, IMG submission 64662) | Corn rhizosphere microbial communities from Kellogg Biological Station, Michigan, USA - KBS C7.1-3L metaG | ecosystem: Host-associated > Plants > Roots > Rhizosphere ...
TCGCGGTGATTTTCGCGCGCAATCCGGTGCACAGCGTTCTCTGGCTGATCGTCGCCTTCTTCAACGCGGCGGGGCTGATGCTGCTCGTGGGCGCCGAGTTCATCGCGATGCTGCTCGTCATCGTCTACGTCGGCGCGGTCGCGGTGCTGTTCCTGTTCGTGGTGATGATGCTCGACATCGATTTCGCGAGCTTGCGCAGCGGCTTCACCCGCAACCTGCCGTTCGGGATCATCATCGCGCTGGTGCTGCTGTCCGAGATGATCGTCGCGGTGTTCGCGCATAATGCCGGCCCGGTGCTTGCCGGCCATGGCATTCCCGCGGCCCGCGTTCCGAACATCGTCGCGCTTGGGACGCTGCTCTACACCCGTTATTTGTTCGCGTTCGAGATCGCTGGCCTGATCCTGCTCGTCGCGATGATCGGCGCGATCGTGCTGACGCACCGCAGCCGCGGCGACACGCGCACGCCGCGCGCCTCGAGGCAGGTGCGGCGCCGTCCCGGCGACGCGGTCAAGCTCGCCCAGCCCGGCGTGGGCGAGGGGATGAAGCTGTGATCGGGCTCGGTGCTTATCTGACCGTCGCCGCCGTGGTCTTCACGATCGGCGTGCTCGGGATCTTCCTCAACCGCCGCAACGTGATCCTGATGCTGATGGCGATCGAGCTGATCCTGCTCGCGGTGAACATCAACCTCGTCGCTTTCTCGGCCTATCTCGGCGACCTCACCGGCCAGGTGCTCGCGATGTTCGTGCTCACTGTTGCCGCTGCGGAAGCGGCGATCGGGCTTGCGATCCTCGTCATCTTCTTCCGCCGCCAAGGGTCGATCGCCGTCGACCAAGTCAACCGGATGCGCGGCTGATGCACCCAATCCTGCTCATCGTCTTCCTGCCGCTGATTGCCGCGATCGTTGCGGGGCTCGGCGGGCGGTGGATCGGCAAGACCGCCGCCAAGACGATCACCACCGGCGCGCTGTTCATCGGCGCATTCCTCAGCTGGCCGATCTTCTTCCAGTACATCGGCGGCCATGCGGATGCCGTGGTCGTGCCGGTGATGACCTGGATCCACTCCGGCACGATGACGGTCGATTGGGTGCTGCGGGTCGACAGCCTGACCGCCGTGATGCTGGTCGTGGTCACGACCGTCAGCTCGCTCGTGCACCTCTACAGCTGGGGCTATATGGAGGAGGACCCGGGCCAGCCGCGCTTCTTCGCTTATCTGTCGCTGTTCAGCTTCGCGATGCTGATGCTGGTGACGGCAGACAGCCTCGTCCAGATGTTCTTCGGCTGGGAAGGGGTCGGCCTCGCTTCCTACCTGCTGATTGGCTTCTGGTACTACAAGCCTTCGGCCAACGCGGCCGCGCTCAAGGCCTTCGTCGTCAATCGCGTCGGCGACTTCGGCTTTTCGCTCGGGATCTTCGGCACCTTCCTGGTGTTCGGCACGGTTTCCATTCCTTCGATCCTGCACGCCGCGCCGGGCATGGCCGCCTCGACGATCGGTTTCGCCGGCATGCGTGTCGACACGATGACATTGCTTTGCCTGCTGCTGTTCGTCGGCGCGATGGGCAAGTCGGCGCAGCTCCCCTTACACACCTGGCTTCCCGACGCGATGGAGGGCCCGACGCCGGTCAGCGCGCTGATCCACGCCGCGACCATGGTCACCGCGGGCGTCTTCATGGTTTGCCGCCTGTCGCCGATGTTCGAGACGTCGCCGACCGCGATGCACGTCGTCACCTGGGTCGGCGCGATCACTTGCTTCTTCGCGGCGACCGTCGGCTGCGCGCAGAACGACATCAAGCGGGTGATCGCTTATTCGACCTGCTCGCAGCTCGGCTACATGTTCTTCGCGGCGGGCGTCGGAGCCTACGGCGCGGCGATGTTCCATTTGTTCACGCACGCCTTCTTCAAGGCGCTGCTGTTCCTCGGCGCGGGCAGCGTGATCCACGCCATGCACCATGAGCAGGACATGGAGTTCTATGGCGGCTTGAGGAAGCAAATTCCGATCACCTTCTGGGTGATGGTGATCGGCACGCTCGCGATCACCGGCGTCGGGCTCGACGTCGCCGGCGGAATCGGATTTGCCGGTTTCTGGTCGAAGGACGCGATCATCAATTCCGCTTGGGTGAGCGGGTCGGTCGCGGGCACGATCGCCTTCTGGCTCGGAGTGATCGTAGCGGGAATGACCAGTTTTTATAGCTGGCGCCTGATCTTCCTCACCTTCTTCGGCGAGCCGCGCTGGGCCGCTTCCGAGCACATCCAGCACGCGCTCCACCACGTCCACGAGCCGGAGGGCGCCGAGGGCGCCGGGCATCTCGACCACGCGCCGGCGCATGCGCCGCTGACGGGCACCGGCGGCTATCGCCCGCACGAAAGCCCGCTCAACATGCTCGTGCCGATTTGCCTGCTCGCCATCGGCGCGGTCTTCGCCGGCCAGTTCTTCCACGGCATTTTCGTCGGTCCCGAAACCGCGCCGCACTATTGGAACGGCATCATTTCCTTCAGCCGTGAGCTTGCGGAGGCGGTCGAATCATCCGCGCTTTGGGTCAAATTGTCACCGACGATCGCGATGCTGATCGGGCTGTGGATCGCGTGGAACAATTACATTCGCGATCCGTCGGCTGCCGGCCGCTTCGTCGCGACCTTCCCCGCCGTCTACCGCTTCGTCTTCAACAAATGGTATTTCGACGAGCTCTACGACCGCATCTTCGTTCGGCCGGCACTGTGGCTCGGGCGGCTGTTCTGGCACGGCGGCGACGAGGGGACGATCGACCGCTTCGGCCCGCACGGCGCGGCCTATGCGGTGGGCGTCGGCAACCGCATCACCTACCGGCTGCAGTCGGGCTACCTCTACTCCTATGCGTTGGTGATGCTGCTGGGCCTGATCGGCGCCGCTAGCTGGGCGATCTGGTGGGCCAAGTGACCGGACTGCCGTTGCTGACCATCCTCATTGCAATCCCGCTTATCGCGGGCTTCATCGCGCTCTTCCTGAGCCCGAGCGGAGCGCGCTGGGTTGCGCTCATCGCCACGCTTCTCGACCTCGCGCTCAGCGCCTATTTGTGGGTCCTGTTCGACCCCAACGGCGCGCAGTGGCAGTTCGTCGAGAAGTTGCCGATCGCCGGCAATTTCAGCTGGGCCCTCGGGATCGACGGCATCGCGCTCGTCCTGCTCAATCTCACCACCTTCCTGATGCCGATCTGCATCGGCGCGAGCTGGCGTTCGATCGAGAAGCGGGTGCCCGAATACATGGCCGTCTTCCTGCTGATGGAAGCGCTGATGCTCGGCGTCTTCGCGGCGCAGGACCTGTTCCTGTTCTACGTCTTCTTCGAAGGCGGATTGATCCCGATGTACCTGATCATCGGCGTCTGGGGCGGCGTCGAGCGGATCAAGGCGAGCTACAAGTTCTTTCTCTACACCCTGCTCGGCTCGGTGCTGATGCTGATCGCCATGCTGTACATGGTGGTGACCGCGCACACGACCTCGATCCCGGTGCTGATGGGCTACAACTTCCCGCCGGGCGCGCAGACGTGGCTGTTCCTCGCCTTCCTCGCCAGCTTCGCGGTCAAGCTCCCGATGTGGCCGGTTCACACCTGGTTGCCCGATGCCCACGTCCAGGCGCCCACCGCCGGCTCGGTGATCCTCGCCGGAATCCTGCTGAAGCTTGGTGGCTACGGGTTCATCCGCTTCTCGCTCCCGATGTTTCCGCAAGGCTCAGCCGAGTTCATCCCGTTGATGTTCGTGCTGTCAGGGATCGCCGTCATCTATACGAGCCTCGTCGCGCTGGTGCAGCGCGACATGAAGAAGCTGATCGCTTATTCGTCGGTCGCCCACATGGCCTTCGTCACTTTCGGCCTGTTCGCGATGAACCGGCAGGGGATCGAAGGCGCGATGATCGTGATGCTGAGCCACGGCCTCGTCTCGGGAGCGCTGTTCCTCGTCGTTGGTGTGATTTACGATCGGCTGCACACCCGCGAGATCGGGGTTTACGGCGGCCTTTCGAACAACATGCCGGGCTACGCCTTGCTGTTCATGGTGTTCACCATGGCCAGCGTAGGGCTGCCGGGCACGAGCGGCTTCGTCGGCGAATTCCTTAGCCTCATGGGGACGTACCAGGCCTCGAGCTGGGGTGCGATTGCGGGAACGACCGGAATCATCCTCGGCGCGTGCTACATGCTGTGGCTGTACTGGCGCATTTGCTTCGGCGAAGCGCGCACGCCGGAGGCCGCCGCGATGGTCGACCTCTCGGCGCGCGAATGGTGGCTGCTTGCGCCGATCGCGCTCGCGGTCTTCTGGATGGGCCTCTACCCGGAGAGCTTCATCCGGCCGATCCGCAACGACGTTGGCCGCATATTGACCCGGCTCGACACCGTTCGGCCGACCGGCGACTCACACCTGACGCTGGGCATGGGCGCTCACGCGCATATGGACATGGAAGTGAAGTAGATGGGCCGCTTCGCTCCGCTACTCCCCGAGCTCATCTTGTCGATCGGCGGAACGATCATGATGATCGCCGCGGCCTTCGCGCCGCGCCGCGCGTCCGGAATCGTGAACTGGCTTTGCGTTCTCCTTCTGCTTGCAGCGACGGCTGCGCTGGTCGGTCCACCCTCGCACGCAGGCCCGGTGTTCGACGGATTGGTTACCGAGGATTTGTTCGCGAGCTTTGGCCGGGCGATCATGTATCCCTCGGCGGCGGTGGCGATCATCGCCGCTCATGGCTGGTTCGAGCGAGGCACCGAGCATGCCTCCGAATATGGCGTGCTGATCGTCTTCGCCGCGGTCGGCATGGGCGTGATGGTAGCTGCGACGAGCCTGATCGCGCTCTATGTAGGGCTCGAGCTCAACAGCCTCGCATCCTACGTGCTCGCCTCTTACCGCCGCACCGACGAGCGCTCAGCCGAGGCCGGCCTCAAATATTTCGTGCTCGGCGCGCTCGCGAGCGGGATCCTGCTCTACGGAATCTCGCTGCTTTACGGGTTTACGGGAACCACGAACTTCACCGGCCTCGCCGCGGCCTTCGCTCGCGGCGCGCCGTCCCTCGGGCTCCTGTTCGGCCTCGTCTTCGTCCTCGCCGGTCTCGCCTTCAAGGCGAGTGTCGTGCCGTTCCACATGTGGACGCCGGACGTCTACGAAGGCGCGCCGACGCCGGTCACCACCTTCTTCGCCTCCGCGCCGAAGGTCGCTGCCGTGCTGCTTGCGACGCGCCTCTGCGTCGTAGCGCTTGGCCCGGCGACCGACGCCTGGCGCCAGATCGTCATCTTCGCCGCGCTCGCCTCCATCTTCCTCGGCGCGATCGCCGCCTGGGGCCAGACCAACATCAAGCGGCTGCTCGCTTATTCCTCGATCAACAATGTCGGTTTCGCCCTCGTCGGCCTCGCCGCCGCGGGCCCGCGCGGGACGTCGGCGGTGCTGTTCTACATGACCGTCTATGTCGTGATGACCGTCGGCGCCTTCCTCTGCGTGCTGTGGATGCGCGATGCGAACGGCGAGCCGGTTGAGGAAATCGCCAGCCTTTCGGGCCTGTCGCAGACCCGGCCCGGCCTCGCCGCCGCCTTCGCCATCTTCATGTTCAGCCTTGCCGGAATCCCGCCTTTGTTCGGCTTCTGGCCAAAGCTGCTCGTGTTCACTGCCGCGGTTCAGGAGGGCTACGTCGCGCTCGCGGTGGCGGCGATCCTCGGCACGGTGATCGGCGCTTATTATTACCTCAAGATCGTGAAGGTCATGTACCTGGACGAACCGGCGCCGCCCTATGCGCGCGTCCGTGAGCCGGTGCAGGGCCTGCTGATTCTGGTCGCCGCGATTGCCGTATCGCCGCTCGGCTATTTGCTGATCGGGCCGCTCGGCAGACTCGCAGACCGCGCCGCGGGGTCGCTTTTCTGAGCCCGATCCGGATCGTCGAGCGCACCGGCTCGACCAATGGCGACCTGATTGCCGACGCGACGGCCGCGGAGGGAGACTGGCTTGTCGCGCTCGAGCAGGTCAGCGGCAAGGGGCGGCAGGGCCGCACATGGGTGTCGCCGCCGGGCAATTTCTACGGCAGCACAATCGTCGACCTGAAACCTGGCGACCCTCCCGCGCAGACACTCTCGCTCGCCGCCGGGCTCGCCCTCATCGAAGCGCTGGACGCTGCCGTGCCCGGCCAGTCCCTGATGCTGAAATGGCCCAACGACCTGCTGCTCCTCGGCAAGAAGCTTGCCGGAATCCTGCTCGAGCGCAGCGGCAACCGTGTCGTCATCGGCTTCGGCGTCAATCTCGCGACTGCGCCCGAGCTGCCGGACAGGTCCTGCACATCGCTCTCGGCAGCCGTGTCGCCGGAAGCCTTCGCACCGATCCTCGCGCAGTCGTTCGCACGGCTGCTCGCGCTGTGGCGCAGCAGCGCGCCGGGCCGGATCGCCCAGGCCTGGCTCGCGCGCGCGCACTCGATCGGTAGCGAGCTCAAGGTCCATTCGGGTGGCGACGAGACGATCAGCGGACGCTTCGACGGGATTGAAGCCGACGGCGCGCTTCGACTCCGCCGGACGGACGGCACCCTCGAGACCGTCCGCGCCGGGGATGTCGAGTTGTGAACCCAGCTCGGGAAAGCTAGGGCGCCCCCATGCTGCTCGCGGTCGATGCCGGCAATACCAACATCGTTTTTGCGCTCGTCGACCAGGGCGAGATCAAGGCGCGCTGGCGCATCGCCACCGATGCGCGGCGCACGGCCGACCAATATGCCGTCTGGCTTCACCAGCTGCTGGAGCTCGAAGGGTTCGGCAAGGATGCCGTCGAGGCGGTGATTATCGGCACGGTCGTTCCGCGCGCACTTCACAATCTCGAAGTGCTCGCGAACAAATATTTTCATTGCGAGCCGCTGATTGCCGGGACGGGCGCGGCAGCCTGGCCAATCGAGTTCGACGTCGACGAGCCGCAGAACGTCGGCGCCGACCGCGCGCTCAACGCGATCGCGGCGCACCGTAAGTATGCCGGCGACCTGATCCTGATCGATTTCGGAACCGCGACCACCTTTGACCTCGTTGACAGCTCGGGTGCCTACCGCGGCGGGATTATCGCGCCGGGAATCAACCTTTCGCTCGATGCGCTGGTCAGCGCCGCGGCCAAGCTTCCGCGGATCGCGATCGAGGCGCCCCGCGACAATATGTCTGTCATCGGTCGGACGACCCAGGACCAGATGCTGATCGGGATCTACTGGGGCTATGTCGCGATGCTCGAAGGGCTCACCGAACGGATGAAGAGCGAGCTCGGGCGTCCCGCCACCGTGATCGCCACTGGCGGCCTCGCCGACCTGTTCGACAAGCACACGAACGTCTTCGACGCGATTGAACCGGACCTCACGATCCAGGGTTTGGGCCTGTTGTACGACATGGCTGTGCGCGGGCTTAAATGATCCCCGGCGAAGAGCTTCTGTTCGTCGCGCTCGGCGGCTCGGGCGAGATCGGCATGAACGTCAATCTCTACGGCTGCCGGGGCCAGTGGATCATGGTCGACCTCGGGCTCAATTTCGCGGGGCCCGACTATCCCGGCATCGAGCTCATCCTTCCCGATCTCGAGTTCATCGAAGACCAGCAGGAGCGGCTGGCCGGGATCATCCTGACCCACGGCCACGAGGATCACATCGGCGCACTTCCCTATCTCGCCGACGAGCTCAAATCGCCGCTCTACGCGACTCCGTTCACCGCCGGACTTATCGCCGGCAAGCTCGAGGAAGAGGGGCTGACCGGCCGCGTTCAACTCAACACGGTGGAGCGCGGCGGCACGATCGAGCTCGGCCCGTTCCGGATCAGCTTCGTCGCACTGTCGCACTCGATCCCCGAAGGCAACGGGCTGCTGATCGAAACGCCGTTCGGCAACATCTTCCACACCGGCGACTGGAAGATCGACGAAACGCCGGTCCTCGGGAGCGCGCCGGACACCGACATCCTGACCGAAATCGGCGACCGCGGCGTGCTCGCGCTCGTCTGCGATTCGACCAACGTGTTCCAGGACAAGCCGTCGGGATCGGAGGAAAGCGTCCACGAGGGGCTGCTGGCGCAGGTGATGATGGCGAACGGCCGCGTGCTCGTCACAACCTTCGCCTCGAACGCCGCGCGACTCCAGACCATCGGCCGGGTCGCACGCGAGGCGGGCCGCCAAGTCTGCATCGCCGGCCGCTCGCTCGAGCGGATCCTCCGAGTCGCGCAGGCGACCGGCTATCTCAAGGATTTCCCGTCGCCGATCAGCTTCGACGAAGCGATGCGGCTGCCCAAGCGGGAGGTGCTGATCATCGCGACCGGCGGGCAGGGGGAGCCTCGCGCGGCGCTCGGGCGGATCGCTTCAGGCACGCACGAGCTGAAGCTCGGCGAAGACGACACGGTCATCTTCTCCTCGCGCATCATTCCCGGGAACGAGGTCGCGATCGGCCGGATCATGAACCAGCTGTCGGACCTAGGCGTCCACATCGTCACCGAAAAGCAGGCGCATGTGCATGTGTCGGGCCACCCCGGCCGGCCCGAGCTCATCCAGATGTACGAATGGGTGCGGCCGCAGATCGTCGTGCCGGTCCATGGTGAGCCGCGTCACCTCGCCGAACATGCGCGCCTCGCGCTCGATCACGGAGTCGCGCACGCGATCGTGCAGAAGAACGGCGACGTCATCCGCCTTGCTCCTGGCGAGCCGAAGAAGGTCGACGAAGTACGGGTCGGCCGCCTGGTCCTCGACGGCGACGTGATCCTGCCGGCCGACGGCACGACCGTGAATGAGCGCAGGAAGATTGGCTACGGCGGCCTGATTACCGTCGCCTTGCCGGTCAGCGCCAACGGTCAGCTGGCGGGACCGCCGATGATCCGACCCTTCGGTGTGCCGGTCGAGGAGGACCGTGACGATTTCATTGCCGACGCCGCCGATGCCGCGACCCGCGCCTATAGCCCGGGAGACGAGGAGCGGGTGCGCGAGTCGGTCCGGCTTGCCGTGCGCCGCTGTGCGACGCTGTGGACCGGCAAGAAACCGGTCGTCGAGGTCATGCTCCTGCAGCTCGCGGAATGAAGTTCACCTCGATCATCGCGATCTACTTCCTGTTCTTCGCCGGAACTGCGTTCATCCTTCTGCCTTTCGGGGTGAAGACGGCGGAGGAAGCCGGGGTGGAAAAGGTGCCCGGCCAGGCCGAGAGCGCGCCGCACCGCTTCGATCTCAAGCGGCATTTCCTCAAGGCCGCGGTTGTCGCGGCGATTCTCTTTGGCATCTTCTACGCGAACTGGAGCTTCGGCTGGGTCAGCGCGAGCGACCTCGACATCTACCATCGCGTCTGCAGGTCGTGTTGACTCTGGGTTAGCGGCGGCGATCGATCGCCTGCGCCAGCGCGGCGTAGAGCTTGCCCATGTCCGACGACATCAAGGTCACTGCGATCATCCCTCCGTCCCGCTCGGCGAGGACTCGCCGGAGCATCGCTTCGAAGTCGTGGACGTAGCGGTTGACGGACCGCTGGAACTCGATCTCACTCTCGTAATGAGCACGGATCGCGCGCGTTTCGCTCCCGCCGATCAGGCGCACGGCTCGGCTGGTGAAGACGCCGCGGTTGCCCTTGAGGTACGCGCTCCACGCCTTGTCGTCGATTTCGTCCGACAGGATCTTGCCGACGTCGATGGCCGCCGAATGCATCGAATCGATCAGCAGCGAAACGCGCCGGGCGAATGCTTCGCTGTCCTTCTCCCGCTGGTCGGTCTTGGTCGACTCGATATGCTGCTCGAGCGCCGCCGCGCTCTGGCCGAGCGTGACCATCTGCTGGGTCAGTCGCTCCGACGCATCGCGGGCCGACTCGACTGCTCGCGCAGCGACCGTTTCGACTTCGCGCAGCCGATCCTCGACGCTCTCGCGGATCACGCGCTCGAGCGCGTCGCGGGTTTCCTGCGAAAGCTTGCCGGCACTTGCCGGAATGATCGACTCGATTGCCTCGCGGGCCCGCTCGGCGGCGTGCGCGGCGGCATCCTTGACCTGGACCAGCGCGGAGACCAGCGCCGGGCCCGTTTCCGCGCTGAGATTGCCCGCTTCGCGTTCGACCTGCGCGAGCATCGAGGCAAGCTCGCTCAGCTTCGACTGGGCGTCGCCCACGCCCTCGTCGACGTTGGACAGGAGGGCAGCGAAGCGCTCCTGCTGCTCGGCGATGCGCTGGCCGGTGGCCGCAACGCGTTCATCCGCCTCGACCGCGGCATCGCGGATCGACGCCATCTCGGGCCGAACCGTCGCCGCGGCTTCGAGGAGGCGATCGGTACTGCCTTGGGCTTCGCCGATCGCGTTGCCGAGGCTGTCGCGAACTTCATCAGCGAGCTTGTCGATGCTCTCGCGAAGCGCCGTCGTGCGTTCGGCGATGGAGCCGATCGCAAGGTCCTGCGAGCTTGCCTGGGCGGAGAGCGTATCGAGCTCGGCGCGGGCCCGGGTGAGCGATTCGAGGAACCGGTTCGCGCGCTCGTCGCCGTGCGCGGCGAGCTCGCCGAAGCGTTCGTCGATCATCGCCAGGCCGCGATCGATCTCGGCAATCATCTGCTGCGACGCGCGGTCCTGTTCCGCGACCCGCTGCGACAAGGTTCCGAGCACGTCATTGGCGTGGTCAACATTGGCCGCGAGCGACTCCGAAGCGTCGGCTCCCGCCTTGCCGATCCCGGCGGACGCCTGCTCGACCAGCGCTGACACCGCGGCGGACTGGACATTGATTCCGGCGCGGATCTCATCGAGCGTCGCCGAGGTGCGCTCGAGCAACGCGTCGAGCGTTCCTGCGAACGATCCTTCGGCTTCGCTTACGCGCAGCGCCGCATTCGTCCCTGCCGCGTCGATTTCGGCAAGGCGGGCGGTAAGCCGCTCGGTGGCTTCGCTGATCAGCTGGTCGGCTTCGCGCGTCCTGTCGGCGAGATCGGTGACCTGGCGGCCGAAGCCCGCGGCTTTCTCGGCCGACTGTCCGCCGATCGCGCGCAGCTGCTCGGCAAGGCCGCGGGTCATCTCCTCTGCGCGGGGAAGATCGTCGAGCAGGACCCCGATGTCATTGCGCGCCGATTCGGCTGCCCGGTCGAGCGCTTCGCCGTGACGCTTGAGCTTCTCGCTGCTGCTGTCGAACTCCTGCGCAATGCCGCCGAGCTTTCCGGTCGCTTCGTCGCCGAGCTGCATCAAATTCTGAGCCATCACCGTTAGCTCTGCGCGGCTGTCCGTGATCCGCTGCGAGAGCACCTCGAGCAGCGCTTCGAGCGATTGCGCTTCGCCGCGCATCGCGATCACCGAGCGGGTGAAGCGCTCGGCTTCCTTGCGGCGCGTGCGTCCGAAGATCAGCCAGGCAAGCCCGAGAAGGACCAGGGGGCTGGCGGAAATGGCGAGCCATTGCGCAACCAGCGGCGACGACAACGGCTGCCCGGCCAGAGTGCGGCCCGCCGACCACGCGCAATAAGCGATCCAGGCGACGGCAAGGATGGTCAGCGATATTCCAAGCACCTGGCGCCCACCCGCGCCGGGATCGCGAACCGGCGCCTCGCTCGGCTGAAGCCACTCTTCGGCACCCCCGTCGGGCGTCATCGCGATGTCGGCGCTCGTCAGTTCGAGGGGCTCGGCCGCGTCGGTTGGCTGCGGCAGGGGTTCGGCGCGCTTGGGTGTAGGTGTCATCGTGAATGGCAGTTTACCATCTTTGAAGCGGTGAGAAAGCGATTAGAGAGGGCTAAGGGCGGCCAACGGGGAGGGACAAGTCGAAGATGGCGGTCGGCGCGCTGATTGGCGCCTATCAGGAGGACGACAGCGGAGGGCTTCGCGCGCTCCTGCCGCTCGCCGGCCGAACGCTGCTCGAATATCAGGTGCGCTGCGCATCTGCGGCAGGCGCGGCGCCGATCGTCGTGATCGTCGAACGCGTCCCCCAGGCGCTTCAGGATGCCTTCGAGCGCCTTCGCCTCGACGGCCTCGGAGTCTTTCCCGTGAGCGACGTCAGCGAGGCCGTGACGCGGTTCGAAGCGGGCTCGATGATCCTCCTCGTCGGTGACGGAGTCGCTCCGCCCGCCGAACTCGTCGCCGCAATGGCCGCGGAGCCCGAGCCGGCGGTTGCGGTCGTTCCCGACGACGAAGCCCATGCCGCGTTCGAGCGGATCGACGGCGAGTCGCGCTGGTCCGGGGTCGCGGCGGTCGACGCCCATCTGCTCGGCTCGACTGCGGCGATACTCGGCGATTGGGACCTCCAATCCACGTTGCTCCGGCGCGCCCTGCAGGAGGGAGCGATTCGCATTCCGGTGACGGCCATCGGCGGCGATCCATTGCTCGCCGAGACGCCGGAAGACCTGCAGGACTTCCAGCGGCGCCTGCTGGTCGGCTCGCGCGGCGTCCGGCCCGACTGGGTGAGCCGCTTCCTCCTTCCGCCGATCGAGGAATTCGCGACCGAGCAATTGATGGAGACGGCGGTTCGGCCGCTGTGGCTGATCTGGGGCGCGCTGGCGCTCACGCTCGGCGGCGCATTCTGCTTCACCCGCGGATGGCTCGCCGCTGGCCTCGTGCTGCTGCTCCTTTCCATGCCGTTGGACCTGATCGCGACGCGCCTCGCGAGCTTGCGCTTGAGGCCGCTACCGGTGAGGCTTCTGAGCCGCCTCGCGCTGTGGCCCGCGTCCGGCTTCGCCCTTCTCGCGCTCGGATGGTGGGAGATGCGCGGCGCCAGCGGCTGGGGAGCGCTCCTGAGCACCGCGGCGACTCTCGCATTCGCGGAGGCCGCGCGCGTGGAGCGGGCAGGGATGCCGGAAGGCGAATTGTGGCTGTTTTCCCGCCGAAGCGCGATCGTCGCGGCCGTTCCATTCGCCCTAGCCGGCGCCTGGACCAGCTATCTCGTGGCACTGCTGGTCTACGCAACTGTCTCATTTTTCATCATTCAGCGCGTTCGGCACCAATCTTCCGGTTGACGCGGAGTTAACGAAAATCCGATAACCGGCTGATAATGATGCCGGAACAGTGGCCGATCGCTACCTCTGAGGTGGAGCGGAGTACGCCCGCGCGGGCCGCGGGGCCCGACCGGCTGTCCACCGTCCGCGTGGATTTCTTCCTCAATCCGGCCGACCGCCTCACCGAGCAGGAGCGCGCGCTGATGACCGCGATGCTCGGCTGCCTGGTCGGCGACATCGCCGCCGAAATCTGCGTCGCCTTGCCGCCGGGCTGGGTCGGCGCGAACGACGATGAGGCCGCAATCGTCGAGGAACTGACCCGCGCCGGTCTCCTCGACGAGACCGAGCTGATGGCGCTGCTGCTGCGCCGTGCCGACGAGGAGCGGATCGCCACGGCGGCCCGTTCACGGATCGGCCGGCGAGACGCGCGAGCGCTGCAGGCTTTGGTCAGCCACGACAATGGCTCGGTCGCGGCGGCGGCCATGGCGCTCATCCTTGGCCGCGGACGGCGCCGCGACCGCTTCGGCCAATGTCTCGTGAGTGTCCACGATCTTTCGAGGGAAGCCGCCGGCCGGCTCGTCCAGGCAATCGCTGCCTGTTTGCGCTCTGACGTCGCTCCAGCACACGGCACAGCTGCCGCCGACGGAGAGCTTGTCGCGGCCGCCGCACGCCTGATGGCGACACATGACCCGTCGCGCAGCATCGACGCGCTGACCTCCGTGGTCGTCGAAGTGCTCGACCGCGCCGGCTGCCTATCCGACGAGCTCCTGCTCGCCTGCGCCCAGGAAGGCGAAGTCGGCTTCATCGCCGAGGTCGTCGGCCGACGTGCGGGCATTCCGGCGAAAGTCGCCTTCGAGGAACTCCTGTCGGGCAAGGCCGACCGGCTGATGCCGCTCCTTCGCGTCGGCGGCATCTCGCGCGACGTCTGCGCCGGACTGCTCGCCAGCATCGGCGACCTGCTCGGTATCGCCGACCCGGGCGCCGCGATCGGCATTTTCGACGCGATGGCTCCCGATCAAGTGCAAGCCGCTGCGATGTGGCTGACAGCGGATCCGGCCTATCGCGCCGCACTCCGCGCGCTCGAAGACCGCAATGGCTAGCGTCCCTTCGGAGCCGCGCGCCGTCCTCGGGCGAGTCGATGGCTCGGGACGGCTCGTTGCCGCCGATCCCGAGCTCGAGGCACTTCAGCGCGATGCCGGTGCGGCGATCGGACAGGCGCTTGCGCTTCCCCAGGTCGCCGCCATCGCCGAGCTTGCGCGCAAGCTCGGGACGGCTGTTGCTCGTACGGCGGTGGCAGCATCGGCCGACCAGGATATCCAGCTGTGGGTCCGCGCAACGCCCGAAGACGACGAGGTCGCGCTGTCGCTGGAGGGTTGGACGCTTCGTCCGGCGGCGGGGCCCCGCCTGACCGCCATCCTCGGCGGCGGCGAAGCCGCATGCAGCACGCAAAACGAATGGGCGACGGACGAGGAACTGCGGATCATCTCGCTCTCGCCGGACCTTGCCCAGCTGCTCGGAGCCGACCTCGCCGAAGCCTCGGGCGCGCCGCTCACGCGCGTGGTCAAGCTCGAAGAGGATTCGTCGGGCGAGATGCCACTGATCAGCGCGCTTGCCAGCCGCCGCAGCTTCTTCGGGCAGCGGGCGCGCAGCCGCACGGACGAAAGCTGCGTCGTGCGCTTGAGCGGAGAGGTGGTCACCGCGGCCGATGGCAGTTTCGCCGGTTTCCGCGGGACAGCGGACAGCGAAAGGGTGGCCGCCGGCGCGGCGTCCGACCGCTCGGCCGGATACGACCAGGCGCTCGACGAGCTGTTACGCTCGCCGATCGACCGGATCGTCGAGAGCGCCGAGCGGATCGTCGCTCGCGCCGACGGGCCGCTACGCAGCGATTATGCTAGCTATGGCAACGACATCGCCTCGGCCGCGCGGCACCTCCTGTCGGTGTTGCGGGCGATGAGCGAAGACCCGGCGCAGACCCACGACTTCGTCGACATCGCCGCGCTTGGCGCCGAAGCGGTCATCATGCTCCAGTCCTCGGCCGAAGAGCGGGGGATTCGAATCGACCTCGACCGTCCTGAACCGCTCCGCGCGCGCGGTGAGGAGCGTGCGATCATCCAGATCCTGGTGAATTTGATCGTGAACGCGATCCGCCATTCGCCCGATGGCGGGACGATCCGGCTGACGTTCGCGAGGACCGCCGGGACTGCCTCCGTCACCGTCGAGGACGAAGGGCCGGGCATTGCAGCGGGCGACGAGCAGCGCATCTTCGAACGGTTCGAGCGCTCGCACGGCAAGGACGGAGGCACCGGCCTCGGCCTAGCCATCTCGCGTCGGCTCGCCCGATCGATGGGCGGCGACGTGACCCTCGACAGCGTCCCCGGGGAGGGCGCGCGTTTCACGCTGACGCTTCCCGCGGCCTAGCCGCGCTTGTTGACCGGCACGTAATCGCGCTGGGTCGCGCCGACGTAGAGCTGGCGCGGACGCCCGATCTTCTGGTCCGGATCGGCGATCATCTCGTTCCACTGCGCGACCCAGCCGACGGTGCGCGCAACCGCGAAGAGCGCGGTGAACATGTCGGTCGGGAAGCCGATCGCGTTGAGGATCACGCCCGAATAGAAATCGACGTTCGGATAGAGCTTCTTCTCGATGAAATATTCGTCGTTGAGC
>Ga0070683_100002175_pt1 | contig 15500 bp, 14 predicted proteins | sample KBSC713LmetaG_FD_64662 | JGI IMG/M metagenome (GOLD analysis project Ga0070683, IMG submission 64662) | Corn rhizosphere microbial communities from Kellogg Biological Station, Michigan, USA - KBS C7.1-3L metaG | ecosystem: Host-associated > Plants > Roots > Rhizosphere ...
GGAGTGGGTGGACGGGAATCTCGGCTCCAAGCTGACGATGAAGTACCCGGCGATCTGGCTCGTCGGCGAGCACGCGCACGGCGAGGTGCTCTCGATCGCCTTCGCCGGCAAAAACCAGCACCAGGATGCGGGCGGCAAGGTCGTCCACGTGGCGCCGAACACAACCTCGCTGATCACCTCGAAGTCGATCTCCAAGGACGGCGGCCGCGCCGGCTACCGCGGGCTGCTCCAGGTCGCCAAGGGCGCCACCAACGCCAAGTCCAAGGTCGTCTGCGACGCGTTGATCCTCGACGAGACCTCGCGCTCCGACACCTATCCATATATCGAGATCGACGAGGACGAGGTCGACATCGGCCACGAAGCGACCGTCTCGAAGATCGGCGACGAGCAACTCTTCTACCTCATGTCGCGCGGACTGTCCCAGTCCGAAGCCTCGGCGATGATCGTCGCCGGGTTCATCGAACCGATCGTCAAAGAGCTCCCGCTCGAGTACGCGGTCGAGATGAACCGTCTCATCCAGATCCAGATGGAAGGCTCCGTGGGCTGAGCCTGTGCGCTTCTGGAGCCGTCGAAGGCGCTCTAGTCCGTCCGCTCGGACGATGTGGGCGGCGCCGGAAGGAGCAGGAGGTGGCTCTCGACGACGGCGGCAGCCACGTCGCTGAGTTTGCGGCCGTTTGTGCTGGGAGTGGTCGCGGAGCATCTCGAAGGCGCGGTCGGCGGTCGTCGCGTGGCAGGTCCTCAGGATGCCTTTGGCCTGTTCGATCGGTGCGCGCGCGTCGGTGATATAGGCGAGACACCGCGCTTTGCGGCCAGCCTCGTGGACGTGGGGCGGTGTCGCCGAAAACCGAAGCTGTCGGCACCTCGCATGTGCACACAACCGCGGTCACCGTCGGCGCGCTCGGCGTGCTCTCGGGGCGCTGCATCCTGCTCGCCGTGATTCTCCGGCGAAGCGGGCTCTCGCTCGCGGCGCTCGCAGCACGTCGTGATACGAGGAGCGAGGCGTGGGGGCCGGGGCGCCGTTCAGACAGGGCTGCGGAGAGCCCGCATGACCGACAATGCGCTCAGCTTGCGCAACGAGCTTTGCTCTATTTGCCGGATCCGCTCTCGCGTCACGCTGAAGACCGTGCCGACCTCCTCCAGCGTCGCCGGCGCCTCGCCGCCGAGCCCGAACCGGAGCTCCAGAACACGGCGCTCGCGAACGGTCAACGTCGCGAGCGCGTCAGCGAGCACATCCGCACCGAGCTTACCTCCGGCGATGTCCTCCGGCGACGGCGCGTCATCGGCGAGTAGGTCGCCGTACTCCGTTCCGCCGTCGTCACCCAGGGGCGTATCGAGCGACACGGGGATCCGCGCGCTCCGCATGATCCACTCGACTTCGGCGCACGGCAGATCGACATCTCGCGCGATCTCGACGCAGCGGGGGTCGCGGCGGAGCTCGGTGCGCAGCTTGTTCTCCGACTGGACGATTGTGCTGAGCTTCTCGACGATATGAACGGGCATGCGAATCGTGCGTGACTTGTCGGCCAGCGCGCGCGAGATCGCTTGCCGAATCCACCACGTCGCGTATGTCGAGAACTTGAAGCCTTTGCGGTAATCGAACTTCTCGGCCGCACGCACGAGCCCGATCGACCCCTCCTGGATCAGGTCGAGGAACGGCAGTCCCAGGTTGCGGTAGCGCTTGGCGATCGACACGACCAGGCGCAGGTTCGCCTCCACCATCTGTTGTTTGGCGGAGTGATCGCCACGCTCGATCCGCTTCGCGAGCGCGACCTCCTGCGCCGCCGTCAAGAGGTCGACCTTGCCGATGTCCTTCAAGAACGCCTGCAGACCGTCGGATGTCGGTGGAGAAATGCGTGCCGTCAACGGATATGCCTCCCTCGAAGTGGAGGAAGGCGCCGGCGCGCCACGGATCCTCTCCTCGTCGCGCATTCTATCCGGTCTTGACGCGAGGGAACGAGCGCTCGAGGACAGATAGCCTCGAAGGCAATGCCTCTCCGCGTTGCGATGCTCGCGCCGATCTCCTGGCGTGTCCCGCCGCGCCGGTACGGTCCCTGGGAGCAGTTCGCCTCCCTCCTGACGGAGGGCCTCGTCGAGCGAGGGGTCGACGTCACGCTGTTCGCCACCGCCGACTCGATCACGGGTGCACGACTCGTCGGGACGGCACCGACCGGCTATTCCGAGGATCCCGACATGCATGCGAAGGCCTGGGAGGCTCTGCACATCTCGGCGGTGTTCGAACGAGCCGCCGAGTTCGACCTGATCCACAACAGCTTCGACTTCCTGCCCCTGACCTACAGCGGTCTCGTCGACACCCCGGTCGTGACGACGATCCACGGCTTCTCGTCGGAGCAGATCGTCCCCGTCTTCGAGAAGTACAACCGGCACGGCTACTACGTCGCGATCAGCGACGCCGACCGGCACGAGCGTCTCGACTATGCCGCGACGATCCACCACGGCATCGATCTCGACCAATTCGAGCTCCAGGAGAAGCCGGGCGGGTACCTGCTGTTCTTCGGGCGGATCCACCCCGACAAGGGAACGGCCGAGGCGATCGACGTCGCGGCACGTGTCGGCATGCCTCTGACGATCGCCGGAATCGTCCAGGATCGCGACTACTTCGAGCGCTACGTGGAACCGCGGCTCGACGGCGACCGGGTGTCCTACATCGGCCCGGTCGGCCCGGACAGTCGCGGCAGCGTGCTCGGCGGTGCGCTCGCGCTCCTGCATCTCGTGAACTTCGACGAGCCCTTCGGCTTCAGCGTGGTCGAGGCCATGGCATGTGGCACGCCGGTGATCGCACGGCGTCGGGGCTCGATGGCCGAGATCGTGCGGGACGGCGAGAACGGCGTTCTCGTCGAGACGCTCGACGAGGCGGTCGCCGCGGTGCGCGCTGCCGGCGCGCTCGATCGGCGCAGCGTGCGCGCCTCGGTCGAAACGCGGTTCGACGTCGATCGGATGGTGGACGACTACCTCGCGCTCTATGGGCGGGTCGTCGCGGCCCGCGCGGCGGGACGGTCCCTTGCCGGCTGAGCGATTCCGCGTCGGCGTGAACTACTGGCCGGCGCGGACGGCGATGGGCTGGTGGTCGAATTTCGAGCGGGCCGAGGTCGCCCGTGACTTCGATCGCATCGCGGGGGCCGGCCTCGATTGCGTGCGCGTGTTCCTCCTCTGGGAGGACTTCCAGCCGTCTCCGCACGATGTCGACCGCGAGATGCTCGAGCGGCTCGTCGTCGTCGCCGACCTCGCCGGCGAGCGGGGTCTCACCCTCATCCCGACGCTCTTCACCGGGCACATGAGCGGCGTCAACTGGATCCCCCGGTGGGCGCTCGGAGGCGCGCACGGAGACGCTCGCTTCCGGGTCATCGTGCGGAACGAGGTCGTCGAAGCGGGGATTCGCAACTGGTACGCCGATCCGATCGTCGCTGCCGCCCAGACGCTGCTTGCGAGCGAGGCCGCCGCGGCGCTCGCCGGTCACGAGGCCGTATGGGCGTGGGACCTCGGAAACGAGAGCTCCAACTGCGTGGTTCCGCCGACCACGGGTGCGGCCCGTGACTGGCTTGCGCAAATCAGCGGTGCAATTCGCAGCAGCGACGAGACGGCGCTCGTCACCGTAGGGCTGCACATGGAAGACCTCGAAGAAGACCGGAAGCTCGGGCCTAGCGAGGCCGCGGCCGTCTGCGACTTCCTGTCGATGCACGGCTATCCGATCTACGCCGCCTGGGCCGGCGGTCCGACGGACGCCGGGCTCCTGCCGTTTCTCGCCCGGGTCACACGGTGGCTGGGCGCTGGCCGCGACGTCATGTTCACAGAATTCGGCCTCCCGACCGGGTCCGGCGGCGCCATGTCGCCGCTGCTCGTGGACGAGGACGCGGCCGGTGTGTACACGGCGACGGCTCTCGAGGCGCTCCGCCGCGCAGGTTGTCTCGGCGCGATGCTCTGGTGCTACTCCGATTACGACCGCGCGCTCTGGCGACGACCGCCCTTCGATCTCGCCCCGCACGAGCGCACGTTCGGCCTCTGGTGCGCGGACGGCTCACCGAAACCGGCGGTGGCGGCCGTTTCCGCGTTCTCGGGAGCCGAACGCTGCGTCGTCGGCGACGAAGACACGTGGATCGACATCGAGCCGAGCGCGTGGATGCTCGATCCGGGCTCGCAGCTCCGCCGCCTGTACGCGCGCCATCTCACGTTTCGTGGGGTGCAGCCATGACGGCGTCGAGCAGGTCGCCGAGCCGGGCGGTTGCGAGGCAGATGGAGCTGTCGGCCGCGCCGTAGTACAGGCGAATCTCGTCGCTCGCCGCATCATGCAGAAGCCCGCATGGAAACACGACGTTGGGCGCGTCGCCGGTCCGCTCGTATGTAGCGAGCGGCGCGAGGATCCACATCGGCAGACGTCGCAGAACCCTGCTCGGCTCGTCGAGATCGAGAAGGGCGAGCCCGACGCGATAGAGCTCTCCGGCGACGGTGTCCTTCACACCGTGGTAGAGCAGTAGCCAGCCGTGTTCCGTGCGGAGCGGCGGAGGGCCGATGCCGATTCGCAACGAGTCCCACCACGCGCCCGCGCGCGGCTGCAGCACCTGCTCGGGCGCGCTCCAGCTGACGAGGTCGTCGGAGCGTGAGAGAAGTATCTCGCCGTGCGCGCCGCCGAACTGGGTCTTCGGGCGGTGGAGGAGGACCCACCGGCCGTCGATCCGATGCGGAAGCAGCGCGGCGTTCTTGTCTTCGGGATGCCTGACCACGCCGTATCGCTCCACCGTGCGGAAGTCCTCGGTGGTCGCGAGGAAGACGGCCGGCCCGGACGGGCCGTACGCGGTGCACGTGATCACCCACCGGTCGAGCTCATCGACCCAGACGACACGCGGATCTTCGAACCCCCATTGCTCGCTCGGCGTGGCGTCATCGGGCTCCAGCAACGGCTCGACCTCGACCGCCCAGCCGTCGGTCCCGTTCCGGGACCGCGCGACGGTGAGATGCGAGATGCCCCTGCGGTCCTCGACGCGCGCGAGGAGCACGGTTCCACCGTCGACTGCAGCGGCCGCCGGATTGAACACTGCGTTCACCGGATAGGGCCAGTCCCGTGCAGTGAGGATCGGGTTGGACGGATGCCGCTCGAAGAGCTCGCGCCCGCTCATGCCGCAGCCGGCTCCCGGGTCCGGTCGTGCGCCGCTGCGCGGACGCCGGCCGCATCGAGGAGCAGCGCCGCGTGGTGAAAGGCGAGCGTGGACTCCGCGCCTTCGTTGTCGTTCAAGCCGTCGTGACCGAGCCCGTCGCTGCAACCGCCGGTCGCGAAGTCGTAGAGCGGCCGCTGCAGCCGATTCCGTCCGAGAAACCATTCGAAGGCGCGCGTCGCGCGGATGCCGTGTTCGGCCTCCCGCGTGGCGGCGAAGGCGCTCAGCTCGGCTTCGACGAGGGCCGCGGCGTCGAGCGGCTGCTCGTCGCCGGAGCCGGGCGCGGGCTCGCCTCGGAGGCGTCCGCGGTGGCCGGGAAGGCGGAGCACGCCTCCGTCGAGGCCGCATTCGTCGCCGAGCCACCGCAGGGACTCGAGCGCGGCTTCGGCGAGGTCGGGCCGATCGAGGGCCTGGGCGCCACACAAGAGCGCCTGCGACAGTCGTGCGTTGTCGTAGGTGAGCTCGTCTTCGAACCAGCACCAATCTGCGGACGCCGTGCGCTGGTACGCGTGCGAGAGCTGGTCGACGAGGCGTTCGAGGAGCCTGCCCGCCGCCGGCTCGAGTCGGTCCGCGTCGAGGCGTGAGAGTCCGAGGACGGCATACGCAGCGGTCCGCAGGCAGACGTCGCCGGAAAGCGTGCCGACGAGCCGATCGAGCAGGTCGCCTGCGGGTCGCGCGACGGCGGGAATCCACGCGGTCGTGAGGATGTCTCCGAGCGCCCAGATCGAACGACCGACGTGGTCGCCGACGTGGGGTTCGTCGAGCCACCGACGGTCGTACCCCATGAAGTTGCGCATTCCGCCATCGCCCGATGCCGCGTGCAGGAAAGCGAGCGCGCGGTAGACGTTCGACGTCCACACTTGCTCGTCGCCCCTCCCGGCGAGTGCGAGAGACACGACCGCCAGCCGGGCGACGTCGTCGACGCAATACCCGCTGTCTCGGTTGGGAATGATTCCGTGGGCGTGTTGCACGATGCCGACGTCGTCGGCGAGTGTCAGCAGGTGATCGACGCGCAGGCTCGTGAGGTGTAGGTCCGCAACTCCCGCCGGGCGGGTGCGCGGCGCCAGCGCATCGGCTTCCACGAGGACCAGGGCCGTGGCTTCCGCCACGGCGGGCCAGGCAAGCGACGAGCCGATGCGCTGTGCTTCGGTGCGCGCCGCTTCGAGAAGGTCGGGTTGCTCGACATAGGTGCAGACCGCGTCGGCAACGGCGCTCGGGTCGCGGAAGGGCACGAGCGTGCCCGCACCCGAGGCGAGCATGTCCTGCGCATACCAGTACGGCGTCGAGACGATCGCGCAACCGGCGGCGATCGCGAACGTCAGCGCGCCGGACGCGATCTGTTCCCGATTGCCGTACGGCGTCACGAAGACGTCCGTTGCGGCAAGCAGATTCGACAGTTCGTCGACGGCGAGAAAGCGGTCGTCGAACTCGACATGGCCGTCGAGTCCGAGCTCGGCCACTCGCCGCTCGAGCATGAGGCGATACCGCTCGCCCTCGCGGCGCGCGATGTCCGGATGCGTTCGGCCGGCGATGGTGTAGATGATCTCCGGATGGAGCTCGAGCATCGCCGGTAGTGCGTCGATCACGGTCTCGAGCCCCTTGCCCGGCGAGATCAGGCCGAACGTGGAAAGCCGGAAGACGTCGCGACCAGCAGACGGCTTCGACCTGAGCTGGGCGCGGTCACGCGCGGCGCGGGTGGTGATCCGCGTCGGAGCGCCGTGTGGGACGACTCGCACCTTGTCCTCCGGGCATGCGCCGGACTCGACGAGCAGCCGGAGCGCGGTATCCGTCATGACGATCACGAGCTCTGCCTCGACGCACAGCTCCGTCAGCACCTGCTTCTGGTGCGCCGTCGGCTCGGACAGCACCGTGTGCAGTGTGACGACGAGCGGCTGTGCGAGCTCCTGTGCGAATGACAGCACGTATTCCCCGTCGCGACCGCCGAAGATTCCGTACTCGTGCTGGAGCAGCACGACATCGACGTCGAGTCGCCCGAGCATGCGTGCGGTGCGCACGTAGTCGCCGCGGACGGCCTGGGCGATTGTCGCCAGCAGCCCTGGCCGCTGCGGACTCGACGGCTCGTGCACGACGGCGACGAGATCGACAACCTCGACCGTCCCCGCGCCGACCAGCGTCCCGCGCAGGTCGGCGGCGAACGTTCCGATGCCGCACGCGCGCGGCGGGAAGGTGGAGACGATTGCCGTGCGCACGTCTAGCCCCCCGGTCGCTGCGCCGTGCCGCTCGCCGGCGACCGCCCGCGCAGCCTTGTGCTGGTGGCTGCGCGCAGCCGGACGAGCACACGCTTCAGGCTCTTTCTGATCATTTCGCTCCCTTCTCGTAACTCCCCAAACGGCAAGCGGCGGGCTCGTGTGGGAGTCAGAACACGGGGACGCTTCGGACACCGTAGCGCACATCGCCCCGACTGACGCCGTTGTCATGCGGGAACGTTTCCGTCGCGACGCTCTGGCTGTGCACTATGTGAGAACGCGGTCGGGATCATCCAGAGCTTGTTGGCGTCTCCCTGCAGAATCTGGCGGCGGCGACGAGCGCCGCGCCGATTGCGAGCGATGCAGAGGCAATCGTCCAGAGAGCCCACCGCGCGTAGTGGTGCCAGTTCGTAGGCTCGCGAGTCTCCGCGTCTTGTCGCGTTTTGCTTGCAGGCGCGACCTCGGTGCGACCCGCCTTCTGTCGGGTCGGATTGGTATCCGCGCTTACCGGACCGGTTGCCAGGCGACGCGCGGCCGGCCGCCGATGAAGACGGACAGCGTTGCGGGGGTCGCGCGACTGACGTGTGTACCGTCGACGTCCATGACGTAGGTGCCTCGGGTCGGGTCTTGAATTCGCCTCGAGAGCGTGGCGGCTATTTGCTTGCCGTCTAGCGACCAGACTGGAGTTGCAAGGTGGGGTGGCCCGATTGCACCGCACGGCGATGCCGTGCGCGGGACGACCGGCGTTCCGTCGCCCCTCATCAGCTCAACACCGCAGTCCGTGTGGTAGGCGATCAGCCTTCCGAGCGACCATGCCGGCGCCGTCGCGCGACGCGTGCGCACCTGTAGGTGGCGTCCGTCGAGGTCGGCACGGGTAAGCCGATCGAACACCGTCTACGTCATCCGAGAATGCGATCGAGCGGGGTCTGGAGACCAGGCAGGCGACGACTTACGACCGGCTGGAGTGGACAAGAGCCGCCCGCGCGTTCCGTCGGCGTTCACGAGGACGATATTGCCGGAGGAAACGTAGGCGATCGTGCGTGCGTCGGGAGACCAGGCGAGATCGAACCAGTCGCACTCGCCCGGCGGTCGGACCCTTCGCGCCGGCAGGGATCGCGATTGCGCCGTTGTGCGTGATCGGAGACGAGACGGCGGACGGGCCGCTGTCGTCGGGGACGTTGCCTGCCCGGCGAGCTGACTTGCGAGCCCGGCTGCGAGCACGACCACGAGCAGCACGACCGCCGCGTTGCGGAGGCGTCGATACCTCCGCGGAGATTCGCCGCGCGATCGCCGAAGGCGAGGCGAAGCCGGGCGATCGGCTTCCGCCGGCGAAGGACTTCGCCGCAGTGCTCAAGGTGAACGTGAACACAGTGCGGCGCGCATTCCGAGAGCTCCGGGATGAAGGCTCCTCTACTTGCATGGGTGAGCCGCCCCAAGTGCCCGACCCGCACCCGATGCACACAGCGCAGCGGCGCACTGAAGCCCTCAGACGGACTCGAAAGTCGAACCCCTCCTTATTACCATCGCGGGTCGTCGTATTTCGCGCAGTCGTGCGAGCTTGGTGGGACCCAGGGGCTCCAAAAGTCTTCGTGTCGGGTGGAAGGGACGCTTGCTCAGGGGAGACGTTGCGGGAATCGGCGAGACGAACTAAAAGGAGGGTATGGCATCTCGTTTTGCCGGCATGCTGTGCGTCGCAGCATCGGTGATCGGGGTGGCTGCGTCCGTAAGTGGTGCCGCTCCCACAGCCGCGTCTCTCGGCGTCGTTGCCACTCGGGCCTGGGTCCGGGCGGCGCCCCCACGCGGGAATACCCAGGGGCTGGCGCTCCTGTCACGCGTCCGTCGCGCCTACATGAGCGTCCCGGCCGTATCCGTTACGGCTCGGCTTGGATCGCGGCCGAGCCGGTTCACGATCGTCCTCCGCTCGGGGATCGTGACCGCCGAGCAGTTCGCGTTCGGGAACGGAGCAGGTGCATTGATCCTGGTGGCGAGCGGGAGTACGACGACGTACGGCCGCCAGCCGGGAAGCTCCTGCTGGCGAAAAGTCCCGGCCACGCAGTCGCTCGACGCGATCGGCCTACCGTTCCCCGACTCGCGACACATGAGCGTTGGGAAACCGGAGCACACCGCGAGGGGGTGGCTCTTGCCGGCAACGGGCGACGGCGGGCCGTACACGTTCGCGGTCGCCGGTACAACGCTCCGGCTTCGCTCGATCACCGTACGCGCACCCGGAACTCCAGCCATCGTCGAGCAGGTATCGGTGCTACGTGCAGCTCCACGGTTGGCTACCGCCAGTCCGCGCTGCTGACGCCATCAGGGTCACGCTCTGGCGTCATTCCCCAACACTTGCCCAGGCCCAATCTCGATTCTCAGCCCGCTCCCCGGAGCCCGAAGACGCGCGTCGGCGAAGTCGAGCTCGCCGCAGCAGCGGCGGCAGGTGTTCCTCGATCGCCACGGTGCGCGCCTCTGGCCGAGCAGCAAGAATCAGACGATGGCCGACGGGGCGCGTAGGGGACCGATCCATTTGGCGCCGCTCGCTACTCGCGAGGAGCTACAGCTGAATCGGGAGGCGCTCCTGGACCGCGGCGGGCGGAACGCGCTCGAGCGGCGAGCCCGGCTGCTGGCGTGGGGCGGTAACGCGTGGCACGTGGTCGAGTTCGCGATCGCGGTCGGCGCAGGGATCGCGGCCGGCTCGGTCGCGCTCGTCGGCTTCGGCATTGACAGTGTGATCGAGGCACTTGCCGGTGGGGTGATCGTGTGGCTGTTCAGTGGTGGTCGCGGCATGTCGCTCGGAGCGGAGCGACGCGCGCAGCAGCTGATTGCGGTCAGCTACGTGCTGTTGGTCACCTACATCGGCGTCGAGGCGGCTCGCGACCTGGTCGGCTCGCATCGTCCGGAGGTGAGCTGGGTCGGGATCGGTCTCGCCGCCTTCACCGCACCGACGATGCCCTTTCTTGCACGCGCGAAGCGCACCGTTGGCCGAAAGCTGAACTCGTCTGCAACGGTCTCCGAGGCGAGCCAGAATATGGTCTGCGCCTACCTCTCGATCGCACTTTTGGTCGGGCTGCTCGCGAACGCGCTGCTCGGCTGGTGGTGGGCGGATCCCGTCGCCGCGCTCGCGATCGCCGTCGTCGCCGGCAAGGAAGGCATGGACGCCTGGCGCGGCGAGAGCTGCGACTGCTGCTGACGCCCCTCCCCCGGCGCGCGACTGCGTGACATTCGCATGCCTCAACGCGCTTGATCCCCAAGTATTCAAGTGATAACTTGATAAACGATGGCGAGTGGACAGGCAAAAGCGGCGTTGTTCGACGCGCTGGCGTCGGTGGCGCAGGCGCTCGGGAGCGGCCGTCGGGCGGAGATCGTCGATGTATTGGCCCAGGGCGAGCGCTCGGTCGAGGATCTAGCCGGCGAGATCTCGCAGAGCGTGGCCAACACCTCGCAGCATCTGCAGGTGCTTGCGCGGGCAGGCCTCGTGCGGCCGCGTCGCGAGGGAACGCGGATCATCTACCGACTGGCAAGCGATCGAGTCGGCGAGTTGTGGGCGGCTGTTCGCGAGGTCGCAGTCCGTCATGTCGCCGAGGTGTCGGTGCTCGCCGACGAGTACCTCGGGGAGCGGGGCGGGGTGGAGCAGCTCTCGGCCGAGGAGCTCGCGCGGCGGCTGGAGCGCGGCGATGTCGTCGTGCTCGATGTCCGCCCGGAAGCGGAGTTTCGCGCCGGTCATATCGCCGGCGCTCGGTCGATTCCCGTCGTCGAACTCGACGCGGTCGCCGGCGAGCTGCCGAAGCGACGCGAAGTCATCGCCTACTGCCGTGGCCCCTATTGCGTCTACGCCGACGACGCCGTGCGCTTGCTGCGCAGTCGCGGTCTGAAGGCGCGCCGGCTCGACGTCGGCTACCCGGAGTGGCAGCGCGCCGGGCTGCCAGTCGAGATCGCAGGCTGAGAGGAGACGCATGCTGCTACGCCCGTTCCTGAATGCGGCCGGCTCTTGTGCCAGCTACCTGTTCGGCTGCACGACGCACAACAACCTGGCCGTCGTGGATCCGAACGCCGACCTCGTCGACGAGTACCTGGCTGCGGCCGCAGCGATCGGCTCCCCGATCACGGCGGTGTTCGAGACGCACGTACAGGCCGACCACCTTTCCGGGCTGCCCGCGCTGGTCGAGCGCACGGGCGCAACCGCGTACCTCCCGGCCGCTTCGCTAGTGGAGTTCGAGCACGTCGCGCTCGGCGACGGTGAGACGGTCGAGCTCGGGAACACGATCGTGACGGCGATTGCAACGCCGGGGCATGCGCCCGCGCATCATGCGTACACCGTCGCGGACCGGCGGCGCGGTGACGAGGAGCCATGGCTCGTCTTCAGCGGCGACTCGCTGCTGATCGGCGACGTCGGCCGCCCCGACTTGCACATCGTCGGTGACGCGCGCGGCCAGGCGCGGCTCCTGCACACGAGCCTGCGCCGGCTGCTCGAGTTGCCGGACCACGTCGTTCTCCATCCGAGCCACTACGGCGGCTCCGTCTGCGGGCGCGGGCTGTCCGGGAACCCGTTCTCCTCGATCGGCTTCGAGCGCAGCCACAACCCGCTGCTCGCGCTCGAGGATCCGGACGCGTTCGCGGACGCGCTGCTCGCGGACGTTCCGCCTCGGCCGGTCGATCAGGAGCGGATCGTCGCCGCCAACCGCGCCGGCAAGGTAGCCGTTCCGGCGTGACCGCCGTTCGCCTCGGTCTGCGCGCGAACGCCCGCCAGTTCGCGCTTCTGGTCGGACTGAACGCGCTCGTCGGCGCAATGGTCGGGCTCGAACGAAGCGTGCTGCCGCTGGTCGGTAAGTACGACTTCGAGCTGCGCTCGACCGCCGCGATCCTCGCCTTCGTCGTCGCCTTCGGCGCCGCCAAGGCGGTCAGCAACCTCGTCTCCGGCGAGCTTGCCGAGCGGATCGGCCGCAAGCGGCTACTCGTGCTCGGCTCGGCGTTTGCGCTTCCCGTCGCACCGCTGATCGCGCTCGCCCCCTCCTGGTGGTTCATCGTGGTCGCGAATGTCTTGCTCGGCATCAACCAGGGCTTCGCCTGGTCAATGACGGTGGTGATGAAGATCGACCTGGCCGGGCCGCGCCGACGCGGACTCGCGCTTGGTCTGAACGAAGCCGCCGGCTACCTCGGCCTCGCCGCCGCGGCGTTCGTGAGCGGCCTTCTCGCCGCGAGCTACGCACCGCGCACCGTCGTCTGGATCGGCGCCGCGGCGCTCAGCGCACTCGGCCTGGCGATCAGCGTCTTTGCGGTGCGCGACACCGGCGCCCACGTCGCCCACGAACAACAGGAGCACGGAGACGACACGGCAACGGCGCTCGGACTTCGGGCCGCATTCATCGAGGCCACGGTCCGCAACCCGGCCTTGCGCGCCTGTAGCCAGGCGGGCATGGTCAACAACCTCAACGACGCGCTCGCCTGGGGGTTGGCGCCGCTCTACCTCGCCGCCCACGGAGCGAGCGTGCGCCAGGTCGCCGTCGTCGCCGCCACCTACCCCGTCGTCTGGGGCGCCGGGCAACTGGTGACCGGCTGGCTCTCCGACCGCACCGGCCGCAAGCTCCTGATCGCCTCCGGCATGCTCGTCCAGGCGGCCGCGCTCGCGCTGCTCGTCGCCGGCAGCGGCGCCTTCGCTCCCTCGCTCGGGGCGGCCGTCCTGCTCGGTGTTGGGACCGCGATGGTCTACCCGACCCTGATCGCCGCCGTCTCCGACGCCAGCCAGCCGCGCGACCGCGCCCGCACCGTCGGCGTCTACCGCTTCTGGCGCGACTTCGGCTTCGTGCTCGGCGCACTGATCGCCGGCTTCGGCGCCGATGCAAGCTCACCCCGCGCGGCGATCGCGATCGTCGCCGCGCTGACCGCCGCCAGCGGCCTCGCCGTCACCGCGACCCGCTGGCGGTCCCGATCGCCACTCAACCCGACCCCCGTCGAAGGAGGGACACGATGGCAGGCAACGGCAAGGTTCTGATCAACCTCGCCACCGGGATGGAGGACGGCGAGCGCGTGCTCGTGGCCTTCCTCGTCGCGACCGCAGCACAACAGCAAGGCAAACAGGTCCGGGTCTGGGCGACCAAGGACGCGGTGCGGCTTGGGCTGCCCGGCGAGCTGCAGGGAGTGGTCTGCAACGGCTGCCCGCCACTCGAGCGTCTCTGGGCGCAGTTCATCGAAGCGGGCGGCGAGCTCTGGCTCTGCCCGATCTGCCTCAACTCCCGCGGCCTCGGCGAGGCGGAGCGCATCCCGCACACCGAAGTGGTCGGTGCGACGCCGATGTGGGAATGGGCCGGGGACGACACGACCGTCTTCAGCTACTGAGGAGGTGAGACTGAGATGATGCTCAGGGTGAGGGACCCGGCCGAGTTCGCCCGGCAGGCCGAGGAGCATCCGCAGCTTCCGGCCGCGGCATGCGAGCGGGTGTCCGGCTACGGCGTCATGGGCCTGCCCTTCCGTTCCGGCCACGTCCTCGGCTTGCGCCGGTGGACGGCATCGTCGGTCGGTGCAGGCTTCACGTCGATCTGGCATCGCGACCCGGAGGGGCGATGGACGTTCTACGAGTCGGTACCTTCCGAGTTCGCCTGCACCCGTTACTTCGGCGCTTCGGTGGAACGCGTGCAGGTCGGGCCGATCGCGCTCCACTGGAAAGACCAGCGTCGCTTGCACGTGTCCACCGTCGATCGCGCCGTCGACTGGACGATCGAGCTTGGATCAACGCCGGTGACGCGCTTGATGAGCGTCGTCGGCTCATCTCTACCGCTCGCGGCGTGGCGCTCGCGGCCGCTGCTCCTGGCGATGGGCCATCTGGCCGGTTGGTCGCTCGGAGTCGGAGAGGTGAAGCTCACCGGCATGACCTCCAACGGGCAACCTTCGACGCAAACCCGCTTCGGATCTGGCTCGTGACCTCGACCGACGCCGTCGTCGAGGGCCAGGAGCTGGGCGAGACCGGGCCACTTGACGACCAGGCGCACCTGAGAGACTTCTATATTCCCAAGCGCGGCATCTTTGCGATCGGGCGCGTCTTCGTCACCCGGGTCGCCGGTGAGATGCCCGTGAGCATGCCTACGGCGGAGGTGCTGTGATGGACATCGAGGTCGACATCGACGTCGAGCTGCTGAAGAGCGAGATCAAGAAGACGTACTCGTCCGTCTCGCAGGAGCCCGAGCGAGACTTCATCTTCCCAACCGGGCGGGCCTGGGCTCGGGACCTCGGCTATCCGGACGAGCTCGCGAAGGTGCCGGAGAGCGCGGTCGAGTCGTTCGCCGGCGTCGCCAACCCGTGGACGATGGGGCGCCTCCAGCCGGGGGAGCGGGTGCTCGACCTCGGCTCAGGCGCCGGCACCGACTCGCTCGTCGCCGCCCAAATGGTCGGTCCGGAGGGCTCCGTGACGGGCATCGACATGACCCCCGAGATGCTTGCCAAGGCACGCAGCGCTGCAGCGGCGATGGGTGTCGCCAATGTCGGGTTCGTCGAAGGCGAGGCCGACCGGCTGCCGTTCGCCGAGGCGAGCTTCGACGTCGTCATCTCGAACGGCGTGATCGACCTGGTTCCCGACAAGGACGCCGTCTTCTCCGAGCTCTACCGCGTTCTCGCACCCGGTGGACGGATGCAGATCGCCGACGTCACGATCCAGAACCCGGTCAGCGAGGAAGGCAGGCGCAAGATCGACCTCTGGACCGGCTGAATTGCCGGAGCGCTGCTGGAAGCAGCGTACGCGAGACTCCTAGAGCGCCACGGCTTCGAGCGGATCGAGACCGGCCAGCTCGTTGACACCTACGCCCGTTCTGTCTTCGAGGACACGCGCCGCAAAGCGCAAAAGTACGGCGCCCGCGGCACCACCGTCAAGGCTTACAAGCCGAAGATCTAGTGAGCGGCGCGACGACGCCGCGGTCGAGACAACCGCGATCGTCGAGCTCGTCAGCCTCGATGGGAAGCGGGTGCTCGATCGCCGCCGATCGAGCTGCGTTGGTGTACGCGTTTGATCCCAACGCCGAGAACGTGGCTGCGGCGCGCGCTGCGCTTAGGGCGCTCCCATTTGCGACCGGTTGCCACCGGTTGCGCGAGGCCGTTGCCGATCGACGGGTCACGGCCGCTCAGCTTCCGCATCATCCGCGGCCCGAAC
>Ga0070683_100002177_pt1 | contig 15495 bp, 14 predicted proteins | sample KBSC713LmetaG_FD_64662 | JGI IMG/M metagenome (GOLD analysis project Ga0070683, IMG submission 64662) | Corn rhizosphere microbial communities from Kellogg Biological Station, Michigan, USA - KBS C7.1-3L metaG | ecosystem: Host-associated > Plants > Roots > Rhizosphere ...
CCCGTTCCCGCGTTGCCGCCCGTTCCCGCGTTGCCGCCCATTCCCGCGTTGCCGCCCATTCCCGCGTTGCCGCCCGTTCCCGCGTTGCCGCCCGTTCCCGCGTTGCCGGCGCTGCCACCGGTTCCAGCGCTGCCGCCGGCTCCCGCGTTGCCGCCGGTTCCGGCGCTCCCGCCGGTGCCACCGCGCCCAGCGCTTCCGCCGGTGCCCGTGCCACCCGTCGCGCCCGTACCGCCGGTCGCACCCGCGCCGCCCGTCGCCCCCGCACCGCCCGTCGCTCCCGCGCCGCCGCCCGCGCCACCACCGCCGGTCCCCGCGCCGCCGTCCGGACCGATGCTGCCGCCCATCCCCGCCGTGCCGGTGTCGCCCCCTTCGCCGCCCGCGCCCATGTCACCGCCGGCGCCTCCCGTCGATCCACCTTCGCCACCTTTGCCACCTTTGCCCGCCGCGCCGCCGGTTCCGGTGGATTGGTTTGGCCAGTCGTCGCCGCAGCCGACCACGACAAGGAGCGAAACCGCAACCGCACAGAGAGCCAGCGCTTGAGCCGAACGCATCGCCCCACCGCCCTCGACAGCTTTATGGCGGAACTTGACCTCGAGCGTCAGCATCGTCCCACCTCGAGATCGTCAGACGGCCCGCCGAAGGAAACGGCCGCCCGACGGCGTGGGCCTAGCTCTCGAGCTTGCGGCGCTTCCAGCCGCGCGGCGGCCGCTTCTCCGACGCGTTCGAGCCGGGCGCCGAGTTGTCGATCCACCGGTAGCTGGGTGGAGACCGAACGTCGATGTGAACGAACTGGCTGCGCGGGTAAAAACCGATGCCCATGCCCCCGCGATCGAGCGTCTCGGCGAACGCGCGCACCTGCTTCGGCGCGATCCCCTCGATCCGGATGTCCATCGCGCGGCCCTTGAAGTGGTTGCTCGTCTGCTTCCGCTGGTTGCGGTAGCCCGACACGATCTGCAACGGCTTGCCGCCGAAGTGATCGTAGATCATCGACATCCACGTGAGCAGCTGGATGTCGATCGGCTTCTCGTCGTCGGTGCGCCGGCAGCGCAGCACACCGTTCAGATCTTCCAGTGCCTCGACGCTGTACGAGCCGTCCTTGTTGTAGATGTTCACCTTCGCGCGCTCGCCCGGATTCGCGAGGCTGACGATCTCGAGATTGCCGGACGGCCGCGGCAGCGGGTCGGTACGCAGCAGGTTTTCCTGCACGACGCGGCCGGCGAACTTCGCGCCGTGGCCCCGGCGTGACTTGCCGCGGCGCTTGCGCGAGCGTTTGGACGACGCGCCGTCTTCCGCCGCCCCATCACCTGCCGAAGGCGACGCATCGGGCTCAGCCGCGCCCGCAGATTCGCCGGGCTCGTCGTCATCGCCGGCGAACGCGGGATGCACGAGTGCCGCCGTAGCGAAAACGAACGCCGCCCCCAATGCCGCTCGTCGCAACATCAGACCGATCAGGGTGGCCCAGCCGCACCGTTCCGGTCAACCAAAAACCACGCGCGTCCTACTCTGAAATCGACGGAGACGCGCATCCCACATTGGCCCACCGACGGCGCAGCACGCCGCCGCGGCGGGTCGATCACGCGGGCTGCGAGGGGGCGACGTGACTCTGGATGTGCACCAGCTCCATCCCCAGGCGCTCGGCGACGCTGAAGATCCGCTCATCGCGATAGAACTCGCCGTAGACGATGCGGCGGATGCCGGCGTTCGCGATCTGCTTGAAGCAGTTCCAGCACGGGCTCGCGGTCACATAGATCGTCGCGCCGTCGATCATCACGCCGTTCTTCGCGGCCTGGATGATCGCGTTCGCCTCCGCGTGGATCGTCGCCACGCAGTGATCGTTCTCCATCATGTGCCCCGCCTCGCTGCAGTGGGGCATGCCGCGGATCGAACCGTTGTAGCCGGTCGACAGAATCGTCCGATCACGAACGATCACCGCGCCTACGAACTTGCGCGGGCAGGTCGATCGCGACGCCACGACCTGGGCGATGTTCATGAAGTACTGGTCCCACGAAACCCGCGCGTCCATGGGTTCGTTTCTAACATGTCGCTCGTGGGCGATGGACGGACTGCCGATGCTTGGAATAACGATATCGATCGACGTTGATCCGCTACGGTTTCGGGGGGAATCGGGGCGGGAGATTGGTCTTTACAGCGTGCACCTCTCCAGAACACACTGCGTCACGGTCTCAAGCACATGAACTACACGATCACCACCAACGACGGCACCACCTTCATCACGTTCGAAGGAACGCTCGACGCCGTCAGCGTGTCGGACGTCCGCGGTGAGCTGGACAAGCTGGTCGCCACGCGCCCGAAGGCCGTCGAGGTCGACCTGTCGCAGCTGCGGATGATCGACAGCTCCGGCGTCGGAGCGCTCGTCTCCCTATACAAGCGGGTGCGCGCGAAGGGCGGCACCGTCGTCCTCAAGGGCGTCCGCGATCAGCCGCTGGCCATCTTTCAGTTGCTGCAGCTCGATCGCCTGATGCTGCGGACGGGCAAAACGCCCCCTCCATCGCGCGCCATCCGATGACGGATTCGTGGCACACGCGTGTTTACTATTTTGTCACCCATCTCACCCTTATTGGGTGGACTTAAAGTGTGCTCTTCGGTAGTTTGACTGGTCGAGTTGCACTACTCTAGAGCACGTTTCGCGACACAATTTGCACGGTCGGGGAGATAGCTGAAATGAAGATGGTTTCTGGCGAGATCGAAGTCGAGACGCCGGTCGTGATGTACGACTACGCGACGACCGACGATCACGTCGTCGGCGACATTCGAATCGGCCAGGCGCTGGCGGCGCTGGGCGAGCCGAGTTCTCCGTCGGAGCTGGCGCAGCGTCTCGCGGTCGCGGTCGCGATGCTGTGGCCCGAGATCGCGGACGCCGACGTGTTCCTGCCCGAAAAGGGCCGACCGCTGCGCGGCGTGCGCGACGCGCGCGCCGGCCAGCAGCTGCTCGCCTCGCTGCACTCCGTGTGGGGCCCGATGGCCGCGCGCGGCCTGATGCCCGTGACGCCGACGCTGCTCCCGGGCGACGTTGCGTCGGGACGCGGCTCGACGATGTCGACGCCGATCTTCTCGGGCAAGTCGCTCGAGGGCTTCCTGGTCGTGCAGCGGCACCCGAACGGTCCCGCGTTCACGTCGAGCGATCTCGAGGCCATCGCCGCGCTCGCCGAGGGCGTCGGCGGAATTCTCCCGGCGGCGCGCGAGCGCGCGTCAGCGGTGCCTGTGTCTTGGCTAGAGCAGGACCTGTCCGCGGCGCGCGATCTGCAGCGCACCTTCCTGCCTGAACCGCTCGCCAAGAACTCCGCGAATGTCCAGGTGGTCACCGAGTACATGCCGGCGCACGCCGTCGGCGGTGACTTCTACGACTTCTTCGACCTCGGCGGCGGGCGCGTCTTCGGCGTCATCGGCGACGTGTCGGGCAAGGGCGTGACCGCGGCGCTGACGATGGCGCGCGTGAGCGCCGACGTGCGCCGCTTCGCGACCGACGTGAGCGGCCCGGCAGAGTTCCTCGAGCGCCTGAACAACACGGTCACCACGCGCATGGCCGATCACCGCTTCGTCACCGCGCTCGCGGTCCTGCTGGACCTGCCGAAGCGGCGCTGGGTCTTCGCGAACGCCGGACACGTGCTGCCGCTGCTGCGGCGAAGCACGGGTGTGGTGTCGCGCGTGGCGTATTCGTCCGGCCCGCCGCTGGGGATCATGCCGCACGCTCAATACCAGGAAGAGGTCGTTTCGATGGCGTCGAAGGACATCCTCTTGCTGGCGACCGACGGCGTGTTCGAGGTGCTCTCGGCGCCGCGCCGTCCTTGCTCGACGATGGGACAGTGCCAGCTCACCGAGCTCGTCAGCAGCGCGCCGCACGACATCGCCGAGATCGACAGGCAAATTGTCGCGACGGCGCAGGCCGCCGCCAACGGCCGCGATGACCTGACGTTGCTCGGAATTCAGGTCGGGGCCTGAGCGACCGGTGAGACAGGCGGGCGCCCACATCCGTGGTAGGGCGGCGCCGGAAAAAACGGCAGGTTGCGGCGAGCGAGCTAATATCCTGTTCTAGCGATGGCGTCGCGAAAGACCTACTTCGGGATAGGGTTGCCGAAAGACCCGACCGATCCGCCAAGTACGGTCGACGGCGCCGATCAATCGCAGCCCACGGTCGTCGATGACGAGAAGGTCGCCGAGGGCCTGAAGCAGCTACGCAGCTGGTACCAGGAAGCGTCGCACGAGGAAGACACGCGCCGGGTCGTCGCCCCGCCGGCGCAGGCGGCGCCCGCGCAGCCGCCGCCCGTCCAGACCGCGCCCGTCGCGGTGGTGGCGCAGGCGCGGCCGACGGCGGTCGGGCACGCGACCGGCGAGACGCCGCCCCAGACGCAGCGGCCCATCGCGCCCGATCCGATGCGCGCGACGATGTTCGGCCACGACGTCCACCGCTTCGACCTCGAGGCGTACATGGCGGCGAACGCGACGCCGTCGCCGTCCGGAACGCCGACGCCGCCGCTGGGAAACGCCGCGCCACCGCCTCCCGCCGAGGAGCGCGCCTATCAACGTACCGAGCCCCCGCGGCAGGCGTACGAGACGCGGACGCCCTACGAGGCGCGGCACCCAGTCGACTCCCCCCGCCCGGTCGGCGGCGTCGGATCGGGATCGCAGCCGGGTTCGTCGCAGCTCGCGGATTTTCTGCGACGGCAAGCCGAGCGGCCGAACCAGGCGGCGTTCCGGATGTCGTCCCTCGACGACACCGACGCGTATCCGTCCCCGCGCGTTCCGATGAGCGCGCGGATCGTGCTGGTCGCGGGCCTCGCCGCGCTGACCGTCGCGGTCGTGTTCTGGATCCGGTCGCGTTCCAATCCCGATGTCCCGGTGATGCCGCCCGCGCCCGTCGTGGCGCCTGCCCCGTCCTCCGCGCCGTCGGGCTTCTACCGTCCGACGGCGATCCCGCCCGCGCCCGGCGGCGCTGCCGACAGCGCCCAGCGGCGGCTGACCGTCGGGGCCACGACGGGCCTTCCCTCCGAAACGACGCCCACCCTCCCCGCGGTGCCCACGCCGCTCCCGCGGACCGTGGCGCCCGTCATTCCAGCGGCGCCGCTCTCCGGTGAAACTGCGAGCGTCTCGCGCAAGACGAGCACGTCGTTCGTGGCCCCGGCCGCGCCCGCGAAGGCGATACGGCGTACGCGCGTGGCGACAGCTCCCCGACCGGTCGCCGACGCACCGGCGACCGGCAGCGACGGCGACACGTCAGCAAAGGCCGCTGACGAAAAGCCGGCCAGCGGATCCCCCGATCGCGGTTCGCCCGCACCTGCGCGTGGCGAGTCGCCCGAGAAGCCGTCGTCCGAAAAGGTGCGCGACAAGCGCCCCGTCGAGAAGGACAACGACGCGACGTTGCCGCCCTCGGCCGAGTGACGCAGGGGACGCGCCTGGTTCCCAATCCGCAAGGCGCGCTTGTCGTCCCGCCGCAGCCGCCCGGGCCCGAACCACGCCTGCGCCTGTCGCTGGTGATCCCCACGTTCAACGAACGCCAGAACCTGTCCGAGCTGGTCGCGCAGCTGACGGGACTGCTGGATCCGGAGCTGGGCGACGACTACGAGATCATCATCGTCGACGACGACAGCCCTGATCGGACCTGGGAGCTGGCGGACGAGCTGGCCGCGAACCGCCCCAAGCTGCGCGTCATCCGTCGCGAAGGCGAGCGTGGTTTGTCGACGGCGGTCATCCGTGGCTGGCAGATCGCGCGCGGTGACGTCCTCGCGGTGATCGACGGCGATCTGCAGCACCCGCCCGAGATCACCGTGCAGCTGTGGCGCGCGATCGTGAACGGCGCTGACCTCGCGGTCGCCAGCCGCCACGTGCCCGGCGGAGGCGTCAGCGACTGGAGCCTCGCGCGCCGGATGCTGTCGCGGGGCGCGCAGGTGATCGGGCTCGCGCTGCTGCCGGGCGTCCTGGGACGCGTCAGCGATCCGATGAGCGGCTACTTCATGATCCGGCGCGAGGCGATCGCCGGCGCGGTGTTGCACCCGCTGGGCTACAAGATCCTCGTCGAGGTGATCGGCCGCGGGACCGTTCGCGCCGTCACCGAGGTCGGCTACGTGTTCCGCGAGCGCCACGAAGGACAGAGCAAGGTCACCTGGCGCGTCTACCGCGACTACCTGCGCCACCTGGCGCGGCTGCGCGCGGCGCGCTGGTTCGGGCTGCCCGAGTCGGAGGCGCGCGCCGCCGCCGAGCTACGTGAGAAGCACGGTCGACGTTAGCCACTCCTGGATCAGGGCGAACGCCTTCTGCTGCCACTCGGTCCACTGAAACATGTGGTTCGAGTGTTCGACGACGCGCAGGACCTCGTCGCGCTTCGCGTTGGACAGGTGAGCCGCCGCGTAGAGATCGGTGAACTCCCAGAGGAAGCCGTCGTTGTTCCCGTAGATGAACAACATCTTCGACCGCTGCATCGCCTCGCGCGACGCCTTGATGAAGCGGGCGCTCAGCGCGACGCGGGGCTTCTCGACGGCCTTGGGCGCCTCGGCGACCGCCGGCTTCGTCTCGGCAGGCTTCTTCTTCCGACGGAAGACCTTGTCGACGGTCCGCAGGACCATCGTCCGCAGCATCTTCCACATCAGCTTGTAGTCGGACTGGAACGAGACGAACCGCCAGATCGCCTTCGGGTTGATCACCTTCGACGCGTACATCTTGAGCATCTTGACCGCCATCTGCGGCGGCTCGCGGCGCGAGTAGTCGAAGTTCGATCCGTCCAGGACGACGGGACAGCTGATCAGCGCGTAGCCGGCGATCGGATGGCGGTTCTCCGCCCCGCCGAGCAGCGACGAGATCGCGCCGCCACAAACCCCGGAGACGACCCACCGGTGGTCCTTGAAGCGCGACGCGAGGTAATCGAAGGCCCCGGTGTAGCTGCTGACGAAGCGTCCCGATTCGATGCTGGCGAAGAGGTCCTGGTTGATGTGCTCGGGCGTGAAGCCGTCGCTGTCTCCGAAGCCGACGGGATCGAAGCGGAACACCGGGTAGCCGCGCGACGCGAAGTAGTGCGCCAGGTTGTGCTGTCCGCGGTGCGAGCCGGCCTTGTGGACCAGGCCGCTGTGCGAAAGGATGAGCAGCGCCTTCTGCTCCGGCACGTCCTTGGGCGGCCGCGACAGGATCCCGACGAGATTGCTTCCGTCGGGCGTGCGGAAGTCGACGATCTCTTCTTCTAGCTGAGACATCGCGTCACGCATTCGTCGGCGATCGCGAACAGCTTGTCCCGCGTCTGACGGTAAAGGGGCTGCTGGTTCCAGTACGGGATGTCCTCGTTCGAGCGGAATTCCATCTTGGGCAGCAGCGCGGCGAGCTGGGTGCGCGGCCGCTCCGCGGCGCTCGCCCCGCGCACGGTGATCACCACGTTCACGGGCTCGGCGTACGACCAGGGTGCCGGCGTCTCCGTCGCGAGGCCGACCTCGCGCAGCAGCTCGGCCGTGATCGGATAGCCGTCGACCTGGTTGAGCTTGTATCCGCGCCGATCGCAGAAGCCGGTCGCCAGCGTCTCTTTCACGATCTCTTCGCGCGTCGCGACCTGCCCCTGGTACACCATCAGCGCGCCGCTGAGCGTCGCGCGCAGCTCGTTGAAGACGTAGCTGCGAACATCGACCACCGGATCCCACAGGATCGGCGCGGTCAGGCGCCCGGCCAGCGCGCCGGCCTGACCGACGATGGCATCGAGCAGCAGGCGCGCGCCCATGCGCACGGCCATCGGGACGATGCGCACGCCTGGGAACCGCGTCGCCAGCCAGGACAGCAAGAACGCCACGTCGCCGACGCCCGAGCTCATCGTGAACTGGTCCGAGGTGCCCGCGCTGTCGCCCGTGGCGAAGTAGTCGAAGCGCAGCGTCCCGATGCCGCGCGCCGCCAGCCCGCGCGCGTACTCACGCATGATCGGGTAGGCGCGGCTGTGCTCGTCGAACGTCGGCGGACAGAACAGCACGACCGCCGACGGCTCCGCCCCGGCGGGCAGCGTCAGCGCCGTGTACAAGCGGCCGCCGTCCGGGCGTGTGAGGAACTGGACCTGCTGGGTGACCCGACGCGCGCTTTCGGCCGTCCCGCCCACCGCCAGCTGCGCGACACCGTCGCTCAATCCGAGAACCCGGCTTCGCGCACCGCGCGATTGAACCACGGGATGAACTGCCGCGTGACCGCCTGCGCGCCCTCATGCGACGGGTGCGAGTCCTTGCGGCCCATCGCGAACTGGGGCGCCAGCGTGTTGGCATCGGGCTTGTCGGGGAGGATCGCCAGCGCATTGAACAGGTCGAACACTTTCACGTTCTTGACGTCCGCTGCGTACTCGGTCGTCAGCCAGGCAGCGAACTTCCGGGCGCGCGCCGCCGCGTCCGGCTCGGTCTTCGCCTTGACCAGGGGCGGCGTCGACATCGCGACGAAGAGCGTCTCCGGGTGCCCCTTGAACGTCGGCAGCAGGTCCGAGTAGGTCCGCTTGTAGTCATCCAGCATCGCGTCGCTGGTGATCTCCGAGTTCGGGTAGCAGCTCTTGAACATCACGACGTCGTGGTGCTTGCCATTGGGAAGTTCCCAGGACGTCACGGTGTCGAAGAACTTCGGCGTGTTGAACGTCTTCGGCCACTCAGGAACGTCGGTGTGGTCGCCGATGACGTAGCCGTCCACCGTCGCTTCGCTGTAGTTGATGTCGTGAAACGTGATGTTGTCGCCCCGCAAGGCGTTCAGCAGCCCGCCCTTGAGCAGGGCATCACCCGTGCTGTGATGCAGCCAGACCATCGTGAGGGGCCGCGAGGGCTTGCCGGGATCCGCGCCGGGCGAGTTGACCAGGCTGGTGTGCTCGACCGGAGCCTGGCCTTTGCAACCGACGGCGTTCGCGACGAGGCCGGCTATCGCAAACGCGCGCCGCAATAGTATCATGCGCACGATTCTACGAATCCTCACCTAACAGGCAACCGCGGACGGGCGCTCGAGCATTTTTTGCGTCTCACCGTCGACCCCGCCGTGATAAACGCAGCTGACCGACAGTATTTCGAAGCATTCGACGAAGCATTCGAAGGGAAGGCCAGGACAGATGCCCGCATCGGAAACCGAGACCCGCATCCGTGAGTTCGTCGCCACGAGCTTCGGCTTTCGCGGGGCGACCGCGCAGATGGACAGCCAGCTCGATCTGCTGGAGCAGGGAATTTTGGACTCCACCGCCGTTCTCGAGGTCGTGGCGTTCGTGGAAGACGAGCTGGGCGTCAAGGTCGCGGACGACGAGATGATCCCGGACAACTTCTCCACCATCGGCCGCATGACGGCCTTCGTCGATCGGAAGAGGCGCGCCACGAGTTGAACGTGGCTTCATGATTCGCGACCCGCGCTCCGATCAATTCCTCATAGACCACGCGCTGCGAAGGCACGCCCGGCTGCGGCCGGCGCACACGGCGCTCATTGACGGTCAGCGGCGCCTCACCTACGCGGAGCTGGACGCGGCCGCGGACGGCTGGGCGGCGCTGCTCGCCGCTCGCGGCGTCACACGCGGCGATCGCGTGTTGCTGGTGCTGGAGAACGGCGCCGACGTCGTGGCGGCCTTCTACGGCACGCTGCGCGCGGACGCGGTGCCGTCGATCCTGAACGCAGGCCGCCAGGTCAAACGACTGGAACGCATCGTCGTGCGCGCAGAACCGCGCGTCGTCGTCACCAACACGCGGCTCGCGGAAGCGGTGAGGGCGACAGTCGGCGAGAAGGCCGCGGTCGTGATCGCAGATGATCCCGCGACACAGCAGCTCGTCGCGGGCGGCGCAACGGCGCCGGCGCGACGCTCGATCGAGCTGGATCTGGCGACGATCTGCTGGACGACCGGATCCACGGGCGATCCGAAGGGCGTGATGCTCACGCACCAGAACATGCGGAACAGCGCGACCGCGATCGCCGCTTACCTGGATCACGGCGAGAACGACGTGGTGCTGTGCGTGCTGCCGCTGTCGCACACGTACGGACTGTTCCAGCTGCTGGTCACGCACTGGACCGGGGGCACGCTGGTCCTCGAGCGCGGCTTTACCCTCCCCTTCCCGATCCTGAAGCGCATGGTCGAACTCAACGTGACCGGCTTCGCGGGCGTGCCGACGATGTACGCGTCGATCCTCGCGCTGAAGGACGTCGAGAAGCTGGACCTGTCGGGCCTGCGGTACCTGACGAATGCCGGGTACGCGCTGCCGGCGCCGCACCTGCTGCGGCTGCGCGAGCTGTTTCCGCGCGCACGCCTCTTCGCGATGTACGGGCAGACCGAGTGCACGCGCGTCTGCTATCTGCCGCCCGATCAGACGATGGCGCGTCCATCGTCGGTCGGCATCTCGATGCCGAACCAGGAGGTCTGGATCGAGAAGGAGGACGGCAGCCGCGCCGGCCCGGGCGAGGTGGGCGAGCTGGTGGTGCGCGGACCGAACGTGATGCGCGGCTACTGGCGCGATCCGGAGGCGACCGCGCGCGCCCTGCGCCCCGGGCTCTTCCCGGGCGAGATGGTCCTGCACACGGGGGATCTGTTCCGCACCGACGAGGACGGATACCTCTACTTCGTCGCGCGCGCCGACGACGTCATCAAGACCCGCGGCGAGAAGGTCGCGCCGCGCGAGGTCGAGCAGGCGATCTGCGGCCTGGCCGACGTCGTCGAGGCGGCGGTGGTCGGGATCCCGGATCCGATCCACGGCGTCAGCGTGAAGGCGGTCGTCGTCCGTCGGTCCGGGTCCACCGTCAGCGCCGACGACATCAAGCGCGCCGTCTTCGCCCAGCTGGACGAGGTCGCGGTGCCGCGTGTGATCGAGTTCGTCGAGTCGCTGCCGAAGTCCGACGGAGGAAAAGTCTTGAAGAGCGAGCTCGTCTGATGTGCGGCGTCGCGGGCATGTTCAACCTGCGCGGCGATCTGCCGCCGCCCAACCGCGAGCTGGCGCTGCGCATGGCGGGCATGCAGATCCACCGCGGCCCCGACGGGTACGGCGTGTACCGCGATCGGCACGTCGTCCTCGCCCACCGCCGGCTGTCGATCATCGACCTCTCCGGGGGCTGGCAGCCGATGTCCGATCCCGACGAACAGGTCTGGGTCTGCGCCAACAACGAGATCTTCAACTACGTCGAGCTGCGCGCCGAGCTGGAGGCGCGCGGACGGCGTTTCCGCACCACCTGCGACACCGAGGTGATCGTCCAGGCCTACCTCGAGTACGGGATGGATCTGGTCGAGCGGATGAACGGCCAGTGGGCGTTCTCGCTGTGGGACACGCGCACGCGACGGCTGATCCTGTCGCGCGACAAGGCCGGGATTCTGCCGCTATTCTGGACGGTGCACGACGGCGTCCTGCGCTTCGCCAGCGAGGTGAAGGCGCTGTTCGCCGATCCGGCCGTCCCGCGCGAGCTGTCCGTCGACGGCCTGGACGAGGCGCTGACGTTCTGGGCGCCGGTCGCGCCGATGACGCCGTTCCGCGGCGTTCACCAGATACCGCCCGGCGTCACCGCGCTGTTCGAGGAAGGCGCCGAGACGCCGAAGGCGATCCGCCGGTCGTGGCCGATGTTGGCGACGTCGGACGCGGCGGCGCCGACCGCCGGCAGCGACGACGCCCAGGTCGCCGGCGTGCGCGAGATGCTCGAGCGCGCCTCGCGCCTCCGCCTGCGCGCGGACGTGCCGGTGGGTAGCTACCTGTCGGGCGGCCTCGATTCGACGATCATCGCGTCGATGATCGCGTCGCGCCGCGACGTTCCCCTGCGCACCTTCTCGGTCGAGTTCGAGGACGCCGAGTACGACGAGGCGCGCTTTCAGCGCGCGGCGGTCGACGCGCTGGGAACCAGCCACGCGTCGGTCAAGTGCCGCGCCGTCGATCTGGCGGGCGTTTTCCCGGACGTCGTCTGGCACGCCGAGGCGCCGCTGCTGCGGACGGCCCCGGCGCCGCTGTTCGTGCTGGCGCGTCTCGTGCGCGAGAGCGGCTACCGCGTCGTGCTGACCGGCGAAGGCGCCGACGAGTTCTTCGCCGGCTACGACCTGTTCCGCGAGGATCGCGTGCGCCGGTTCTGGGCGCGTCGTCCCGACAGCAAGATGCGGCCCGCGCTGCTCGGCCGCCTGTATCCCTACCTGGCGCGATCACCGACGGCGCAGCTGTCGATGGCGAAGGCGTTCTTCGGGAAGAACCTCAACACGACCGACGACCTCTTCTATTCGCACCGGCCGCGCTGGGACACGACCGCGCGACTCAAGCTGCTGCTCACGCCCGAGCGGCGGGCCGCCAACGACGCCGCCGTCGAACGCCTGCGCGCGACGCTGCCCGCGGAGATCGCGTCGCTGACGCCGCTCGCGCGCGCGCAGTTCCTGGAGGTCGCCACGCTGCTGTGGGGATACCTGCTGTCATCGCAGGGCGATCGGATGCTGATGGCGAGCTCGATCGAGGGCCGCTTCCCGTTCCTGGATCCGGACGTCATGGCGGGCGCGACCGCCCTGCCCGACGAGCTGCGGCTGGCGGGCCTGCACGAGAAGGTGGCGCTGAAGCGTGCGTTCGCCGACCGCGTGCCGTCCGAGATCATCAACCGCAAGAAGCAGCCCTATCGCGCGCCCGTCGCGCGGCCGTTCTTCTGGCCGTCGGTGCCCGACTACGTCGAGGAGGCGCTGTCGCCGGCGGCGGTGAGCGCGGCCGGCGTGTTCAATCCGACCGCCGTCGCGCAGCTGGTGGCGAAGTGCCGCGCCGCCCAGGGCACCGGCATGAGCAACACCGACGAGATGGCGTTCTGCGCCGTGCTCTCGATCCAGCTCCTCGACCGCGACTTCATCCACGGCGAACGGATCAAGAGCGCGCTCGCCAGCGCCACGCCGACCGGCCACCCAGGCATGGACGTCGACCGCGTGGCGACCGCCGCGTAAGCAGTCGCCCGATTCCTGCGCCTTACTTGGGCAGCTCGGTCACCGGCTCGACGAGCTCGGGCCGCGCGTGCATGTAGCGGGTGGCGCGGCGCTTGGCGTCGATGTCCTTGTAGACCAGCTCCGCGGTCGCGGCGCTGACACCGATCGCCGGCGCGAGCTCCGCCGCCGGGACGTTGTGGTTCTTCGCCCACAGCGCGAGGTCCATCTTCTCGTACGGCAGCGCGAAGTAGAACTCGTCCTGTCCCTGCTCCAGGCTGAACGTGTCCGTCGTCGGCCGCGCGTCGCAGACCTCGGCGGGCAGACCCAGGTGCCGCGCCATCGCGTAGACCTGCGTCTTGTAGAGGTGCGCGATCGGCTTGACGTCTGCGGCGCCGTCGCCGTTCTTCACGAAGAAGCCCTGGTCGTACTCGAGGCGGTTCGGCGTCCCGACGACCACGTAATTCAGTCGGTCGGCGTGGAAGTACTCCAGCGTCTTGCGGATGCGCTGCTTGAAGTTCTGCGCCGCCACGATCTGGAGGTACTCCTTCGGGCCGATGCGCTTCTCCTGGCGCTTCCCGTCGGGCGACTCGACGACCAGCTTGTGGATATTGATGCCGCGCTCGATGCCGCCGCTGATGACGATCTTGTTCTTCCAGTTGTCGCGGTACTCGGGGAACAGCTTGCGGATCGCCTCGTCGCGCCACGAGTAGCAGCCGATCGCCTCCAGCGTCGGCGCGATGTCGACCGCCAGGCGCTCGACGCCCAGGTGGTCGGCCAGCATCTGGCCCAGTTTTCCGCTGCGCGAGGACGAATCGCGCTCGGGCAGCAGCAGGCAGAACACGCGCTCCTTGCCCAGCGCCCTGACGGACAGCGCCGCGCACACGCTGCTGTCGATGCCGCCCGAGATGGCGACGACAGCCCCGCGCCGCCCCATCCGGCCGATGTACTCCCGCATCTTCTCGCCGGCGGCGTCCGCTACGGCATTCAGATTCAGCTCCAGAACCTTTGCGTCCATGGCGACAGGAGAACGCACCCGGGGCCCCGAATTCAATAAAAAAACCGTGAGAAGATCATCCCGCTCCCGGCCGCGGCATCATGCCGCGCAGCCGGCCGAGGATCTTCAGCCCCATCGCCCGGGCGTCGGCGTCGATCGACATCATCAGCATCGCGAACAGCGGCGCGCCCAGCGCGACCCGCAGCCCCACTGTGACGAACCGGTGACCGGGGTAGACGAAGTGCAGGATGCCGTACATCACCACGGAGGCCGCGCTGGCGCGCAGCAGCGTCCCCCACGGCACCACGATCGGGAGGACCCGACGGCTCGCGATCGTGAAGCAGACGGCAACGACCCCGTAGCAGATCAGCGTCGCGATCGCGGACCCCAGGATGCCGATCGACTTGACCAGCAGCAGGTTGAGGATGACGTTCAGGATGGCGCTGCTCAGCACGACACCCATGATCACCGGCGTCCGGCGCTGGATGAACAGCCCCGCGCCCACCATCGGGTTCAGTCCGTCCAGGACCATGCCGCCGATGATCCAGGGCAGCACGTGGCCGGCGGCCTCGTACTTGTCCGACGCCAGCGCAGGAAGCAGCTCGGGCCCCACCGCCGCCAAGCCGGCGACGACCGGCGCGGCGAGCAGAAGATACGTCTTCATCGACTTGCTGATGAAGGCGGCCGTCTCCTCCTTCCCCTTCTCATCCCAGATCTGCATGTAAAGCGGGATGATCGCCTGCGTCACCGAGATGATGACGACCGACTGCACGTACTGGCAGAGGTTGTAGGCCGCCGAGTAGAGGCCCAGCGGCTCCTCGCCGATGACGCCGTCGATGACGTAGCGATCCCCGACGGCGAGCACGATCCCCGACACCTCATACCCGACCATCATCGGGATGCCGAAGGTCAGCAGCTGCCGGTAAAGCTTGGGAGAGAACGCCGACGCCGAGGGGTGAACGCGGCTCCTGAAGAAGATCCAGGCCAGCACCATGACCGCGACCGTCTCGGTCACGACGAAGGGGACGTAGTAGCCCTTCAGGTTCTTCGCGACGAGCAGCAGCGCCCCGACGATCAGGCCGAGGCCGACGTACTTCTTCACGACCTGATACTTCATCAGCAAGGTCGTCTCTTGATTGGCGCGCAGGAAGTTCGTCACGGCGCTCTCGACCACGCCGACGAGGACCAGCAGCGACGCGAAAGCGAAGAGGAACCGCACCTCCTGGCCGCCCAGCCACTTCTCGGGCGCGAACTGACTGATGACGACCATCACCAGCGTCACCAGCAGCGCGCTCCCGGTCATGCCGTACAGCGCGGTCGCGTGAAGCTGCGGCGCCGTGAACTCGCTCTTGCCCGACGAGATCTCGCTCTGGTAGCGGACGATCGAGTGCTGGATCCCGAACTTCCCGAACGCGATCGCGACCGACAGGCTCGCCGTGATCAGGTTCATGACGCCGTACTCGGCGACCGAGAAGATGCGCGTGATCAGCGGGAACGAGATCAACCCCGCGACCATCGTCAGCGCGCTGGCGATCGAGTAGTGCGACGTATGGACGAGGAGCCGCTTGAGCGGCGACGTGCTCACGGGCGCTGCTCCCCGCCGCCGACGGGTTTCGGCCGCAGGCGTTCGTGCAGTTGCCGCGCTCGCGCCATGAGCGCCGGC
>Ga0070683_100002179_pt1 | contig 15491 bp, 14 predicted proteins | sample KBSC713LmetaG_FD_64662 | JGI IMG/M metagenome (GOLD analysis project Ga0070683, IMG submission 64662) | Corn rhizosphere microbial communities from Kellogg Biological Station, Michigan, USA - KBS C7.1-3L metaG | ecosystem: Host-associated > Plants > Roots > Rhizosphere ...
AAGGTCCTCGTCCTCGGCGCCGGCGTCGCCGGCCTGCAGGCGGTCGCCACCGCCAAGCGCCTCGGCGCGATCGTCACCGGCTTCGACATCCGCCGCGCCGCCTGGGAGCAGATCGCCTCGCTCGGCGGCCGGCCGCTGGAACTGGACTTCATCCCCGACGCCGAGGGGGAGGGCGGTTACGCCCGGCCGCTGACCGAGGAGGAGAACGCGCAGGTGCGCGACGCCCTCGCCGAGAACGCGGCGAAACAGGACATCATCATCACCACCGCCGCGATCCCCGGCCGCCCGGCGCCGTTGCTGATTACCGCCGAGGGGGTCCGCAACATGGCCCCGGGCTCGGTGATCGTCGACCTCGCCGCCGAAACCGGCGGCAACTGCGAGCTGACCGAGCCGGGCCAGACCGTGGTCGAGGGCGGGGTGAAAGTGATCGGCAGCCGCAACCTCCCCTCGGAGATGCCGGCGCCGGCCTCCCAGCTCTACGCCAAGAACCTCGAGAACCTGCTCGGCCTGATCGTCACCGACGAGGGCGAGGCCAAAGTCGACTTCGAGGACGACATCATCGCCGCCGCCTGCATCACCCAGAACGGCGAGATCAAGAACGAGAGGGCCGCCAAGTAGCCATGAGCTTGATGACCGAGATCACGATCTTCGTCCTCGCCGTCTTCGTCGGCTTCGAGGTGATCTCGAAGGTGCCGACGACCCTGCACACGCCGCTGATGTCGCAGACCAACGCGATCCACGGCATCGTCATGCTCGGCGGCCTGATCGTCGTCGGCTTCGCCAACGACGGGGTCGAGTACGTGATCGGGACGATCGCGATCGCCTTCGGCGCGATCAACATCGTCGGCGGCTTCATGGTTACCGACCGGATGCTCGGCATGTTCTCGCGGAAGCCCAAATCGAAGGCCGGCTCCGACGGGAAAGGCGGCGCCTGATGGTCGAAGCCGTGCTGAAGCCGGGTGGCGACGCGGCGACCGCCCTCTACATCGTCGCCTTCTCGCTCTTCATCATCGGGATCAAACAGGGCACCCACCCGACCACGGCCAAGCGCGGCAACCTGATCGCCGCCGGCGGGATGGCGGTCGCGGTGGTCACCACGCTTCTGCTCGACGGGATGGGCAACTGGGGCCTGATCGTCCTCGGCCTCGGGATCGGCTCGGCGATCGGCGTGATCGCCTCGATCCGGGTGCAGATGACCGAGATGCCGCAGATGGTCGCCCTCTACAACGGTGTCGGCGGCGGCGCCGTTGCCCTGATCGCCTGGTCGGAGATTCGCCACGGAATCTCGATCGGCGAGGACTTCCCGCTCGACTCGCTGATCCCGGTCATCTTCGCCGGGATCGTCGGCTCGGTCTCCTTCTGGGGCTCGAACATCGCCTTCGCCAAGCTCCAGGACCTGATCCCGACCCGGCCGATCGCCGCACCCGGTCAGCAGGTGATCAACGCGATCCTGCTGCTGGCCATCATCGTCATCTCCGTCGTCCTCGCGGTCGACCACGAATCGCCCTCGGAGGGCCTCTTCATCCTCTTGCTCGTCCTGGCGGCGATCCTCGGCAACCTCGTCGTCCTGCCGATCGGCGGCGCCGACATGCCGGTCGTCATCTCGCTGCTGAACGCCTTCACCGGCCTCTCCGCCGCGGCCGCCGGGTTCGCGCTCGACAACGTCGCCCTGATCGTCGCCGGCACCCTGGTCGGCTCCTCGGGAACGATCCTCACCCTGGAGATGGCGACGGCGATGAACCGCTCGGTCTCCAACATCCTCTTCTCCGGCTTCGGTGGCGCGCCTTCGGGCGGTGGCGGCGGAACGGGCGAGGAAAAGCCGCACGTCTCGATCGGGGCCCAGGACGCGGCGATCAAGCTCGCCTACGCCGACTCGGTCGTGATCGTCCCCGGCTACGGCCTCGCCGTCGCCCAGGCCCAGCACGCGATCAAGGAGGTCGCCGACGAGCTGGAAAAGCGCGGGGTGACGGTCAACTACGCGATCCACCCGGTCGCCGGCCGCATGCCCGGCCACATGAACGTCCTCCTCGCCGAGGCCGACGTCGCCTACGAGAACCTCAAGGAGATGGAGGAGATCAACCCGGAAATGCCGCGCACCGACGTGGCGGTGGTCGTCGGCGCCAACGACGTCACCAATCCGGCGGCGAAAAACGACCCCGACTCGCCGATCGCCGGAATGCCGATCATCGAGGTCTCCGAGGCCCAAGAGGTGATCGTGATCAAGCGCTCCCTCAGCCCCGGCTTCGCCGGCATCGACAACGACCTCTTCTACGAACCGAACACCTCGATGCTCTTCGCCGACGCCAAAGCGGCCGCGGCGGAAATTGCCGCCGAGATCGGGAATCTCTAACTCCTTACGGTTCGGCGCGCCAATCGGCACGCCGTACACACACATGTAGGAACTTCCTCCCTAGGTTCGGCCCATGCGGTCGGAGCGGGGACAGGGGACGGTGGAGTGGGTGGGGCTGGTCACGCTCGTCTCGCTCCTGCTGCTCGGGATGGTGGCGGCCGGGGTGCGGGTGCCGGGGGCCTCGTTGGCGCGCTCGCTGGCAGGCCGGATCCTCTGCGCGGCGGCGCTGGCCGACGGCTGCGGCGACGAGCCGGCGCTGATCGCCGCCTACGGGAGTGAGGTGGGGGAGCTGGTGCGACGGCACATGCCGAGCCTGGTCTTCGAGGCGGGCTCGCGGGCGCTACCGGTCGACTTCCGCCGCTGCCGCAGCAGCGAGTGCGGCGACGCAGAGGGCGACGAGGTCGTGGGCCGGACCGACGAGGGGCTGCCGGTGACGGTCTTCGTCCACGTCGTCGACTGCCGCGACGGGGAACCGCAGCCGCCCGACGCCGACTGCTCCGGCGATCGAGACGGCAACCTCTACGTCCAGTACTGGACCTACTACGCCGACTCGGCCACCCTCCGCGGAGTGCCGATCGCGGGAGGGAAGGGCTACCACCACGACGACTGGGAGGGCGTGCAGCTGCGGTTCGGGCCCGACGGCGAGGTCGACGAGCGAGCCTCCTCGCACCACGGCTACAACTACTTCCGCACCGACGTCAGTTGGATGTCGGACGCCGGGATCGCATCGCACGAAGGCTGGGGTCCGGAGTCCGGTCTCCTCTTCGTCTCCGGTGGCAGTCACGCCGGCAACGTGATGGCCGCGCCCGAAACCCACCGCTTCACCCCCGGCCGCCGCGTCCACCTTGTCCCGCTGGAGCCGATCGCCGCGAGCAGCAGTGCCCGCTTCGCGATCTCCCCGCCCTGGATGAAGCAGGTCTGGGCGGATCCCGAGGACCAGGGAACCAGCTGATTCACAGGCGAGTACTCAGAGGGCGCTAGGGTCTTCTTATCCCGGCCGATGTGTCCTCAGAGTCGAAGGCGGCGATCGCGGCAGCTCTCTCGGAAGCCCGCGAGCGCACTCTTTCCCTGGTTGCGTCGCTCGACGACGAGCAGCTGAACACGGTCTACTCGCCGATCCTCAGCCCGCTGGCCTGGGACCTCGGGCACATCGCCAACTTCGAGGAGCTGTGGCTGGTGCAGAGGATGGGCGGTCGCGAGCCGCTGCACGGGGAGCTGCGCCGCTTCTACGACGCGATCGAGAATCCGCGCAAGGTCCGCGGCGAGCTGCCGATCCTGCGCGACGCCGAGCTGCGCGCCTACATGGCCGACGTCCGGGAGCGCACTCTCGACGTACTGGATGGTGTGGAGATCGGCTCTGACGTCGAGGACCAGCTGCTGCGGGACGGCTTCGTCTACGAGATGCTGCTCGCGCACGAGCTCCAGCACAACGAGACGATGCTGCAGCTGCTGCAGCTGGTCGAGGGATACGAGCTGCCGCCGGCTATCGCCGGCGAACGCAATTCTTCCCGCATAGCGGGAACGAGTGCGTCTGGCGCGGAGGAGACGGTCCGGATCGAGGGCGGGGAGCATGAGATCGGCGCTCCCGCTCGCGGCTTCGCCTACGACAACGAGCGCCCGCGCCACGCAGTCCGCCTCGACGCCTTCGAGATCGATCGGACCCCGGTCACGAACGGCGCGTACGTCAGGTTCATGGAGGAGACCTCGGCGGAGCCGCCGCTCTACTGGGAGCGCGACGGCGAGGGATGGGTCGACACCGCTCGCGGCCGGCGCGACCCGGTCGACCCTGCGCATCCCGTGATTCACGTCTCCTGGGACCAGGCCGACGCATTCGCCCGCTCGGCCGGCAAGCGGTTGCCGACCGAGTTCGAGTGGGAGGCAGCGTCGCCGCAACTCGACTGGGTCGGCCACGGCTGGGAATGGACCTCATCCGACTTCCTCGCCTACCCCGGCTTCCAGGCCTTCCCCTACCGCGAGTACTCCGAGGTCTTCTTCGGCGACTCCTACAAGGTCCTGCGCGGCAGCTCCTGGGCCACTCATCCGCGGGTCGCCCGCCCCAGCTTCCGCAACTGGGACCTGCCCCAGCGCCGGCAGATCTTCTCCGGCTTCCGCTGCGCGAGGGACGCATGACGATCGCGATCGACGTCCACCTCGACGCCGACGCCGCGGCGAAGATGGCGCGCGACGTCCGCGAGGGCCTTTGCGCCTACCCGAAGGAGGTGGCGCCGAAATACTTCTACGACGAACGCGGCTCGCTGCTGTTCGAGCGGATCACCGAGCTGCCCGAGTACTACCCGACGCGGGCCGAGCGGGAGATCCTCACAACCCGCTCCGGCGAGATCCACGCCGCCGCCGGCTGCCCGAAGACGCTGGTGGAGCTGGGCTCGGGATCGGCGGCGAAGACCCGCCACCTGTTGAGCGCGATGCGCGACTGCGGCGACCTCGACACCTACGTCCCGGTCGACATCTCGGTCGAGATAACCGAGCGCACCGCGGCGGAGCTGGTCGACGAGTACCCGGGGCTGAACGTGCACGGGATGGTCTGCGACTACGAGCAGCACCTGGAGCGGGTCCCGCACGGCGCCGGCACGCGGATGATCGCCTTCCTCGGCGGCACGATCGGCAACCTCTACCCGCGCGAGCGCCACGCCTTCCTCGAGCGGATCCGGGCCCTCCTCGGCCCCGGCGACCACCTCCTGCTCGGCACCGACCTGATCAAGGACAAGGCCCGGCTCGAGGCCGCCTACGACGACGCCGCCGGGGTCACCGCCGAGTTCAACAAGAACGTCCTCGCCGTCCTCAACGACCAGCTCGGCGCCGACTTCGACCTCGACGCCTTCGAGCACGTCGCCCGCTACGACACCGAAGCCGAGCGGATGGACATCCGCCTGCGCTCGCTGGCCGACCAGGAGGTGCGGCTCGAGGGCCTCGACCTGGAGATCCGCTTCGCCGCGGGCGAGGAGATGCGGACCGAGATCTCGACCAAGTTCACCCGCGAGCGGATTGCCGCCGCCTACGACGGCGCCGGCCTCGAGCTGCGCGGCTGGTTCACCGACGCGGCCGGCGACTACGCGCTCAGCCTCGCGGCACCTGCTGGGTGATGCAGTGGACGTTGCCGCCGCCGAGGAGGATCTCGCGCGCCGGCACCCCGACCACCTCCCGCTCGGGGAAGACCCGGCGGAGGGTCGCCGCGGCCTCGTCGTCATGTCGCGGATCGAGCAGCGGGTAGACGATCCGCGAGTTGCCGAGGTAGAAGTTGACGTAGGAGGCGGCCATGCGATCGCCGGCCCGGCGCGGCTGGGTGCCCTCGCCGGCGTCGACCCCCTCGGCCTCCTCGGCTGAGATCTGCAGCGGACCGGGGGAGGGGAGCAGGACCACCTCGAAGGAGCGGCCGCGGGCGTCGGTGGCCTTTTCCAACCGCTCGCGGGCGTCGCGGGAGATCGCGTGCTGGGGGTCGCCCTCGTCGTCGGTCCAGGTCAGCAACACCACTCCGGGGCGAGCGAAGCAAGCGAGGTTGTCGACATGGCCGTCGGTCTCGTCTTCGAAGACGCCGGCCCCGAGCCAGACCACCTTCTCGGCTCCGAGGTAGTCGAGCAGGACCCGCTCGATCTGCTCCTTGGAGAGCTCCGGGTTGCGGTTGGGGTTGAGCAGGCACTCTTCGGTCGTCAGCACCGTCCCCGCGCCGTCGACGTGGATCGCCCCGCCCTCGAGCACGATCGGCGCCCGGTAACGGTCGTCGCCTTCGACCTCCAGCACCTTGGCGGCGACCCGTTCGTCGCGGTCCCAGGGGAAGTAGAGCCCGCCGTCGGTCCCGCCCCAGGCGTTGAAGCGCCAGTCGACCCCGCGGCGGCCGCCCTCGCCGTCGAGGAGGAAGGTCGGGCCGTGGTCGCGGATCCAGGCGTCGTCGGTCGAGACCTCGACCACCCGCACCTCGGGCGGCAGCAGCGCCCGGGCATTCTCGAACTGGCCGTCGGAGACCGCCATCGTCACCGGCTCGGAGGCGGAGATAGCGGCCGCCACCGCCGCGTAGGCCTCCTGCGCCGGCTTCGCCCCCAGCCGCCAGTTGTCGGTGCGCTCGGGCCAGGCCATCCAGCAGCCGCTGTGCGGCTCGAACTCGCCCGGCATCCGGAAGCCGTCTTCGGCGGGCGTCGATTTGTGGGTCACCGTCACCGCCCTCTATCTTGAACCAGTGGACGAGATCCGCCTGATCCGCGCCCCCGAGCCGCCTGAGTCCCTCGCCCGCACGCGGGAGCCGAGCCGGCCGCCGTTCCGGATCGCCGCCGTCCAGCACCGCTGGCACCCCGATCCCGAAGAGCACGAGGCGGCGCTGGAGCAGGGGATCCGTCTTGCCGCCGAGGAGGGGGCGCAGCTCGTCTGCCTGCAGGAGCTGACCCTGAGCCGCTACTTCGCGGTCGACCCCGCCGGCCCCGAAGCCGCCGGAGCCGAGCCCGAGGACCTTCCCGGCGGGCGCACCTTCGAGTTCGCCGCCCGGATGGCGGCGGCGACCGGCGCCCACGTCCACGCCTCCCTCTACGAGCGCGCCGACGGCGAGGACGGCCTCGGCTTCAACACCGCGATCGTCGTCTCGCCGGCGGGCGAGCTGGTCGCCCGCACCCGCAAGCTCCACATCCCGGTCACCGCCGGCTACCACGAGGACCGCTACTTCCGGCCCGGCCCCGGCGACGCCGAGGCCTTCCCGCTGGTCGGCCTCGGCGAGGTGCAGCTGGGGCTGCCGACCTGCTGGGACCAGTGGTTCCCCGAGGTCGCCCGCGCCTACAGCCTCGAGGGCGCCGACGTCCTCGTCTACCCGACCGCGATCGGCTCCGAGCCCGACCACCCGGAGTTCGACACCCAGCCGCTCTGGCAGCACGTGATCGTCGGCAACGGCATCGCCAACGGCGTCTTCATGGTCGCCGTCAACCGCATCGGCGAAGAGCCGCCCCTCACCTTCTACGGCTCCTCCTTCATCTCCGACCCCTACGGCCGCATCCTCGCCCAAGCCCCCCGCGACGAACCGGCGGTCCTAGTCGCCGACCTCGACCTCGATCAGCGCCGCGACTGGCTGGAGCTTTTCCCCTTCCTCACCACCCGCCGCCCCGACGCCTACGCCAGCCTGGCGGAACAGGCAACCGAGCTGCAGAACGAATAGCTGGGGGAGGGGCCGGTACTCCTCCTCCGGAATTGACCTCCCCTCCGCTGCGCTCCGGGGAGAACATGCTGCGGCTTCGCCGCAAATATCAGATTGCATATCGCCGAACATTCCTGCGGAGGAGTACCGGCCCCTCCACGAGACGCGTCTGCCAGGGACTGTTGAGGCCGCTTCCGTTTTTGACCCCACCCCGCTGTGCACGAAATCGGATGCGGTTCGGCGTCTCTCCACTCTCGATCGCGGAGGGAGCCGGTGGGGGTCGTGAGGTACTCAGCATGGAGCCGCGCCACCAGGCCTTGAGGCGTCAGCAGCAGGCGCTCCTCGCGGCGGAGGTGCTCCGAACGACCCCCACCGGCTCCCTCCCGAACCAGCTTGCTCAGCTGGGCGCCAGCGCCTCGATCGTCTCGCCGAGCTTGTCCGGCGTCGTGATCGGGGTGAGGATCGGGAGGGTGATGCCGCCGGCGACGAATTCGCCGAGGCGCTGCTTCATCTGCTTCGGGGTGCCGAAGATGAACATGTCCTCGATCAGCTCCCAGGGGGCGGCTGCGGCGGCGGCCTGGCGGTCGCCGGCCTCCCAGGCCTCGACCATCGGGCCGATCTGCTCGCCGAACCCCATCCAGCGGTAGAAGTCGGCGTAGACCGGGACGGTGATGTAGGAGGAGAACATGAAGCGGGCGAGGGGCTCGACCTGCTCGCGCTCGCCCGGGATGCAGAAGAAGCGGCAGAGGAGCTCGAACCCGGTCGGCGCTCCCTGCAGCTGCGCGGTCACCTTCGGCAGGCCGCCCAGCGGCAGGAAGTTGGTGAAGGCTCCGGCGGCCCGTTCGACCGCCAGCTCCAGCATCTTGCCGCGCAGCGCCGCCAGCACGATCGGGACCTCGAAGCGGGGCGGGGTTTCCAGCTTGAAGCCGGTATCGCTGCGCTCGCCGCCGAGCACGGGGTCGAGGAAGTCGAGCGTCTCCCGCACCTTGCTTAGCGGCCGCTCGAAGGGGATCCCGTTCCAGCCTTCGACGATCCGGTCCGAGGAGGAGCCGAGCCCGAGCATGAAGCGCCCCTCGGAGGCGTCGCTCAGCGCTACCGCCTGCTGCGCCAGCAGCGCCGGGCCGCGCTGGAAGACGCCGACGATCCCGGTCCCTAGCCGCACCCGCTCGGTCCAGGCGGCGCTCAGCGCCAGCGGCGTGAAGCCGTCCGGGCCGGCCGTCTCGCCGGTCCAGAGGTCGGTGTAGCCAGCCGCCTCGGCGCGGCGGACGTGCTCCTCATGATCAGGAAGCGTCAGTCCCGGCAACGGCAGCGTCAGGCCCCAGCGATCCATCGACCGGGACCCTATCGCCGTCCGGGCGCTCGGCGCGAACCTCGAAACGGCGGTTCGGCGACCAGCTGCTGAAGAAAGAATCAGCGTCCTGGGCGCTGAGCGGCCGGGTGAAGAGGAAGCCCTGGCCGTTGTCGCACTCTTTGTCGCGGATCAAAGTCAGGTCCTGCGGGCGCTCGATCCCCTCCGCCGTCGTCTCTATCTCCAGCGCTTTGCCGAGCTGGACCAGGGTGTGGAGAAGGATCTCATTCTCGCCTCCCTCGGCCAGCTGGGAGACGAAGGAGCGGTCGATCTTCAGCACGTCGACCGGGAACTGGCGCAGGTGCGAGAGCGAGGAGTAGCCGGTGCCGAAGTCGTCGACCGCGATCTTCACCCCGACCTCCTTCAGCTCGCGCAGCCGCCGCGCCGTTTCCTCGGCGTCGGTCATCAGCGTCGTCTCGGTGATCTCCAGCGTCAGCGCCTCCGGCGCCAGGCCGCTCGCCGCCAGCGCCACCTTGACGTCGTCGATTAGCGCGTCGGTGTCGAGCTGCAGGGCGGAGACGTTGACCGAGAGGCACATCGGCCGCCCCTCCTGCTGCCAGCCGGCCGCCTGCGCGCAGGCCTCGCGCAACACCCAGGCGCCGACGTCGACGATCAGCTTCGACTCCTCCAGCAGCGGGATGAACTCCTCCGGCTCGACCACCCCGCGGCCCGGGCGGCGCCAGCGGATCAGCGCCTCGACCCCCGTCGGGGTCATCGTCTGCAGGTCGAAGGTCGGCTGGTAGACGAGGAAGAACTCCTCGTTGGCGAGCGCGGTCTGCAGGTCCATCTCGGTTTCCAGCCGCGCCTGCACCTCGTCCTCCATCCCCGACTCGAAGACCAGGTAGCGGCTCTTGCCGCTCCACTTGGCCCGGTACATGGCGATGTCGGCGTCGCGCAGGAGCTCTTCCGCGGTTTCGCGGACGCCGGTGGCGATGCCGATGCTGGCGTTCACGTGGACCAGGGTGTCGCCTCCCTCCCCGAGGGCGAAGGGCTCGGCGAAGGCTTCCAGCAGGCGCTCCGCGATCAGCTCCGGCCCCGCCGCCAGCGAGAGCCCCTCGGCGACGACGACGAACTCGTCGCCGCCCATCCGCCCGAGGGCGTCGGTGTCCCGGATCACGCCCTCCAGGCGTTCGGCCACGGCGCAGAGCAGCTCGTCGCCGACCCCGTGTCCCAGCGAGTCGTTGATCGCCTTGAAGTTGTCGAGGTCGACGAAGAGCGCCGCCACCGGCTCCTGGTTCTGGCGCGAGCGCCGCAGCGTCTGCTCGATCCGGTCGAGGATCAGGGTCCGGTTCGGCAGCCCCGTGAGAGCGTCGTGGGTGGCGAGGAAGACGAGTTCTTTCTCTCGGCTCGAGAGTTCCTCGTGGGCGCGCTGGCGCTCGTCCTCGAAGGACTGGCACATCCGCACCAGGGTGACGTCGAGGCTGCGCTGGACCATCGCCCGCGCCGTCGCCAGGGTCTCCGCGGCGAGGTCGAGGTCGGCGGCGCTCTCGTCGAGCACCTCGAGGGTGCAGTCGCGCCAGCGCAGGCAGCGTTTGGTCACCTCGTTCAGCGCCGCCTCCTGCTGGGAGGCGAGCTGGGCGAAGATCCGCCAGGACTCCTGCCCGACCTCGCGGGCGACCGTTTCGCCCTCGCCGGACATCCAGCGGGCGACGGCGACGGTGGAGACGGTGCCGACGTCGTGGAAGCTGTCTTCGACGACCTTCGCCAGTGTCTTCGAGGACTGTTCCGAGCGCTGCATCATCCGCGCCACCACCTCGTCGGTGCGCGCGCTCAGCTCCTGCCCCAGCCTGGAGAGCTCGCCGGCTTCCATGGATCGCGCATCGACCCCCCGCTCAGAGGTCTTTAGCCGTAGCGGTCGCCATGCACGGATTTCGATTGGGCCAAACGTCCACGGCCTAGGCTTCATCCCGAGTCCGGGTTGAAATAGGCTGCGCCCATATGGGGTCCACCGATCAGGAGGCCGGGACCGCCCGCGCGGCGGCCAAGCCCGACCGCAACCTAGCTCTAGAGCTCGTCCGCGTCACCGAGGCCGCCGCTCTGGCCTCGGCCCGTTGGGTCGGTCGCGGTGACAAGATCGCCGCCGACCAGGCCGCGGTCGACGCGATGCGCCACGTCCTCGACTCGGTCTCGATGGACGGCACCGTGGTCATCGGCGAGGGAGAGAAGGACGAGGCGCCGATGCTCTACAACGGCGAGGGGATCGGCGACGGCACTCCGCCGACCGTCGACATCGCCGTCGACCCGCTCGAGGGAACCCGTCTCTGCGCACTGGGGATGCCGAGCGCGATCGCCGTCATCGCCCTCGCCGAGCGGGGGACGATGTTCGACCCAGGCCCCTGCGTCTATATGGAAAAGATGGCGGGCGGGGAGGAGATCGCCGACCTGCTCGACCTCGACCGGCCGCTGCCGGAGACCCTGAAGCTGATCGCTGAGCGCAAGGGCAGCTCGGTCGGCGACGTGATCGTCGTCATGCTCGACCGCCCCCGCCACGAGCAGGCGATGAAGGAAGTCCGCGAGGCGGGCGCCCGGATCCGCCTGATCACCGATGGCGACGTCTCCGCTTCGCTGCTGGCGGTGAGCGAACGCTCGCCAGTCGACCTGCTCTGGGGGATCGGCGGCACGCCCGAGGGAGTGATCTCCGCCGCGGCGCTGAAGTCGATGGGCGGGCAGCTGATCGGCCGCCTCTGGCCGCGCAACGACGAGGAGCGCTCGGCTGCCGTCGACGCCGGCTACGACCTCGACCAGGTGCTGACCGCCAACGACCTCTGCTCCGGCGACGACGTCTTCTTCTCCGCCACCGGCGTCACCGACGGTGACGTCCTCCAGGGCGTCCGCTACCGCGGCCCCGGCGCCACCACCGAGTCGCTGGTGATGCGCTCCCGCTCCGGCACGGTGCGCCGAGTCCATGCCCGCCACGACAGGTCCAAGTTGAGGGAGATAATCGGCGAGCGGTATGGCTGATCTCTCGCTGCTCGGGTAGCTGGGCATTGTGATCGCGGTCGCCGGAGCCACTGGGTACATCGGTGGGCTCTTGTGCAAGCGGCTGCGCGAGGAAGGGCAGGAGGTGCGCGCGCTCGCCCGGCATCCGGAGCGGGCGGAGGAGCTGAAGGAGGCCGGCTGCGAGGTCGTCCGGGCCGACGTGCTCGAGGCGGGGACGCTGGGGCCGGCGCTGGAGGGCGCCGAGGTCGCCTACTACCTCGTCCACTCGATGGGGCGCGGCTCCGACGGCGACTTCGCCGCCCGCGACCAGGAAGGGGCGGAGAACTTCGCCGCCGCTGCGGCGGCGGCGGGCGTGAAGCGGATCGTCTACCTCGGCGGGCTGGGGGAGGGGTCGAAGCACCTCGACAGCCGCCACCGGACCGCCGAGACCCTGCGCCGCGGCGAGGTCCCCGTCGTCTACTTCCGCGCCGCCGCCGTGCTCGGTGCCGGCAGCGAGTCCTTCCGCACCGCCTTCTACCTGGTCCGCCGGTTGCCGCTGATGGTCACCCCGCGCTGGGTCAGCACCCGCACCCAGCCGGTCGCGGTGGCCGACGCGATCGCCTACCTCGCGGCCGCCGCCGACCTCGGGCTCCCGGTCGAGCGCGAGGTCGAAATCGGCGGCCCCGACGTCACCACCTACGGCGGCATGATCGACGGGCTGGCGCGGGCGCTCGGCCGCCGGCCGCCGACGCGGATCACGGTGCCGCTGCTGACCCCGTTCCTCTCCTCGCTGTGGATCGGCCTCGTCACCCCCGTCGACTCCGGCGTCGCCAGGCCGCTGATCGAGGGGCTCGCGACCGAGACCGTGGTCGACGACCCCTCAGGGATGGAGCTCTTCCCCGGCGTCCGGCGGACGCCGCTGCGACAGGCGCTCGCCGCGGCCCTGGCCGAGCGGGGCTAAGCCGCCGCTCGCTCCTGCTCGGCCCGCGCCACCTCTTCGCCGACGAAGGGGACGAGCAGTTCGTAGGTGAGGTCGGGCAGCAGGCGCGGCAGCTCGGCTGCCTTGCCGAGCACGACTTCCTCGTAGATCCGAGCCATGATCGCCCCCACCGCCAGCCCGGTCGCGCGGGCGAGCTCCGGGTCGGGGCCGCCGTCGCCGAGGCCCTCGTCGAGGAGCTTGGTGAAGCGGGCGTACTCGCTCTGGAAGATCGCCCGGAAGGCGGGTCCGACCGTGCTCAGCTCGACCAGGATGAAGCGGGCGGCCTGCGGATCCGCCGCGAACCACTCGAGCGTCACCGCGAGGGCGCCGCGGACCCGCTCCGGCCAAGGTTTCTGCTCGGAGTAGGCGGCCCGCACCTGCTCCTCGAGGGCGTCGACGAGAATCTTGTGCGCTGCCAGCATGCAAGCGAGCTTGTCGTCGAAGAGTTCGTAGAAGGTCTCGCGCCCGACCCCCGCCTCGCCGAGGATGTCGCCGACGGTGGTGGACTCGTACCCCTTCGTCGCCGTCACCCGCACCACCGCCGCCAGCAGCCGCTCCCGCTGGGAGCGCTCGACCAGCTCCCGCGGCAGCCCGTGGCGTCCCCGCGGCAGGCGCCACTGGCGCAGGTCCTCGGTGTTGTCGCTCACCGCGATGCGGCGCCGCCGATCTCGTTCTCGGCCGCCAGCCGGGACTGCCGCAGGGCCTCGTCGTGGCCGCCGAAGGGGCTGACCGTCAGGTACACGATCTCCGGCAGCAGCTCAGGCAGCCGGTCGGGGTTGCCGGTGGCAATCTGGTTGAGGATCAGGACCTGGGCCTGCCCGAAGGCGAGGCGCGGGTCGGTGTGGGCCTCGGCTCGGCCGGCACCGCCCCAGAGCGCCTCCAGAGCCGGCACCGTCGCCCGGCGATAGCGCTCGATCACGATCGGGTCGACTGCCATCGCGTCGCCGGCGAGCATCTGCGCCAGGCCCGGCCGCGCCGCCAGCGCCTCGACCACGGCCGTGGCCGCCATCCGCGCCGCCTCGCCCGGCGTGTCCTCCGGGGAGTGGGAGGTCGCCGCCACCCCCTGCAGCTCGGCGATGCAGAAGTCGATCGCGGCGTCGAAGCAGGCCCGCTTGTCCTCGAAGTGCTTGTAGAAGGTGGTGCGGGAGATGTGCGCGCGGGAGACGATGTCGCTGATCGTCGTCGCCGCGTAGGTCTTCTCCGCGCAGGACTCGATCATCGCGTCGAGGATGCGCTGGCGCTGGGACTTGCCGGCCACGTCGATCGGGACGGTCGGACGCAGAACGTTGCGGGCGGTTTCAGAACTCCGCTGTCGTTGGATCACTGTGGATCGTCCACCCCTATGCGTTTGGCTGGACGGCCAGTCCAAATCGCCGTCTCGATTGCCCGCTCTAGGATACGACAGTTTTTAACTACTGGAAGAGAGGCCCTGAACGCTGGCCATTTCGGTCACTTCTCGTCGCAGCCCTCGCAGGGGCGCTCCAGGGTGGCGAAGTAGGGGAGTTCGCCGGTGTCCTCGTACTCGAAGCGCAGCGAGTTGATCACCGCCCCGACCATCAGCGCCAGGCTGAGCACGTAGAACCAGAGCAGGGCGATGAGGATGAAGCCCAGCGTCGAGCCGAAGCGCGAGAGGCTGGACACGTTGGAGAGATAGATGGGGAAGAGCCAGTTGGCGAGGCCGGCGCCGAGGGTGACGAAGAGCGCCCCGGGCCAGACCGCGCGCCACGGCATGTGGCCTTTGGGCACGGCCCAGAAGATCACCGAGCAGATCCCGAAGGTGACCAGGAGGGCCGCGGTGAGGAGCAGGATCGTGTCGATCGCCTTGATGTCCGAGAGCCCGAGCGGGAGGCGGTCGGTGCTGTTGACGACCGCGCTCTCGAGGGTGGGGATGAAGATGCTGGCGGCGATGAAGAGCAGGACCACGGCCAGCATCGCGAAGGAGAAGCGCTTCTGTTCGACCCAGCCGCGGCACTCGACGTGGTAGATGCGGCAGAAGGCGGTGTCCATCGCGCCCCAGAAGGAGGCGCCGATCCAGAGCGAGCCGGCGAAGGCGGCGATCCCGATCGTCGCCGTGTTGTTCTCGATTCGGTTGAGGGCGTCGGTCAGCGTCTGCTGCTCGGTATTCGGGAAGAGGCGCTGGAGGTCGGCGAGGACGCTGCTCTCGACCCCTTCGATCTTCAGCACCTGGCCGAAGACGAAGAGGACGAGGAGGGCGAAGGGGAAGACCGCCAGCATCAGGTTGTAGGCGACCATCGCCGAGAGCCCGGTGACGTTCTCGCGGTAGGCGCGCTGCCAGAAAGCGCGTAGCCAGGGGGTCGGATGGCGGAGGGAGCTGGGCATTGACTTCACAAACTGAAGCGAGTACCATGCGAACAGGCGTTTGACCTAGGTGCAGACGTCGCCCAAATGGGCACAATGACGATGTAGACGCTACTTCGCGGACCAGATCTCTCGGGTCCGTTTTTTGTCGGTCCGGCGCGACTTTCGACTCGCGACGGTATTTCATCGCCAGGACTAAACATCGACCGCAAGGGAACGAGTAAGAACGGATGCTGGTAGCAGAGCTTCAGGAACTGGACGAGGTCAAAAACCTCATCAATCGCGGGCAGCAGCTCGGCGTGCTGACCTTCGGGGACATCGCCTCCGCCGTCTCCGAGGTCGATCTCGACGAGTCTGACGTCGAGGACCTCTACGGCCACCTCGAGAAGTCGGGGATCGAGCTCGTCGAGGACATGGACCCGGCGCAGAAAGCCGCCGCCGAAGCGCT
>Ga0070683_100002180_pt1 | contig 15490 bp, 11 predicted proteins | sample KBSC713LmetaG_FD_64662 | JGI IMG/M metagenome (GOLD analysis project Ga0070683, IMG submission 64662) | Corn rhizosphere microbial communities from Kellogg Biological Station, Michigan, USA - KBS C7.1-3L metaG | ecosystem: Host-associated > Plants > Roots > Rhizosphere ...
TTGCCGGCCGACGCGGTTTGGTGGCGGCCGAATGAGCAATCGAACAGCGTCGGGAATCTGCTTGCACACTTGGCCGGAAACGTTCGCCAGTGGATCGTCAGCGGAGTCGGTGGTGCACCGAACGCTCGCGACCGCGCGGCTGAGTTCGATGCGCGGTCAGGCCCCGCCGCGGCGGAGCTTCTGGCGTCGCTCGAACAAACACTCGAGGAAGCGGACGCGGTCATTGCGAAATTATCCGCCGCGGATCTCGCGACAGCTCGATCGATTCAAGGACGCGACATCACCGTATTCGACGCCGTCTACCACGTCGTCGAGCACTTCTCGCTGCATCTGGGACAAATCATCCTGATCGCCAAGCTTCACGCGCCTGGCGCGATACATTTCTACGAAGATGCCGGTGGACTGGCGCGCCCGGTGTGGAAGGAACTCGCATAACAGTTCTCATGAACACACGCGACTTCACAACTGTTTTGCCGGCGCTCTTGGCCGAGTTGGTCGACGGCTCGCCTGATCCCACCGTTGGGACGTACATGCTCAACCGTGGCGATGAAGGCTTGTTGAAGTCGCTGGATAAACTCTCGGCGGCCGGGGCGTCGAGAACGAGCAGCGGCGGCGGGTCCATTGCGGCACACGTCGATCATGTCCGCTACGGGTTGTCGCTACTGAATCGATGGGCCGCCGGCGAGACGGCTCCGTGGAAGAACGCCGACTGGACGATGAGCTGGCGGAAGCCAGTCGTCTCCGACGCGGAGTGGCGAACATTACGCGACGACATCCGGCGCGAGACGCACGCCTGGATCGAAGCACTGCGCAAACCGCGCGACCTGGATGACACCCAACTCGGCTGGTTGCTGGGGAGCATATCACATTTGGCTTACCATCTCGGTGCCATTCGACAGATCGATCGTGCGACGCGTGGCCCAACCGCCGAGGATGAGCAGCGAGTCGAGCAGCGATAGAGGCGCTCTCGCGCTGCGGTGAATGGATGGCGGGTCGCGGGGAAGGCACTGCGCGGTCGAGACCGACCACATTTAATTGTCGGTCAATGAGCTCGCCACCTGCTCGAGCAGATCCATTGCGTCCTGCATGCCGGCTTCCATCCCGGAGTTGATGTGCGCATCGCGATTCGATTTGTTCGCGTGCTCGGTGAGAATGGTGAGCATCGTGTGACCGTCCTTCTCGACGAACGTGAGCGTATTCAACGACCCGGCTTGGGGCATGGGCTCGAAGATTTCAGTGAACACGAGTCGCTCGTTGGGGACGATCTCGCGATACTCGCCGTGAAAGGCGACCTCGAATCCGCGATCGGTCATCAGCACCCAGCGCCACGTACCGCCGATGCGAAGATCGACTTCAGCGACGGTGACGGTGCCTCGCTTGGCATTCCACCAACGCTTGATCAACTCGGGCGTCGTCCACGCTTTGTACACGAGATGCTTCGGCGCATCGAATGGTCGCTCGATGAGAATCTGCGTATCACTTGGCAGCGTGACGACTGCTCGATGTTTAGCGGCGCTTGCGGGCATTTGGCTTCTCCTTTTGCTTGAGTTCGTCGAGGACATCGTCGAGCGCAGCAAACTTCTCGTTCCAAGTGCGTTCGTAGCGGCTCACCCACTCGTAAATCGTTTTCAGCGGCCGACCGTTCAAGCGATAGACCCGCTGCCGGCCTTCGTCACGTGAGACGACGAGCCCCACTTCGCGGAGCACCCGCAGATGTTTGGATACCTGCGGTTGCGCGAGGTCGAGTAACGTCACGAGGTCGTTGACGGGACGCTCGCCTTGGGCGAGGGCGTCGAGAATCTCGCGGCGTCGCGGCTCGGCGACAGCGTTGAATGCGTCGGTGGTGGTGGCTGCTCTCGGCATGATTCTAAATATATGTCGATATGGGAATATATCAAGACCTGACATCCAGGCCACCACAAGCCGGCTTGACGCGCTCGGACTCGATCATCAAGCTGAGCCAATGAACATCACCCCCCGAATCCCCCGGCCTGCGACGATCATCGCCGCCACTCTCCTGGCGGGCGCGACCGCCGCCGCTCAAACAGTGCGCGCTGGCAACCCTGTCTTTCCGGGATGGTACGCCGATCCGGAAGCCCACGTCTTCGAGGGACAGTACTGGATCTATCCGACCTACTCGGCGCCGTACGATCAACAAACGCTCATGGATGCGTTCTCCTCGAAAGACCTCATCACCTGGGAGAAGCATGCACGCGTGCTCGACACGAGCAACGTGTCCTGGGCGCACCGGGCGGTGTGGGCTCCATCGATCATCGAGAAGGATGGATGGTACTACCTCTTCTTCGGCGCGAACGACATTCAGAATGACCAGCAGGTCGGCGGTATCGGAGTCGCGCGCGCGCGACGACCGGACGGCCCCTTCAAAGATTATCTCGGCAAGCCGTTGATCGACAAGTTTCACAACGGCGCGCAGCCGATCGATCAATTCGTATTCAAGGATCGTGACGGGTCGTACTACATCGTCTACGGCGGTTGGCGCCATTGCAACATCGCCAGACTCAACGATGCCTTCACCGGATTCATTCCATTCCCGGACGGCAGCACCTTCAAGGAGATAACGCCGGCGGGCTACGTCGAAGGTGCCTTCATGCTCGTCAAGGACGACAAGTACTACTTCATGTGGTCGGAGGGAGGTTGGACGGGTCCGAATTACGCCGTCGCGTACGCCATCGGGTCGTCTCCGTTCGGACCGTTCGAGCGAGTGGGTAAGATTCTCCAGCAGGATTCGTCTGTCGCGACGGGCGCAGGTCATCATTCGGTGCTCCACTCGCCGGCATCAGACAAGTGGTACATCGTGTATCACCGGCGACCATTGGGTGAGACCGATCGCAATCATCGCGTCGTGAGCATCGACGAGCTGCGATTCGACGCACGCGGTCTCATCCTACCGGTCAAGATCACGAAGGAGGGCGTTGCCGCAGACCCGCTTCCCGGCGCCGGACGAGATCGGAACTAGCCGAGTTGCCGGGTGGTAGTCATGACTGGGAAATCCCATCCGCGGATCGTAGAATTCGAGATAAATCTCGACCGCTTCTTTTCGTCCTCAAGGCACTGTGCAGATCGACTCCCGGCCCGAGCGCCGGAGTTCTGATGCGTCCCCGATGAGCCGGTGGCGAAGCTTCGTCGCCATCGGCCCGGCAATCGTCGTCCTCGTTCTCGGCGTTACGACGTTCGACGGAATACGTCGTGCCCGCGAGAGCCGCGAGCTGGTGACGCACACCCGCAACGTCATCGACCTCGCGCAGGCGACTTTCTCAGCGCTACAGGACGCCGAAACGGGCGAGCGAGGCTTCATCATCACCGGCGACGCTCGCTACCTCGCGCCGTATGATCGCGGCCGCGCCGCATTGGCCCACGACACCGCTGCACTCCGCAATCTCATGCGAGGCAACCCGGCTCAGCTCGCGCGACTCGATGCGCTGGGTCCGCTCATTCACGCACGAGCCGACCAGCTCGCGACGGGAATTGCATCGCGCCGCACAGCGGGCTTTGACTCCGCGCAGACGGTTGTCCGCACCGGACGCGGAAAGGAATTGATGGATTCGATCCGAACAATCGCAAGCCAAGTCATGGTGAATGAACGAGCGCTGCTCGACCGCCGCCAGGATGCGGAGGCGAATCGCGCCCGCATCGTGAGCGTCATTCTCGTCGCGGGCACGGCGGTCGCGGTGGCGCTCGCCCTCGTGCTGAATGGGATGCTCCTTCGGCACGCCATGATCGAATCGCGGTTGGCGCAGGAGGTGGAATTCAGAAACGGACAACTCGAGCAACAGAACCTCGAGCTCGAGCTTCAGTCGCAACAGCTTCAGGATCAGGCCAGCGAGCTCGAGATGCAGAACGTCGAGCTGCAAACCACGACCGATACGCTGGCCGAGCGAACGACTGAGCTCGAGGATCAGGCGCTCCAATTGGAAGCGACGATACGCGCGCTCGACGACGCGAACCAAGGCGCCGAAGCCGCGCGTGCGGCGGCAGAAATCGCGAATCGCGCGAAGAGCGATTTCCTGGCGACGATGAGCCACGAGCTCCGGACTCCGCTCAACGCGATCGCCGGCTACACGCAGCTCATGCAACTTGGCGTGCCGGAGCCAGTGCCGGCGGTGCACAACGAGTACCTCGCGCGGATTCAACAGAGCCAGCGCCATTTACTCGGCGTCATCAACTCCGTCCTGAACTTCGCGCGCGTCGAGGCAGGGTCGGTCGTCTACAATATGGGCGACGTCGCGATCGCGGCGCTGCTCGCCGAGGTCGAGCCGCTCGTCTCGCCGCAAATGCAAGCGCGGGGACATCGATATGAATGCACGCCGTGCGATCCGACGCTCGTCGTTCACGCAGATCCCGACAAGGTGAGGCAGATTCTCCTCAATCTCATCTCGAACGCTATCAAGTTCACGCCATCGGGAGGACAAATCACTCTGTCTGCGGAAGCGCGAGGCTCCGTGGCGGAGCCATTCGCGTCGATCAGCGTTCGCGATACGGGTCGGGGAATTCCGCCGGACAAGCTGAGCTCGATCTTCGATCCGTTTGTGCAGATCGATGCCGGTCACAGTCGTGTAACCGAAGGCACCGGGCTCGGGTTGTCGATCAGTCGTGAGCTTGCGCGCGGCATGAGCGGAGATCTAGTCGTCGAAAGCGCGGTCGGGATCGGATCGACGTTCACGCTGACCCTACCGCTCGTTGCCGGTGTGCGGGCGCCGGATGAGCACAGGCTTGCTACCGCGGCAACCACCAGCTCGCCTTGACGAGAAAGATGTTGTCCGGGCGCGTCGCGAGGAGTGCGGACTTGTCGCGCGGAAAATCGAGATCGCCAAACGGCGCGTCGGACGAGCGCGACTGCGTCCACGCGATGTAGAGCACGGACCCCGGTCGATACTCCCACCGAAATACCGCATTGCCGCGCAATGAGCGCTGGCTGAAGTTGGGATTGTCGATCGCGAATGTTTGCGCTGGGCCGGCACCGTCTGGGTCGATCGTATAGTGGTCGACGATTCCGCTCGCATCCCGTGTCGCGCTGATCGATCCGCGATCGCGCCCATAGACGAGCACGTCGCTGCTCCGTGGTGACGCGTATTCCTCGAAATCGTGATAGCGGCCGGCCGCGAAGAACGGCTGTATGTAGACCTCGAGCGTCATCGTCGGCGAGAACGTCACGCTCGCACGCGTGTCCAGCCCGAGGATGGATTGGTCGAGTGCGGCCATGATGTAGCGCGTTCCATAGAAGCTCTTTGCCGTACTATCGCCGACGGTCGAGACGAATTGTGCGTAATTGTGCGCGCGGGACCACGACGGACCGAATGTCAGGCTGACTTTCGGGTCGGGCCGATACGTTACGCCGAGGGAGATGCTGGGATTGTTGCCGCCCTTGTCGTCCCAGTAGTCGTTCGCGCCCGCGTTCGCGACGAACGCGTGACGTGAATCTGTCGAGACAAAGGTGTTGATGAAATGGGCATGTGCCGAGCGCACGGCTGGACCACCGCGGAGCTGTCGGTCATCGATCGAGGAAGGTGTGTCGATGTAGAAAGCTTCAAGGTTCCAGAACTGCGGCGTCGATCCTTCAGCGAATACGTGATAGTCGGTCTGCGTTCGGTCGCCCTCGAAATTCCGGATCGTCTGTGCGCCGGTAAGTGCGATGAATTGGTGATACCAACGTGTCGGCGTATTCCAGGATTTGCCGGCATTCGCGTTTGTGAAGATGTAGTCCGCGCGCTGCTGAAACGCGTAGTCGTTCGACTCGTAGCCGGGGGTCCGCGTGTCGAGCGACAACTCGCCGAACCAAGCGCCGGTCTCCTTGGCGAGACGTGTGTACAAGCCACCGCCGCGCAATGACGTCGCGGTCGAGTCGAGGCGGTTCGAGAAAAACCCGCCGTTCCCCGTGCCGCGATCAGGCCGCTGGAAGTAGCGCGCGCTCGACTGCTGTCGAAGCAATATCTCGCGCGGGTCGCCCGAGACATTGGTCACCGCGGCTTGCATGCGCCACGTATACTCGCGATTCGCAAACGCATAGAACAGGTCGTGACCAATCAGCTCGGCGTGTCGCGCGAGCAGCGGCGCGAAGGTCGAATCGATGTTGCGCGCGACGCCGCTGACGACGGCGCCGGCGACGAAATTGCCGTTCAAGAAATCCCGCTTGACGCGTCCGACGAAGTAGTCGGATAGCGGCTCGACCTCTTGTGTTCCGCGGACGCCCGTCGCGGTCTGCACGTCGGCGTTGGCGCGTCCAGTGACGGCGTTCAGCAAGCCGAGCGTAAATCCGCTCGCCGTTCGGCCGGTGATCTTGCCGGCGCCGAGGATGGTGGTGGCATCGGGCACGTCCGAGAACGCATAGTTGTCAGTCGCGAGCGACGCACCGGTCGGCGCACGACCGATCCGGCGCGAGTAGAAGGCGTTCATGTCCTGCGAGTTGTCGCAGAAGTTGCACGCGTGATTGGAGAAGTCGAATACCTGCGCGCCCTCGATGAAGAATGGGCGCTTTTCCGGAAAGAACGTCTCGAACGCGGAGAGATTGAGCACCGCGGGGTCGACCTCGACCTGACCGAAGTCTGGATTGAGCGTGGCGTCGAGCGTGAGGTTCGACGTCAGCCGGTCTTTGAGATCGAGTCCGGCGCGCATCGTCGGTCGTCCGTGCCGATTGAACGGATCATCCGCGGAGCTGGCCACCGACGACGATTTCGTGACGACGTAGGGAAGAAGCTCGAGGTGTGCCGTCGACGATGGAATTCGAATGCCGAGCAAGTGGCCGTAGCGTGACGGTCCGCCCGCCTCGTCCTTGCGGTTGAATGCCCAAACGTCCGCCTCGTCGCGCCGTTTGATGAGCCGGCCAACTTGCAATCCCCAGACTTGCACCGAGTCCCGCGAAAATCGCAGTTGGCTGAATGGGATGCGCAGCTCGGCAGTCCAGCCGTCGGTGTCGATGTGCGTTGCGGCCTCCCAGACCGGGTCCCATGACGCGTCGCAGCATGAAGTGCCCACGCCGATCTGGTCGGCTTTCGCGCCCGACGGATTCACTTGGAAGATCGCGCGGCTCAGGTGATCGTGATATCCGTCGATTTCGATGTCGAGGAAATCCGAGTCGAAGCTCGCATCGCGGCGCACCAGTCGCGTGATGACGCCCTTTGCGCCTTCCGTGTCGTACATCTTCGCGCCGATGTACAGCGCCTCGTCGTCGTAAAGGAACCTCACCTCGGTGCGCTGCGTCGCGGGCTTGCCTTCGTCGGGATCGGTTTGACGGAAGTTCGTGACCGGAGTCGCGGCTTGCCACGCGGCTTCGTCAAGCTTGGCGTCGAGGACGATTGGCCCAGTGCGGCGCGCCGCCACAGCGCTCGGCACTGGAATTCGGTGGCCGTAGGACTCAGCGGTCGCCGGCGGTGCCGCCGGGCTCTGAGCCGCTAACAGTGCCGGCACCAGAACCGCAACGATCGAAAGTGATCGCATGATCAGCGAATGGGTGGCCACCTTGGACACTAACGGACGGCACCTGGTTCCGGTTCCAGATCCAGAATGGATCAAGCGATCGGTCCTGATACTTTCCATTGAGCTGCACGTAGGACACCGTGCCTACCACGCGCCCCTATCCCGCGGAGCGAAGGCGTTGATGCCTGTTCGGGAGCTATGGCTCCCGTTCTGGTTCGTCGTCACATTCAACGATCCTCGGACCGGAGCCTGGCATGAGTTCAATGTTTGGTGCGCGCGGCAGACGTAGCATTTTCTTTGTCGCCGCGATGCTGTCGTGCGTTGCCGTCGGAATCGTTGTCGACCACGTCGCGCTCGCGCAACAGCCCGGCATCAAACGCACGATGTTGCTGCGCGCAGACGATCCCGCGTCGCCAAAATACGAAGCGGTGATGGCCATCGCCGAGATTGCGCCGGGCGCGATGTCGGGCAAACATCGTCACCCGGGCATCGAGGTCGCGTATGTCCTCGACGGATCGGTGATCATCGAGCACGCCGGCAAAGCACCGGTGACGGTGAACGCCGGCGAGGCGATCGAGAACGAAGGCGAAGCCCACAACGCGCGGAACACCGGAACCAAACCGGTGAAGATTCTCGCCGTCTATCTCGTCGAGAAAGGGAAGCCGTTAGCGGAGGCGGTTCCCTAACTCACGGCAAGACGACGGGCGGCAGCGTCGTGGTGGTTCCGGCGGTTACCGCGACGTTCGGCACGAGCGCCCGGCCCAATCCTGCGTTCGACGGCGGATCGATGGCGACGATATAGGTGTTGCCGGCTTGCGCGGGTGTCGCCGCCCAGAACGCGCTGCGCGTTATATAAGAGAACTTGAACGCACCCGTCGCGTCAGTTCTGGTCGTGGACAATGTGCTCCAGGTATTTTCCGGCTGCGACGGATTGCCGAGATAGAGTCGAAGCGACGCGTTCGCAACCGCGGCGCCCGACGTCGTGTGCGCGTGCACGAAACCGGCGATCGAACCCGTGCGCGTGGCGTCAGCGGCATGCAGCACCGGCGAGAAGATGAATCCACTGTCGGTGCTCGCTGGATTGATCTCCTGCGGCGGGATGAACGCTTTGCCGACGTCGAAGTCGACGACGACGATCGCGCCCGTATTTGGCACGCGGATTTGCTCATGAATCAGCGCATTGAGCGTGGGCCGGCCGGCGCTCGACTGCCATTGGATTCCGGGCGTCGATCGGCCAGTCAGCACCTTGCCGTTGGTGAGCGTGATGCTCGACGAGTCGGTGTCGATGACCATGCGGACGGCAGTGATCGCGCCGGTTGGAAGATTGGATTTTCCGAGCTCGTCGGTGATTCCATTCTGAAGTCCGAGCAGATTGATGCGACGGTTCGGCGTCGCGAGCGTAAAGAAGGCGCCGCCTTGTGCAGCACTCGTATCGGGCGACAGCGATGCCGAGACGCTCACGACGAAGACATCGACGCGCGCGACGCGGTCGTAGGGAAAGGGCGCGTCGGTGAGAAGCGTGCTCGTGCTGCCCTCGCTGGTCGTGTCTGTGACGCCACCGCACGACAGCGCGGCAATGAGCAGGCCGGCAACAACGAACAACGAACGCTGATGTCTCATTGCGATCGGCAGGGTCGGATCATGGTCAGGCTCATAGCGAACTCGTGGTGTGCACGATCTGCTCCAAGTTAAGCGGGCGAAATCGAGCTCGGCGGATTTCTTACAAAATCTCGACGAGCGGCTTGCGAGCTTATCAACCGTCGAGTCAGGGAATACTTTCCGGCGGACGCCACATGGAGCCAATGACTTCTCGACGCGAATTTCTCGAGCGAGCGGCGCTCACGGCCGCAACGCTGCCGTTCAGCCGCTCCATCTTCTCACCGATCTCCGACGCCCGATCAGCCGCGGCGTCGTCGAGCTTTCTGGACATCACACGCTTTCCAGATGGGGTGATCCTCCAGACCTCCGCGGGCGAACGGCGACTCGACCGCGAGCCGAACGGCCAATGGACCGGCGGCGACAATGTTGTCGGCACCAACGTGCGGGCCGGTGGATTGCGAGTTACCCTCTCGGCTCCGACAACCGCCGTCAAGCGGATACATCTTCGCTGGCGCGGACGGATGAGCGATGCGCGACTCATACTCGGCGACGCGTGGGAGCGCGCGTACGGAGATCTCGAGTGGCGCTCATGGGTTCCCGATCGTGTGATGCCGTGGTATTTCGCGACCCATGATGGCTCGCACACTCATGCGTTCGGCGTTCGCACAGGCGCGCGTGCCTTATGCTTTTGGCAAGTCGATCCGGAGGGCATCAGCCTCTGGGCCGACGTACGAAGCGGCGGCGTCGGCGTGCAACTGGGGTCGCGCGCGCTCGATGTCTGCGACGTGGTCTGTCGCGTCGGTCATGATGGCGAGTCCGCGTTCGCCGCCATTCACGCGTTCTGCCGACAGATGTGCGCCAACGCGCGCATCCCTCACCAGCCCGTGTACGGCAGCAATGATTGGTACTGGGCGTATGGGAAGAACAGCGCCGAGTCGGTGCTGTCGGATGCGCATCACATCGTCGAGCTGTCGCCAACCGTAAGTAACAGGCCGTTTGCGGTGATCGATGACGGCTGGCAGCCGGCGCGCGGTGGGGACAAGGCGGGGATCGGCTTGTGGGATCGCGGCAATGAGAAATTCCCCGACATGCACGCGCTCGCCTCCGACGTCGTGCGAGCTGGGGCACGTCCAGGAATTTGGATTCGCCCTCTTCAAGCGCCGGCGAACACACCCGACTCGTGGCGTCTGTCGCGCGACAAGACGTTTCTCGATCCAACCGTGCCCGAGGCGCTGCACAAAGTCGCGGAGGACGTTGGACGACTCCGGCAGTGGGGATTCGAGATGATTAAACACGACTACACCACGTACGATATCTTCGGACGTTGGGGTTTTCAGATGGGAGCCGCGCTCACGAGAGATGGTTGGACCTTCGCGTCGGGTCCGACCCGCACGACGGCCGAAGTGATCGACGATCTGTATGCGGCGATTCGGCAAGCCGCCGGAGATGGCCTCGTCCTCGGCTGCAACACCGTGAGCCATCTCTCGGCAGGGCGATTCGAGATTTGTCGGATTGGCGACGACACGAGCGGAACGGAATGGTCTCGCACGCGCAAGATGGGCGTGAATTCACTCGCGTTCCGCGGCGCACAGCACGGCGCCTTCTACGTCGCCGATGCGGACTGCGTCGGCGTCACTAACAATGTGCCATGGTCGTATACGAAACAGTGGCTCGATCTACTCGCGCGCAGCGGTACGATGCTGTTCGTCTCGCTCGCTCCCGACGCGCTCGGCGCTGAGCAACGACGCGATCTCAAGGAAGCGCTCGCGCGCGCCGCCGCCCCACAACCACTCGGCGAACCGATCGACTGGCAGCAGGCAATTTATCCGTCTCACTGGCGATTGATGGGACGTGAGCGGACGTATGACTGGGTCGGTGCCGACGGCGCCGGGATGCCGTGAGCATTTCACAACGCCTGTCTAGCTTCAGCGAGACAGGTAAGATGCTTTCGGTACGATCCCAAGGACGAGGACGCCCGCTGATTTCGCGACGTCCATCGCGGCAACGACATCATCGTACCGCACACCTGGATAGCCGGCGATTTGCAGAGTCTTATCAGGCCGCGGGCCGTACAGCATGCGGATGTACTCCGCGAGCTGCTGACGCGGCACTTCCGTGCTGTTGATCCAATAGGTTGGTCCGGCACGCACCTCGAGAACGATCTGTGCGTCGCCGGCGCATGCGCCAAGGCACGTCTGCGGGAGATTCGCGTCGACCGTGCGATGCACCTGGATCACGACTGACATGAAGACGATCAACAATACCAGGAGCACGTCGAGCATCGGTGTGACGTTCGGCTCGCATGTCGGGCTTGCGTAGGTCGTGGCAGGCATGGCTCGCTCCGGCTGGGTTGGCGACACGTTAGTATGCCTGCCTTAGCTCGAGATGGCGGCGACGTGAACGGTCGATTCGATTTGCATTAGGAATCGATTGTCAGGCCGACGTATCCCGACGCCGAACAACGCCGCGTAGGTCGGTATGACGCGAGTGAGGCTGAGGTTCCCGTCGTCGGAGCAGCCGTGCAGCTATAGTTTCACGGAACAGAACGAGGCGCCTTCCTCTCACTTCCGGATCGAGGCCTGCATGATCACGTTGACACCCGCGACGCTCGAAGGACATGGAGTCCGGCTCGAGCCGTTGGGCCAGGAACATCGCGACGGACTTGCGGTGGCCGCGAGCGACGGACGCTTATGGGAGCTGTGGTTCACCAGCGTACCCGAGCCCGATCAAGCCGAGGCGTACATCAACACGGCGCTCGAAGGGCAGAATGCTGGCCACATGCTGCCCTGGGCCGTGCGAGAAACGCAGGGCGGCACAATCGTCGGGACGACACGCTATCACGACATCGTGCCGGCTGTCGATCGTGTGGAGATCGGTTGGACGTGGTATGCCGGCAAATGGCAGCGCGGCCATGTCAACACTGCGTGCAAGCTGCTGCTCCTCACGCATGCGTTCGAGACGGTCGGGTGCGCTGTGGTCGGACTGCGAACGGACAACTTCAACTTCACGTCACAGCGCGCCATCGAAGCACTCGGCGCAAAGCGCGACGGAGTGCTTCGCCATCATCAGGCGCGACGGGACGGAACGGTGCGAGACAGTTTCATGTACAGCATCCTCGCGACGGAGTGGCCCGATGTGAAACGCCATCTTGCGTTGCGACTAGCGCGCGGTGGGCGCAGAGCCTGACGCTGCCGCGCGCTACTGGCTACTCCAGCAGGCTACGGCACGATCACGCCCGTCTGAACGATCTTCATCAGCGCCGCGATCGCCGCCTCGAGTTGTTGATCTTTCCCCTTCGCGACGACGCCGTATTGATTCATCACCTTGATGTCCGGCTCCGTTTGCTGATTCTCTAAGTACTTGCCGGTCACTGCGTCCTTCACGCCAACGCCTGGTACGCCCCACCGGATGCCATCCTGCAATGATTCCCAGCCGGCAAACGTGCACGTCCCGGGCGTCGGCATGCCGATGAGCGGTCCAATCTTCTGACTCTTGTAGGCGTAGGCGAAGCAGTGGCCGTCGCTGTAGTTCGCTTCGTTCGCCATCGCGACCGTCGGTTTCGTCCACCGGAAGTTGGGCTCGTAACCCGTGCTCCGCGTGTCGGTCGTGTAGTCGAAGAATTTCTTACCACTCAAGAACATCGCGAGATCGGCCACGAGATCGCCGCCGCCATTGAAGCGCGTATCGACGACGACGCCCTTTCGCGTCGCGTACTTGCCCATGATCTCCTCGAACGTCGTGCGGTAGGCGCCGTCGTTCATGCCGGGGATGTGCACGTAACCAAGCTGTCCATTGCTCGCCTTGTCCACTTCATCGGCGTTACGCTTGACCCAGCGTGCGTAGAGTAAACGATTCTCATCGGTGAGCGGCACTGGCCTCACGACGTACTCCGTCTTCGTCGCCCCGTCGGCGAGGCTCAACAAGACGTTCTTGCCCGCTTTGCGATTCAAGAACTCCGCGATGTCCTTGTTTGGCGTGATGGGATTGCCGTCGACGGCCTCGATGATCGCGCCCGGCTTGATGTCGATGTTGTGGCGATCGAGCGGTCCGTCCTTGATGACTTCAACGATCTTCGCGCCTGGTCCGGTATAGGTCTGGTCGTAGAAGACGCCGAGCGACGCCGTCGCGTCATCGTTGGGGTTGGTCTGATTGAACGTTGCGCCGCTATGGCTGATGTTGAGCTCACCCAGCATTTCCGCCATCATCTCGGCGAACTCGAAGTTGTTGCCGATGTACGGCAAATACTTCGCGTAGACTGGTCGCAGACCGACCCAGTCGATGCCATGATAGCCCTTCGAGTAGAATGTGTCGCGCGTCCGACGCCACACGTGATCGAACATCGCGGCACGCTCGGCGTCGACGTCGAGCGCCTCTTCGCCACTCATCGCGACCATGTCGCGCTTTGGTGTCGCCGACGATGGATCGATGCGTGAGATCGTGCCGTCGGAGAGCAAGAAGATGAACTTCTGTTCCTTGTCCCACGCCATGTTGCCGCTGTTGGCATTGAGCGTGAGGAGCATCTTCGTCTCTTTGGTTCGCAAGCTCGTCGACCAGAGGTTCAAGCCCTTCTCGAATCGCGCGAGATAATAGAGTGTCTCGCCGTCCTTGCTCACGAGCGCATCACCAAGCGCGGATGAGGCGACCGTGAGTCGCGTCTTGCGTGCATCGAGCCCGTCGAGATCGAGAATCAGATCCTTCTTCTCGGCGCGCATGCTATCGGCCTTGATCTTGGCCGAGTCGGCTTTGGTCTTCGCGAGCTTCTCGTCGGCTTCTTTCACCAGCGCGTACTCGTCCTTCGAGAGCTTGAATCGCTCCCATGCGTCGCGGTCGAAAAACATGGCGTACGCGTCCTGTTGCGACTGTCCGCCCTGCGCGACTGACTTGAGTCCGTCGCGATTGCTGAACCACATCAGCGCTTTGCCGCCGAGAATCCACTTCCCACGGGCGTCGTTGAATCCGCTCTGCGTGAGGTTGACGACTGGGCTTCTGCCATCGGCGGCGACGAGGCCCACTTCACCTGGCGCGATGCCCGGCACATCCAAGTCGAACACGATCCACTTGCTGTCGGGGCTCCACTCAAAGTTGTGATCGCCGCCGAATAATTCCTTGTCGGTGAGGAGCGTGCGTGTCTGCTTGGTGGCGAGATTCAGCACCTTGAGCGTGTTGCGATCCTCGAGGAACGCGAGCTCTTTGCCGTCGGGCGAGTACGCGGGGTGCGTATTCTGATGCTCGTTCGAGACGACCGGCGCCTCCTTCACGATGGTGGACGCGAAGAAGTACGGCTCGACGTCACGCGTGCGGCGTGCTTCGTAGATCGACCACTTGCCGCCGCGCTCCGAGGCGTAGATGAGCGACTTCCCGTCTGGTGCGAACTCGACGCCGGTCTCGGCGTCGGGGGTCGTGGTAATACGCTTCGTGCCGCCGCCTTCAACGCTGTTCACGAAGACGTCGCCGCGATAGATGAAGGCGACTTCTTTTCCCGTCGGTGAAACGACGAGATCGCGCGCGCCGTTGTTTACGGCCATGATGCGTTCGTTGTTCGCCTTGTTGTCGGCGGTGACTGTGATGTCGACCTTCTTTGGCGAGCCGCCCGACGATGCCATCGTGTAGATCTGTCCATCGAATCCGAATGCCAGCGTCCCGGTGTTCGACATGCTGAGGAAGCGTACTGGCACTCCCTTGAACGACGTGAGCTGCTGCGACTTTCCGCCGTCCATCGCCATCTTGTGGACGTTGAAGCTGCCGCTCTCTTCGCTCAGGTAGTAGAACGCTTTGCCGCCGTCGGCGAAGAGAGGATTGCGATCTTCGCCCGGGAACGTGGTGAGCTGCTTGTGCGTGCCGGTCTTGGCGTCATAGAGCCAGATATCCCGCGCGACCGCTGACGTATGATGCTTGCGCCACGGATTTTCCTGGCCTTTACGATCCTCGTATATGAGATACTGACCATCACGGCTGGTCTGCACGTTCTCGGCGGGCGTGGTGAGAATCTGAATGGGACGGCCGCCCGCGGCCGGGACCTCGTAGAGCTCGGGCAGCGCGCCAGTGGGGAACTGGCGGTTCGCCGCGGCGTCCTGCCGCGCTGCACCGAAGATGATGGATTTGTCGTCGGCGCTGAACGTGTACGGCGTCTCGTTCGCGGAATGGAACGTCAGACGCTTCGCTTCACCACCGTCGGCGCTGATGACGTAGATGTCATAATTGCCGTAGCGATCCGACGCGAACGCGATCTGCTTGCCGTCGTGGCTCCAGACCGGCGAATAGTCATTCGCGGTGTGAGTCGTGAGTGGCGTGGCCGTTCCGCCGCTCGACGACACCTTATAAATGTCGCCCTTGAAGGTGAAGGCGATCGTCTTGCCGTCTGGGGAAATTGCGGGGTATCGCATCCAGCTCGCGCCGTTTGGAGACGTTGACGGCGATTGAGCGGCGGCGAGCGCGGCGGACGCGCAAAACGCGCAGGCGA
>Ga0070683_100002181_pt1 | contig 15488 bp, 12 predicted proteins | sample KBSC713LmetaG_FD_64662 | JGI IMG/M metagenome (GOLD analysis project Ga0070683, IMG submission 64662) | Corn rhizosphere microbial communities from Kellogg Biological Station, Michigan, USA - KBS C7.1-3L metaG | ecosystem: Host-associated > Plants > Roots > Rhizosphere ...
CGCCTGCACGTTCGCCGCCTTGCCAATGGCCTTTTGCTCCGCGGCGTCGCGCACCGAGCAGGTGTTGAGCAGGAGCACATCGCAGTCCTCTTCGCGGCTCACGATGCGATAACCGCGTGCGCGCAACATCGCCGCGACGGCTTCGCTGTCGCGCTCGTTCATCTGGCAGCCATAGGTCTTGATATAAACCCGATTCACCGGTGGAGGGTTCTAGGTAAACCGCAGGCGCGCCGGGTCAACGCCGGAAAGGGCGGGAACGGGAAGAATCTGGGGCCAGCGCCGGTTTTGGGCCGATGCGACACCGCATCTTCGGACGACCGTGCCCAACCGTCTGCAGCGGGCTTGCGAAGCGGCCTGGCGGCGACAGTGTGCGGGAAATGGTTGGGCGAAAGTTTTTTCTCCGCGGCGCGATTGCGCTGATGCTCGTGGCCGGTTCGCTGGGTGCGAAACCGCCCGAAGCGTTGCTGGTCGTTATCGCTGACCAACATTCCGCGTATGACCGGATGGCGCAGTTCGTCGCGCACGTGGATCGCATCCAGGCCGAAAATCCCGGCATTCCGCTCGCGGTGCTGATCGACGGCGACGTGTTCGAAGCGGGAAACGTCGTGGCGAAACGCAGCGCCGGCGCGATCGAATTTGCGATGTTCGCCGCGCTCGCGAAACGCGCGCCGACAATTCTGAATCTCGGAAATCACGAGGCGGAGTTCTATGACCTCGCGGAAACCGTCACGCGCGTTCGGCAAACCGGCGTGGTTGTCATCGGTAACATCACAGATCGATCCACCGGAAAATTATTTGCCCCCGCTTCGGTGCGGTTGCGGCTCGGGCCCGAGGATGCCGTCATCGCCGGCGTGACGATCGACGCGCCCGCGCAATATCGCGCCGCAGTCCGGTCGTCGCTCGAGCTCGCCAACCCGGCGACGTGGGCAAAGCAGAATTTTCCGCAGCTCCTGGCCGCCGCTCCGCTGAAAATAGTGTTGAGTCATGCCGGCCTGAATTATGACCGGCAGCTGTTTTCCTTCGTGCCGGACGGCACGTTGTTCGCCGGCGCGCACGATCATTTGCAGTTGATCCACCGGAAGGGTCGCACGGTGTATTTTCAATCGGGATCGTGGAACGAGTATTTTTCGCTCGTGCAATTGCACCACGATGCGCGCGGACCGAGCTGGGAAGTCGGCCAACGGTCGGTCGAGCCGGCCGATCCCGCCGATCCGGAGCTGGCCGCTTTCATCGCTGCGACGAAGGAGAAATACCTCACCGCCGAGGACACGGCGCCGATTGGGTTTTTGGATACGGCACTCGCGCGGCCCGATGCGGCGCACTTCATCGTGCGCGCGGTGCGCGACGCGGCGGGCGTCGATGCGGCGTTTATCGGCAACACCACCTTTGGCGCGGGATTGCCGGCCGGTGCCTTGAGTCGGGTGGCGTTGGACGCCTGCGTTCGTTTTGACGGAACGATTGGCGTGGCCGAGGTGGCGGGCGCGGACCTGATCGCGTTTTTGGCGGCGGCGAATCAGACGGCGGACACGCCGTTCGAGCGGAGGCGAGGCGAGTTTCTCTTTGCGGAGGGTCCGGGGGATGTTTCACCGACGCGGCGTTATCGAATCGCGACCACTGATTGGGGCATGCGCAATCGCGGTAGATATTTTGGTTCGGAACAGATTGCGTTCACCGAAAAACCGGAACTGCGACTGAAGGCGATTGTCGCGGCAGCATTGAGCAAGCGATGACGCCGCGGCACTTCCGAAAACTGAATTTAGAGATCGCGGCTCCATGCGCGCCACGCGGGCGAACCGCAGTGGCGAACCGAACGCATCCGTTTTGCGGACGGGTTTTGCCGTTTTGGCAGCGCGGCACTTTTCGGGGCGCGATGCTGGCGGTCTTTTTGGCGGCGAGCTCGTTCGCGCGGGACGAGCCGAACAAGAGTTCGAACGAACCGACGCCCGATCAGCTGTACGAAACGGGCAAGTCGCTCTTCGACCAATTCGCGCCGGCGGAGATCAAGGAGCAGTTCGAGTTTCCGTCGAGACGGCAATTCGACGAGTTCGTCGCGCGTTTGCAGCACGCGCTCGACAACAACGACCTCGCGGAACTGGCCGCCTATCTGCCGGAGGCGCGTGCGGCACTCCTGGCGCTGCGGGCCTTGCCGGGCTACGAAAACTACGCGGACTGGCTGGAAGCACGCATCGATTACATCGAGGCGGCGCAGCAAGCGAGCGGGAAGCCGCCTCCGGTCGGGCCGGTGGTGAAACCGGGGGTCGCAACGAGCTTGTTCGTGCCCTATTACGATCTTTGGCTGCCACGCATTCGGGCGCGCGCCGTGCCGCCGCGAGCGGAGAAAGTGATGCCGGCGCTGCGCGCTGCATTTGCCGCGGAAGGCGTGCCGCCGGAAATCGCCTGGCTCGCCGAGGTGGAGTCGACGCTGAATCCGGCGGCCCGCAGTCCATCGGGAGCCGAGGGGCTTTTTCAACTCACGCCCGAGACGGCGAAAAGCCTCGGGCTGAGTACGTTTTTGCCGGACGACCGGACTGATGCGGAGAAATCCGGGCGGGCTGCCGCGCGATATTTGCGCGCGCTTCATGCAAAATTTGGCGAGTGGCCGCTGGCATTTGCGGCTTACAATGCAGGTGAAGGCCGCGTCCAGCGATTGCTGAAGCAGCGCGGCGCGTCGACCTTCGCTGGCATCGCGCCGGCGTTGCCGGCGGAAACCCGGATGTACGTGCCGAAAGTTTGCGCGACCATCGCAGTCCGGGCGGGCGTGCCGCCGGAAAAACTGCCGTCGCCGCATGCGGGTTGAAGAGCCGGATTTTCCGGACACACTCGTGTTTCAAGTTGTTCATGCCCGCTCTTGCCGAAAGTCGAACCATCACGCTCTCCGAGACCGAATGGCGCGCGAGACAAGCGGCGCACGAGGCGCGGGTACGCGCGTGGACTGATCCGCACCAGGCTCGCGCGGCGCGCAGCGAAAAGCATCCGGTGTATGATTTCTTGTTCAGCTATTATGCGTTTCGTCCCGCGTGGCTGCGGCGCTGGCATCCGGGGCCGGATGTCATTTTAACGGGTGACAGCGCGCGACAATTTTTGCGCTGGCCGGAATATTCCGAAACAACCGGCGGCGTGAGCGCCAGACCGGAGGCGCTGCCGGCGGGACGACGCGAATTTGTCCGTTGGCTGGGGAATTTGCTGACGGCGATGAGCGAGCGGCCGGCGTTTTTTGGATGTTACGGCCTGCATGAGTGGGCGATGGTCTATCGACAGACGCCTGAGGAGGTGCGACACACGGATTATTCGCTCCGGTTCCCGCGGGACGAGCTGGCGCGCATCGTCGAATGCAGTGCGATTTGTTGTTCGCATTTTGATGCGTTTCGCTTTTTCACGCCGCCGGCGCGTCCGCTGAACAAGCTGCAACCGACCCGGGAAGATGCGATACGCGTCGAACAACGCGGTTGTCTGCACGCCAATATGGATCTCTACAAATGGGCGTTCAAACTCGCGCCCTTCACCCCGGCGGAGTTGCTCGCGGATTGTTTCGAGCTGGCGCGCGACATTCGCGAAATCGACATGCGCGCGAGCCCGTACGATTTGCGGGCGCTGGGATTCGAACCGATCGCAATTGAAACGGCGGGAGGCCGCGGCGAGTACGAACGATATCAACGCGCGTTTGCGGTTCGCGGCGAGCCGCTGCGGCAAGGATTGATCGTGCTTTGCGCGCGGCTACTCGCGGGATCGGACGCGTCGTAGTCGCAAGCGCGAGCGTTGTGACCATCAAAAAAACGTCTCGTTGCATGAACCTCCGGATGGGTGCAGACGCAAAAGATCACGCGATGAGCGCGGCAAACGAGACTCGCGCCAGAGTGCGAACCGGCTAGTTTCCGGCCGTGGACCCGATCACGCTCCATCATCCGCCAACGCCTAAAAAACCGAGTTACGCGGTTAACCAGGGATTGCGCGGATATTTGCGACGTTACCGGCGCGATCGCAAACTGCCGGTCACGTACGAACGGTTGTTGGATTTCCACGAGGTGATTCCGCTGGCGGATGCCAATGGGAAACCGACCCTCTGGGACAGCGTGATTTATCGCGCCGAGGAAATGGGCGACCTTTACGACGGCCTAAAACGGATTTACGCGCTGCTGCGCGTCGACGGCGACCTGACCGTCATGCAGCACCTGTATGTCGATCGCGTTGATTTTTGCAGCTTTGGGAATTCGACGCCGTTTCGCGTCCGCATCGTCAATGCATTCAACGACAATCAGGATTATTTTTATATCAAGAAAGCGGATGCATCGCGCGTTTACGGCCTTGAACTGGAACATCTGCTGTCACCGAACCGGATCAATTATTTCACCTCCGGCAACACGCTGATCGAGGAGCATATCGTGGGGATTCCGGGTGATGTGTTTATCCAGCGCCATCTGAACGAAGGGCAGCTCAAGCCGATTCGCATTGCGAAGGAACTGGTGAAATTCAACGAGCGCTGCTTCGTGCGGCTGCTCGGCGACATGCGGTCATATAATTTCGTCGCGGTGATCACGCCGGATTTCGAGGAGGCGCAATTGCGAATTCGCGCGATGGATTTCGACCAACAATCCTACAGCGGGCGGAAAAATTTTTACCTGCCCCAATTTTTCGTCGATAACGTCGCGCTCGCGCAGTTCTGCATCACCCACATCAATCCGCAGACGGCGTTGCAGTATCAACGCGAGGAGCACGCGATCATGTTGCAGCGCGCCGGCATTATTGCTGATCGGCTGGTTTATCTGCTCGAGGAAATGGCGCGTGATCCGATCGCGCCGGTCGAAAAAATCCACGAACTGCGCGCGAGTCTCGCCGAGCACTTTCAGCGCGGCGATTATCTGCGATGCGAATCGATGGGCGAACTCGTCCGCGAGAATCTAGAATCAATCCGCCGTCGGATCGGACGCCCAATCCAGTCGGAATTGGTGTCGGGAACGGGCTAGGATATTCGGCGGATACTCTGGACAGGACACCGGCAAGCTGGCGGTGCGCGCGCGGAGGATCTTGCGCGGCGTGCGTTCAGCCGAAGCTTGGCTGGGCGACGCCGATGCCGATCGATTCCTCTTCCTGCTCCTCCTCCTCGGGCAATTCCTCCAGCGGCGCGAAACGTTCCGAGGAAAATCCCAGCTCCTGTTTTCCCTGATGGAATGGATCGGGCGGATTTTTCAATTCTTCCAGGAGCAGGCCGACCGTGGCGCTGTCGCCACCACGCACGATTTTTTCGCGACCGAGAAAAACTTCGCGGATCGTGTAAACGTCGCCCTTCACCGGGAGCTGTTTGTAGAGCGCCAGTATGACGGGTGGGAAGGTGTCGTTAATGCAGACGACTTTCTGACCTTTGAGCATTGAGCGGAAAAACCTAAAATGAAACGCAACCGAATTGGACGCAACCGTGCTTTTTCCCGTCTCCGGGTTCCCGGTCCAGCGCGATTTTTGTCAATCGATTCGACCCTCGTCGAAGTCGATCAGGTCCGGCACGGTTTTGATTTCGCCGATCCGATCCGCGCATCCCATAACGGTTAAAGCCTCCCGGAGAAATTCCTGTCCCGCGGGCGTCAGGCCCTTTTGCGCGAGCTCGCGATTCCACTTTGCCGCGCGGACATCCGCCGGCAGCAAGGCGATCAATTTTGCTTCGATTTCCTCGTCGCTCGACGAGTCGAACACGATTTTTTCCACCGCTATCGGATCGATCCCGAGGTGAAGGCACAGAAAACGATCGATGCCGCGCTTGTAATTTTTCGCATAACTCGCCGGCAGTGCGCCGTGCTCTTTCACGTAGCGGCATTTCGCCAGAAAGCGCGGCAAATAAAGCAGGCCCGTTCCCCGATGCGCGAGGTAAGGCGACGGCAGGCAGGTGAGCACCTCACCGGTCGAGCCGGGAATCGGTTTCGATGGCATTCATGGCGAACTGTCATTCCCCGGGAAAATCGTCAACGCCGCCGCACGGATGACTTGCCGGCACATTTCGGAACGGTTCCTTTCCTGACCGGTCGGAGCGGGATCCAGCTTTTTTTTTGCATCGACCGCATGCATTTTCAATTTCGCCACGTTTTGACCGGCACACTGGTCGGATTTCTCGGCGCCGGTAGCTATGCGCAACCGCCGGGTCGCGACGTCACAAAAATTTATGCCGATTTTTGCAGCGGCTGCCATGGCGCCCAAATGGAAGGCGGCAAAGCCGAAAGCCTGCTCGACAACGTGTGGCGACACGGCGGAGACCACGCCAGTCTGATGCGGAGCATCCGCGAAGGTTACCCGGAGTTGGGCATGCCGGCGTTTGGCGCGACGATCAATGATGCCGAGGCGAATGGGCTGATCGCGTATATTCACGAAATGGCTACGCGCAATGTGGAGCCGAGGGTCGGGGAGGAAAAATCGCTTCCCGAAGGTGTTCAACACAGCGAAGAACATGCGTACCGGATCGAATCGGTCGCCGAAGGACTCGATGTGCCGTGGTCGCTGACGTTTTTGCCGGATCGACGAATTCTGGTGACGGAGCGGGTCGGGCGCTTGCGCGTGATCGAAAACGGTCGCCTGAATCCCGAGCCCATCGGTGGCGTGCCGCGAGTGGTGGTGAGGGATGAAGCGGGATTGATGTCGGTCGTGGCCGATCCCGACTTCGCGCATGATCCGTGGGTCTATCTTACGTTGAGTGATCCTGGCGAAGGCGAGACGGCGATGACGAAGCTGGTGCGGGGACGATTGCGCGACGGGCAATTGACGGACCTGCAGACGATTTTTTCGATTCCGCGCGAACGTTACCCGAAAGGTTACGTGCTGTTCGGCAGCCGGATCGCGTTCCAAGGCGAGTATTTGTTTTTCAGCGTCGGTGAACGCGGCATGGAAGAAGGCACCACGGGCCAGGCGCAGAACCTCGCGGTGCCCAACGGAAAGATTCACCGCATATTTCACGACGGGAGAATTCCGCCCGATAATCCTTTCGTCGATCGACCGGGAGCGTTCCCTTCGATCTGGGCGTACGGAGTGCGCAATCCGCAAGGCCTCGCGATCGACCCGCGCAACGGCGAGCTGTGGGAAACCGAGCACGGTCCGCGCGGCGGTGACGAACTCAACCACATCCAGCGCGGCCGCAATTATGGCTGGCCGGTCATCACGTACGGCATGAACTACGACGGCACACCGGTCGCCGCCAAAACCCACGCGCCGGGCATGGAACAACCGATGATCAACTGGACGCCGTCGATCGCGGTCAGCGAAATCGAATTTTACACGGGCGATCGATTTCCGCGATGGCGAAACAATTTATTCATCGGTTCGCTCGCGCAGCAAAAATTCCTGCGCGTCGTGATCGACGGCGACCGCGTGGTGCATCGCGAGGAGATTTTTCATGGACTCGGTCGCGTGCGCGACATCAAGACGGGACCGGACGGTTGCATCTACATCGCGCTCGAGTTGATCGGGAAACTCGGACGAATCGTGCGCCTGGTGCCAGTGGAAAACTAGGGCGGTTCATGGCTGGGTCGGCTCGCTCACGCTCGCCGCTACGTTCGAGCTTGCGGCCACAGTTCAATTTAGAATGGAGGATCACCTTTTGCCGCCTCCGCATGAAAACCCGGGTGGTTTGATTTCGCACCCGTTGTGGGAGCGGTTATCCCGCGATTCAGCGAAGCGTCGCGGCGTATAGCCGCTCCTACAACGAGCCAGGATGCGGGGCGGTTCCGGGTGAGGAGATCTTCATTTTCCGGTGTACTCGAACTCGCCGATCTTTGGCGCGGTGGAATCGCCGCCCACGAAAACCTCGAACTCACCCGGTTCAGGCGCGAAGCTCATGTCGGCGTGGGTAAATGCGAGGTCGGCGGGACGGAGCGTAAATGTGAGCTCGCGCGATTCGCCGGCTTTGAGATCGATGCGCTGAAAACCTTTCAGCTCGCGCACGGGACGCGTCACCGAGCCGACCACATCGCGAACATAAAGCTGCGCGACTTCCGCGCCGTCGCGTTTGCCCGCATTCGTAACGGTGACGCTGACGCGCTCCTCGGCGTCGGCTCCGAGCGTGGCGCGCGCGATCCGGGAGTTTGAGTAAACGAAATTTGTGTAAGAGAGACCAAAGCCGAAAGGAAATTGCGGCGTGTTCGGCACATCGAGGTACTGCGATTTGTATTTGTCGTGCGGGTTTCGCGGGTCGAGCGGTCGTCCCGTCATCTTGTGATTATAAAAAATCGGAACCTGGCCGAGATTGCGCGGGAAGGTCACCGGGAGTTTGCCCGAGGGACTGAAAGCGCCGGAAAGAAGGTCGACGACCGCAGGTCCGCCCATCGTGCCGGGAAACCAGGTCAGCAAAACGGCGTTTGCCCGGGAAAGCGCCGGCGCGAGCACGAGCGGCCGGCCGGCGAAGAGAACGAGAACGATCGGCTTGCCGGTCTTGCGGAGCTCGGTGAGCAGATCGAGTTCGACGCCGGGAAGGTCGAGGTTCGAGCGGCTGCTCGCCTCTCCGCTCAAGTACCATCCCTCGCCAAGAACCGCCACGATGACATCGGATTTCTCGGCGGCGCCAACCGCGGCGGCAAAACCCGAGCGATCGTCGCCGAGGGTCTTGGCGCCTTCGGCAAACGTCACGTGTCCTGGAAAAACGGATTCCATCGCTTCGCGAATCGAAACGGCGTCCTGCTCGCGGCCCTTGGCTTCCCAGGAACCATTCAGGTCGCGCTTTACATTCGCGAGCTGGCCGATGAGAGCGATGTGAGCGCCGGCACGAAGCGGCAGCGCGGAGTTTTCGTTTTTCAGGAGCACGCACGATTCGCGGGCGAGCTCGCGCGACGCTTGAAGGCTCGCGGGCTGCAGCATCGCCTGGCGCTCGCGGGTTTCGTCGCAGTAACGGTACGGGTCGTCGAAAAGGCCAAGCCGGATTTTCGCCGCGAGAATGGCGGCGACGGCCGCGTCGAGGCGCGCGGGATCAATCGCCCCGGATTTGATCTGCGCGGCCATGTTCGGGCCGTAGATGCGGCCTTCCATGTCCATGTCGACGCCCGCGTTCATGGCGAGCCGGCAGGCTTCTGCTTCATCAGCGGCGATGCCGTGATTGAGCAGTTCCTGAATCGACATCCAATCGGAAACGACGAAGCCCTTGAAACCCCATTCGTGGCGGAGCACGTCGGTCATGAGAAACCGGTTCGCCGAGCACGGAATCCCGTTGAGGTCGTTGAAAGCCGCCATGAAGGAGCCGACTCCCGCGTCGAGGGCCGCCTTGAATGGCGGCAGATAAATGTCGCGTAGTGTGATTTCGGGTACTTCGGTGGTGTTATATTCCCGGCCAGCCTGAGCGGCGCCGTACGCGGCGAAATGTTTTGCGCACGCCAGGATCGTGTCGGTGCGCGAAAGATCGTCGCCTTGAAAACCGTGCACGCGCGCCCGGGCGATGGCGCTGCCGAGGAACGGATCCTCGCCGGCGCCTTCGGAGATTCGGCCCCACCGCGGATCGCGCGCGATGTCCACCATTGGCGCAAATGTCCAGTGCACGCCGGCGGCGGCGGCTTCCGTCGCGGCGATGCGCTCCGCGTGTTCGATCGCACCGAGATCCCACGATGCAGCCTGGCCCAGATTGATCGGGAAAATCGTGCGGAAACCGTGAATGACGTCGTAGCCGAAGAGCAGCGGAATATGCAGGCGGGAATTCGTGACCGCCAGCTCCTGTATCGCGCGCGTTTTTTTTGCGCCGACGACATTGAGCATGCTGCCGCAGCGGCCGGAGCGGATTTCGCCCTCGATATTGGCGCGGACCGCGGGGCCGGTTTCCTCGCCGACCGCGGAATATTGAACCAGCTGTCCGATCTTTTCCGCCTGCGTCATCTGCGCGAGCAATGCGGAGACTTTGGCCTGAACGGCCGCCTCGTCGGGTTGGGCCGCGAGCAGCCGAACAGTGAAAAGGGCGGCGAAAACGATGGGGCAAAATTTGAATTTCATGGCAGTGAAGGAAGATCTCTCCGCCGAAAGCTCGACGCGGAGCCTCGGCAATGAGCGCGGAGAGTGGCCTGCGTCAATTTTGCCGCGACGGTTCCGGCTCAGGGGCGAGCGAGATGCACGTGCTCCCTACTCATGCCCTAAAACGGCGTCGCGGTCGGAATTCCAAAAAATGCGCCGGCTGCGCACCACCCGCTACGACGCACGCAGCAGTTCGAGCATCTTGCGATCGAGTGGGTGCCCGTGAAATTCCTCGTACTTCACGTCGACGCGACCGCTGTCGAGAATGCCGAATGAACCGCGGAAGTTCCACAGCGCCCAACCCCAGCCGGCAGTTTTCCACGCATCGAAGAGATCGTGCATCCAGGCGAGCGCCACGTCGTGCGGGGTAAAATTGTGCGCGCCGAACTCGCCGACGTGCACGCCCACGCCCATCGACTCGAGTTCCTTCCACGGCCGGATGAGTTGGTGCTGGATTCGCTCGCAATTCCAGTCCTGGCCGAGCACCGGATCATCCGCCAGCTGTGCGACCACGGGATTTTCTCTGAACGTGGCGCGGTACGACTCGAACTGCTGGCGTTCCCGCGCGCCTTTTTTTGCGTCGACCGGCAGCGGCCACGTCGGCTTCGGCCACGAGTCGGCGCCGTTGACCCAGCTCGCTTTCCAGTGACTGACTTCCATCGGATCGTAGCCGCGCGTACTCTGTGCGATTCCAAGCGGCGCAAGCATTGGCACTGGAATGCGGCCCCAATTCAACCCGTCGGCGATGATCAATCGATCCGGACTTTCCGCGCGAATTCCCTCCACCAACGCTTTCACGACGCGAAAGTAAGTTCGGTCATCGAGAATTTTTTCCTCCGAAAGCAGGCCGGGTTCGTTGAGCAGGTCGAAGCTCAATGCGGAATTCGGCACCCGCTTGTAGCGCGCCGCGAAATGCCGCCAATGGTACACCGCGGCCTCGAGCGCTTCGGCATCGGTCCAAAGATTGAACGGTTCCTTCACCGATCGATCGACCGAGTAGCCGGGCGCGCGGTGAAAATTCATGCACACGTGAATTCCATGCTGGCGGCCGAACTCCAGCGCCTGGTCGATTTCCTTCATCACCGGCTCCCGAATCAACCGCCAGTCGTTCGGATCGGACCAGCAATGATACGACATCGGCAGACGCACGAAATTGAATCCCCACCCGGCCATCCACTCGAAATCCGCTTCGCGAAAGGGCGCATTCTCCACGTGCGCAATAAATTTTTCCAACAGATTGAACCCGCGCCACCGCGGCAATTTTTTCGGATTCGGTTCGAGGTGATCCGCGGCCTGCGCGGCGGACATTTCGAGCAGCGTCGCTGCGGCCGCGACCGTTGCGCCTTTTAAAAAATCCCGACGATTGATCGAGCGGGTCATGGCAAATTGATCGTCCGGCGAAAGCCATTCGTCGAGCGTAGATGTGCGTTCACGAACGGCGCCTGGAACACGTCCGTGCGAAGACGAAGCGGTTTCTCCGGAAGGGATTCGCTACGCCACGTCTCCCAGCGCAAAAACGGTTGCGTTGCGACCGACGCTGAACCGGGCGCCGTGATCCCGCGGTTCCAGGCGGACGTTCACCGATTCCGTGTCGGCCGGAATGCTTTTGATGAATTTGATCCGGGCACGGTGCGGTTGCGGCGGCATTCCAGCGCGAGCGAGCGCAGTCTGCACAAAGTCGAGATAGGCGGTGTTGTTGACGTGGCGGTTGGCGTCGATGTCGGAATACCGCAGCGTGATCGCGATGTTTTTCGCCGCTGCGACACTCGGCTCGGCGAACGCAGCCGATTCCAGGTCCGGGCAAAACCGCGGTTCGTTACACTCGGGAAATTCCGCCGCAATCTCCGGCGGCACGCGCACGATCGATGGCAAATTCATGGCGACGTAGAGCCACAGCGACGAGCCCGAGATCAATAGTGCGTCGTGGCCGCCGTAGACGCGGAAATCGCGAAATCCCTTGAAACTCTTGATCCCGCTCGACCACGTCTCGATGCGCAGTGATTCTTCGTAACGTGGATAGCGGTCGATCGCGATCGCCATCCGGTTGAGCATCCAGGATTCGCCGCGTGTCACCATGGCGCGCGTGCCGGTGCCGGACCGGTTGGCGTGAGCGATGGCGGCCTCCTGCAAAAACTTAAACACGCCGGGCAGCCGCAGCGCCTCGTTCCGATCAACGTCGGCATAGGAGACGGCGGCATGCAGGCTGAACTTTTCGGTCATGTGAAAGCACGATGTTTTCAGCGTCGCACCCGCCAATCGAACAAATAGATTCGGTCCCCGACGATCCATGAAAATACTTTTTCTCGGTGGCACCGGCATCATCAGCACCGCTTGCACGCGCCTCGCGATCGCGCGCGGCTTTGAGGTCACCCTGCTCAATCGGTCGCGGCGCGAGACGATTCCGGGCGCGCGCCAGCTCACCGCGGATATCGGAGATGCCGATCTGGCGGCGAAGCTGGCGCGGGAACGGTGGGACGTCGTGGTCGATTTCATCGCGTTCGATCCGGCGGCGATCGAGCAGCGGATCGCGCTGTTTCGCGATCGGGTCGCGCAATATATTTTTATCAGTTCGGCGAGCGCCTACCAGAAACCGCTGACGCACTATCTCATCACCGAGTCGACGCCGCTCGCGAATCCGTTTTGGGAATACTCGCGGAACAAGATCGCCTGCGAAGAAAGGTTGATGCGCGCGTATCGCGAAGCGTCGTTTCCGATTACGATCATCCGGCCGTCGCTGACGTACGGCGACACGAATGTGCCGCTCGCGATCAATAGCTGGACGCAAAGCTTCACCGCGGTCGCACGCTTGCGCGCAGGCCAGCCGCTCATCGTGCCCGGCGACGGGCTTTCGCTTTGGACGATCACCCATAATACCGATTTTGCCAAAGGCCTCGTCGGTCTGATCGGCCACCCCGGTGCGATCGGCCACGCCTTTCAAATCACATCGGATGAGGCTCTGACCTGGAATCAAATTTACCAGGCCACCGCGGAAGCGGCTGGAGTGAGTGCACCGCGGCTCGTTCATATTGCGTCCGATTTTGTCTGCGCCTGCGATCCGGATGCGCTTGGCCCGCTGATCGGAGACAAATCGAATTCGGCGATTTTCGACAACACGAAGATCCAGCGTTTCGTGCCCGATTTTGTCGCGACCACGCGTTTTCGCGATGGCATCGCCGGCACGATCCGCTGGTTCGACGCCGATCCGAGCCGCCAAACGGTCGATCGCGAAATGAGCGCCAAATGGGACCGGCTGATCGCCGCGTACGAACGCGGTTTGGAAAATGCGCGCCGCGATTTCGCGTAGATCGACCTCAACGTCCGGCCCGCCGGGCGGTTCGTTTCGGAAGCGTTGTCTGTAGTCCACCGCGCGCTGCGGGTTGAAGTACGAACCGGCTCGCGGCGTGCGGAAATATCAGTGCTGACGTGGGTGGGTGCGCCTGGCGGCGATTGAACCGCAAGCGATTCGCAATCGCGGTTTTTCCGCTTGAGCGAAAACGGGGGAGATCCCTTAATCCCCGATCGGGAGTTGCTTTCCGGCAACCCCGAACCCGCGGCGCGATGAGCAGATTGCCCTGAGCGTTGCGAGGTTCTCCATCGCTTTCCAACCCCAACGTATTCGGTTTTCAACGCCGTGAAAATTTCGAGTGGCAAGAGCGGGCCTCGGCTTGCGTGCGCGCCGCGCCAGCATCGAACGGAAATTCCCCGCGAAAAAACCGGCGGCTTCCGGTTGGCGGTTTTCGATTCATCGCGAGCAACTGCGTTTTTCGTCCGTCCGGAATGACGGCATCCGCGGCGCCGCAGCGCGGGCGTATCCAATTTTGTCTGCACACAAGAGTAGCCATCACTGCCATGAACCCCACGAACATCGAATCAGTTACTCAGCCGCCGGTCACTCCGGTCTTGCTTGGAAACACTGGCTCCATCCCCAGCCAAACGTCCCGTCCCGTCCAAAATCGAACCAGCACGATTCCCGGCGATTTTGTCGGCTCGTTGCTCGAGCGCATTGGTGGCTGGTTGAACCCCGACTTCGTCGAGCGATCGCTGGATTTCTCGCGCAACACCGGCCAGTACGCCGTGCTTTCGGGCGCCGCGCTCACCTTGCTCTACGCGATTTTCGCAGCTATCAAGTTTAACTCCTTTGCGCTTTTCATGACCGGCATCGGCTTGATCGCCGCGCTGGCCGTCGCCCAGTTCGCCGCCATTCGTTTCCTGACGGCGGCGACGCGCGCGATCGCCAACACGCCGAGTCAGGTATCCTCGCCGGCGTTTCTCGAGTGCACTGGATTGCTGCTGCTGCTGGGGGCCGCGGGTACGTTGATTGGCGGGATCGTCACGGCGATCCGCATGGAGAACATCACGCCATTTCTGCCGGCGCTTTTTTTGGCGGCCACTTTCACCTATGTGGGAACGACGGCGCTGCATCCCAAACTGGTCAACGTGAATCTCGGCATCGGCAGCGCGGGCGAAGAAGGCATCGGGCTCATCTCGTTTTTCTTCAAGGCCGGCCTGAAGCTCGTGCCGTTGTTTTTCCTGCTGCTCGCGGTTGGCGGTGATCTCGCGATCGTGGCGAGTTTCACGGAACGCGGCCAGGCGTTCGCGAACATGATCGCATCGGTGCTCCAATCCGTGCCGCTGATCCAATATGCGCCGATGCCCGCTGATTTGTCCGCGGGTTTTGGCGGCTCGGCGGTCGTGATGCTGGGAGCGTTGTTGCCGATGATCGGCTACTTCCTGTTTTTGCTCGGGTATCTCGTGATCGATCTCGTACGCGCAGTGCTCTGCGTGCCGACGAAGCTCGACGCGCTGCGTCGCTGAACCGCGATCATCACGGATCGCAGCAAAAACGTCGCGGCGCAAAAACGTGCCGCGGCGGAGATCGCCCGGGCTTCCTCACGCTGCCGACTGCGGCGGGCGATTTCTGCGCGCGGAACTAAACGATGCGTAACCGGCTTTGGACTGGAATTGCGACGAAAGCGTCGCGACTGCGGGATGCAGCGCGCCGGAAGAAACTTCCTTGTCCGCGAACACCACCACGATCGAAATCAGCGTTCTCTCGGACAGCTTGCTCCCTTCCCCGATCCTGTCTCAGCGACCCCGTTTCCCATGCGCACATTTTCTCCGTTCAACCGTAGTCGTCTTCGCTCGTTTTGTATGAAAAAAATTCGCAAAGCTCACCTGGCCGTGATCGTTGGTCTCGGTATTGTCCACGTGGCGAGTTTCGCCGCGGTCAAAGTTGAAGAACAGGTCTTGGTTCCAAAAGTCGGCAACGCCCAAATCGTCGTCAGTCCGGCAGGAACGCATGTGGCCGCCGTCATGGCGAAAGGCAGCCGCGCGGTGGTCGTTTTCGACGGCGTCGAGAGCCAGAAGTTCGACACGCTGCTGAATCTCGACGGGACACCGTTCATGGCACGCTCCTCGGGCGGACCCACGCCTGGCGGGCCAGTCCTTTTCAGTAGTGATGGCACCCGCTATGCGTACAGCGTTCATGTGGGCGACGACTATATCGTGATGGTTGACGGCAAGGAGCTGGC
>Ga0070683_100002182_pt1 | contig 15487 bp, 19 predicted proteins | sample KBSC713LmetaG_FD_64662 | JGI IMG/M metagenome (GOLD analysis project Ga0070683, IMG submission 64662) | Corn rhizosphere microbial communities from Kellogg Biological Station, Michigan, USA - KBS C7.1-3L metaG | ecosystem: Host-associated > Plants > Roots > Rhizosphere ...
TACCTGCGCGGCCTGGCCGCACGTGCGCGCGACGGCGAGCCCCTCGACCGGATCGCCTCTGCGGCGTCGTTCTTCCTATCCCGCATCGACACCAAGGTCGACGCGCAGCTTCCGGAGGGGTCGCCGCTGCGCGGGCGCGTCGCGGTTGCCAGTGCCCGCGTCGCCTACCAGCGCTACCTCGCCAAGTTCGACGGCCCTGGGTGGGAGAAGCTCATGCGGCTGGGAGCGAAGCCCCAGCGGCCGCTGTGGGCCAGCACCGGGACCAAGAACCCCGCCTACCCGGACGTCCTCTACGTGGCGGAGCTGATCGGTCCCAACGTGATCAACACGATGCCCGAGCAGACGCTGCGGGCGTTCGCCGAGCATGGCGAGGTCGCCCGCACCCTGGACTCCGACCCTCCCGGGTCAGCGCAGACCCTTGCGGACGCCGCAGCGGCGGGAGTGGACCTCCCCGCTATCACCGCCGAGCTCGAGCGCGAGGGAGTGCAGTCCTTTTGCGACTCCTACCGTCAACTGCTCGACTGCATCGACAGCAAACGCAGCGCGCTCGCGACGGCCTCTGCCTGAGGCAGTGAGCTGAAGGGGCCGATACGTCCGCCGGCTGTCAGATACTCGTCATGTGTCCCGCCCGCTGAGCAAGCCCGTGAACCTCGAGGAGGCACGCCGCAGGCTGCGGGAGCTCATGGCGTCCTGGGACTACGCCTTTGCGATGGGGCATGGCTGCTCGATCGGGTCCGATCCCCGCTTCGACAGCGTGCGGCGCGAAGTTGCGGACCTGGTAGCGGTCATCGCCGAGCACGCTCCTGCCGACACCACCGCCTGACGGTCGTCGAGCTCAGAGCTCCGCCATGAGTCGGTAGCCCGCCCGGCGAGCGAGCTGTCCGGCGGCGAGCTCATAGACGAGCGCGGCCTTTTCTTCGCGGTCGAGCGCAGCCCGGTACGCGAGGAACGCGAGATCGCGGTCGGGTGGTTCCGACTGCGTCCACCGTCGATAGGCGCAGTAGAGGTCGGCACACCCCTCGCGCCACTCGACGTAGCTCTCGATGTATGTGTCGATGAGGCGATCGCGGAAGCCAAGCTTCGCGGTTCGCGTTGGCGACTTCATCTGACCTGGCCTCGCATATCTCCATAGCGTCGCCGCGGCGGGGGGTCTTACGCCGCTCGGTCGAGGTCAGGCGGCTGCGAGGCCGGCCCTGAGCTTGCGACGGGCGTCGTGAAGGGTCTTGTACACAGCTCCGGTGGTCGTGTCGAGACGTCTGGCGAGGTCCGCGGGGGGCTCGCCCTCGATCGTGAGCGCGACCAAGACCTCGCGCTGGCGCGCGGTCAGGTCTTCGGCGATCAGGCGAGCGAGCGTCCGAGCGGATTCGTTGGCCGCGCTGCGCTCATAGGGTGTTTCGGTTTCAACAGCCCACATGGGCGCGCGCTCGAAACCATCCTCGCTGGGTAGATCGCGAGCGCGCCCCAGGCGCCGGCGGAGCTTGGCCGGTGCCTCGCGCTGCACGAAGCGACGTGCCCAGGTGGTGAAGAGGCTGTCGCCGCGGAACTGATCGAGCTTCGCCAGGATCGCGACCACGGCGTCGTTGGCCGCCTGCGCGGCGAGGTCGTCCAGGTCTCTGCCAGAGGGATGGGGCATGGACGCGGTCCGTCGCCCGACCTCGAACCGAGCCTCGCGGACCAGGAGCGCGTGGAGGCGTGCGATGGCCTCGTCACGGCGCGCGTCATCCGAGTCGAGCGCGTCGAGCCAGGCGCGCGACTTCACGTCGAGCCGGCGGCGAGCGGTGGTGGTGACCGGGCCTGCGTCCTGGTTGATTGCTGCGACAGCTGACATCGCTGGTGCTCCTTCGGTTGCTTCGACGCTGGTCCAGACGCGTCTGATCTGAGACTCACACCGACGGGTGGCCGCGCCCATGAGGTCCCGTCCCCATATCTCGTCGCCAGGCTGCCCATCCCTCGACCGGGCAGGCGTGATCCAGTTGAGATGGGGTCCTCAACCGGCCGTGAATGCGGCCGTGGCCCGATGGTTTTGAGTGTCAGCTCGGGGTTCGGCCCGCGCGGAGCAGCGCAAGGGCGGGGAGCTCGGTCATGGGACGTCGAGCAGCTCGGCGAGCCGCCTCAGTCAGGCTCCCGGGAGGAACGCGTGGCCACCGCAGTCGATCGCATAGCTCGTGACCGGCAGCCCGAAGCGTTCACTGACGTGCTCGATCAGGCCTCGTTCCTGCCAGTTGGCGTGCTCTGAGCTGCGCAACCCGATCAGGATGTGATCGGGTTGGAACTCCGCGACAGCGTCGGCGAAGGCGGTCAGCGTGACGTCATCGCCCCTCCGCCCGCTGGCGTGGGCCCCGAGGGCGCGCACATGGCCGAGCACGCTGTCCAGGCGCTCGTCGGCGAGGTGCCGGGACCGGTCCACGGCATCGGTGAGCCAGTCGAGCCGGCCGGGAAGGCTGGGTGTGATCACGTAGACCTCGGCCGCCGCATCGATCATGGCGCGCACCGGAGCCGGCAGCTCATCGACCGCGGCCACCGCGGCGTCGGCGACCATCAAGAGCCGCTCGATCGGCTGTGGCGAGATCTGCGGGCGGGCGGCGCCCACCTCGATGTCCTCGGTCCTCATCGTGGCTCCTCTGCGTGGTCTTGTCGTGGGCAGCGCGTATTCGGACGCGCATCTCTCCAGCGTTGCTGCCCGCCGGCTTCTTACCGGCGGGGTAGCTCGGGGAGTAAGAACGCCGTTGTGCGCGCGGCGACGAAGCGCTAAGTCCTGCGGATGTTGACGAGCACGGGGCCCTGGGCGACCACCAGCACGGTGCACCCGGCGCGCCCGACGGCGCCCTCGAAGCGATCCGGGCGCAGGTAGATGCCGACGTCCTCGACATGGTCGCCATCGGGGCGAAGACCCGCCTCCGAGTCCTGCGCAGCAGCGGGCCCGTGCTCGCCCGAGAGGAGCACGGGCCAGAACAGTGTGGGCTCCTTGGCGCGACTCAGCGCTCCAAGGGTGCCCTTGAAGACCGCGACGAGTGTCTCCGGATCGCCGCGTCCGACTAGACGGACGCTTACGCGAGCCCCCTCGAGCGCCCGGACCGCGTCACGGACCTGCTCCCAGGTCAGATCGATGTCTTGAGGATGTCTCGGTGTTTGGACATCGTGCACTGTAGGGAAGACCCCCTGACCAGCGAATGCTTGGGCGGCACGCGCTGAACGGGTTCATCGCAGGCTGCTGGCGCCGAGCCTGAGCTTGACGCGGGCGTCGTGCAACGACTTGTGAATCGCGCCGGGCGTCGTGTGGAGCTCGCCGGCGAGCTTCTGCGGCGAAACCCCATCGACCGCAATCGCGATCAGCACGCTTCGCTGATGCTCGGTGAGCTGATTGCCGATGATGTCGCTTACTTTCCGGAGCAGTTCGCGAGTCTCCAGTAGCTCCTGAGCGGATCGAGCGGGGTCGGGCACGTCGAGCGCGAGGTCGGGGTTGGGCGAGACGCCGACGCGGTCGTGTCCGACGCGGCGGCGGATGCTCACGGGCGCCTCGAGCGCGGCGAATTTCCGCGCCCACGTCCAGAACCTGCTTTCGCCGCGATAGTCGTCGAGCTTGCGCAGGAGCACCGCCAGCGCACTGTCGGCCGCCTCCGTGGCGAGATCGTCGATTTCGGCTTTGGGTACGTCCGTTCGACTCCGAACGCGATCGCGGATGTGGAACTCCGCCTCACGGCGCAACCGCTGGTGCAGTTCCGCGACAGCTCGGCCGCGGGCCGGCTCGGCGGCGTGCAGGCGCTCGCACCACGATCTCGACTCGGCATCGAGTAGACGTCTTGGCGCCCGCGAGGCAGCGGCGGCGCCGGCCAACCGGGACGAGCGCGACCCTCGAACTGGTAGAGGCTGACCGTCGGGGCATTTCAACATGAGCGGACTTTCTTCGGCCAAGGATGGCCGTCGCTTGCCACGGACCTAGGCTTGCGGCCACGCGCGTGTGCCCGACGGGGCAGGTTCCGCTCTGCTGCTGCACCACTGGACACGGTCGGCCGACCGCGTTTGCAGGGTCGCTGTGCGCCGATACTAATGCACCTCCAGAGGCTCGACTCCCAGCGCGCCATGGCACAGGCCGCTCGAGTCAGGAGGTGCCGGGCACGCCGAGGGTGCTCCGCGCCTCGCGGATCATCTGGTGGGTGAAGCCCCACTCGTTGTCGTACCAGGCCATCACCTTGACGAGCGTCTCGTCGACCACCCTGGTCAGCTCGAGGTCGATCAGGGCGGCGCGCGGGTCGCCGACGATGTCGGCGGACACGAGCGCATCATCCGAGACGCCGAGAATGCCCTCGTAGCGGGCGGTCGCTGCCTCCTGCCGGAACGCGTCGTTGACCTCTTCGACCGTGGTTGGCCGGCTGGAGTCGAAGACGATGTCCGCCATCGAGCCCACCGGGATGGGCGCGCGAACAGCGACCCCGTCGAAGCGCCCGGCCAGGTCCGGCACGGCGCGCGTGGTGGCCAGCGCGGCACCGGTCGAGGTGGGCACCAGGTTGGCCGCGCCAGCCCGTCCGCGCCGCAGGCTCTTGCTCGGACCGTCCACCAGCTGCTGGCCCGCGGTGTAGGCGTGGACCGTCGTCATCACGGCGCGCTCCACGCCGAGCCGCCGCTGGGCGATTTCGATCACGGGTGTGATGCAGTTCGTCGTGCAGCTGGCGCAGGAGATCAGGTGTGGGCGCCCGTCCGGGCGGTTCACGCCGTGCACCACCGTTGGGACCGCCTCCGAGCTCGTCGGTGCGGACAGGATCACGTAAGACGCGCCTGCGCGAACATGCTTCTCCAGGTCCTCGGCGGTCTTGAAGACACCGCTGCACTCCAGCACCAGTTCGACACCCAGCTCCGCCCACGGCAGCTGCGCCGGATCGCGCTCTGAGAACAGCCAGATCCGCTTGCCGTCGACCAGCAGCGCGCCTTCTGCGATATCGACCTTGCGGTGGTAGCGCCCGTACACGGTGTCGTACCTGATCAGGTACGCCAGGTTGTCCGCGTCGGCGACGTCGTTGACCGCGACGAGGTCGAGCCCATCCGCGTCGAGGAGGATCTTCAGGGCCGCCCGGCCGATCCTGCCCAGGCCATTGATGGCCACGCTCGCCATGTCAGCTCACGAGCTTGTCCGCTCGAGCACGACGGCGCGGGCGAGAGCGCTCATGCCGCAACTCCGGCGAGCGCCTCGACGTGGCGCGGAAGCAGGGTTTCACGGGCGATCACGAGTCGCTGGATCTGCGAGGTGCCCTCGTAGAGCTGCATGATCTTGGCGTCGCGCATCAGCTTCTCGACCGGGTAGTCCTTGATGAAGCCGTAGCCGCCGTAAACCTGGACGGCGTCCGTCGTGACCTCCATCGCCGTATCGGCGGCGAAGCGCTTGGCGTGGGAGGACTCGAGCGTGTTGCGCATGCCCTGGTCGAGCAGCACCGCCGAGTTCCACGTGGCAAGGCGCGCCACGTGCACCTTGGTGGCCATGTCGGCGATCAGGAACTGGATTCCCTGGTGCATCGCGATCGGGACGCCGAACTGGACGCGCTCCTTCGAGTAGTCGACGGCGAACTCGAACGCCGCGCGGGCGATGCCGACAGCCATCGCGGCGACACCGGGCCGGGTCCGGTCGAGCGTCATCATCGCGAGCCTGAAGCCGTGGTTCTCCTCGCCCAGCAGGTTGGCCGCCGGAACCTCGACGTCGTTGAACGTGATCGCGGCGGTGTCCGACGCGCGCTGGCCCATCTTGTCCTCGTGCTTGTCAACGACCACACCGGCGTCACGAGGGACCACGAACGCCGAGATGCCGTGGTGGCCCGCGTCCGGGTCGGTCTTCGCGTAGACGGTGTACCAGTCGGCATGCCCGCCGTTGGTGATGAAGGTCTTGGAGCCGTTGATGACGTACTTGTCGCCCCGCCTGACGGCGCGCGTGCGCATGCCCGACACATCGGAGCCTGCGTCCGGCTCGGTCAGGCAGAACGACGCCAGCTTCGGCGCCTCGGTGAGCATCCCGAGGTAGGTCTTCTTGATCTCCTCAGAGCCGCCGAGCAGCACCGGCGCCGCCGCGAGCCCGTTGCAGGAGATCGACGTGCCGATCCCCGAGCAGCCCCATCCGAGCTCCTCCTCGATCAGGACGCCGTCCATCGCGGAGGCCCCGGCCCCGCCGTACTCCTCCGGGATCTGGGGATTCATCAGCCCCACCTCCCAGGCCCGCTCGATGACCGCCTGCGGCCAGGTGCTGTCGCGGTCGAACTCCCACGCCACGGGGCGGATCTCCCGCTCCGCGAAGTCGTGCGCCAGCTCGCGCAGCGCCACCTGCTCCTCGGTCAGTGAAAAGTCGATCATGCTCGCTCGCTCCGTTCGGTGGTGACGCTCGGATGCCGCGGATGCGCGGTCCGCACCTCTCCAGCGTCGCCGCATGCAGGTGTCTTACTGTCGGGAACCCGGGAGGCAGATCGCGCGAACCGGCGCAGCACTCCCAATACCGCCGGTCGAAAGATTCTTGGGCTCGCGCGCGTCTGGAGGCGATAGGGGTCGTCGACCAAGGGGGGCTGAGGTATGACGAAGGAGGAGTACCGCGCGGTGCGGTTCGCGCTCGACCTCGTGGACCGCGTCGGTCTTGAGCATGGGTTCGATCCCGCCGAGCTCGTGAACCCGAGAACCGGACAGCCGTTCGGCGCGTTCATCGAGCGGATGCGTTCCGCTCTCAGGGCTGCGGCCTGGACTGACGGGAGCCAAGAAACCGGGTATACCGGGGGGTGTGCTGAGGTTGATGGGCCTGCCCCCGGCGAGCCGTTTCCCAGACGTGATGCTGGTGCAGGACGCGGATCGCGTTGAGCTGCGCTTCGCCGGAGCGGGCGATAGGAGCACCGTTGAGATCCCGCTCTGGACGCTGGCGGGCCAGGACCCCGAGCGCGCGCAGCTCTTGCTGTTGGCCGAGCTGCGACGCCGGGGCTACCGCGTCACGTTCGAACGCTGAGCCGGACCGGCACCGAAGGGCGGGGAGAGAGGGGCCGCCCTACGGTGCCGTATCCGTCCCGGTGAGCTGCGCTACGCGCCGATGCGCTGCTTGTCGCCGAGCATTCCGTGCGGGTCGAGCACGTACTTGAGGCTCGCGCCCTTGTCGAACGCCTGGTAACCCTGGGGTGCCTCGTCGAGCGTGATCACGGTGGCGTTGACGGCCTTGGCGATCTGGCAGCGCTCGCTGAGGATCGCGTTCATCAGCTGGCGGTGATAGCGCATCACCGGGCACTGTCCGGTGGTGAATGAGTGCGACTTGGCCCAGCCGAGCCCGATCCGGATCGACAGGCTGCCCTCCTTGGCGGCCTCGTCCTTGGCGCCCGGGTCGCCGGTCACGTAGAGGCCGATGATGCCGAGCTGGCCGGCCTCGCGCGTGACCTGCATGATCGAGTTGAGCACGGTCGCGGGCGCCTCCTCGGCGCCGTGCCCGTGTCCCCTTGCCTCGAAGCCGACGGCGTCGACCGCGCAGTCCACCATCCGCTCGCCGACGATCTGCTCGATCTGGTCGGTCAGCGGCGTCTCCTGGCTCAGGTCGACGGTTTCGCAGCCAAAGCTGCGCGCCTGGGTCAGCCGCTCCTCGTTCATGTCGCCGACGATCACCACCGCGGCGCCGAGCAGCTGGGCCGCGTGAGCCGCGGCGAGGCCGACAGGGCCGGCGCCCGCGATGTAGACGGTCGAGCCCGTCGTGACCCCGGCCGAGACGCAGCCGTGGTAGCCCGTGGGGAAGATGTCGGACAGCATGGTGAGGTCGAGGATCTTCTCGAGCGCCTGCTCCTTGTCCGGGAACTTGAGCAGGTTCCAGTCCGCGTACGGCACCATCACGTACTCGGCCTGGCCGCCCACCCAGCCGCCCATGTCGACATAGCCGTAGGCCGAGCCGTAGCCGCTCGGGTTGACGTTCAGGCAGACGCCGGTGTTGCCCTCCTTGCACATCCGGCAGCGGCCGCACGCGATGTTGAACGGCACCGATACGAGGTCGCCTTCCTTGATGAACTCGACGCCGGGCCCGGCCTCGATCACCTCGCCGGTGATCTCATGGCCGAGGACCAGCCCGGCCGGGGCGGTGGTGCGGCCACGCACCATGTGCTGGTCCGAGCCGCAGATGTTGGTAGCGACGATCTTCAGGATCGCGCCGTGCGGCGTCTTGCGCCCGACGTTTGCCGGATCGACGCCCGGCCCGTCCTGCACCTCGAGCTTCGGGTAGTCGATCGACTGCACCTCTACTTTGCCGGGCTCGATATACGCAACTGCCTTGTTACCGGACACGGGTTATCTCCCTTCGGTTGTTGGATTCGATTCCGGTGCCGCCCGCCCGTCCTCCGGAAGGACCCGCCGGCCCTCGACGTCGCCGGCTGTACCCTGGGGAGCCTCGGCCGCAGCGGCCGCGGCAGCCCGTTCGGGCTGGGCGATCAGGTCATATGCGAGCGCTGCGAGCGCTCCGCCAACGAGTGGGCCGGCCCAGTAGATCCAGAGCTCGCTCCAGGGGGTCGAGCCGCCGAAGATGTCCGTCGCGAGGTAGGGGCCGAAGGTGCGGGCCGGGTTCACCGAGCCGCCGCTGATCGGGCCTATCACCATGATCTCGCAGGCCACGGCGAGGCCAATGACGAGGCCCGCGAACCCGGCCGGCGCGCGGCGGTCCACCGCCAGCGCCATGATCGTCGCGAGCAGCAGGAAGGTGCCGAGCCCCTCCGCAACCACCGCCTGTCCCTTTGTGAACCCCGCGCCGACGACCGTGCCGCCGGACACGTTGAGATCGCTCGCGTGCGAGCCGAAGATCGCGTTGATGAGGACCGCTCCGATAACCGCGCCCACGAGCTGCGCGACGAAGTAGGGGATCACCTCAACCCACGGGAAGCGGCGCACCACCGCCAGCGAGAACGTGACCGCGGGGTTGATGTGGGCGCCCGAGGTCGTGCCGAACATGTAGACGACCGCGGCGATCACCAGGGCGAACGAGAAGCCGATGATGCCCAGTCCCGCGTAGTCGAGCTGGCCGTGCCCCACCTCCAGCGCCGCGACCACCGCCCCGGCGCCAAAGACCACGAGCAGCGCGGTGCCGACCAGCTCGGCGAGCAGACGGCGCCCGAGATCGGCGTTCACGATCCGACCGCCAAACTCGCGTGAGAGCAATTCCTCATATGCCCCCAGCGTTGCGCGACTCGAAAGTCTTACGCCCGATTCACAAGAAAAGGAGACGACACGGTCATCCGTGTTTGCAGCCGCCCACGACACCGCTGACGTCAGCGTCTCCCCGGCGATGCGGTCCCGTCAGGCCTCTCGGATCAGCTCGACGAGTACGACCGCGTTGTTGTGCTCGGTGTCGCGGGCGGCGTAGACGATTGTGAGCGGGCCCTGCTGCGCGCGGCGGCGCAGCTCCTCCACCTGCTCGGGGTGCGCCGCGAGCTCCCGCCGGTAGCGGGAGCGGAACTCCGGGAAGCGCTCCGGCAGGTGATTGAACCACTTCCGCAGCTCGCCGCTCGGGGCGAGCTCGCGCGCCCACTCGTCCAGGTGGGCGCGCTGCTTCGATATCCCGCGCGGCCAGACGTGGTCGATCAGGACCCGGTAGCCATCGCCGGCGTCCGCGTCGACATAGGCACGCTTGGCGCGCACATCGATCGCCATCGCGGTGGTCACTCCGCGGGGTAGGTGACGACGCGTCCCCACAGGCTTTTCGTTCCCCAGATGCCGCGCCGCAGGCACTCCAGCTGCACGATCTGGGAGTGGTCGACGAACAGGTTGACCTCCGGCCCGTAGTTCTTGATGTACCAGCCGAACACCTCGGGGTCGGCGGCCTCGAACATCACCTTCTCGAGGCCGAGCTCACGCGCGATCGTTGCGACCACATCGGTGCGCCAGCTGGTCACCTCCTCGGTGATGCCCTCGGACTCGATCATGATCATGTACGCGCCGGCGTCGAGACAGCGGCGTGCGAGGTCGATCGCGTAGCCGACGTCGCGTGTGCCCTCCTGCTCGAGCTCGGCGGGAGTGGTGGCGCCGCCCGCGCCGAACTGGATGCCCACCTCGGGCTTCGCCCGCAGGCCCGCCCGCTGCACCCGCTCGACGAGGCGCAGGATGTCGTCTGTCGGGATCGTGACGAAGCCGGCGGAGATCTCGAGGATGTCGAAGCCCACGCGCGCCACCTCGTCGATGTAGGCGTCCGTGGCGGCGGGGCCCTGAGTGAGGACGTGCTCGATGAAGCCGCCGGTGGAGACCAGCACGTCGTGCTCGTGCGCGGTCCCGATGATCTCGGCGAGGGCGTTCTCGGGCATCAAGGTGAACGAGCCGCCCGCGAACTTGAGCGCGTCCACGTGCTCACCCATCGTGTCGAGCACGTCCTCGAGGTAGCGGCGGCCCATCACCGAGTAGTACGGCCCGCGGATCTCGGTCACCCCGCGGGTGCGCGGCTTGCGTGGACGATGGCCGGTGTTCAGGAACGGGAACGCGAGCTGCTCGCGTGTGAGGGTGTCGTGCGAACTCATTGCGTCATCACCTTCTGGGTTGATTGGGCGCCCGCTCGCTCGAGCGGGACGGCAAGCTCTTGGATGTCGATCTCCTCGAGCCGCGCCACGGTGTCGATCAGCTGCTCGCGCAGCCGCTCGCTCACGTACGGCGCGCTCAGGCGCTCGAACTTCGCGACCACCGTCTCCCAGCTCATTGGCCGCGTGTGGAAGCCCTCGTAGTCCGACTTCTCGCGCTCGAGCAGCTGCCCGTTCCGCAGGCGGACCCGTAGGCGGCAGGCGTGCTCGGCGGGGAAGCGGCGGCTCAGCTCCGGGTCCGGGCGGACCAGCACGCGGTGCAGCAGGCGCTGCACGTCGTCGCGCAGGATCCGCTCCGCTGCGTACTGCGCGGGCAGCACCTCGCCGTCGATCAGCGCGACCGCCAGCAGATAGGGCAGCGAGTGGTCGGCCTGCTCCTTGGTCTCCACCGCGCTCTTGTCGCCCTCCTCGCCGCCGCCGATGATGTTGTAGGCCACGTCGAACACGTCGAGCTCGATCCAGTCCACGTCGCCCGGGCCGATGCCGTGCTCCTCGCGCAGCTCGAGCAGCGCCTCGATCGCTGACTGCGAGTGGATCTCGGCGTTGAAGCGCTTGAGGATCGTGCCGGTGACGGCCTCCAGGTTCTCGCGCCGCCAGTCGATCTCGAACGGCCCTGCGATCGCGTCCATGAACCCCTTGTTGCCCTCGAACACCTCGCGCGGCCCGGTGATCCCGCGGGCCGCGAGGAAGGCCGCGTGCGTCGCGCCGAAGGCCGTGGCCGGGTAGGCCAGCCCCTTCCAGTTCGACAGCTCGCCGGTGCGTGTGACGCGCAGGGCGTTGAGCGAGGTTCCCGCGATCGCGACCGCGTTGGCCGTGCACACCGAGTCGAGCCCGAGCGCCCTGGACACGCCCGCAGCCACCGCGTAGGCGCCCTGCGTCGTGTGATCGAACCCGTGCGCGCGCACCGGCGCCACATCGGAGAGCCGGCACTGCACCTGATACGCCACCGCCAGCGCGGCCAGGAAGTCACGCCCATCGGCGCCCGCGTACTGGCACGCCGCCAGCACCGGCGCCACGTTGTCGCTCGGGTGACAGCTCTCGCCCGGCGCCAGATAGGCGTCGTTGAAGTCGAGGTAGCGCACCAAAGCGCCGTTCAAGAGAGCCGCCCGGTCCGGAGCGCTGCGCCCGCCGCCGATCAGGCTGCAATGCGGCGCTCCGCCGAAGTCCGCCACCAGCTCGCGGACTCGGCTGACGGGTTCGGCGCCCAGGGCGCCGAGCGCTGTGCCAAGCGAGTCGAGCACCCGCAGCTTCAAGGCCTCTAACGCGGTGTCGGAGAGCTGCTCGAAGCTCGCACTGGACGCGAACTCGCCCAGCGACTCCACCTGCGTCGGAGGCATTAGAACCCGCCGTACGACTGGCGTTGTCCCAGCCAGTCATCCAGCACGCCCACGGTCTCCGCCAGGCCGTGGCGCTCGCACAGCGCGCGAAGCGCCATCGCGCCCACCGCGGGGCGCGAGCCGCCGAGTTCGTCGAGTGCGGTCAGGGCCCGCTCGGCGTCGTCGAGCGTGAGCCGCGGCGCCCGCCCGGCGAGCCGTGCATGCCACGCCACGGCGCCGGTATCGAAGCGCGGCTCGCCGCGCCAGTCGAGCAGGATCTCCAGAGCCTCGTGGAGCGCCACGCGGGGTAGCTGCTCGCTCAGCCTGCGCCTGCCCCAGCGCTCCGGGGACGAGTGCCGGGAGCGGCGAAACTCGCGCCTCACAGCATCAAGCGCAGCCGGCTGCATCGGTGGGGCGTCGGGTGTGGTGGCAAGTCGGGTCATCAACTCTCCAGCGTCGCCTTGGCCCGGCTCCTTACCCCGCAGGCCCGGACTAGGGTCGAGGTACCACCACAAGCGTTTCGGCAACCAGGAGGTAAGAGATGAGCGATGCCCTCTATCCAGCCCCGACACGGGAGCTGGCGGCCCGCCGGGCCGAGCTCGCGCCGGAGACCCACGACGCCTTCCAGGCCTTCAGCAGACAGGTATTCGCCGACGGCGCACTGCCCGAGAAGACCAAGCAGCTGATCGCGGTGGCGGTCGCGCATGTGACCCAGTGCCCTTACTGCATCCGCAGCCATACGCGGCTCGCGCAGCGCCGGGGCGCGAGCGAGCAGGAGATCATGGAGGCAATCTGGGTGGCCGCCGAGATGCGCGCCGGTGGCGCCTACGCGCACTCCGTGATCGCCCTCGACGCGCTCGGAGCGGGGGCGCATGATCACGGGTCATGACGCGCGAAAGCCGGTCCTTGTGCCTTCGGCCGGGCGGAGCGGGAGACCTGTCGATGGGTCCGCGAGCCGCGCCTTCTACTGCGTAGACCCCATGGTCCCAGCCCCGCCCGTGCTGTTCACTTGGGAGAAACGACCAACGCCCAGCCGCGGGCGGGCGGAAGTGAGCGCGTATGCGGGACCTCACAGCAACAGAAGGAGCCGCGCATCACCGTGCGCGGCCTTGAGACGTGACCGTGGGTGGAACGATTCTGTGTGGCATCGATGATTCTCGGGGCGCTCGGGCGGCGTTACAGCTTGCGGCGGCACTGAGCAAACGCCTGGATCTGCGCCTAGTGGTGGCGCACGTCGCGCCGGAGGCTGCGGCCGACCAGTCCGAGCGGCTTGTGTCCCGCACGCTGGAGCAGGCGGGCCTGGACGGAACGGCGGACCGACGCGTGGTCGCCGGCGAGCGGGCCGCACGCCTTGCTCAGATCGCCGCCGAGGAGGGAGCGGACCTGATCATCGTCGGCTCGGGCAGAGGCGGACGCCTGCGCCTGCGGCCTGGCTCGGCACTCGCGAGGGAATTGGAAAGCGCCAGTTCATGCCCCGTCCTGATCGCCCCGGCGCAGACCCGGCCGCGCTCACACCAGCGGCTCGCGCGCGCCGCGCTGGAGACGGCCAGCTAAAACTCACCGCGGAAGTGCATGCACCCTCCCGGGCTCTCACTCTTTTGGCGCGCCTTCGTCGCGACCGCGGCGGCGCTGGTTCTCGCCACGGTGCTGCTGATCGTCACGCCGGTCGAGATCAGCCCGCGCATCGCGCTCATCGAGGTCTTGATACTCCTGGCGGGCCTCGGTCTGATCCTGGCGATCGACTTCCTGCTGCTGCGGCGCGCCTTCCGGCCGCTCGAGCGGCTGGCGCAGCGGATGGAGATGGTGGATCTGCTGCGCCCGGGGCAACGGCTCCCGGATTCGCGGGGCGGCGCGATCGGGCGCCTGGTAAGAGGCTTCAACGACATGCTCGAGCGACTCGAGGCCGAGCGCAGGGAAAGCGGCGGCCGCGCGCTGGCCGCCCAGGAGGCCGAGCGGGCGCGCATCGCGCGGGGCCTGCACGACGAGGTGGGCCAGGTGCTCACCGGCGTGCTGCTCGAGCTCGACGCGCTCCGCCCGGCGGTCGCCGGCGAGCGTCAGGCCGAGCTCGTCGAGACCAAGAGCTCCGTGCGCCACGCGCTCGAGGAGGTGCGGCGCATCGCCCGCGAGTTGCGGCCGGAGATGCTCGAGCACCTGGGTCTCGTGAGCGCCCTCACCGAGCTCTCGACCGTCCTGGCCCGCCAGAGCGGAATCCAGATCGAGCGCGACTTCCCCCAGACGCTGCCGCAGCTGACCGAGGAAGCTGAGCTGGCGATCTACCGGGTGGCGCAGGAGAGCCTCACCAACGTCGCCCGCCACGCGGACGCGACGCACGTGATCGTCAGGCTCGAGGCGGGCTTGAGCAGCGTCGTGCTCACGGTGTCCGACAACGGGCGCGGCTTTGGCAACGCGGGTCGTCCGGAACGGCGAGGCGGTATCACGGGCATGCGCGAGCGCGCCCTACTGGTGGGCGGAGCGCTCGCAGTGAAGCCCGGGCCGAGCGGCGGCGTGGAGGTGCGCTTCGAGGTCGCGGCGACGGGCGAGCCGGTAAAGCGCTGATGCCGATACCGCTCCTCACGCGCATCCTGATCGCCGACGATCACCCGATCGTGCGCTCCGGCCTTCGCCGCGTGCTCGATGCCCAGCCGGACCTGCGCGTGGTGGCCGACGCCGTCGACGGGGCGGAGGCGGTGGAGAAGGCGCTGGCCGAGGACGTGGACCTCGCGATCCTCGACGTGTCGATGCCCCGCATGACCGGCCTCCAGGCCGCCACGGAGCTCTCAAAGCGGAAGCCGGAGATCCGCCTGCTGATGTTGTCGATGTACGACAGCGAGCAGTACCTGTTCGAAGCGCTCAGAGCAGGGGCCTCGGGCTATGTGCTCAAGTCGGGGGCGGACGAGGACATCGTTGCCGCCTGCCGGGCCGCGATGCGCGGCGAGTCCTTCCTCTACCCGTCGGCGGTCAACACCCTGGTCCGCGACTACATCGATCGCGGCGAGCAGGAGCAGCCCGACATCCTCACCGCACGGGAGCTCCAGGTGCTCAAGCTGATCGCCGATGCGCAGACCAGCAAGGAGATCGCCGAGCAGCTCGTGATCAGCGTCAAGACGGTCGAGCGCCACCGCCAGAACATCCTCGACAAACTGGGCCTGCGCGACCGCGTGGAGCTCACGCGCTACGCAATCCGGCGCGGCCTGATTCAGGCGTAGAGGCGCTCGCGGCCGGCATGAGGCTGCCCGCGAGCGGCGTCTCGTGGATCTAGAGTGCCCTCCGGATGGCAGGAGTTTTGACGCCCCAGGGGCAGGATTTCCCGCGCTGGTATCAGGAGGTGATCGCCAAGGCGCAATTGGCCGAGAATGGGCCGGTCCGGGGGACGATGGTCATCCGTCCGTGGGGCTACGCGATCTGGGAGCGTCTCGAGGCGGCGATCGATGAGCGAATCAAGGCCACCGGGGCCCGCAACGCCTACTTTCCCCTGCTGATCCCCGAGGCATTTCTCCGCCGGGAGGCCGAGCATGTGGAGGGCTTCAGCCCCGAGCTGGCGGTGGTCACCCACGGAGGTGGCAAGGAGCTCGAGGAGCCGGTGGTCGTTCGTCCCACGAGTGAGACGATCGTCAACTCTTCGTTCGCGCG
>Ga0070683_100002186_pt1 | contig 15469 bp, 11 predicted proteins | sample KBSC713LmetaG_FD_64662 | JGI IMG/M metagenome (GOLD analysis project Ga0070683, IMG submission 64662) | Corn rhizosphere microbial communities from Kellogg Biological Station, Michigan, USA - KBS C7.1-3L metaG | ecosystem: Host-associated > Plants > Roots > Rhizosphere ...
CCGTAGGGCGGCTGTGGCGGTCCGGACGTTGGCGCGCCGGGTGGGAACGGCGGCTGCGGTGCCGAGGTCGGGGTGCCAGGCGGCCCGGACGTTGGTGCGCCCGGTGGGGTCGGCGCTCCCGGCGTTGTGAACGGCGCCGGCGGGTGTGGCGACGACACGCCCGACGGGTAGGGCGGTTGCGGTGGGGCCGAGGTCGATGCGCCGGGTGGCCCGAACGGCGGCTGGGGCGGGCCGCTAACCGGCGCGCCGGGTGGAACGGCACCGTAGGGCGACGGCGGCGCCGATGTCGGTGCACCGGGTGTCGCGAAGCCGCCGAGTGCGAACGGCGACGGTGGCGCCGAGGTCGGAGCACCAGTCGGCGGGAACGGCGACGGAGGCGGCGGGACCGGCCCGGGCACTGGCGGGATCGGATCCGGCGCCGGGGGATAGGGCTCGGGCGCCGGGGGTACCGGTGGAATCGGCTCGGGCGGAACCGGCGGGTATGGCTGCGGGCTCGGAGGACCCGGCGGGATAGGAGCCGGTGGCACCGGGGCTGGTTCGGGTTCGAACGGCTGGGGTGGCGACGGCGGTGCCGGGGGCTCCGGCGGCGCGGGCGGTTCGGACAGCGAGGGCGCGCTTGCCCCGGATCCGTAGACGGCCGGCTCGGGTCGCGACGCGGCGAGGGCGTCCGGGTTGGAGCGGTACACGGCGGGCTCGACGGCCGGTGGGCTGGCGAACTGGGCGAGCTCCTCGGGGCTCAGCCGGATGGCCCCTGGCACCGAGGCGCTGGCCCGAGCGGGAGCCGCGAGGAGTGGGTCGTCGGCCGCGGCGACGGGTACCGGTTCTGCGGCTTCTGGTTCGGCGACCTCGACCGGGAGCGGCGACACCGGCGCCGACTCCTCCGGCCCGGCCGGAGCGTGGAACGGCTGGCCCGGTGCGCGGACCGAGCCCTTCAGGGAGTCGTCGTCGGTGACGTATGGCCCGGGCTCACTCGGCGTCGAGGGCGGCGCGCCCATGACTGCGCTGGCGAGGCTCGGATCGGCGCGGTACGCGTCGTAGTCGGGCTCATCGGCGGCCTTGGGCTCCTCGGAGCCGCCGGTCCAGGGCTTGGCGAAAGCGTCCCATGACGACGGCTCGAGCGGCGGCACGGGCGTGCGTACCCGGCTGGGCAGCGGTGGGGCCTCAGACGCCGGGGCCATCACGACGTTGGGGAGTCCGGCCGGTTCCGGCGTGGGCGGCTCTACCTGGTCGGCCTCGGCGGCCACCGGGCGGTACTGGTCGCCAGCGTCCCTGGCGGTGTCACCGAAGTCGCCGGCGCGATAGGTGCGGGCCTCGACCCGGCCGACCGGGAGGTCGCCCTCGGGGGCCGCGAACGTGCTCACCGACGCTCGCCCGGTGACCGGGGCCGCGAATGGGCTCGGCTCGGGGGCGTCGTCGACCGGCAGCGGCGACGAGGGCGAAAGCGGGCCGGCGCCACGCGCCGGTTCGGGGCCCTGCTCGACGGCGGAGCCGTAGGCGGCGTCCGGGCGGAATGCGGCCGGCTCGTAGGGCGGCGCCGGGTCGAATGCCCGGGCCGGCTCGTAGCCGGGGCCCGAGTCTGGCTGCGAAGGTCCGGCCGGTTCTGGGCCCGAGGGGTCGACGGCATCGCGGCCGGCCGGCGCGAAGGCGTCCCGGCCCACGGGTGCAAGAGGCTCCCGGCGGGCGGGCTCGAGGGGCTCGTGGCGCGCGGGTGCAGGGGACTCGTGGCTCGCGGGGGCAAGGGGTTCGCGGCGGGCGGGCTCGAGGGGCTCCTGACGTGCGGGCGCGAAGGGCTGCCCGCTCGCGGGCTCGAGGGCGTCACGGCTCGAAGAGGGGAACGGCGACGACGGGTCCAGCGGCGAGGAGCCGATCGGTGACGGCTCGAGCGACGAAGAGCCAAGGGGCGAGCGGTCCTGCGGCGAGGAGCCGATCGGTGCCGGGTCCAGTGGCGAGGAGCCGAGCGGCGTGGGCTCCGGAGCCGAGCTCACGGGCTCGTCAGATGAGGCCACCGGAACCGGCTCGCCCGGGTTGATGCCGTGCTCGAAGAGCTTGGCCAGATCCTCTTCCTCTTCGTCGGCCTCGGCGGAGGCGGGATCGGGGGCCATGCCCGGCCACAGTGCGCCGTCGACCGGCGTGGGTGGCAGTTCGAACGCGTCCTCGGGCACGTCCTCGTCGTCGCCGGGCGGCATGTCAGCGCCCACCGGCGGGGGAGGCGGCAGCGGCGGCAGGGAGTCGTCGGCGACGTCTCCGGAGGACTCGGCGGTTGGTGCGGGCTCTGGCTGGTACAACTGCTGCATATTGCTCCATGAAGAAGCGGCGGGCACCGGTGAACCGCAGTTCGGGCAGGCCGCCGCGCCTGGGGGCATCGACTCGCCACACGCGCCGCATCGCACGGTGTCTCGCTCCTGCATCGCTGCCTCCACCACTCGCCCGATTGGCGTGCACCAGCATCCGCGGGATCAGCCCCCGCGGCCACGGGTCAACGGTGCCATATCACGTCACGTCGTGCTGCGCTGGACTGTCCGGGTAACTGACAGGGTGGGATCAGGAACCCGATGGTGACGGAGACGCCGAGGCAGATGTCGCTTTTGTGCTCGGGCTGTTGTTGGCCGAGGCTCCGCTTGACGGCTCCGTTGAGTGGGGCGCGTCCGAGTGCGGGGCGTCCGAGTGCGGCGCTTCGGAGTGCGGTGCCGCCGACGAGGTCGACGCCGATGGCGTCGGCTCGGTGGACGGCGGGGCGGAGCTCGACGGCGGAGTCGAGGGCGTCGCGGACGGCGTCGCCGACGGCGTGTGCGAGGTCGGACCGCTCGACGGTGTCGTCGTCGGGTGACCCTGGCCGCCACCGGTCGGCAACGGGGCGGGCGTCGCTCCCGGCTTCGGGATGGCCGGGAAGATCCGCGTCGCGCCGAAGAAGCGGGACCAGGTCACCGGTGACACCCTGACGTGATCGCCGGTCGACGGGGCCTGCACCATGTAGCCGCCGCCGATGTAGATGCCCATGTGGTAGATGGTGTGCCAGTCGCTCATGCTGGTGGCGAAGTAGACCAGGTCCCCGGGGAGCAGCAGGTCACCGCGCGAGTGGCGGGTGGCGACGATGGCCTGGGTGCCGTGGTACATGTTCGCGGCCACGCGGGGGACCCGGACGCCGACCTTGCCGTAGGACCAGTAGGCCAGGCCGGAGCAGTCGAAGGTATTCGGGCCCTCGGTGCCCCAGACGTATGGGCTGCCCCGCTTGCTCAGCGCCCAGTTGACCGCCTGGATGGCCTTCGGGTTGGCCTGCATCCCGTCGATGTTGACGCTGATCGGGAGGTTGCCACCGAGGCTTTGCTCGTAGGCGTCGCTCTGTGCGACGGCCTTGGCGTATTCGGCCGCATTCTTGGTCTTGAGGTTGACCAGGTTGGTGTTGCGCTGCTTGAACTGCGCATCGAGGTCGGTGAACTTCAGCTGCAGATCCTGGACGACCTTGTTGGCCATCTGGAAGGCGTTGTCAGCCGACTTCTCCTGCTGCTGGGCGCGCAGAAGGTCGCGGGCGGCCTCCTCGCCGCCGGGCTGGCCGCCGACGCCGGGTGCGAGGACAGACAGGTTGTGCAGGTCGCTGGCGTAGTCGCCGAGCGGGCCGAGACCGGCGGCGGCCTTGTAGGCCTCGGCCGCCGCGCTGTCGGCGCGGGCCTGCAGGTCGGCGACGTCGGCCTGGGCCTCGCGCAGCGTGGACTCGGCGGCCGTGACCGTCTGCTGGGCCGTCTGCAGGTCGATCTGCAGCTGCTTGACCTGCTCGCCGAGCGCCTGCACGGCGATGTCCTCGGCCATGACCTGACTGGCGAACGGGCCGATCGCCGGCGTCGCGACGTAACCGGTGTTGCCGGCGGTGCCGGTGGCGCCCCCGGGCCACACGATCTGGCCGGCCGGGAGCGGGCGCGCCCCGCTGTCGGGGATCGAGTTGCCGGGGTCGGCGGCCACGGGAGTGGCGATCAGCGCGCACAGCATTGTGCAGACCGTCGTGGTCACGGCGAGGGGCCGCAGGCGGATGGCGGGCATGGTGCGCTTGGGCCGTGGACGACGCTCGATGGGCAGCTGGGCAGGCATCGTAACCGCGAGCGCCGGAGGCTCCCAGGATGCTGGGTAAGTCGCCGAACGAAGCCTCAGGACGCTCATCGCCGCCTTTCCCGTCTGGTTTCCAGGAGCCATCGCCACCGCCATCGATAGAATCGGCCGGTTTTGTGAAGCCCCTTCCTGTTCTTACCTCACCCGCCTTAGGTGAGTCGAGGGGTCGTCGGTGACGACTTATTTTCCCGCAGGTGAAGGAGGGTCTGATCGGAACAGGGAACTCCGCAAGCCCTTTGACGTGAGTCGGACCTCACCGGTTCCCTTCCGCCGCGAGAAATGTCGGTAGGCCGACGTAGTCTGGCGGCGTGGACGAGGGTCTGAAGCGTGAGCTCGAAGCCAAGATCATGGCGGGTGAGCGGCTGAGCAGGGAAGACGGTGTCGCGCTCTACGAGAGTGACGACCTGACCTGGCTCGGACGCATGGCCCATCACGTGCGCACGGAGAAGAACGGCGACCGGGTGATGTTCAACGTCAACCGGCACCTCAACCTCACGAACGTGTGTTCGGCCAGCTGTGCCTACTGCTCGTTCCAGCGCAAGCCGGGAGAGAAGGCCGCCTATACGATGCGGATCCCCGAGGCGGTTGCCAAGGCCAAGGAGATGGAGGGTGAGCAGCTCACCGAGCTGCACATCGTCAACGGCCTGCATCCGACGCTTCCTTGGAAGTACTACCCGAAGGTGCTCCGCGAGCTGAAGGCCGCGCTGCCCGGCGTCAACCTCAAGGCGTTCACCGCGACCGAGATCCACTGGTTCGAGAAGATCTCCGGGCTCCCGGCCGACGAGATCCTCGACGAGCTGATCGATGCCGGCCTCGAGTCGCTCACCGGCGGTGGCGCCGAGATCTTCGACTGGGAGATCCGCCAGCACATCGTGGACCACGCGACCCATTGGGAAGACTGGTCGCGCATCCACCGCCTGGCCCACGCGAAGGGCCTGCGGACGCCGGCGACGATGCTCTACGGGCACATTGAGGAGCCGCGGCATCGGGTCGACCACGTCATGCGGCTCCGTGAGCTGCAGGACGAGACCGGCGGCTTCGTCGTGTTCATTCCGCTGCGCTACCAGCACGACTTCGTGGACTCGACCGACGGCAAGGTCCGCAATCGGCTGCAGGAGCGCACCACGATGGCCTCTCCGGCCGAGTCGCTCAAGACGTTTGCAGTGTCGCGGCTGATGTTCGACAACGTTCCGCACGTGAAGTGCTTCTGGGTCATGCACGGGCTGTCGGTAGCCCAGCTGTCGCTCAACTTCGGCGCCGACGACCTGGACGGCTCGGTCGTCGAATACAAGATCACCCACGACGCCGATTCCTACGGCACGCCCAACACGATGCACCGTGAGGACCTGCTCGACCTGATCTGGGACGCCGGATTCGAGCCGGTTGAGCGCAACACCCGCTACGAGGTCGTCCGCGAATACGGGCCGCCGGTCTCCCTGGCCGAGCGGCGCGCCGAGCCGCAGCGCGTCTGGGCCTGAGAACGACTAGGCCCTAGTGGTCGGTGGCGTCATCCCGCACGTCGTCGCCGGCCAGGGCGGAGCGCAGCCGCTCCTTGCGCTCCGAGCGCCGCTGGACGACACCGGCGACCTGTTCGCCGACCTGGTTGCGGAGTTTGCCCAGCACGAAGTAGGAAAGCACGGCGCTGATCAGCAGGGCGATCAACAACCGAAGGAGGGGATCGATCGGGACGGGCAGGAAGAACAGCGCCGCGGCGACCGCGACGAAGATCCCCAATCGGGCCAAGGTGTACTTCATGAACGGGCTCATCACCCGCCAGCCTAACTCCGGCTGTTGAGCCGGTCAGAAGTCCATCCGCAGCTCTTCGGCGAGCTCGATGATCGCGAAGTGGGCACCCTCGGGATCGGCCAGCCGGGCATACCAGCCGGTGGCCACCGTCATCGGCTTCCGCGCCACGACTCCGCCCAGGTCGACGGCCCGGTCGCAGGACTGCGCGCAGTCGTCGACCATGAAGCAGACCGTCCAGTGTGCCCGCATGTCCCGCGTCGGGAAGCGGTGGTCGATTGGGAGCAGACCGGCGACGGCGTCGTCGTTGTGGCGAAACTCGAAGTACGGGTCGCCGGGTGCGCTTTCGGCCTCGTGGACCCGCCAGCCGAAGACGGTGCTGTAGAAGTCGTCGGCGCCGGCGAGATCGGGCGTGGCCAGCTCGTACCAGCAGATGGCGCCCGGCTCCATGGCGACCTGGGCGCCGCCGAAGGTGCCGCGCTGCCAGACGCTGAAGATCGCGCCGGCCGGGTCCGAGAAGATCGCGGCCGTGCCCTCGGCTGGCTCGGTGCCATGCAGGCCGCTGGCGGCGAGGGCGCCCGGGCCTGGGCCGTCGGTGCCGGTCGCCCCAACGCCGCCCGCCGCGCCCTGGCCGCCGTCCGTGCCGGGGGCCGAGCCGCCGTCCGTGCCGGGACCTCGAGCTGCGCCTGAGCCGCCAACCGCGCCGGGGGCCGAGCCGCCGTCCGTGCCGGGGGCCGAGCCGCCGTCCGCGCCGGGACCCCGAGCTGCGCCTGAGCCGCCAACCGCGCCGAAGACCGCAGCCGGAAGGCTGGGACCGGTCGGCTGCGGGGCCGCCCGCACATGTCCGCGCGCTCGCTCGACGACCTGCGTGACCTGGTCGGCGTTGTCGGTCGACACCGACATCAGCCAGGCCGCCGGGCCGTGCCCTCGATCACGTACCCCGGCGACCGCGCGCCCCTCCAGCGCGAACCGTCCGTCGACGAACTCCCAGCCGAAGAGGGCGCTGTAGAACGCCCGGCTCGCCTCGACATTGGAGGTAGCCACCGCGGCCCAGCATGGCGTGCCGTCCGCGTAACCGCGTACCCGCATCGTTGCGTCTCCCCGAGAAATGTCTGTGTTTCGAGATAGTGACATCTCTCGGCGGATTAGGACAGTCCGTCCAGAGGGGTAGGAAGCGGTCGGGCATGGATCACGTCCAGCCGGGAAACCGCCCGTGTCAGCACCACGAACAGCCGATTCAGGCCGCGCGGCTCGGCGTCGACGATCTCGGCCGGCTCGACGACGACGACATGGTCGTATTCCAGACCCTTGGCCAGCGTCGCCGGCAGCACGGTGACCCGCGCGTCGTCCTCCGCCCCGGCGATCTCGACGCCGGCCGCCCGCAGTGCGTCGGCGACCCCCGCGATTGCCGGTTCGGCCGCGATCACGCCGATCGACCCGTCGAACGCGAGCGCATCCCGCACCGCGTCCACCATTTCTTTCAAGACATTTCCACTGGTACGAACTGAGAGCGCGCCATCCGCCCGCAGCGAGCGAGCCTCGGGGACGTCGACGCCGAGCGCCGGCAGCAGCCGGTTGGCCAGGGCGACGACCGCGGCCGGAACGCGGAAGCCGGTGGTCAGCGGCACGATCCGGGCGTCGGGCTTGCCGAGGTGCTCGAGCGTGGAGCGCCAGTCGCGGGCCGCCCACGGCGCCGTACCCTGCGCCAAGTCGCCGAGCAGCGTGATCGAGCCGTGCTCGCTGCGCCGGGCGATCGCGCGCGCCTGCATCGGCGAGAGGTCCTGGGCCTCGTCGACGACGACGTGCCCGAAGGAGGGGAGCCGATCGATCAAGCCGGCGGCTTCGTCGATCAGGATGGTGTCGGCGTTGGACCAGCGGGCCGACTTCGGAGACTTGGCCGGCTTGGCCCAGAGGACGGCCTCCTGCTGCTCATCGGTCAGCACGCCGTCGGCCGCGGCTTTGAGGGCCTCGGCGTCGCTGAGCAGTTCCCAGACCAGCTGTTCCGCCGTGACGGCCGGCCAGACATGGTCGAGGAACTGGGCGACCGGCTGGACCTTGCCCATCCGGCGCAGCCACGTCTCGCCCGGGGAGTCGCCGCGACGGGCCTCGGACTGGCGCTGGAGGAGAGCGACCACGCGGGCTCGTACCCGTTCCCGACCGATCCCGTAGGGCGGCGCCTCGCGCCGGACCTCGTCGACGATGCGCCGGAGTGCCTCGACCGAGACGCGCCACCGGTAGGAGCCGTCGGACACGGTCATCGAGTCGAGCGGTTTGCGGATCTTGGTGTGCAGTGCTCTGGTCAGTACCAGTGAAAATGCAACCGACTGCTTGACCTCGGCGGCGGCCGGGGTGTCGACGGCCTTCACCGGTCCGCGGGCGACCAGGTCGTCGACCGTCGACTGCTGCACCTCAACCTCGCCGAGGGCCGGCAGGACGGCCGCGATGTAGTGCAGAAACGCCGTGTTCGGCCCGACGATGAGGACGCCGGAACGGCGCAGGCGCTCGCGGTGCAGGTAGAGGAGGTAGGCGGCGCGGTGCAGGCCGACGGCCGTCTTGCCGGTGCCGGGGGCGCCCTGCACGCAGATGGACTCGTCGAGGTCGGCGCGGACGAGCTCGTCCTGCTCGGGCTGGATGGTCGCGACGATGTCGCGCATCGGGCCGACGCGCGGGCGCTCGATCTCGGCGGTCAGGATGCGACTGGCCGTGCCGAGTTCCTCGCCGCGGTCGAGGTGCTCATCTTCGAAGCTGGTCAGCTCCCCGCGCACGAACCCGAATCGGCGGCGGACCGCGACGCCCTGCGGGTCACGGGCGCTGGCTTGGTAGAACGTGCGGGAGATCGGGGCGCGCCAGTCGAGGACCATCGGCTCGCCGGCCTCGTCGGTGACGTGGCGACGGCCCACGTGGTAGCGCTGGTTGGCGTGCTCTTCGACGGTCGCGTTGAAGTCGAGTCGGCCGAAGAAGAGCGGGGTGTCGGGGTTGTCCGCCAGCTCGGCGATCCGGCGGGAGAGGTGGCGGCCGAGGGTCTCGGCGGAGTAGGCGTCGCCGGCGACCTTGTCGCCGGTCGAGAAGAGCTCCTCGGCGTGCTCGCGCATCCGCTTGAGCGCCTGGCGGGACTCGGTGAGGTGGATTCGTTCGGCTTCGAGGTCTTCTTCCAGCTGTGCTGGCTGTGCGGGCACGGTCATTCCCTTGTGAGGTTGTCGGCTCGCTCGCGTATCCAGGCCCGGGCCCATCCGCACCTGGCGCGGGACGTCCGCTGCGGTGCGTTTCACCAGCGGCCGTCGTGCGGGTTGTCAAGGCTACGCGCGCCGCGGTGGCCAGCACTACCGAATTACTACAGTGATTGGGTGAGCGTTGCTGCGGGCCGTCGGGCGTCTGGACCTCAGGTCGCGCTTGCGCGGCCTCGTCGGAAGACGGCCGGTAAAGGCGTGCAGCAACGCGACCAGGAGGCAATTGGTGAGTGCTGAGCCTTGGTACAGGACCGACGACCCCCGGCGGCTTGACCTGCGGGGTGCGTCGACGATGCGGGCGCTGGCGCACCCGGCGCGGATCGCGATCCTCGAGCACCTGTTCGCCGGCAACTCCGGGACCGCGACCGAGTTGGCCGAGGTGTGCGGGCTGTCGCCGAGCGCGACCAGCTATCACCTGCGCGCGCTGGCCAAGGCCAAGTTGATCGAGGAAGCCCCGAACCGGGGTGACGGCCGCGAGCGGGTGTGGCGCTCGTCGTTCCACGGGCTCAACGTGGCCGCCGGCCCGTCGGCCTCGGCCGCCGAGCAGGCCGCCGAGCACGAGCTGACCTCGACGTACGTCGACCTCGAGCACGCCAAGACCCACGAATACCTGGCGCGGCGCGGGGGCGAGAGCCAGGAGTGGTACGACGCGGCCGGCTTCAGCAGCTTGCGGCTCATGATCACGGCGCAGGAGCTGAACGAGGTGAACAAGAAGATCCATGCGCTGCTTGAGCCGTACGGACTGACCCGTCGCCCGGCGGACACCGTCCCTTCGGACGCTCGCAAGGTACAGGTGATCTACCGAGCGTTTCCATCGGACTGAGGGTCTTGCGCACCGAAGATGTGAAGGATTATTTTCGAAGTATGTCCTTCGCATCTCCGCGTGATGTCTACTTGGCGGCGAGCGCCCGGGGCGTCTCGCAGCTCGGGGACTTCCTGGCCGCGACGTCGCTGGTCCTGGCGTTGCAGGAGCGGGGAGCGGGCTCCTATGCCGTCGCCGCGGTACTGGCGGCCGCGGCGCTGCCGCCGGTCGTACTCGCGCCGCTGGCCGGCCGGGTCGTCGACCGGTTCGACAGCCGGGTGGTCCTGACCGCGGTCGGCGTGGCGCAGGCGGCGTGTTGCGGGCTGATGGCGTACGTGCGCTCGCCCTGGCTGCTGGTCGTGCTGGCGGCCCTGTTGGCGGCCGGCCTCGCCTTCACCACGCCGACGTTCTCGGCGCTGCTGCCCGACATGGCCGGCCCGGACGGCATCGGACGGGCCATGGCAATCTCGCAGACGGCCGGCTCGATCGGCTCGCTGGCCGGCCCGGCGCTCGCGGGCGTGCTCGTCGGGCTGTACGGGCTGCAGGTCCCGCTGCTGGTCGACGCGGCATCGTTCTTGGCGGTTGTCGGCGCCGGCTTGCTGCTGCGGACACGTCGGGTCGTGGTCGTCTCCGCGCCTTCCGGCTCGGCCGAGCCGGCCTGGCGGACCCGGTCGGATCCGCTGCTCGCCATGCAGATCGTGATGGTCGGCGCGCTGACGCTGACGGTGAACACCACGATGGTCGCGCTGGTCTTCTTCGTGCGCGGCTCGCTGGGCGGGTCGGCCGCCTCGTACGGCCTGATCGAGGCCTCGTGGACCGGCATGATGCTGGTCGGAGGCTGGTTGGCGGCGTTGCGGGCACGGGGCGACGCCAGCCTCGGTCGGCTGCTCGTCGTGGGCAACCTGGTCATCGCCGGACTGATCACGATGGCTGGACTGGTGCCCGCGTATGGCTGGCTGTTCCCGCTCTGGGCCATCGGTGGGTTCGCGAACGGCGTGGGCAACAACTTCCTCGGCGTCCTGGCAGCGCGTCGCGTTCCCCGGGAGATGCGCGGCCAGTATTTCGCGAAGTTCCTCGCGGTGGTCAACGCGACCAACCTGATCGGGTTTGTGCTGGCCGGGGTCCTGGTGGACCGGTTTTCGGCGGCCGCAGTGATCACCGGTGGCGGGCTGGCCGGGCTGGCGGCGATGACCGTGTTGACGCTGCCCACGTGGCGAGCGGCCTCGCGGCCACCGGCCGTCGGTGTGACTCCGGCGGTGACGGCGCCGGTGACCGCCGACTTATGAAGCCAAGAATTCGGCTCCACGTTGACGTCTGATCGGCCGCCCGCCTGCGGGGCCACGGTCGGGCTGGTCGGGAGCTGAGCTGTCAGGACAGGAGCTGCTTGGTCACCTCCCGGCAGGTCTTGGCGCCGTAGTCCCTGCCCAGCCGGCCGGGGTAGCGAGCCATCACGCCCAGGCTCCAGCCGTCGCCCGTGGCCATGCAGGCGATGTGCCACTGGCCGTCGTCGCGGGCCAGCCAGCCGTTTTTGATCGCCGTGGACTTGGCGACGTCGGCCGGGAGGGCTTCGATGATGCCGAAGCGGCCGGCCCCCCGCACGCTGCGCATCTGGTCGAGCAGCCAGCCGGTCCACTTGGGGCCGGCGGCCCGGCCGTCGGCGATGCACTTGGCCAGGCGGGCCACGTCGCGGCTGGACATCTGGGTCAGGCTCCACGAGTTTTGGTGGCCCTTGGTGTCGGTGAGGCCGCACATCTTGATCTCGCGCTGGATGGAGCTCAGGTTGCCGTTGGCCACGTGGAACTCGTAGGCGTGCGTGTTGTCGCTGTCGCGGATCATGGCGGTGAGCTCGCCCATGATCGTCGAGTTGGGTGTTTTGTGCTGCTCGGCCGAGCGTCGTAAGTAGTCGGCGGCGATCCACGCCTTGCTCATCGAGGCGGTGTCGCTGAGCGCGTTGGCCGGTGAGGAGCCGTCGATCTTGCCGGTCTTGAAGTCGAGGTAGGCCCAGGACCAGAACCCGTCGACGTCGAGGTGCACCGGCTTGACCTGGAAGAGCGAGGAGCGACTCGGCGACGGGGCGGCCGTCGGCGAACCGGCCGGCGAACCGGCGGGCGAAGCCGCCACGACGGGCGCCGACGGCGCGGACGAGGTCGACGGCGGATCCGATTTTGTGCAGCCGGACAGCGCGATGAGGAGTATCGCGATGATCAGTGGCGGTCTTCGGGGCACGGGATGAAGGTAGCGGTCCGCTGTGACAAAAATCGTCCGCGCCTGCGACTGGCTTCGGCGAGAGGCACCATGGGTCGGGTGGGATCTCTGCAGCGGCCTCGCGTGGGGCACATCCAGTTCCTGAACTGCCTGCCGATCTATTGGGGACTGATGCGCTCCGGCGCGCTGCTGGACGTCGACCTGCACAAGGACACGCCGGATCGGCTCAACTCGGCGCTCGTCGCCGGCGACCTGGACATCGGGCCGATCTCGCTGGTCGAATACCTTCGGCACGCCGATGAGCTGCTGCTTCTGTCCGACATCGCGGTCGGCAGCGACGGGCCGGTGCTGTCGGTCAACATCGTGTCGACGGTGCCGCTCGCCGATCTGGACGGGCGGCGGGTCGCGCTCGGGTCGACATCGCGGACCGGGGTGCTGCTGGCCCAGATGCTGCTCGAGTCCAGGTACGGGGTCCATGCGACGTACTTTCGCTGCCCGCCCGACCTGACCGAGATGCTGCTCGAGGCCGATGCCGCGGTCGTGATCGGGGATGTGGCGCTTCGGGCCGTGCACGAGGCGCCGGCGCGCGGGCTCACCGTCACCGACCTGGGCCAGGCGTGGCGGGACTGGACCGGGTTGCCGATGGTGTTCGCCGTCTGGGCGGTCCGGCGCGACTTCGCCGAGGCCCACCCGGGGCTCGTCAAGGACGTGCACCAGGCCTTCCTGCGATCGCGGGAACTCTGCCTCGCCGAACTCGATGTTGTGGCCGCGGCGGCCGCCCGCTGGGAGCCGTTTGACGCCTCGACCTTGGCGCAGTACTTCCGCACCCTCGACTTTTCCATGGGGCCGCGTCAGGTCGAAGGGGTACGGGAGTTTGCCCGTCGCGCCGCCGAAGGCGGCGCGGTTCCCGCGCTACCCGACGACGGGCCGGCCTTTTTCGCCGGTCTTGGGAACGCGGACCTGGCAGCGGAGGCGCGCTAGCGCCGCAGCGGTGTCTGGCGGGAGCGGCGGTCGTGCCCCCGGCGGACCCGAGTCATCAATTATCTGGCCATCAATTGCTGGGCCACGCTTTTGCAGATGCCGATGCCCTGCCCCATGCCCTTGACCGAGGGATAGACGGTCATCACGGACAGGACCCAGTCGGGGCCGATCGCCATGCAGTTGATGTGCCATTTATCGTCGTTTTTGACGACCCAGCCGTTTTTGATGGCAGTCTGGCTGGCGACGTCGGCCGGGAGCGCGGAGATGATGCCGAAGCGGCCGACCCCGCGCACGCTGCGCATCTCGTTGAGCAGCCACGCAGTCCACTTCGGGCCGGCGGCGCGGCCGTCGCCGATGCACGCGCCCATGCGGACCGTGTCGCGCGCGGAGACCAGCGTGTGCGCCCAGTCGACGCCGGCCTTGCTGTCGGTGAGCCCGCACATCGACTTGAGGCGGCTGATCGACCCGGTGTAGCCGTTGAGGCGCGCGAAGTACGAGGCCGCGTTGTTGTCGCTGTCGCGGATCATGATCGTCAGCTCATGCATGTCGGACGACTTCGGTGTGACGCCCTTCTCGGCTGAACGGCGCAGGAAGTCGGCGGCCAGCCACGCCTTGATCATGGAGGCGGTCACGTTGGTCGCAGCCGCGTTGGGCGACGCCGCGGTGATCGCACCCGTCGTGCGGTCCATCAGCGCCCACGACCAGAAACCGCTGCTGTTGATGCTGACCGGCTCCGGGTGCAGCAAGGGCAGCGACTTGACCGGCGCGGCCGGCGGCGGTGCCGCCAGCCGGGTGGTCCGCGGGGAGGCGGGCGGCGAGCCGGTGAGGGCCGCGGGCGACGCGTCGGAGCGCACGCTGTCGAAGACGCCGATCTGCCAAAGGAACGGCACAGCGGCGGCCACAAGGGCCACCGCAAAGACGGCGACGATCACCACGACGCGCTTACGCATGCAGCGATGGACCTCCGGCGGAGCGTCGACTACTTCGAACCGGGTAACTCTAACGGCCAATGCGACCTTGGTCGTGCGGTCGGGTGCCTCAAACCTGCCTTAGAGTTGCCTTAGATATTACAGCTACTTGCCGAACCTGCGGCGGACTGTAACACTGAGGGGGTGTATGGGAGTGACTTCGGTGAGGCGCTGCTCGATCAGGTCGACAGTGCGGAGCGAGACCTGCACGCTGCGCTCGATCGCACCGTCGACCGCGACGACGACTGGCAGCGCTATTTCGACGCGGTGGTTACCGCCGATCAGAAGATCGAACCACGTGACTGGATGCCGGAGGCTTACCGCAAGACGCTGATCCGGCAGATCGCCCAGCACGCGCACTCGGAGGTCATCGGCATGCAGCCGGAGGGCAACTGGATCTCCCGGGCGCCCTCGCTCAAACGCAAGGCCATCCTGCTGGCCAAGGTGCAGGACGAGGCCGGCCATGGCCTATATCTCTACGCGGCGGCCGAGACGCTGGGGATCAGCCGTGAAGAGCTCGTCGACATGCTGATCGACGGCCGGCAAAAATATTCGAGCATCTTCAACTACCCGACGCTGACCTGGGCGGATGTGGGGGCGATCGGCTGGCTCGTGGACGGGGCGGCGATTGTCAACCAGGTGCCGCTGTGCCGGTGCTCCTACGGCCCCTACGCGCGGGCGATGATCCGGATCTGCAAGGAAGAATCGTTCCACCAGCGGCAGGGCTACGAGATCTTGCACACGCTGGCGCACGGCACGCCGAAGCAGAAGGCGATGGCCCAGGACGCGGTCGACCGCTGGTGGTATCCGTCGCTGGCCATGTTCGGGCCGCCGGACACCGACTCGACGCACTCCGAGCAGTCGATGGCCTGGAAGATCAAGCGGTTCTCCAACGATGACCTGCGGCAGCGGTTCGTCGACATGTGCGTTCAGCAGGCGACCATCCTCGACCTGCGGCTGCCCGACCCCGATCTGCGGTGGAACGAGGAGCGGCAGGCCTATGACTACACGCAGCCCGACTACGACGAGCTGATCCGGGTGATCAAGGGCAACGGCCCGTGCAACCGCCAGCGGATCGAGCACCGGCGGCGGGCGCACGACGACGGCGCCTGGGTCCGCGAGGCGGCCGCCGCTCACGCCGCCAAGCGTGAGCTGGTGGCAGCGTGACCACTGTGATGGGCCACCGGGCGCCGGGACTGACGCAGCGCCTCCAGTGCGCCAACGAAGTTGGTGCGCGGCGCGGCCGGAAGGTGGCCGGTAAAGGCGCATTGCCGCGGGACCGGGAGGCACCAGCATGACCAATTCCGAGCCGCTGTGGGAGGTGTTCGTCCGGCCCCGACGCGGGCTCTCCCACCAGCACGTCGGCAGCCTGCACGCGCCGGATGCCGCAATGGCGCTGCGCAACGCCCGCGATGTCTACACCCGACGCCAGGAGGGCGTCTCCA
>Ga0070683_100002189_pt1 | contig 15466 bp, 8 predicted proteins | sample KBSC713LmetaG_FD_64662 | JGI IMG/M metagenome (GOLD analysis project Ga0070683, IMG submission 64662) | Corn rhizosphere microbial communities from Kellogg Biological Station, Michigan, USA - KBS C7.1-3L metaG | ecosystem: Host-associated > Plants > Roots > Rhizosphere ...
AAGAAGAGAAACGTCGCTCTCTACACTTTCGTTCCCGTGTTCCGCCCCCTGCCGAAAGTACCCGACCACCCGGCGCTCGAGGAGGAGATCCTCGCCTGGTGGGAGGAGGCACGCATCTTCGACACACTTCGGGAGCAGAACCGCGGCGGCCCGACCTTCTCCTTCTTCGACGGGCCGGTCACGGCGAACAAGCCGCTGCTCGTCCATACCGCGTGGGGACGCACGCTCAAGGACGTCTTCCAGCGCTACAAGGCGATGCAGGGCTTCGAGCAGCGCTACCAGAACGGCTTCGACTGTCAGGGCCTCTGGATCGAGGTCGGGGTCGAGCACGACCTGGGGCTGAACTCGAAGCGCGACATCGAGGAGTACGGCCTCGAGGAGTTCGCAAACCGCTGCCGCGAGAAGGTCGTCTGGTCGGCGAACGAGCTCTGGAAGGGCTCGAAGCGGCTCGGCCAGTGGATGGACTGGGGCAACGACTACTTCACCTTCAGCGACACGAACATCGAGTACGTCTGGCGGATGCTGAAGGCCGTCCACGTACGCGACTGGCTGTACATGGGCCACCGCTCGACCGAGTGGTGCCCGCGCTGCGGCACCTCGATCTCCCAGCACGAGCTGATCGGGTCGTACGTCGACCGTGCCGACCCGTCCCTGTATGTCCGCTTCCCGCTGCTCGACCGTCCGGGGGAGTTCGTCGTGATCTGGACGACGACGCCGTGGACGCTGCCGGCCAACGTCGCCGCCGCCGTCAACCCGGCCGAGGAGTACGGACGCCGTGCGAACGGTGAGTGGGTCGCGGTGAAGCGGTATCCGGAGGACGAGTTCGAGGAGCGCAGGCCCGGCACGGAGCTCGTGGGCTGGCGCTACCGCGGCCCGTTCGACGAGCTCGCCCCCGCGGCCGACGTCGAGCATCGCGTGATTCCGTGGGACGAGGTCTCGATGGAGGACGGCACCGGCGTCGTCCACATCGCGCCGGGCTGCGGCACGGAGGACTTCGAGCTCTCGAAGGCCGAGGGCCTGGCCGTTCTGATGCCGGTCGACGAATCCGGGCGGTTCTACGACGAGTACGGCTGGCTCCACGGCCTGTCCACCGTCGAGGCGGCGGAGCAGATCATCGGCGACCTCGAGGAGAAGGGCATCCTCGTCGAGGCCGGACTGCACGAGCACCGCTATCCCGAGTGCTGGCGCTGCCACACGCCGCTGATCTTCCGGCTGGCCGACGACTGGTTCATCTCCGTGCGCGACCTGCGGCAGATGATGCTCGACGCGAACGCGACGGTCGAGTGGGTGCCGGAGTACATGGGTAAGCGCATGGACGACTGGCTTCACAACATGGGCGACTGGAACATCTCGCGTCGCCGCTACTACGGCTTGCCGCTGCCGTTCTACCCGTGCGCGTGCGGGCACCTGAACGTGATCGGATCGAAGCGCGAGCTCGAGGAGCGCGCCGTCGATGGCCTCGAGCAGCTCGAGGAGCTCCGGCGCCCGTGGATCGACCGCGTGCCGGTCCGTTGCGAGCAGTGCGGGGAGCCGGTGGAGCGGATCACCGAGGTCGGCGACGTCTGGCTGGACGCGGGCATCGTCCCGTTCTCGACGCTCGGCTGGCGCAACGACACGTGGGTGGAGGGCGGCAACGGCACCGGCGCGGCGCGCGGGTTGACGACCGCCGACCTTCCCGACCACGCGTACTGGGAGAAGTGGTTCCCCGCCGACTGGGTCTCCGAGATGCGTGAGCAGATCCGCCTGTGGTTCTACTCACAGCTGTTCATGTCCGTCGTGCTGACCGGACAGGCGCCGTTCCGGAAGGTGCTCGGCTACGAGAAGATGCTCGACGAGACCGGCCGCGAGATGCACGGCTCGTGGGGCAATACGATCACTGTCGACGACGCCTTCTCGCGCATGGGCGCGGACGTGATGCGTTGGCAGTTCTGCGGGCAGCCGCCCGACCGCAACCTGCTCTTCGGCTTCGGCCCGGCGCAGGAGATCAAGCGCAAGCTCCTGACCCTCTGGAACTCGGTCTCCTTCTTCGTCGAGTACGCGAATATCGCCGGCTTCGCCCCGTCGTGGAGCACGTCCGCGCCCTCCGTGAGCGCTCCGCTCGACCGCTGGCTCGTGGAGCGGACGCACGCGTTCGTCGTCGACGCGACCGACCGGTACGACGCCTATCGCGTCGACGAGGTGATGACGCTCTTCGAGTCCTACCTCGACGACCTCTCGAACTGGTACATCCGCCGCTCGCGGCGGCGCTTCTGGAACGACGAGCACGATGCGTTCGCGACGCTCTGGTACGCGCTCGTTCAGACGCTCCGCGCGCTCGCGCCGGTGCTGCCGTTCCTCACCGACCATCTCTGGCGCAACCTCGTGCAGGACGGGCCCGAGTCGGTGCACCTCGCGCCGTGGCCGGACGTCCCGAAACCGGACCGCGCATTGCTCGACGAGATCGACGAGGTCAGGCGCGTCGTCGCGCTCGCGCACCAGGCGCGGGCCGGCGCGAACCTCAAGCTGCGTCAGCCGCTGCGCCGCCTCGTCGTCGAAGGCGCGAACGGCGCGTCCCGGCACGCCGCGGAGATCGCCGACGAGGTGCGCGCGAAGGACGTCGAGTTCGGGACGGTCGAGGCGGAGCTGCGCGTGAAGCCGAACCTCCCCGTGCTCGGCCCGCGGCTCGGCAAGGAGCTGCCCGCGATCCGGCGCGCGCTGCAGGCGGGGGAGTTCGAGGAGCTCGGCGGCGGCCGCTTCCGCGCCGCGGGACACGAGCTCGAGCCGAACGAGGTGCTCGTCGAGCGCGGCGGCCGCGAGGGCTTCGCCGTCGCCTCCGACGCCGGCCTGACCGTCGCGCTCGACACGGAGCTCGACGACGAGCTGCGGCTCGAGGGGCGCGCGCTCGACCTGATCCGCACGGTCAACCAGTTGCGCAAGGACGAGGGCCTCGCGGTCACCGACCGCATCGTCCTCACGGTTCCCGAGTCGGAGCGCGATGTCGTCGACGCGCACGGCGACTGGGTCGCGCGCGAGGTGCTCGCGACCGAGATCGTGGTCGGCGAGTCACTTGCAATCAGATTGCAGGCGATCTGATTGCAGCCTCTAGTCGTTCGAGCCCGAGTTCGAGCGTCTCGTCGGAGACCGCGAGCGAGAGCCGCGCCCAGCCGGCGCCGCGGGAGCCGAACCCCTCGCCGGGCGCCACCGCGAGCCGGTGCTCCTCGAGCAGCCGCTCGGCGCTCAGGCCCTCCGGCAGCCGCAGCCACACGAAGAACGTCCCTTCGCTCCGCGCGTCCGGCAACGCCTGCAGGACGCGGTCGCGCCGCCGCTCGTAGGTCGCGCGGCGGGCCTCGACGCTGTCCTGCGGGCCGGTGAGCGCGGCCACCGCCGCGTGCTGCACCGGCATGAAGACGCCGGCGAACTGGTGATTCTGCAGGTTTTCGATCCGCGCGACCAGCTCCGCGTTGCCGACGGCGAAGCCGAGCCGCCAGCCCGCCATCCCGTAGGTCTTCGACATCGAGAAGAGTTCGAGCCCGACCTCGCGCGCGCCGTGCTGTGCGAGGAAGCTCTGCGGGGGTCGCCCGTCGAAGACGAGGTCGCCGTAGGCGAAGTCGTGCAACACCCAGGCGTTCGCACGGCGCGCGTAGCCGATCGCGTTCGCGAAGACGCCGTCGGGGGCGCACGCGGCGAGCGGGTTGGAGGGGTAGTTGAGGTACACCGCGTCCGCCTCGGCGGGAGCGCCGTCCCAGTCGGGCACGCCGTCGGGCCCGAGCGGCAGCGTTCCGAGCCGGGCGCCGGCGAGCGCCACGGCCGAGAAGTAGTCCGGGTAGCCCGGATCGGGTAGGACGATCGTGCCGCGGCGCTCGACGCAGACCTGCGCGAACTCCATCAGGCCTGTCTTCGAGCCGGGGAGCACGGCGATCTCGCGCCGGGGATCGAGCTCGACGCCGTACAGGCTGCGGTAGCGCTCAGCGACGGCCTCCTTCAGCGCGGGCAGCCCGGCGAACGGCGCGTACCCGTGCGTGTCGGGACGTCGCGCCCACTCGGCGAGCGCCTCGGCGACGTGCGGGGGCGGCCCCACGTCCGGGTTGCCGCGACCGAGGTCGACGAGCGGGTCGCCCTCGCGGGCGGCCGCGGCGGCGACGCGCGCGAGCAGGGCCGTGAAGTACTGCTCGGGGAGCCGGCGGAGCCGCTCGGGCTCAGGCCGCACTACGTTGGGCGCGCCGCAGCTCGACCGGAAGCCGGAAGACGACGTCCTCGCGTTCCGACCCGTGCTCGGAGATGTCGTCGACGCCGCGTGCGCGGAACCACTCGCAGACGTCCCGTACGAGCCGCTCCGGCGCCGACGCGCCGGACGTGAGCCCGGCCGTATCAGCGTCCTCGAGCCAGCGCTCGTCGATCTCACCCGCGTCGTCGACGAGGTGCGCGTCGACGCCCGCCGCGTGCGCGACCTCGACGAGCCGCTTCGAGTTGGACGAGTTGCGCGAGCCGATCACGAGCAGGACGTCGCACTCGTCGACGAGCTCCTTCACCGCGCGCTGGCGGTTGGTCGTCGCGTAGCAGATGTCCTCTTTCGCAGGAGCGACGATCTGCGGGTAGCGCGCGCGCAACACGTCGACGATCTCGCGGGTCTCGTCGATCGAGAGGGTCGTCTGGGTGATGTACGCGAGCGGACGGTCGTCCGGGAGCTGCACGGCACGCGCGCCTTCGACGGACTCGACCAGCGTGATCGCGTCCGGCGCCTCGCCCGTCGTCCCTTCGACCTCCTCGTGCCCGCCGTGGCCGACGAATGCGATCGCGTAGCCGGCGTCCGCGTAGCGGCGCGCCTGCGTGTGCACCTTCGTCACGAGCGGGCAGGTCGCGTCGATCGTCTCGAGCCGGCGCGCGTCCGCCGCGTCTCGCACCGCGGGCGCGACCCCGTGGGCGGAGAAGACGAGCGGTCCGCCGACCGGCACTTCGTCGACCGAGTCGACGAAGACCGCTCCCTGCCGCTGGAGCTCGTCGACGACGTGGCGGTTGTGCACGATCTGCTTGCGGACGTACACCGGCGCGCCGTACAGCCCCAGCGCCCGCTCGACCGTCTCGACCGCCCGCTCGACGCCGGCGCAGAAGCCGCGGGGAGTGGCCAGGAGCACGCGCCGTACCAAAGCGCGGCCAGGATAGCCCCGGTTCGTGAAGAGGGTATGAGAGAGCCCGCCGCTTCGGGGGGGTCGGCGCGGCGGGCTCTCCCAAATGCTCACCGCGGGCAGCAAGGCCAGGTACGCCGCGCGGTTCGCATCGCCCAGTGAGCTGGACGCTAACGGGGGTGCGGGGCGGCGCACAATGGGCCGGACGGCCTATCTTTGCAACGGGCAGGGATCACGCGCGACGGCCGGAAAACCGTGGACTCGGAACGCGTTCGCTCCGTATCATCGGCTCGCCCGGTATGACCGCAATCGAGAGCCTTCCCCTCGGCCTGAACGGCCTCGAGCTCGCGTGGGAGAGCGTCGCGGTGGTCGCAGGGGCGCTCGTCCTCGGTCTCGCGATCGGCCTGGTGCTGCGCGCCCGGGCCACGCGCCGGCTCGGGACGGCGGGCGGCCGGCGGTCGCCCGTCCACGAGCGCGAGCTGGCGAGCCTGCGCCGGATCGCGTCGGAGCTCGCCCGCGCGATCGACGTGGAGGAGGTCGTCCGCACGCTCCTCGACGAGGTCGGCTCGCTCTACGGGGTCGGCTTCGTGGCCCTGACGTTCGTCTCCGAGGACGGCCGTGAGGGGCGCGGCTACCTCGCCCGCTCGCACGGCGCCGACGTCGACTGGTGGCGGGACGTGCGCGTCGACCTCGTGCACGAGCCCTCGGGGATCGCGAGCACGGTCTTCGAGGCGTCGGCGTTCGCCGTCTACGACGTCGAGGGCTCGTCGCAGGTGAGCGCACGGCTCGCAGAGGCGGTGGGTGCGAAGAGCGCGGCGTACATCCCGCTGATCAGCGCCGACCGGGTGATCGCCGTGATCTCCGTCGCGACGGTCGACGAGCACCGCGCGTTCTCGGCCGACGAGCTGGCGGCGATGCAGGCGCTTGCGTCCGAGGCGACGATGGCGCTCGAGCGGACGCGGTCGGCGGTCGCGCTGCGCGACGCTCTCGAGCGGGAGCGCCTGCTCTCCTCGATCGCGCGCCGGTTGCGGACGGAGCTCGACCTGCGCGCAGCGCTCGACGCCACGGTCGAGGAGGCGGCGGCAGCGGTCGGCGCGTCGTGGTGCGCGATCGAGCTCGACGGCGAGCAGGTCGCCGCGTGGGGCGCGCGCGAGGGCGACGAGTGGTCGGTGGAGATCGGGGAGGCGGCGGGCACCCTCGCCGCCACGCGCACCGGGCGGCCGTGGAGTCAGGGAGACGTCGCCCTCCTCGAAGGCGTCGCCGCCGAGGCGTCGCTGGCGATCCGTGTCGGACGCCTGCTCGAGGAGAACCGCGAGCGGCTCGGGCAGCAGACCGCCCTCCTCCGCGCGGCCCAGGTGCTGAGCGGCGCGCTCGAGCTGGACGACGTGCTGCAGCGGCTCGCGGACGAGGTGGCGCGCCTGCTGAACGCGCAGGCCGCGGACTGCTACCTGCTCGAGGGCGGCACGCTGCGCTGCGCCGCCGTGCACGGTCTCGACCCGTCGGTCGTCGGCTTCGAGTTCCCGGTCACGCGCGGGCTCGCGGGGCTCGCGGTCCGGGAGGGCCGGCCGCTCGCGCTCGGCGACTACCAGGAGCTCGAGCTGGACGTCCCGCACGAGGCGTACGGAGGCTTCACCGACGCGGTCGTCGCGCCGATGCGCTGGAACGAGGAGGTGCAGGGCGTGCTGGGCGCCGGCCGCCGCGACGGGCGTCCCTTCGGGCCGCGCGAGATCGAGGCCCTCGAGGCGTTCGCCGGGCTGGCTTCGCTCGCGCTGCGCAACGCCGCGACGTTCACGCGCAGCGCGCGCCAGGCGCGCGTGCAGCGCGGCTTCTACCGGGTCGCGTCGGCGCTCGGCCAGCCGCTCTCGCGCACGGCGACGCTCGACGCGGTCGCGCAGGCGGCGTCCGAGGCGCTCGGCGCCGCCGCCTCGGCCGTGCTGATGCCGCAGCGCGGCGGGCTCGCCGTCGAGGGCGCGCATCAGCTGCCGGAGCGGCTGCGCGGCGCGCTCGCCGGCGGCGGAGGGCCGCTGCGGCGCGCGGCGCAGGAGGGGCGCGTGCTCGCCTCGCCGTCCCTCGAGGCGGACGAGCGGATTCCCCAGGCGTGGCGCGACGCGGCGACGGCGAGCGGCTTCGCGGCGCTGCTGGCGATTCCCGTGGAGCGCGCCGACGGGCTCGTGGCAGTCCTGTTCGAGGAGGAGCGGGTGTTCTCCGACGACGACCTCGAGCTGGCGCGCCACCTTGCCGACGCGACCCGCGGCGCGCTCGAGCGGAGCGAGCTGTTCGAGGCCGAGCGTTCCGCCCGCGCGCTCGCGCAGCAGCTGACGCGCACCGGCCGGCTGCTGACGACGGAGCTCGATCCAGCGGCGGTGCTCGACGAGGTGGTGCAGCAGGCGCCGGAGCTCGTCCACGCGGACGGATGCGCGATCCGCGTCCTCGAGGACGACGAGCTCGTCGTGCACGCGGCGGTGGGCGAGGGCGCCGAGGAGGCCCTCGGGACGCGCACGTCGTCCGCGGGCCGGCTCTCGGGCGACGTCGTCCAGTCGCGCGCACCGGTCGCGCGCGAGAACGCCGCGCTGGACACGCGGCTGGCCGCCGTCGACCCGATGCTCTCCGACGGCAACGCTGCGTATCTCGGCGTCCCGCTCGCGGGCCCCGAGGGCGCGCCGCTCGGCGTCCTCTCGGTGTACTCGATCGAGCCGCGGCAGTGGCGCGAGGAGGAGGTCGAGGCGCTGCAGGCGCTCGCCGCGAGCACGTCGGCGGCGATGTCGAACGCGGAGCTCTACCAGCGGGTGGCGCTCGAGCGGGAACGGAGCCTCGCGATCCTCGCGAACATCGCCGACGGCATCGTCGCGGTCGACCGCGAGGGGAAGGTCGTGTTGTGGAACCACGCGGCCGAGCAGATCACGGGCGTCCAGGCCGAGGACGCGCTCGGCCGGACGCCCGAGGACGTCTTGCAGCGCACGCTCGAGTCGGGGAGCGACACGCCGGTGGGCGACCGGCTCGTCTCGGTCGTGCGGGGCCGGGAGGAGGTCTGGCTCTCGGTGACCGAGGCGGTGATGCGCGATCCGGCCGGTGGTGTGGCGGGCCGCATCTTCGCGTTCCGCGACATCTCGTCCGACCGGCTCGTGGAGCAGATGAAGTCGGACTTCGTCTCCACGGTGTCGCACGAGCTGCGCACGCCGCTGACGTCGATCTACGGCTTCGCCGAGACGTTGCTGCGGCAGGACGTCATGTTCGGCGAGGAGGAGCGGCGCACGTTCCTCCGCTACATCGCCTCCGAGTCGCAGCGGCTGACGGGCATCGTCGACGCGCTCCTGAACGTCGCCCGGCTGGACACGGGCGACCTGCAGGTGAACCTCGCGCCGACGGACGTGCGCGACGTCGTGGGCGAGCTCGTCGAGAGCGTGCAGGACGCGGGCACGAACGGGCATACGTTCGTCGTCGACCTGCCGGACGAGCCGCTCGCCGCGACCGCCGACCGCGAGAAGCTCCGGCAGGTGTTCCAGATCCTCCTCGACAATGCGCTCCTCTACTCGCCGCAGGGCGGGACGGTGACCGTCGGCGTCGAGCGCAAGGACGAGCGGGTGGAGGTCAGCGTCGCGGACGAGGGCGTCGGGATCCCGCAGGCCGACCAGGAGCAGATCTTCCGCAAGTTCTACCGCGGTGCCGGCGCGGAGGCGCGCGCCGGGCAGGGCGGCACCGGCCTCGGCCTCTTCATCGCGCGGGGCCTCGTGACCGCGATGGGTGGGAGGATCTGGGTGGAGTCCCGCGAAGGCGAAGGCTCGACGTTCGCGTTCGAGTTGCCCGCCGCAGGGATTACCCAGGCTCGCTAAGGAGATGGAGAACAAATCGTGACGAGGGTGCTCGTGATCGACGACGAGGCGCCGATCCGCCTCCTGTGCCGCGTGAACCTCGAGGCCGAGGAGATGGAGGTGCTGGAGGCCTCCGACGGCCCGAGCGGGCTCGAGCTGGCGCGCGAGCAGCGGCCGGACGTGATCCTCCTCGATGTGATGATGCCCGGCCTCGACGGCTGGCGCGTCGCCGAGCACCTGCTCGAGGACGAGCGGACGAACGAGATCCCGATCGTCTTCCTGACCGCGCGGGCGGAGTTCCGCGACCGCGCGCGCGGCCTCGACATCGGCGGGGTCGACTACGTGACGAAGCCGTTCAACCCGCTCGAGCTGGCGCCGCTGGTGCGCGACCTGCTCGCGCGGATCGAGCGCGGCGAGCGGGACGAGCTGCGCGGCGAGAAGCTCGCCGAGCTGCGCTCGCTGATGGACTCGGATTAGCTCAGTACACGCGGCGCAGCCCGCGCCCGTCGGCGCCGACGACCCAGATGTGCGCCCGCGGCCGCCCGGGCCCCACGACCGCCATGAAGACGAGCTTCGTCCCGTCCGGCGACCACTGCGGCCGGTCCCAGCTGTCGTTGCTCAGGTAGTGGAGCGACCGGGTCGTCCAGAGCAGGCGGCGGTGGCCTGCCAGGTCGACGGTGGCGAGGCGGCCGCGTCCCGGCGCCGTCGTGTAGGCGAGGAGCTTCGAGGTCGGCGACCACGCGAACGAGCCGTACCGCGGGACCCTGGCGACGAGGCGGGGCTTGCCACCGTGTGTGGAGACGATGCGGAGCCCGCCGGCGCCGGCGAACGCGATCCAGCGCCCGTCGGGCGACCACTGGGGGCTCGTCGCACCGCCGGGAAGGGCTCGAGCGCCGACGAGCCCGCTCTGCGCGAGCGGGACCGGCGTCGGTGACCCGACGTGCACCGCCATCAGGACGGGCGGCGGCACGGGCCCGCCGTCGCCGTTGAAGCGGGCGCGGGAGAAGACGAGCGTCGTCCCGTCCGGCGAGAACCCGGCGATCGCGTCGGTCGAATCCTTCGGCTTGTCGACGACGACGGGCTGGCCGCCGCGGACGTCCACGAACGCGATCGCGTCCGGCGCCTGTCCACAACCGCAGCCGTCGTCGACCGCGGCGGTCTCGCCGTTGGGCGAGAGGATGAACCACGGCGCGTCGCCGAACAGCAGCTGCTGCTTTCCACCCGCCGCCGGGACGGCGAAGAGCCGGTAGTTCGCCGAGAAGACGATCCGGTCGCCGGCGCCCCAGAGCACCGGCTCGCAGCAGTCGTCGCCGCGTCTGAACAGCGGGTGCGCGTCCGTCCCGTCGGTGCGCACGGTGACGATCGCGCCGCGGCCCGGGCCGCTCGTGGCGAACGCGATCCGGCTTCCGTCGCGCGACCACGTCGGGTTCGCGGCGTCGTCCGCCCGCGACCCGTTCGCCGCGGAGACCGCGACCGCGGCGACTGCCGCGGCGACCAGTCCGAGTGCGCAGGCTCGCATCGCCGCGGACCGTACACAGGGAGGGCGCCTCGCGGCGTCCTCCCTGCTCTCCCGACGAGCCTCGGGGCTAGCGGCCCGCGAAGTCTGCGGTGACGATCGTGGAGGCGGCGTTGCCCAGGAACGTGCCGTGCGCGAGGCCGATCCCGATTCGCGTCCAGCCGGGCCGGAGCAGGTTGGCCCGGTGTTCGGGGCTCGCGAGCCACTCGGCGATCACGGTCGCCGGGGCCGCGTACTCGCCGTTGCCCCAGGCGAGGTTCTCGCCCGCCGTGGGGCCCTGCACGTGGAACGCGACCATCCGGCCGTGGAAGTCGCCGTGCGAGAAGTAGCTGCCGCGGAGCATCTCCTGCGAGTGCGAGCGGGCGGCGCGGACGAGCCGGGTGTCGATCCGCAGCGCCCGCAGCCCGTGGGCGGCGCGCGTGTGGTTGACGGCCCGGAGCAGGGTCGTCGCCGTGCTCTCCCGGCCGGCCGCGCCGGCCGCGGGGGCGAGGGCGAGCACGCTGCAGCCGACCGCGAAGAGGGGAAGAATATGCTTTCTAAAGCAGATAGGCGGGACTGTGGCAGCAGGATTCGTCAGGGTCAGTCCCTCGAAAGGGGGATCCGTGGCGTCAGCGGGCGGTCTGGGCGAGCGCGATCGCGGTCAGGACGACCGCGGCGCCCAGGAGCTGCACCGCCGAGAGCGACTCCCGCAGCCAGGCCCACGCGACCACGGTCGCGACGACCGGCTCGAGCATGGCCATGACGCCGACACGGGTCGCGCTCACGTGCCGCAGCGCCGCGACGATCAGCGAGAACGGGGCGATCGAGCCGAGCACGACGACCCAGAGGACGAGCGCCCAGACGGGCAGGTGGATCCCGGCCAGGCTTCCCTGCAACGAGACCGTCCGCCCGACCACGCCGGCCGGGAAGCTCCACCACGGCTGGACGACCGACCAGAAGACGGTGGCGAAGAAGAAGCCCCAGGCGAGCAGCGAGACCGTGTCGCGTCGCGCCACCTCGCGCTCGGCGAGCAGCAGGTACGCCGCATAGGTGACGGCGCTGATCAGCGCGTAGACGACTCCCAGCCCGTCGAGCGACGTGCCGCTCCACAGCTGCACCATCAGCGTGAGCCCGGTGAGCGAGAGCCCGAGCGCGACCCAGATGCGGCGGCGCACGTGCTCGTGCCCGAACGTCCGCGCCCAGACCGCCACGAGCAGCGGCCCGAGGTACTGGATCAGGAGCGCGATCGCGATCGCGAGCCGGTGGATGGAGAGGAAGTAGAAGAGCTGCACGAGCGCGACGCCCACCACGCCGAACGTCGCGATCGGGACGACCTCCCGACGCGCGAGCCGGAGCGTCGAACGCCCGCGCGTGAGCGCGAGCAACGTCAGCCCGAGGAAGGCGCCCGCGCAGCGCGCCTCGGTCAGACGCAACGACGTGAGCCCGGAGGAGAGCACGACCTTGGCCACCGTCCCGTTGACGCCGAAGAGCGCCGCAGCGACGAGGACCATGGCGTAGCCGGCCGCAGGTCGCCGCGAGGTCACCTGCGCGACTCTACGTCGCGACGCCGAGCGCGGTGGGCAGCTGCGCGCGCGAGCTGATCTCGAGCTTGCGGTACACGCTCGAGAGGTGGACCTCGACCGTCTTCGGCGTCACGAAGAGCGTCTGCGCGATGTCCTTGTTCGTCATGTTGTCCGCCGCCATCTCCGCGACGCGGCGCTCGCTCGGCGTCAGCGACTCCACTCCGCTCAACATCACGCGCCGCGGACGCGCGCCTGTTGCGGCGAGCTCTGTCTGGGCCCGCTCCTCGAGCGCTGCAGCGCCGAGCTTGTGTGCGAGCTCGAGCCCCTGACGGAGGTACTCGCGCGCGTCGGAGCGCTTGTTGCCGCGCCGGAGCGCGGCGCCGAGCTCGACGAGGGTGCGCGCGTGCTCGAGCCGGAACTGCGAGCCCTCGAGCGCTGCGAGCGAGTCGTGCAGCAGCTTCTCGCCGGACACGCCGCCCTCCACGAGCCCGAGCGCCCGCAGCGCGACGCCGACCGTCTGCGGCGCGCCCCAGCTGCGCGCGACATCGACCGCCCCGAGCGCGGCCGCGAGCGCGTCGTCACGCCGCCCGGCCGCGTGATAGGCGAGCGCAAGCTGCGCGCCGATGTCGTAGAACGCGCCGTTCTCGATCCGCAGCGCCGCGAGGTTCTCGCGCAGCGACTCGAGCTCGCGCACGGCGTCCTCGAAGCGGCGCTGCTCGAGTCGCAGGCGCGCCCGCGCGAACTGGAAGAAGGTCAGGTGGCCGTTCGGCGGGATCAGCTCGGGCAGGCCGCTCGCGCGGACGAGCTCCTCTGCGCCGTCGAGGTCACCGCGCTCGACCGCCAGCTCGGTACGGAACGCGTGTCCGTACATCTGCACGGTCTCCCACGCCATCAGCTCCGAGAAGCGGCGCAGGTCGGACTCGGCCCCGTGGAGCTCGCCGCGGCGTAGCTGGGTGTACGCGCGGAAGAGCGCCGCCGCCGACGCGAGCACGTTGTCCCCCCGTGCGTAGGCCCCGTGCAGCACGCGGTCGTACACCTCGAGCGCCTCGTCGGGGAAGCCGCCGAGCGTCAGCGTGAACGTGGCGAGATGGAGGCCGCGGGCGCCGAGCGAGTCGATGCGTCGCGGTGCGACGGCGGAACGCGTGAGCTCCAGCGCGCGGTCGCGATCGCTGCCCGACCGCGCCTCGCTGTAGCCGAGCGTCGCCCGCAGGAGGTCGCTGCCGACGCCGCCGTGCAGCGCCGACTCGTCCACCTTTGCGATCTCCGCGAGCGCGACCTCCACGTCGGCGGGCGCGAACCACGCCGCGGTGATCACCTCCGACCACACGGACTCCTCGAGGTCCCGGTCGGCGCCGGCGAGCACGTCGCGCCCACGGCGGAACGCCTCGATCGCGTCCTGGTGCCGATTCGCGCGCAGCAGGCAGCGGCCGAGCTCGATCGCGACCCGGGCACGCCGGCGCGGATCGGCGACGAGGTCGAATGCCTCGTCGAGCAGCCGGATCGCCTCGGTGTTGTCGAGCAACCGCTGCGCGAGCCCGAGCGCACGCACGACCTCGCCGTGCGCTTCGCCGGAAGGCGGCTCGGCGAGCGCGCGCCGGAGCAGCGACACCGCGACGTCACTCGACCCGCGCTGCAGTGCGCGGTGCGCCGCCTTCTGCAGCGTCTCCACGACGAACGAATCCCCTGCCGGCAGCGTGTGCTCCAGGTGCGCGGCGATCTGTTCGGCCTCCGCGCGCGTGGCGGCGAGGACCGTGGCGGCGCGGCGGTGCGCCGCGATCCGCTCCGCCGGCGACATGCTGTCGTAGACGACGAGCCGCACGACCGGGTGCGTGAACTCGAGCGGCATCTCGTGGCGGAACACGTCCGCGCGCGAGAGCATCGTCGCCGTGTGGGCCGCGAGGTCGAGGTCGAGGTTGGCGAGCTCCGCCGCGTGCCTCAGCTCCGCGCGTCCACCGAGCACCGCGACCGCGCGCGCCAGCACGGCCGCCTCCGAGGGCAGCCGCGCGAACCGCAGGGACACCGCTCGCGCCACGGGAGCTGGGCCGATCTCGAGCACCGATTCCGCGTTCGCGGCCCGCGGCTCGATCGACTCCCGGTGCAGCGTGTCGAGCAGCGCCTGCAGGAAGAGCGGATTGCCACCGGTCGCCGACCACACCGCGTCGACGAACTCCGTGTCCCCGGGGCTGCCGTACTGCTCGTGGACGAGCGTCGCCACCGACTCCCAGCCGAGCGCCGTCGGGCGCACGACGGCGGCCGCCGGGTCGCCCAGCACCTCGGTCACGCGCACCGCGTGGTGCGCCAGGTCCGGCGGGCGCGTCGCCACGACGACCAGCAGCGGCAGCCCGTCGAGGCGGCGCTGCAGGTGCGTCAGCCAGCGCAGCGACGGGCCGTCGGCCCAGTGCAGGTCGTCGATCAGCAGGAGGGCAGGCCGGCGCAGTGCGAGGTTCGCGGCGAGCCAGTAGAGCCCGTGCAGCACCCCGAACGAGACGTCGGCGTCGTCGTCCTCCGTCGTCGGCTCGACCGTCTCGAAGAGCCCCGCGGCGAGCGCCGCCGGGCCGCCGAGCAGCTCCTCTCGTTCCTCGGAGGTGGCGGCTGCGAGCGCCGGCTCGAAGAGCTGGCGGACGACGCCGTACGCGAAGTCGTGCTCGAGCTCGCCGGCGCGCGCCCGCAGGATCGAGAGGCCCGCCTGCGCCGCGACCGCGGTCGCCTCGGCGGCGAGGCGCGACTTGCCGATCCCGGCGCGACCCTCGATCGCCACGAGCCGGCCGGCACCGGCCGCGGCGGCGTCCACGTAGGCGTGCAGCGCGGCGACCTCCGCCTCGCGCTCGAGCAGCCGTGGGCCCTCGGGCAGCGGCGGCGGTGAGCCGGTGCGGCGCAGCCCGACCGGCGGGAAGCGGTCGGGGAGCCCGTCCGCGACGACCTGGAAGACGGCCTCGGGCCGGTCGAGCCCGGGCAGCCTCGTCTCGCCGAGGTCGCGGATCCGGATCGCCTGCGGCAGCTCGTGCTCGACGAGCGCCGCCGTCGTCCGCGAGAGGAGGATCTGTCCGCCGTGGCCGAGGTCGCCGAGCCGCGCCGCCTGGTGCACGGCGAAGCCGACGTACCCGTCGCCGCTGACCGACGCCTCGCCCGTGTGCAGCCCGATGCGCACGCGCACGCGGCCGTTCTCCGGCCACTCCGCCTCTGCCATCGAGCGCTGCGCGGAGACCGCCGCGGCGACCGCGCTCCCGGCGCTTCGGAACACGAAGAAGAACGCGTCGCCCTGCCGGTCGATCTCGATGCCGGCGTCGGCGCCGAACGCCGCGCGCAGGACCTCGTTGTGCTGCTTCAGCACGCTGCCGTAGCGCTCGCGCCCCAGCTCCTTCAGCAGGCGTGTCGAGCCCTCGATGTCCGAGAACAGAAATGTGACGGTCCCCGATGGAAGCTCGCGCATGGTCGCCCTCCAACGTACTGACCTTGCGTGCAACCCGGAAGACCCTTCTCCGGAAACGTTGGGGGACGGTTTGGGGGGTTCCCCGATTGCGGGTGGAGGGGGGCGCG
>Ga0070683_100002190_pt1 | contig 15465 bp, 17 predicted proteins | sample KBSC713LmetaG_FD_64662 | JGI IMG/M metagenome (GOLD analysis project Ga0070683, IMG submission 64662) | Corn rhizosphere microbial communities from Kellogg Biological Station, Michigan, USA - KBS C7.1-3L metaG | ecosystem: Host-associated > Plants > Roots > Rhizosphere ...
GGCGCGGGCGGCGCTCACCGACATCGCCCGGCACCACATCCTGGTCGCCCCCGAGGGCACGTCGGAGAACACCGCGCCCGACGGGCAGATCGACGGGCCGGTGGCTATCTACGCCGACGACGGCGGGTTCGAGCACTTCACGAAGATGATCGCCGACGCTGCGGCCGGCGATCCGGCCACGCTGATCCAGAGCTGCCGTGCCAACGGCCCGGTCGAGTGACAGCCGGTTACGATACGCCGCATGTACACCAAGAGCACGCTTCCAAACGGTCTGCGCATCGTCACCGCGCCGATGGAGGGGGCCAAGTCGGTGGCGGTGATGGTGATGGTCGCCGCCGGCAGCCGCTACGAGACCCGGGACACCAGCGGCATCGCCCACTTCGCCGAGCACATGTTCTTCAAGGGCACCGAAAAACGGCCACGGGCCCGCGACATCTCCGCAGAGGTGGACGGGATCGGCGGCGAGTTCAACGCCTTCACCAGCAAGGAGTACACCGGCTACTACATCAAGTGCGCCGCCGAGCACCGGGCGCTGGCGCTCGACGTGCTCGCCGACCAGCTGCTCTCCTCGAAGTTCGAGCCTGAGGAGATCGAGCGGGAGAAGGGCGTGATCATCGAGGAGCTGAACATGTACGTCGACACACCGCGCGACCGTGTCGACAGCGTGTACGAAGACCTGCTGTTCGGCGACCAGCCGCTGGGCTGGGACATCATCGGCACCAAGGAGACGATCCGGGCCGCCGGCAAGGAGACGTTCCTCGGATACCTCGGCCAGTGGTATGTCCCCCGCCGGATCGTGGTCGGCGCCGCGGGCGCGGTGGACGGCGGGTTCCAGGGCGAGGTGGATGCGCTGTTCGGCCATCTCGAGGATCGCGAGAGCGGCACGTTCGCACCGGCAGAGTTCCTGCAGACCCGCCCCCGGGCGCGGGTGGAGAAGCGCGACTCCGACCAGGCGCATCTCCGGCTGGGCGTGCGTGGCGTCCACACCCAGAGCCCCGACCGCTACGCCATGCAGGTGCTGACGGCGGTGCTGGGCGGCGGCATGTCGTCGCGGCTGTTCACCGAGGTGCGGGAGCGGCTGGGCCTGGCCTACTACGTCTACGGCTACCACCAGTCCTACGACGACGCCGGCACCCTGTTCTCGCAGGCGGGCGTGGACACCGAGCGGATCGACCAGGCCGTGCAGACCATCGTCCGTGAGTTCCGGGCGCTGGCCGCCGAGCCGGTGCCGGAGACCGAGCTGCGCCGCTGCAAGAACTACCTCAAAGGCCGGATCGTGCTGCAGCTCGAGGACCCGCGCGGCCTGATCACCTTCGGGCTGCGCCGCGAGGTGCTCGAGAACCGGCTGGCCGAACCGGACGAGGTGCTCGACGGCATCGAATCCGTGACCGCCGAGGACGTGCAGCGACTGGCCACCGAGGTGATGGTCGACGACGGCTTCAACCTGGCGGTGGTCGGGCCGTTCGACGACGACGGCCGGTTCGCCGACCTGCTGGTCGCCTAGCGGTCTGGGCGGAACAGCGGGGTGCGGCCCCGTTGTTCCGCCCGGGTCACCGCTACGGCCTGATCTCGAGCTCGTAGTCGAACTGGGTCAGGTTCTCGCACCCGTCCCCGGTGACCACGACCATGTCCTCCAGGCGGACGCCGCCGAAGCCCTTTCGGTAGACCCCCGGCTCGACCGTGATCACGTCTCCGACGGCCAGCTCGGGGGATCCGCCCAGCCCCATGTACGGCGGCTCGTGCACCTCGACCCCGACTCCATGACCGAGGCCGTGGAAGAAGTCCTCGTCGAGCCGCTCACCGTCCGCCAGCTGGCGCGTCGTGCGGTAGCCGCCGGACTCGATCACGTCGCAACAGGCCTCCCAAACGCTGGTGCCGCTGACGCCGGGACGGATCGCCTCGATGCTGCGCACCAGCGCCTCGTGGATCGTGCGGTGCATGTGCACAAGCTGCTCCGGTGCGTCGCCGTAGCAGAACGTGCGGGTCATGTCGGCGTGGTACTTGCTGGCCTCGTGCTGGGGGAAGATATCGATGATGATCGACTCGCCCGGGTTGATCGGGCCGCTGCCGTTGTCGTGGACCAGCAGCCCGCGGGGACCGACGCCGACGATCGGCAGCTCGCCGCCGCAGCCGTGGTCGCGGAGCGTCTCGACGATCCGGGCCGAGACCCGCTCCGCGGTCAGCAGCTCGCCACCCTCGACCAGGCCCTCGGGGCCGGGCGTCGCCGAGCCGATCAGCTCTCGGGCGGCGGTGAAGGCTGCCTCGGTGGCCCGCTGAGCGATGCGGATGGCGTCGAGCTGCACCCGGTCCTTGGCTCGCCGGCGGAGCTCGAACAGGTCGCGGTCGGGCATCACGGAGACGCCGTGCTCCCGAAGGTAGTCGCCCAGCGCCAGCGGGAAGGTGGTGGGCACGGCGACCTCGTCGAGGCCGGCCCGGTCGAGCGCCCGCCGGACGCCCTCCATCGTGGCGATGTGCGGCTTGACGCCCTGGCGCACCTGCTCGCGAACGCCGAACTCGTCGTCCAGCCAGACATCGGTGGCGCGGCTGTCGCGGCGGATCGCGTCCGCCTCGAGCACGTTCGAGACGACGATCCGTTCGCCGTTCGACTCGATGTAGGTGTAGGGGTCGCCGACGGCGACGCCGGTGGCGACGAACATATGCGCGTCGTGCACCGAATCTGCATGAATGAGAATGCCTTTGGCCATGGGCCTCACGCTAGCACGGTGTCCCGGCCCCGGCCCGTTGGATAGCCTCGACCGATGGCGGCCGACGACGATCACCGACGCTCCCCCGTGACGGCCGCCGTGGTGGTGCTCGCGGCGGGGCAGGGCAGCCGTTACGGCGGGGCCAAGCAGCTCCATGACGCCGGCGGACGGCCGATGCTCGAGCGGGTGCTGGCCGCGGCTGAGCAGGCGGGCGTCGGGGAGCGGGTGGTCGTGCTGGGTGCGTTCGCGGAGCGGGTGCTGGCGGCCGTCGACCTGCATGGCGCCCGGGCCGTGCTCAGCGACCGCTGGCCGGAGGGCCAGGCGGCCTCGCTGCACGATGGGCTGGCGGCCGTCTCGGCGGACGCGGCAATCGTCGTGCTCGGCGACGGCCCGGATATCGACCCGCGGGCGATCGCCCGCCTGATCGGTGCCTGGGACGGCCAGACCGCGCTGGCCGCCGACTACGGGTCAGGCCGGTCGCATCCCGTGCTGCTGCCTCGCTCGACCTGGCCGGCTCTGCCCGAATCCGGCGAGACGCCGGGACGCTCGGTCGCGGTGCGGCTGATCGACTGCCGCGACCTTCACCCGCCCGGTGACGTCGACTACGCCGATTGACGGATGGCCAGGCGCACCCGGTCGACCAGGTCGCCGGGGACCGGGTCGCCGCAGCACACCGTCTTCACGGTCGTCCGCAGCTGGGCCTCGAAGTGATAGCGCTGGCGGCAGTACTGGCACTCGCCCAGATGCACCTCGATCAGGCTCACCTCTTCGGGCGTCAGTGCTCGGTCGAGGTAGGCCTGAAGCCGGTGCTCGACCCCCTTGCATGGTTCGGCAATCATGCTCGCTTCGGATCCTCTCCTCCGTCGATGGCATGCGATGCGAGCGCCCGCTTGAGCTGCCGGCGACCGCGGTGGAGCCGCGACATCACGGTGCCGATCGGCACGTCGAGGATGTCGGCTGCCTCCTGGTACGAGAAGTCGCCGATATCGACGAGCACGACCGCCTCGCGGAAGTGCTCGGGAACCTCCTCCAGCGACTGCAGGATGGCGTCGTTGGTGAGCTTGCTCATCAGCGCTTCCTGGGGGCCCTCGAGCCTGCCGCCCGACAGCTGGTCGTAGAGGAAGTACTCGCTCTCGTCGTCCAGCGGCTCGGTGGCCGGCCGGCGGCTGCGCCGGCGCGCCTCGTCGAGGTACGCGTTACGCAGGATCGTGGCCAGCCAGGCCGCCAGGTTGGTGCCCGGCCGGTAGCTCCGCCAGGCCCGCAGCGCCCGCAGATACGTCTCCTGCACCAGCTCCTCGGCCGTTTGCGTGGAGCCCGACAGCCGCAGGGCGATCCGGTACAGCTGGTCGGCGTGACCGAGCGCCTCCTCCTCGAACAGGGCGCGGTCGTGAGCCTCTGCTGAGGGAGTCCTTGCCACGCGGTCCACGCTATCAGCCAGGATCGACACTGCACCTTGGCTAACGCCGGCACCCGCTGTGGCATTCCCCCAGGAAAGTTTTAGTCACTTCAGCTATTATTCCGGCGCCATGAACGAGAACCCCCGACAGCCGGTCGACCTGCTCGTCGCGGGGGCCGGCCTGGCCGGTCTCTACGCCGCCATCCGCGCCGCCGAGGCAGGAGCCCGGGTGAGGCTCGTGACCAAGGGCCCGCTGCGGCTGTCGAACTCCTTCTATGCCCAGGGCGGCGTCGCGGCCGCGATCGGCGAGGACGACTCCCCGACGCTGCACCTCGAGGACACCGTGCGCGTCGGCCGCGGGCTGAACCTGGCCGAGGCGGTGCGGGTGCTGGTCGACGAGGGGCCGGCCAGGATCGGCGACCTGACCCGGCTGGGAGTGGAGTTCGACCGCGACCGGCAGGGGGCGTTCGCGCTGGGTCGTGAGGGCGGTCACAGCCGGCGGCGGATCCTTCATGCCGGCGGCAGCGCAACCGGCGCGGCGATCGCCGAGGTGCTGATCGAGCTGGTGGCGGCTCATCCGCGGATCGAGGTGCTCGAGCACACCGCCCTGATCGCGCTGATCGCCGACGGCGAGCGCTGCGACGGCGGCTGGGTGCTCGGCCACGATGAGCTGAGGCCCGTGCGCGCGCGGATGACGCTGATCGCCACCGGCGGCGCGGCCGCCCTGTTCGCCCGCACGACCAACCCTCCAGGAGCGCTGGGCGACGGCATCGCCATCGCCTACCGGGCCGGTGCGGCCGTCAGGGACATGGAGTTCGTCCAGTTTCATCCCACGGCCCTGGCCGTCGGGGAGCGAGCATTCCTGATCTCCGAAGCCGTGCGCGGCGAGGGCGCCCACCTGCTGACCGCCGGCGGCGAGCGCTTCATGGTCGACGAGCACCCCGACGCAGAGCTGGCGCCGCGCGACGTCGTCGCCCGCACGATCCAGCGGCGGCTCGACGAGGGCGAGACGAGCTATCTCAGCCTGCGCCACCTGGATCCCGGCGCCGTCCGCAGGCGTTTCCCCAACCTGGTCTCGGGCGCCGCCGAGGCCGGCCTCGACCTGGCCCGCGATCCGCTCCCGGTGTCCCCGGCCGCGCACTACCTGATGGGCGGCATCGAGACCGACCTGAACGGCGCAAGCACGCTGGAGGGGCTGTATGCCAGCGGCGAATGCGCGTCGAGCGGCGTCCACGGGGCGAACCGGCTGGCATCCAACTCGCTGCTCGAATGCTTCGTGTTCGCGCACCGGGCTGTCGCGCACGGGCTGGCAGCCGAGCTGCGAGCGCCGATCGACGTCTCCGCCCCGGGCAGGCCGCTGGCCCGGGCGCCGCTGGCGGAGCTCCGGCGGCGGATGTGGCGCGACGCCGGGCCGATCCGCGACGGCGAGCGGCTGGCGGTGCTCTGCGACTGGCTAGGGGAGCGGCGGCCGGCTAACCCGGTGCTGATCGCCGGGCTGATCGCCGCTGCCGCGCTCCGCCGAACCGAAAGCCGCGGCGCCCACGTGCGTCGCGATCACCCCGAGGAGGACTCACGGCTCGCTCACTCGCTGAGATGCCCGCCGCATCGCTCGCTGGTCTGATCGACCTGGCGCTGGCCGAGGACGTCGGCAGCGGCGACGTGACCACCCAGGCGATCGTCCCCGCCGATGTCCAGGGGACGGCGGAGATCGTCGTCCGCGAGGCCGGCGTGGTCTGCGGGCTGGAGGTGGCGCTGGAGGTCGTCCGTCGCCTCGACCCTGCCGCGTCGATGGAGGTGCTGGTGCCCGACGGCGCGGCGATCCACGACCCGCCCGGCGTCGCCGCCCGGTTGACCGGGTCGCTGGCGGCGCTGCTCACCGCCGAGCGCACGCTGCTCAACCTGATGCAGCGGATGTCGGGCATCGCCACCGCTACCCGCCGGTACGCCGAGGCGATCGAGGGCACCGGAGTCGAGCTGCTGGATACGCGAAAGACGGCGCCGGGGATGCGGGCGCTCGACAAGCATGCTGTCGCCTGCGGCGGCGGCGTCAACCACCGCGCCGGCCTGTTCGACGCTGCGCTGATCAAGGACAACCACGTGGCGGCCGCGGGCGGGGTCGCGGCGGCCATCCGCGCCGTGCGCGACCGCCACCCCCAGCTGCCGGTGGAGGTGGAGGTCGACACGCTCGAGCAGCTCGACGAGGCGCTGGGCGAGCGCGCCGACGCAATCCTGCTCGACAACATGGACATCGCGACCCTTCGCGAGGCCGTCCGCCGCGCCACCGGGCGGGCCAGGCTGGAGGCCTCCGGTGGTATCACCCTGCAGACCCTCCGTGACGTCGCCGAGACCGGCGTCGATGCAATCTCGGTGGGCGCGCTCACACACTCGGTACGGGCGCTCGACGTCGCCCTGGAGGTGAACTGATGTCAGCAGTGATCGAGCAGCCCACCCGGCTGCACGACGAGGTCCGGGCGCTCGCCGAGGAACGGCAGGCGGTGATCCTGGCCCACAACTACCAGCGTCCGGACGTGCAGGACGTGGCCGACTACGTCGGCGACTCGCTGGGACTGTCGCAAGAGGCGGCCCACACCGAGGCCGACGTGATCGTGTTTGCCGGCGTTCACTTCATGGCCGAGACGGCCGCCATCCTCAGCCCCGAGAAGACCGTACTGATCCCGGATCTGGATGCCGGGTGCTCGCTGGCCGCCACCATCGACGCCGATGCGCTCCGCCGCTGGAAGGCGGAGAATCCCGGAGCCGTTGTTGTCTCCTACGTCAACACGACCGCCGAGGTGAAGGCGCTGTCCGACTTCTGCTGCACGTCGGGAAACGCACGGCAGGTGATCGAGGCGGTGCCCGAGGGCCGCGACATCCTGTTCCTCCCCGACATGTTCCTGGGCACGTGGCTGGAACGGGTGACCGGCAGGAAGATGAAGATCTGGCCCGGCGAGTGCCATGTGCATGCCGGCATCCGGCCCGATGACGTGGCGGCGATGATGCGCGAGCGGCCGGGCGTCGACCTGCTGATCCATCCGGAATGCGGCTGTGCCAGCCAGTGCATGTACGCGGCGTCGCAGGATGCCGAGCTGGCGCGGACGACGCACGTGCTCTCGACCGAAGGGATGGTCAATCACGCGAGGAGCTCACCGCAGCGCGACTTCGTGGTGGCGACCGAGACCGGCATCCTGCACCGACTGCACAAGGAGGCGCCCGAAAAGCGGTTCTATGCCATGAGCGAGAAAGCGGTGTGCCGGTACATGAAGTTGATCACGCTTGAGAAGGTGCGCGACTCGCTGCGCGACATGAAGCATCAGGTGACGGTGCCCGCCGATGTGGCCGCCCGGGCCCGGGGCGCGATCGAGCGGATGGTCGAGATCACGTGAGGCGGCCGCGCTGATACCGTGCCGCCTTCGGCCATGGCGCTGATCCTCGTCCCCACCTCCTATGAAGCCGAACTGCTCGACCTGAGCGACGTGCCGGTCGCCGTCTGCGGCTTCGGCCTTGCGGCCGCCGGCGCCGGCGCGTCGTACGCCATCGGTGAGCACGCGGATGACGCGGCCGACGGGGTGATCCTGGTCGGTGCAGCCGGCAGCTACGACCCCCGGGCGGCACCGCTGGGCAGTGCGCTTGTGGCGTCGGCGGTACGGGTGCGCGGCGTCGGGGTGGGATACGGCGCCGGGCACCGAACGGCCGCGCAGCTGGGATGGGCTGACGCCGACGTGATGCCTCTCGACGGCGACGGCGGGGAGCTGCTGTCGGTCGCCTCCGCATCAGCCTCGCTTGAACAGGCAGCGGCCCGATCGGCCCGCAATCCGGCAGCGGTCGGTGAGGAGATGGAGGGCTACGCCGTGGCACTGGCGGCACAGCTTCACGGCGTCCCGCTGCGAATTGTGCGCGGCATCTCGAACGTGGCCGGCGACCGTGAGCACGACCGCTGGCAGATGGATGAGGCGCTGGCGGCCGCTCGCCGCAAGGTTGCTGGCATGCTTCGCTGATGGCCCCGCTCATGCTCGGGATCTCGACCTGCCCCAACGACACATTCGCCTTCCACGCGATCATGGAACGGCGGATCGACCTGCGGGGGCTCGAGTTCAACGTCGAGCTGCTCGACGTCCAGCAGTTGAACGACGGGCTGTTCGCCGGCCGCTACGACATCGCCAAGGCAAGCTTCCATGCGGCGCTGCTGCTGGCCGACAGCTACGGCATCCTGCGCGCAGGCGCCGCCCTCGGCTTCGGCGTCGGCCCGCTGCTGGTGACCGCATCACCCAGCGCCCAGCTTCAACCCGAGTCGCGGATTCTGTGCCCCGGCCGGACGACCACCGCCACCATGCTGTTCCGCTGCCTGCATCCCGATGTCGGCCAGATCAGCCACCGCGTGTTCTCCGAGATCACCCCCGCCCTGCGCGCCGGCGAAGCCGATTTCGGGGTGCTGATCCACGAGGGCCGCTTCACCTACCAGCGCGACGGCCTCACGCTGGTCGAGGACTTGGGCGCCAGCTTCGAGCGGCTGGCCGACGCCCCGCTGCCGCTGGGCGGCATCCTCGCCCGCCGCTCTCTGGGCCAGGAGGTCGCCGCCACCGTCACCGAGCTGATCCAGGAGTCGATCGCCTTCGCCCGGGCCAACCCCGACGACGTGCTGCCAACGATCCGCCGCCACGCCCAGGAGATGGACGAGTCGGTGATCTGGCCCTACGTCGAGCTGTACGTCAACGACCACGCTGTCGACATGGGCGACGATGGCATGCGCGCCCTCCAGACCCTCGAACGCCGGGCCCGAGCGGCCGGCATCCTCGACGCCGGCAGCCGCGTGCTGATCCTGGCATAGGCGGCGGGAGGGGACGTGCGACGGGGAGTGGCCAATTGGCCGGCGCATCGGCGGTCAATTAGCCACCTGCTGCTTGAAAACAGATTTCGTCTCGTCTAAATTTCGGTTTAGATGCATTCGGAGACTCTACAGGATTACGTCAAGAACATCTACATGCTGCAGGCCGGCGACGGGCGGGCGACGACGTCTGGGGTCGCCGAGCGGCTGGGGGTGTCGGCGGCGTCGGCGACGGCGATGTTCAAGAAGCTCGCCGAGGCGGGGCTGGTGGAGCATCGGCCGTACCACGGGGCGGTGCTGACGGACGCCGGCGAGCGGATGGCGGTCGAGGTGCTGCGACATCACCGGCTGCTGGAGCTGTATCTCACGCAGGCCCTGGGCATGCCCTGGGAGACCGTGCACGGCGAGGCCGACCGGCTGGAGCACGTGCTGTCGGAGGAGCTCGAGGCGGCGATGGACGCGGCGCTCGGCTACCCGGACACCGACCCCCATGGCGACCCGATCCCCAGTGTCGACCTGGTCGTGCGGGCTGAGGACGGGCAGCCACTGGCCGGCCTCGAGCCAGGCCAGATCGGGATCGTTCGCAGAGTGCCGGACAGCGACCCTGAGCTGCTTCGTTACCTGGGCGGCCTCGGCCTCGTGCCCAGCGCGTCGTTCACGCTGGTCGCCAAGGAGCTGTTCGGAGGAACCGTGACGCTCGAGATCGCCGGCGCCCGGCACTCGCTGGGCCTGCCGGTGGCCGAGAGAATCCGCGTCGAGGTGGCCGCGTGACGCCGAACGCGGTACGAGCGGCGGTCGCCCCCGCCGAGACCAGCGGCGGGCTGTGGGAACGGGTCAGGCGCGTGCTGCCCTTCCTGGGGCCGGCCTTCGTCGCCAGCGTCGCCTACATGGACCCCGGCAACTTCGCCACCAACGTCCAGGCGGGCGCCGACTACGGCTACATGCTGCTCTGGGTGCTCCTGGCCTCGAACCTGATGGCGATCCTGATCCAGTCGCTTTCCGCCAAGCTCGGAATCGCCTCGGGGATGACATTGCCGCAGGCGATACGGGCCAACACCGGACGGAAGGCGAACATCGGGCTGTGGATCTCCGCAGAGGCGGCGGCGATGGCCACCGACTTGGCCGAGTTCCTGGGCGCGGCGGTCGGCATGCACATCCTCTTCGGCCTCGACCTGTTCGTCTCGGCGCTGCTGACGGCCGTCGCCTCGTTCGCCATCCTGGCCATCGAGCGGCGCGGGCACACGCGGCTGGAGGCCGTGATCTTCGCCTTCGTCGCAGTGATCGGCGCCTGTTTCTTCGTCGAGATCTTCGTTGCCGACCCCGATCCGGCGGGGATCATCCACGGCATGTTCGTCCCCCAGATCACCTCCAGCGCGGTCTACGTCGCGGTCGGTATGGTGGGAGCGACGGTGATGCCGCATGTCGTCTACCTGCACTCCGGGCTGGTCCAGCACCGGGCCGGGATCCTCGGTCACGACCGCAAGCGCGAGCATTTCCGCCGCGAGCTTGTCGACATCGCGCTGGCCATGAACGGCGCCTGGCTGATCAACTCGTCGATGGTGATCATGGCCGCGGCGGTGTTTTACGCCGGCGGGGTGCCGATCGACGGCCTGGAGGACGCGCAGGCCACCCTCGACCCGCTGCTCGGCAACCTGGCGGCCTACGCGTTCGGCATCGCCCTGCTGGCGTCCGGCCTGTCGTCGTCGGCCGTAGGAACGATGGCGGGGCAGATGATCGTCGACGGCTTCATGCAGTGGCGGGTGTCGGTGTTCCTGCGCCGCTTCATCACGATGATCCCGGCGCTGATCGTGATCGGGCTGGGGGTCAACACGCTCGACACGCTGGTCGCCAGCCAGGTGGTGCTCTCGCTTGTGCTGCCCTTCGCCGTCATCCCGCTGGTGTGGCTGACGTCACGCCGCGACGTGATGGGCGACCTCGTCAACGGACCGGTGATCCGGGGGCTGGCGATCCTGGTGGCCGGGCTGGTGCTGGCCATGAACGCGGTGCTGCTCTACGTCACCGCCACCGGCTAACGGTGGCCGAAGAACCACCGCTCAAGGGGGATCTTGAGCTCGTCCTCGGTGAACTCGTCGACCTCCTCGACGATGCCGTCGGCGCGCGACACGGCGATCTCGCTGCGCAGCGACTCGTTGGCGGCGTCCAGAGCGTCCCCCATCTCGAACCCCTCGAACACGTAGTCGTCGGCCCGCACCGCCCCGTCAGCCCGCTCGGACAGCGACACCGCCCGCCCGACAGCCCACACGGCGCCTGGCCGCCGCTCGATCCAGATCGTGACGATCTCCTGGCCGCCGTCGTCGCCCAACCCCCTGACTTCGCGCCGAGCGAACCAGTCCGCATGATCCCCGTTGTGCATCTCGTGTCCTTTCGTTCCGAGAACCCCACGATATGTCGCGGGGGCGCCCGCCCGCAAGCGGCCCTAGGATCCCGACCATGAACGCCGTCGAGCAGGCCCGCACGCTGGTGCGCCAGACGATCGCCCCCGAGGTGCGCGGATGGGAGGCATCCGGCCGCTACCCGCGGTCGGTGGCGGCGGCGAGCGGGCTGACCGGACTGTTCTGCCCGGCGGAGGCCGGCGGGCTGGCGCTCTCGTTCGGGGAGGGCATGGCGGTGTTCGAGGAGCTCGGCCGGGGGGACGCGGCGTTCGCGTTCTCGCTGTCGATGCACAACGCGGTGGCCGCCGCCGTGGCCACCGCGGCGCCGCCCGACGTCGCCCAGCACTGGGCCCGCCCACTGGCCGAGGGCAGCGCACTCGGCGGCTTCTCGCTGACCGAGCCACTTGCGGGCTCGGACGCCACGGCGATCACCACCCGCGCGCGCCCGGACGGCGACGGCTGGCGGGTCGGCGGCCGCAAGGCGTGGGTGTCACTGGCTGGCGAGGCCGATCTGTTCCTCGTGGTCTGCAAGACGTCTGATCAGCCAGGCCACGCCGACATCGCCATCGTCGCCGTCGAGCGAGACGCCGACGGTGTCTCCTTCTCCGACCCGTACGACAAGGCCGCGGCCGCCTTCCTGCCGATCGGGGAGATGCTGCTCGAAGACGCCCCCTGCCGGCTGGTCGTCGGGCCGGGGTCGGGCATGAGCGCGGCGCTGGGGGCGATCGACGTCGCGCGCTGCGACATCGCGGCCATCTCCTGCGGGCTGCAGGCGGAGGCGGTCGACATTGCCTTGCGGGCAACGCGGGATCGCTATGCCTTCGGCCACCCGGTGCTCGAATTCCAGGGCGTCCAGTGGCAGCTGGCCGATCTGGAGACCGATCTGGTGGCCTCCCGGCTGCTGGTGCGCCATGCCGCCGATCTGCTGGGCACCCCGCAGGGCCGGGTGGCGGTCGCCCACGCGAAGCGGTTTGCGCCCGACGCCGCGCTGCGGGCGGCGGTGACCGCCAGCGAGTTGCTGGGCGCCTACGGCTGGCTTCACGATCACCGGCCGGCCCGGTTCATCGCGCTGGCGAAGATGCTGCAGGTGGTCGACGGCACCGCCGAGATCCAGCGCGTGGTGATCGCCCGCGAACTCGAGCGACAGGCGGCTCAGCTCTAACGGTCAGCCCGAGGAAAAGTCCTCGGGATTGACCTCCTCGAGGAACCGCTTGAACTCGTCGACGATCTCGTCCTGCTCCTCCGGCTCGCCGCCGAACTCGATCGCCGAGTCCTCGATCACCTGATCGGCGACGAAGATCGGCGCGCTGGTGCGCACGGCCAGCGCCAGCGCGTCGGACGGCCGCGAGTCGATCTCGATCTCCGAGCCGTTCACCTGCAGCGTGATCACCGCGTAGAAGGTGTTCTCCCGCAACTCGGTGACAGCGATCCGCGAGACCGTCGCGCTCAGCTCCGTCAGCATGTCGGTAACCAGGTCGTGCGTCATCGGCCGCGGGGTGGGCGCCCCCTGCAACTTCATGAGGATCGCCGCCGCCTCGGGATGGCCGATCCAGATGGGGAGGAACTTGTTGCCCTCGTTCGTCTTCAGCAACACGATGGGCTGCTTGCCCACCATGTCGAACGACACCCCATAGATGCTGACCTCCTGCACCACCGCTCCCTTGCCATCCCGGTACGCCGAGCGATTATAGAGGCCGGTGCCCCGGCGTCTGTGAGAGCGAACCTGAATACCGGGAAGTGGGCGATCCTGGATTCGAACCAGGGACCTCCGCCTTATCAGAGCGGCGCTCTAACCGACTGAGCTAATCGCCCGGCGACGGCAGAGGATAGCAGGCAGGTAGGGGCGGCGAGCGGCTGTCAGTCGGCCCAGGAGACCCGCTCGGCGCGCAGTTGATCGATGATCCTGCCCAGCTCCGCAGGGGTCTCGAACCGGATCTCGACAGAGCCCCCGGAAGCGGCGCTCTTGACCTGTGCCTTCAGGTGCATCGACTGCCAGGCGGCGTCGACCGCGAGGTTCGCGAGCTCCTCATCGAACCACCCGGCCTGCCGGCGGGCGGGCCGCTTGGCCCGCGGCTCCACCGCCTTCCGAGCTGCGGCCTCGGTCTCGCGAACGGAAAGCCCCTTCTTGGCTGCCAGCCGCGCCAGCGCCACCCGCTCGTCCTGGCCCTGCACCTGAAGCACCGCCCGGCCGTGACCCTCCGAGAGCTTGCCGGCGGCGATCAGGTCGAGCACGGCGTCCGGCAGATCGAGCAGCCGCATCGTGTTGGCCACCGCCGGCCTGCTCTTCCCCACCCGTTTGGCGATCTCGGTCTGGTTCAGCGCCAGCTCGTCGGACAGGGCCGCGTAGGCCCGCGCCTCCTCGACGGCATTCAGATCCTCGCGGGCAACGTTCTCGGCCAGCGCAAGAATCAGCGATTCGCGCTCGTCAACCGGCCGGACGATCGCCGGGATCGTGCGCAGGCCGGCCAGCTTCGCGGCGCGCCAGCGGCGCTCGCCGGCCACGATCTCATACCCGTCCCCGGCGTCGCGGACGACGATCGGCTGGACGATCCCGTCGCTCTTGATCGACTCGGCGAGCTGCCCGATCGACTCCTCGTCGAAACTCCGCCGCGGCTGGCGCGGGCTGGGCCGCACCTGGGACAGCTCGATCTCGACCATGGAGATCTGGCCGGCAGGGAACTCGGCGACCAGGGCCGCCAGCCCTCTACCCAGTCCACGACTCTTAGCCACGTTCGACAACCTCCAAGGCGACTCGGTAGTACGCGTCAGCACCTGCAGAACGAGAATCGTACCGTGTAATCGGCACTCCGTGGCTGGGAGCCTCGGCCAGACGGACGCTGCGAGGCACCACGGTCTCGAACACCAGGGAGCCGAAATGCTCGCGCACCTCGGTGGCCACATCACTGGCCAGCCGGGTGCGGTTGTCGTACATCGTCAGAAGCACCCCGGTCACCCCAAGCCGCGGATTGAGTCGGGTGCGCACGAGCTCGACGCTCTGGAGCAGCTGGGCCAGCCCCTCAAGGGCGTAGTACTCGCACTGCACGGGCACGATCAGCCGGTTGGCCGCGGACAGCGCGTTCACGGTCAACAGCCCGAGCGACGGCGGACAGTCGACGAACACGTACGGCCAGCGCTCGCCGGTGCCGTGGAGGATGTCGCGCAGCAAGGTGTCGCCCTGGTCGAGCTCGACCTGAGCGGCGGCGAGGTCGGGATGCGACGGCGCCAGCCACAGATTGGGCACGGACGTGTCGATGACGACGTCCTCGAGCGATGTGCCGTGAAGCAGATCGTATGTGCTCAACTCGAGCTCGTCAGGCCGGAATCCGAGTCCGGTGGTGGCGTTGGCCTGGGGATCGAGGTCGATCAGCAAGACAGGCGTCCCCGCCTCCGCGACGCACGCCGCCATGTTGATCGCCGTCGTCGTCTTGCCGACCCCGCCCTTCTGGTTCGCAAGCGCGTAGACGCGGGAGGTCATGCGGTCGATGGTAGCGACGCCAGCGGACGCTTCCGGGCCATGCCCGGCCGGCGCGGGAACCGCTCCGGCGTCGGCCGCAGCTTGTCGACTCGCAGCAGGTGACGGCCCGGCGAGCCGGTGTGAAGGCTTTCCACGGCCCCGCCGAGCATGTCGGCGACGGCCTGCAGCGGTTCGAGCTCCGCCAGGCCGCCGGTCCACAGGATCAGCCGCCCACCCGGCCGAACCAGCGGCAGGCAGAGTTCGATAGCGGCCACCGGTGGTGCCAGAGCCCGGGAAACCGCGGCATCGAAGGAGTCCCGCCCGGCCGCACGAGCGAACTCCTCCGACCGCTGATGGACGACCGTGCCCGGAAGATCCAGTTCGCGCAGAACGGACTCAAGGAACCGGGCCTTGGTTCCGGTCGCCTCCAGCAGCGTCACCGGCACCGCGAGCTCGATGGCCAGCGGAACGCCCGGCGACCCGCCGCCCGACCCCACGTCGACGATGGAGGCCGCCCCGGCCAGCAGGGGTATTGCCGTCAACGCATCGTCCACATGAACCTCCCACGCAGCGGACGGATCCCGGATGGCCGTCACTGACAGGGGTGCGCCAAGCAGCAGTGAGACGTAGCGGTCTTGGAGCTCGCGTTTCACGTGGAACGCCCGCCGGGCGTCCGCCACCACGGGCGTTTCACG